>SXGQ01330030.1_pt1 | contig 72077 bp, 61 predicted proteins | sample 3178371 | NCBI WGS metagenome assembly SXGQ01 (sample SAMN11356859, study PRJNA531348) | freshwater metagenome | isolation source: freshwater sample F1-20 | place: China: Fuxian Lake, Yuxi | collected 2017-12-25 | reverse complement strand
TTATATTTTTATCGAAATTCAACGAAATCCATCAAAAAGCCACGATGCGCGTGATTTTTCGCTAAAAATCAGCTAAATTACCCTTCTTTATAAAAACAATAAAATTCCTCATAAAATTTATTCTTTAAATTACAATAAATCAACAATTACCTACCAAATTCTGATCTAATTAACCCAGACATTAATAACGAAAACTGTCGAGAAGTGATCGTTTAGAAACAAAAGAACTTGTTTTACAAGATTTGGTACATATTTTGCTCAATACTTTTTACTAGAGTTTGATTTCGGGGAGTAATCTAAAAATAAGGAATGGATTTGTGATTCAATCTAATGCATGGAACAGCATTTTCTCTTCGCTTTGCCCAACTCCTGATCAAATGGATTTTGTGAGCTTGAGTAATTACACTGCCCGAACTGCAATTTGGGGGCAGGGCCCCCCACTGGTAATTTTACCTGGCATTGCCGGCGGCTTTGAATTAATGGGGCCCGTTATAGAGGAACTTTCCAAATCTTTTAAAATATACAGCTTTCAATACCGCGGTGAGGATAATTTTTTTTCTGTAAGAAATTGCATTTCATTTTCTGATTTTGAACAAGACCTTGACGAAATATTGGCCTTTTGGAGACTGGAAAAACCAAACATTTTTGGTGCGTCCTTTGGTGGAGCGCTTGCTTTAAAATATGCCCTTAACAACCCAAATAAGCTTGGATCTGTCATCACGCAGGGTACAGGAATCAAATACGAGAGAGGTATTATCCAGCGACTCGCCTCAATGATCCTGTCCTATTACCAAGTTCCTGAAACAAATCCTTTTGTTAATCAGTTTTTCCGATTGTTTCTTGGTGGCAAATCTTTTTCCGATGAGCAAATCGAATCAATTGCCCGTGTTTGCTGGTCAACAGACCAAGCTGTGATTCGGAGAAGATTGCGAATTTTAAAACAATTTGACCTTACAAATTGCAAAAAAAAGATAAATGTTCCCACATTATTTTTGAAAGGCCAGAAAGACATTCTTTTAAGTCATGACAATTTCGCCCAACTTCAAGACCTTTGTGTCAACAACGAAATGCACATCCTTGGAAAACTGGGCCATCTGGCTTTTTTCCAATCACCTAAACTTATTGCAAAAATAATTCATGATTTCATTTCAGATAAGGTCGAGTGCATTAATTTTGCTTATCATCCATAATTAACGCACTCAATCACTCTGATTCTTCAAAATTATTGAAATCAAAATCACCAGGCATATAGGTCAATGCCCCCTGTCGCCCTTCAGGAACTCTACGATATCTTTGATAACGAATCTCAAATGAGGCGCTTGGATCAAAAACCCCGACATCCCTAAATGCCCCATTGGACATTTTGTGCATTGTAGCAAGCCACACACGGTCAGGCCGAAACAGAATTGATGAAGTGTTTTTTTTGCCTGACCTAGTTTCAAAGCCCAGGAAATTTTCCTTCCAAGGAAGAGTTTGAAGCACACACCAAAGAAACCCGGAAATCACATACCCAGCAACTAGCCCGAAAAAAGCCCCGCCAAGATTATTGATTAAAGGATTATATTTTATGACGGACGGAGAAAGAGTCATAACCAGAAATTTCAAAACTCCAAACGCCAATATGAACAATCCCAACATCGAAATTGCATCTTCAAAACCATCTGCAAATGTGTCCTTCAAATGAATTGCAATGAACTTGGCGGAAGGTTCATAGAAACCAGCAACAATCACAAAAGCGAAAAAGATATTCACGAGATTACAAAAAGCCAAAAACAATCCCTCTTGAAAATACACATAGCAGACTATCAACATGATTATAAAAGTTGAAAAAAACAGCATAAACAAGCACCTTGACAAAAATAAACGATTATTTGCAAACCCTGAGTATTTCCTGGATGGAGGTGTTACCCGCAACCACCTGCCTGAGTCCATCTTCCTGCAGGTATTTCATACCCGCTTTGACAGCTTCCTCCCTGATAAGGCCTATACTTGGGTTATCCCGAATCAAATTCCTGATGTTTTCATTCAAGACAAGCAACTCATAAACACCAGTTCTGCCACGATAGCCAGACCCACCGCAGTTCTTGCAATTTGGTGAGTCATCAGGTTCATCCTGCCTTGCTTCTGATTTTGCCTTATAAAAGAATTCATGCTTGTCGGGAGAGAGGTTAAATCTTTTTAAAATTTCAGGGTTAGGGCGATATTTAACCTTGCACTTCGGGCAAAGCACACGGACCAGCCTTTGGGATAAAATCGCACTTACTGAGTTTGCAATCATAAAGGGGGCAACACCGAGATCAAGCAGTCTTCCAAACGCGGTTACCGAATCATTGGCATGCACCGTGGTGAAAACCATATGCCCCGTTTGTGCTGCTTGACATGAAATCTCAGCGGTTTCCTTATCACGGATTTCACCAACATAAATCACATCCGGGTCCTGCCTTAAAATGCTCCTTAGTTCCGTGGCGAAAGTTTTACCTGCCTTGGTATTTATCTCTATCTGGGTCACATTCTCAATTTGATATTCAACCGGATTCTCTAAAGTTATCACATTTTTTTGAAAGCGATCGATCTCTGAAAGGCATGCGTAAAGAGTGGTACTTTTACCGGCTCCAGTAGGACCGCAAACAATAAGCATTCCATGCGGCTGATTGACAATCGACTCAATCTGATTCTTTAATTTCTCACGCATCCCAAGCTTTTTAAGGCTCCCCATCGATTTTGAACCGTCAAGGATCCTTAGAACCATTTTTTCGCCCGAAACACTACCTGCGGTGGCAACACGAAAATCTAGAACCGTTGGTTTTCTTGATTTTTTTTTGGGCCGATCTTCATCATCAGCATCATCCTGTTGGTCCTGGACCTCGGCTGAAAAGCTACCATCCTGGGGCTTGCGTTTTTCAGAAATATCAAGGTTAGCGAGAACTTTTAAAATATTAACCACCGCGTCACCAGTTTGCCTGGTAAGGGATTCCCGTTGGTTCATGATGCCATCAATCCGAAAGCGCACGGACATCTCATCTGTCCCCGGCTCAAGATGCACATCCGTAGCTCGAAATTGAAAAGCTTCATAGATCACCTCAAGGGCGGATTGATAATGTTCTGACTCCTCCACCCGTGAGATCTTGGCTTCTTCACCCGGATTATTCCTATCTGAACTTTTCCCAATAAACCTGATCGGAATGTTGCTTGAATAACTCCCAGTATTTGATTCAAAATTAATCTTGAGATATCTGGAAGCAAGCAATTTCAGGTGATTTGGAGTGAACAATTTTTTTTCTTCAGGAACCTGGGGGTTTCTAGAAAAAATGTAAACTGCAAATGGAACCACAACCCCCAGCATCAACGCAAAGAAAGAAAACAAGGGCTTTGAGGAAACCCAAAACAATGATCCACCAGTTATGAAAGCAGCGATGGTGATGCTATTCCAAAAGACTGGATTCAAGTCGGATTCAGTGGAATCCTGATCAATCCAAGCGGACATGTGAATCCATGAGGAATACACAATAGCGAATAGGCCCAGAGAATATAAACTGAAATAGAATCCATCCCCCCTTGGAAAATCAATGTCAGCCCAGATTTGTATCATGAGAGAATTATCAAACATTCGGGATGAATTCCCCAGCAAGATTTAAAGGGCTGAGCAATAAATTCAACAAATTTCAAATCATCAACAGACTAAAGAATACCGGGTGCAGCCACCCTGATCCCCTTAAATGCCATTTTCAATTGTTCAGGATTTGGAGCATATTCCAGGGCGGTTGTTTTATCTATGTCTCCTCTTTCCACCAAAACCCTGAGACTCTCGGTGAAATCCTGCATCCCCTCCTGATACCCGATGCGGATTGCATCAGGGATCTTGCTATCCTCACCTTCAATGATCAGTTTGCGAATTGTGGGATTAACTATCATGATCTCATTGGTAGGCACACGCCCTTTCTTTAGACCTTTGACCAACTTTTGAGCGATCACAGCTTTTAAGTTGTTGGCAAGTGCCTGTCGAATCGCATTATGTTTCTCAGGCGGGAAAAGGTCTAGAATACGGTTGATGGTCGTGCCCGAGGATGCGGCATGGATAGTGCCAAATACCAAGTGCCCGGTTTCAGCAGCATGAACCGCAGCTTCAAAGGTTTCAACATCACGCAACTCACCAACCAAAATAACATCTGGATCCTGTCTGACGGCATCCTTGAGGGCTTTATGCCAGTCAATGCAATCGAGTCCTATTTCCCGCTGATTGAAATAGGCTTTTTTATCATCGAAGGTAAATTCAATGGGGTCCTCGCAAGTAAGGATATGCAAGGGTTCCTGCTCAGCAACATAGTCCAACATGGCTGCGATTGAAGTACTTTTTCCACTACCAGTAACTCCTGCAACTACAACCAATCCCTCGCTGAATTTACAAAGCCTTTCGATTACATCAGGCAATCCGAGGGTTTTAAAACTGGGGATGAAATTATTCACCCTTCTAGCCACCAGGGAAAGCCTGCCTCTTTGCCTGAATAGACTCACGCGAAATCTACACTCATCTTGGCCAATCACATAGGAGTAATCGACCCCGCCCTCATCCTCTAGAATTTTGCGTTTTTTCGGTTCAAGTAATGGAATCAATAAATTTTCCATTTGTTGAGCGCTGATTGGGGCCATTTCCATACGGGTGATATCACCTTTGATACGCATCATGGGTGGGCAATTAACCTTAAGATGAACATCCGATGCCTCAAGTTTCATTGCCAATCTGAATATTTTGTTGACTTCCGGTTCCTTGACGGGACTCGCCGCAATTGGGGCGGGTGTTACAGGAACTTGATTTGAGGAAGCTTGTTTTGATGGGGCACTGGTATCGTTTGTAGCCATGATATATTTCCCTTTGAATTAAATGTAAAGTTAATCTAAATCAATCTCACGTGAACCCCGGCATTTGAAAGGTATCTCTTGGTATCTTGAATTCCATGTTCATTATAATGAAAGATACTTGCAGCTAATGCCGCATTCGCTTTACCAATGGTCAAGACATCCCTCAAGTGTTCTGGAGTTCCAGCCCCCCCGCTTGCCACCACGGGAATCCCAACAGCTTCAGCGACTGCACGGGTCATTTCAATATCATAACCATTTTTTGTGCCATCTGCATCCATGGATGTTAAAACTATTTCGCCGGCCCCAAGGAGTTCAACCTGCCTTGCCCAACTAACAGCTTCCAAACCCGTAGGCATTCGGCCACCTTGGATATGCACCTCCCAAACCTCTTTATCGCCATTAAAAATCCGCTTAGGATCGATGTTTACCACGGTGGCGCATCTACCAAACCGCCCGGAAATCTGACGAATCAATTCTGGATTCTTAACAGCAGCGGAATTTAAACTGACTTTTTCAGCGCCCGCCTGAATAAGAGTAGTGGCATCCTCAATTGTCCGAATACCTCCGCCAACAGTAAATGGCATGAAAATTTGTTCCGAAACCCGCTTCACAATATCGAGCATTATTGCCCGTCCCTCATGACTTGCGGAAATATCCAAAAAAACAAGCTCATCAGCACCTTGCTCTTCATATTTTCTGGCAATTTCAACGGGATCGCCTGCATCACGAAGACCAAGAAAATTTATCCCTTTGACGACCCTACCTCTGTCAACATCCAAACACGGAATAATCCTAGATGTCAGCATTTTTGCATGTTTCCAACAGGTTGTGAATCAGCACCTTAAATTAAAAGACAGTTATTACTTAACCTTTTCATTCAGTTCATATTACATTATTTTGGCAATGCAATTCAAATAACATGAATAATTGATTAAAGATTTTAAATCGTTGACATGATATATAGATACGGGTTAATATTTAATTAAGATTATTTGGACATCCTGCCTTAAGTTTACATCAGCCAAGGAAAACTTATGATCACCCTATACGGAAAGAAAAACAGCTTCTGTGATGGTATTGAACGCAGGGATTTTCTTAAAATTGGTGCTATGTCTTTTGCTGGCCATAGCTTAGGCTTGAATCAAATTTTTGCTGCCAAAACGGACACTTCAAACTTAAAATCTGGCGGGTTAGGCCACAAAGCTGTTATCAATGTATTTTTAGGTGGTGGCCCACCACATCAAGATATGTGGGACTTAAAACCAGAGGCCCCTGTTGAAATCCGAGGTGAATTTAAACCTATTGCAACTTCGGTTCCCGGGATACAAATTGGCGAAACATTCCCACTAATTGCCTCTCGTATGCAAAATTGCGTAATCATCCGTTCAATAGTAGGTGCCCAAGGAGGGCATGATGCGGTCCAGTGTATGTCTGGTTGGCCTAAAAGTTCCCTTTCTGGGATAGGTGGCAGGCCAAGTATTGGTGCTTCTGTCGCTAAAATTCAAGGGCCAGTGGACCCCTCTGTACCTTCATTTGTAGGCTTGGCAGCTGACACAAAGCACATGCCTTGGTCCGACCCGGGCACTTCTGGATTTTTAGGTGCTGCTTACAAATGTTTCCGGCCGGAAGGCCCGGGAATGAAAGATCTCCTCATCAAAGATGCCAATCTTTCCAGCTTAAATGATAGGCGCTCCCTTCTTAAAAGTTTTGATAACCTCAAACGCAACCTTGATCATGGGGGAGTTATTGAAGGACTTGATTCCGCGCAAACCAAGGCTCTTGATGTTTTAACATCCAGCAAGCTTCTTGATGCACTTGATATCACAAAGGAATCTTCAAAAGTTCGCGAACGATATGGCGATGGTAAGCCATACAAATTCCAATATGACGGTGCTCCAACCGTTAACGACCATTTGCTTACAGCACGCAGGCTGGTTGAAGCCGGTTGCAGAGTCGTAAGCCTTTCTTACGGAAGATGGGACTCTCACAGTAAGAACTTTGATTTAGTTCGGGACCATGGAGCCAAACTTGACCAAGGCCTCACAGCACTAATGGATGACTTGGAGTACCGTGGAATTCTTGACGATGTTACAGTTATTGCCTGGGGAGAATTTGGACGCACCCCCAGGATCAACAAGGAAGCAGGTAGAGATCATTGGCCTCAGGTTAGTTCCGCAATTATGTTTGGCGGAGGCATGAAAACTGGCCAAGTAATTGGTTCAACAAATAGGCTTGGTGAACATGCAAAAGACCGACCTGTAACTTTTGGAGAGGTATTTGCAACCCTGTATCACAATATCGGTCTTGATACAGCACAACAAACCTTGCTTGATCAAACCGGTCGTCCACAGTATGTTATTTATGATACCCCGATTAAAGAATTGATATAAGTTTTTGCCTGAAAACAACTTACAAAAAAGACGCAAGTTTCTCAGAATCTTGAGTCTTTTTTTATGGGCTTTCTAAATAACAAAACTGGGGATGCTTTGATTTACCCAACAATTCTATCACTGATGACATTATTTTGGGCTTATCAGGTTCCAATAACCCAGCCTGCTTCATTATTTTTTAAAAATGAAACTCCCATTCCAATTTTAATACAGGTAAAAAGCATTTCTAATGGCAAGGTAATTCGAGACCGTCCATACGTAATCAAACCTGGTGAAAATTCACCTCCAATCCAAATACCAGGCACAAAATCTTTAAGCATCAGCGATTCAAAAAGCCTCAGACCCCTGGCGCAATTCCCTTTGCCTCAAAACAATGAAGAGCTCTTAATTGCTATCGTTGGTTCTGAAAAATCAGTTAATTTGGAACTGCGAAAAAAGTAAAATTCAAACTCTCACCCCCACTTTAACTTACTTAGAACCTTCTAATTAAAACCTTTTTATTTCATGCACTTTCGTAGTGAATTATTTCTTGATTTCGGGCACAATGCTGGGACTAACCGATTCAAATCAATCGCATATTCACATTTATTTGGAATTTGCGGAATTATTTAAGCGGAAACATATATGAATAACATCGAAAATAACCCAACAAGAGTCAGGTATTTAATTCTAGGTTTGGTCTGCTTTCTCTCGATGATTACCTACCTAGATAGGGCAGCTTTTCCCAACGCTCAAGTTCAAATCCAAAACAGTTTCAATTTTACTGATGTCAGCCAAATGGCATGGGCGATGGCAGCGTTTAATCTCGCTTATGCCTTATTTGAAATTCCAACCGGGTATCTGGGCGATGTTTTTGGCCCGAAAACAACCCTGATCCGGATCGTCCTTTGGTGGTCAGCGTTTACAGCAATCACTGGGCTTGCGGGCCTTACTTTTGGAACATGGTTTTCCTTCGGTTTCGGCACTCTTATTGTCGTTAGATTTTTGTTTGGAATTGGCGAAGCTGGAGCTTATCCAAATATCACCAGGGCACTACACAACTGGCTTCCCGTTACTGAACGAGGATTTGCCCAGGGTTTGGTTTGGACTTCCGCTAGAATCATGGGGGGGTTAACACCCCTTCTATGGCTTATCTTTGTCATTAAGCTTGAAATTTCTTGGCGAATTGTTTTCTTTTTCTTTGGTGCCGTGGGAGTTTTATGGTGCATTGCTTTTTCCAGAGTTTTCAAAAACAATCCATCGGAACACCCAACTGCAAACGACGCTGAAAAAGAACTAATCCTTAGAAATAAATCCGGGGAAACCGAACAAGCTCATGCACATATTCCATGGGGGAAACTTTTTGCAAGTCGAAACATGGTTTTTCTGTGTGCGATGTATTTTTGTTTGAATTTTGGCTGGTATTTTAACCTGAACTACCTACCCGCAATCATGAGCGAACAATTCCAGATAAAGCCCCAGGACTGGATGGGGGCTTTATACAAAGGAGGCCCCATGCTATTGGGTGCATTTGGTTGCTTTATCGGAGGCTTTGCTACAGACTGGTTTTTAAGAAATGGAAAATCAAAAACATGGTCACGCCGCGCACCCGCAGTTTTTGGAAATATAGCCTGCGGAATGTGTTATTTTTCCGCACTCTATTTCCTTAACCAAAGAGACCCAATGTTTTTTGCCATTAGTATTGCTTTTGCTGGCTTTTGCAATGATTTGACCATGGGGTCCACCTGGGCCACATGCCAGGATATAGGCCAAAAGCATGCTGCGATTGTTTCTGGAACCATGAATATGATCGGTAATTTGGGAGGATTTGTCGTAACTTTATTGACAGGTAAAATCCTTGAGTGGTCCAAGATCATGAATGCGGCGGAAGGAGTCGTCAACCTTACCGGTGATGAACTTGCAAAAGCACAATTCCCCGGTTACCAAATCAATTTGGTCATGTTTGGGTTGGTATACATGATTGGAGCTGCGATTTGGTTTGGCATCGATGCCAACAAGCCAATTTTGCAGGATTAGACATTCGATTTTAACCTCAAAACATTGGATTGATAATCATGCAAAAGTTGGAATTGCAAGACATCCTCTCCTTGGAAGATTTTGAATCAAATCGAAAAAATCTATTTGAAAATCACATCAAGTATGTTGAAAAATATAGGAAAGTTAAACTGGGAGCTTCAATTTCACTTGTTTTCGAAAACCGACAAACTTTATGGTTCAGAGTCCAGGAAATATTCAGACTCACTAAGATTTCTGACCCAAAAGTCATGCAAAATGAACTTAATATCTATAATCGATTAATCCCCGATGCAAACACACTTCAGGCAGCACTCATCATAGACAATCAAATTAGTGGCACCGGTGAAGGTCATCCAGGTTTTTTACTTAAAGATTTCCGTGGGGACAACCTGAGATTCCATCTGGGCAGAGGTATTCCTTGCGACCTTACAACCAAAAGGGCGGAAGATCTTGCAATTGGTAATTCCTTATGGGTTAGATTTTTTTTAGACCAAGAGGCCAAACTCATCCTTAAAGAAGGCAGAATCCCTGCAAAATTCTCAATAAATTTAAATTCACATCAGATTGACTCACACAATCTTTCAACAGATACCAGGGAAAGCCTTTGGGGGGACCTAAAAGATTAAAAAATCAGTCCTTGGAAATACTTGTGACATCAAAAGAAATGGTTTCACAAATCTTCTCCAGTGGAAGATCATTTAATTGCATTCCAAACGGATTTTCAATTTCCACACCAGCTTCCTCTATTCCAAGCATGCCAAAACCAACGACTGCAACAACCAATGGGGTCGCCCAGTCCATTTCGGATGCAAGCACAAAAGGAAGGGTGTAAAGGTAAATAAAAAGAAGTTGTTTTATCAATGATGCATACACAAAGGGAAGGGGAGTTTTGAGAATTTTCTCACAACCACCTTGGGAATCCAGCAGTTTGATAACTTGCTCCTCCATCCGCTCCGCTATTTGCGCAGTTATTTGCCCCTTATCAAATTCTTTTTTTATCAACCCACTTAAATATAGTGCAATTATTGATGGCGGATTACTTGCAGCAATCATTTTCTCGTATTGCTTTCCGCTGAGCAAGGAGGTGAGCATGTTGAAATTTTTCGTGCCACGCAGGTTCTCTTTAACGCAAACAACATATGCTATGATCATGGTTGCAAAATCACCAGCATTGGTGCAGTAAGTTTTCGCAATCCTGGTGAGACTTCTACAAGTGTTAACCATCATTCCCCAATGCGATCTCCCCTCCCAATAACGGGAATTTGACGAGTTTGTTCTAAAAACAATCAAAAGCCCGAGGGAAGTACCAAGAATAGTATGGCCAATTGGATTTAATGTGGGTAATTTGTTGTTGAAAAGACTTAACACATCATCATTAATCGCACAAACCATGATGCTAAACAAAGTGAGTGTACCCAGTCTGCCCAATATATTTGGAAGAACAGACCCATTAAAGGTCAAAATAACTTTCCACCAACTATAGCGCTCGTAATCAATCACAGGTCATCTCACAAAACGAATTAGTTAATGGGCAAATTAGTATGGTTTAAAGTATCATTTGGATTTTTTTTCGACATTAGGTTTTGCATCAGGTTCAGAATCTGAGGGATTCATATATCTGAAAACCAGGATTATCAAACCAATCACAACCGCAGCCAAAATCGCAGAACCACCAATAATCGCCCCGACTGGAACTTTCCCTTTTTTCTGCATTTGAATGGCAGGAGCTTTGAAGAGCATAGAACTTAATGCCTTGCTGCTTTGGTTTTGAAATCCACTGTTTTCAATCGCTTCGATCATGGCGACAACTTTTCTTGCAGTTGCGGGCCTTCCAGATGGATCTTTACAAAGCAGTTTTGTCATCAAGCCATAGACTTCCTTGGGAAGTTTTTGGTCCATTTCATTCAAGGATGGAATCTCTGATTCAACGACTGCATGAAGAACTGCAAGGGTGTTTTCTTTTTCGAAAGGGATTTTCCCGGACAACATGCGATACATGACACAACCAAGACTGAACAAATCAGCCCTTTCATCCAATGGCTCGCCACAAATTTGCTCGGGTGCCATGTAGTTTGGTGTCCCAACAATCATACCTTTCGCAGTGAGGTTGCTTTCAACCTCAGTGGATTTCGCCAAGCCAAAATCAAGAATTTTCACCCTTTTAAAATCACCTTCAGAGCCACTTGACTCAAGCCAAATATTTGCTGGTTTGATATCCCGGTGAATTAATTTTTTTTCATGAGCGGTTGCAAGCCCCAACGCGATTTGTTTGGCAATCTTGAATATAACCGGTACCGGAAGCCAGCCATCCCTCTTAAGCTTATCCTCAAGATTTTCACCTTTCAAAAATTCCATCGCCATGAACGAGACGGAATTATGAGCCCCTGCTTGGTAAACCAGACAAATATTGTCATCTTGTAAACTACTTGAAATTTTAGCTTCTCTCTCGAAACGCTGACGGAAATTTTCATCAGTCAATTCAGGCCGCAAAACTTTAAGTGCAACTTTTCTGTCCAATTTCCTATCGTCAGCTTCGAATACAATTCCCATTCCACCTTCTCCAAGCACACGCACAAGCTCATAATCGCCCAAACATCCGAGACTCCCGGCTTTTGTAGGCGGTTCAAGAAAAGGGTATGCTGGCTTAAATTGGGGCGCCACAGTCCTTAGCGGAGTTGATGATTGAGACTTCTCAGGATTTTGTGAAACAACATTTTCAGGGCTTTTTGTATTTGAATCGGACTTTTGTTCTGAAACTGATTGGGGCTTTGAATCAAGTCCCTGTGTTTCTTTCCCAACTTTCTCTTTGAGGATAGCGGTAAATGATGCTCGACACTTGGGGCAAGTTTTCACATGCATTTTTACCGACTCATTTTCAGCAGCAGGAAGTTCGTTATAAACACATTTATAAAGGATTTCTGATGTTGGACATTCAATATTTTGCAGACTCATTATTTACACCTTGTAAACATTTATTAACTATTTTTAAAATCTAAACTATGATAATATCGAAAACAAGATTTTTATAATCATAATGCCTTAGTTACTGGTATTATTTGTTTTAATTGTTTAAAAAACCTTCATTTATTTTTCAGGATAAATCATGACAAGAATTATACAAGGTGTTTTTGGTTTTCAAAAAAAAGTGTTCGCTGAAAAGGAAGAACTGTTTCAAAAGCTGGGTAAGGGCCAAAGTCCCCTGGCATTGTTCATCACTTGTTCAGATTCCAGAATTAACCCAAACCTTCTCACTCAAACCGAACCAGGGGAACTTTTTATCCTTCGAAATGCGGGTAATCTTGTTCCGCCACACAACCAATATTCAGGTGCTGAGGAAGCCACCGTTGAATACGCGATAAAACATCTGGGTATCCGAGACATTATTCTTTGTGGTCATTCCAAATGTGGGGCGATGAATGGACTTATTCAAAGCGTGATGGGATTATCAAATGACAACATAATGCCCGCAGTTTCCAAATGGCTGAATTACGCAACTCCGATAGCCGATGACATACGCTCCAAACTTAACGAGTTATCAGGCGACAAACTTCTTAATTTCACGATAGAAAAAAATGTCCTCCAACAAGTTGAACACTTGAAGACATTTCCCTGTGTCAGGGACGCCCTTGAAAAAAACCAACTCCGTGTTCACTCTTGGGTTTACCAGTTGGAAACCGGTGAAGTCCTTGGATTTGACCCTGAATCAAAATCTTTTGTCTCACTTGATAAAGTTAAAAGACAAAAGCTTGCGGATCTTAACCGCGCCTCAGCCCAACCCCTGCATGGAACTGATATTTCAATTTGATTCCCAAATAAGTTGAAATATTGGGCTGCCGAGTTTGCCTTGGGGCGGATTTTTGAGAGAATGCCAAAAGTAAAAGAATCTTTGGCACTCTGGTTTTTTATTTAATGAATCCAATCGTCCCAAACAACCTGGAATTAGTTGCAGACATCGTTTTTGATCGCCCGCTCCGAAAAGCTTTTTCCTACAAGATCCCGCCCGACCTCGGCGATTTAATAAGCATGGGTAAAAGGGTCAAAGTTCCTTTGGGAAAAGGGAACAAACCGGCCATTGGCTTTTGTGTTGAAATCAAAAATATTCCATCTGATCCAAAATTAAAAACCATAACTTCCATTTTGGATGATGAGCCCCTAGTTTCCCCCCACTTGTTGGAATTCACAAAGTGGATTGCGGATTACTACCTTTGCGGTTGGGGACAGGTGCTGCAAGCGATAGTTCCAGCCTGGGTAAGGTCAGGCGCATCCGGCCCAAAAATTTCAATGATTGACTTAAGCGAGAAATTCCAACTCACGTCAGCGACAAAAAAATTCAGCAGACTGCAGATGCTCGTCTTTGATCAACTAAAATTACAGCGTCCCATTTCCATCAAGGAGCTTTGCGCCAAATCAGGCTGCAACCCGAGTGTTGTAAACCGCCTGATTGAAACCGAATGGCTCGTAAAATACTTTATCGAGGAAAACCAATCTTTTCCCGTCGAATTCGACACTATTACCCCTTCTTCCGAAATTCATTTGAATCAAGATCAAATCGCGGTTTCCAAGGCGATTACAGACCAGATTAATACTGGCAAATTCAGTTCTTTTCTTCTGCATGGAGTAACCGGCAGCGGGAAAACCGAAGTCTACCTGGAAGCTATCGAAGCGGCGATCAAAAATGGCAGACAGGCCATTGTGATGGTACCTGAAATCAGCCTCACACCTCAGACAGTCTATCGCTTTAAAAAACGCTTTTCCAAGATCGTTGTGCTTCACAGCAATCTCCGTGAAGCGGAGCGGGGCAAGAATTGGAGATTGGTCGCGGATGGCAAAGTCGATGTGGTGATCGGGGCCAGGAGCACTGTTTTTGCCCCATGCCCGAATCTTGGCCTTATCATTATTGATGAAGAGCATGAAAATTCCTTCAAGCAGGACAACACCCCGCGTTACCATGGACGAGATATCGCCGTAAAGCGGGCCAGGATGCTTGATATCCCGATTGTTCTAGGGTCCGCGACCCCTTCCTTTGAAAGCTGGCACAATGCCTGCAGGAACAACTACAAAATTTTAAATCTCCCAAAAAGGGTGCGCGACCTACCAATGCCTCCGGTACATATTGTTGACATGAAAACCTCACCCCCGGCCTCCCCAAGCTTGCGGGGAATGATCAGCGAGGACCTTAAAAAAGGTATAAAGCATGCATTGAACCAAAATGGCCAAGTGATGCTTTTTCTTAATCGAAGAGGATTCCACACTTTCATTCAGTGCCCAAACTGCAAGACGGTTGAAAATTGCAAACATTGTGACCTTGCGATGACCTTCCACAAACGAAAAAATATCCTTCTGTGTCATCATTGCGGGAATGAAAAAAAACCCGCTAACCGATGTGAAACTTGCAAGACTGAAACCATTCAATTCAAGGGCATGGGCACTGAAAAGCTCGAGGAGGAAATATCCAAACTTTTCCCCGACAAGGTGATAAGGAGAATGGATTCTGATTCAACCACTAAACCGGGAAGCCATGAGTATATTCTCAAGGCATTCAGGGAAGGCCTTGTGAACATTCTTGTGGGAACCCAGATGATTGCCAAGGGATTGGATTTTCCAAATGTATTGTTGGTGGGGGTGATCAACCCAGACACAGGGATCCACATTCCAGATTTCAGGGCATCGGAAAGAACTTTTCAATTACTATCCCAGGTTGCAGGCAGAACGGGAAGAGGTGACAAACCGGGTATGGTTTATTTTCAAACCTACTACCCAGAACACCCCGCGATTGTTTTTGCCGCCAAACACGATTTCATCTCATTTGTCGGAGAGGAGATAAACCACCGAAAATCATTGTTCTTTCCGCCATTTTGCAGGCTGGCGCGAATCGTGATCCGATCCAAATCAGCAGAGGCAGCGGCAACTTTTTCCGATGAATTGGGGGAACAACTTCGAATTGCTACCTCTGAAATAAAAGGGGCCGGAAAACTAAAAATTCTCGGGCCTGCCGAGGCCCCAGTGTTCAAGCTCAAGGAATATCATCGCTTTCATATACAACTTCACGCTGAAAACCACACACTTCTGCATAATTTAATCCAGGCTGCACTTGGAAAAATGAAGCCTGCTGCAGGTTTAGAAGTGGTTGTTGATATCGACCCATACAATCTTCTTTAACCAATTTTCCAATAAAAAAAGAGCCACCCTTAGGATGACTCTTTTTTTATTAATCTCTAATAACTGTTACCAATAACGCAGCTTCCAGTAACTATGTTTGGTGGTAGTCTGGCTAAACCACCAATGACCGTCATCCCATTGCAATTTCACGGACCGCCAACCAAGCGGCACTTTAGGGAAAGGATAAACTGGACCAATGAAAGGCCATGCGTTTGCGGGATAAGCCTCGGGGTAACCGACTCTGGAGTAATTATTGTAGGGGGCATATGTCGGCCATGCATACGGTGGCATTTTGGGAGGATTAATATCGTAGGAATACGAGGCTCCACTTTGACCAACAGGAATGGGTTCAGGAATCATTTGGCCAGCACCCGGGGCTGGTAATTGCCTCATTCCGGTATTGTAAGGGAGATTTCCCGGTGAACCAGGCAATGCCTGAGGTGCCATTGGAACCTGGGAAGATTGAATTATGACATTTGCATTTGATTCAGGGAGGACTTGCAATTTATCCACGACTTGAACCAACCCGCTAGTTTGTCTTGCAACACTTAAAGCAGAATCTTTCTGGGAGGATGTTCCCACAGTGCCCTCAAGTTCAGCATTTCCGCCTGAGACTTTGATTTCTATTTTGAAATCATGTAAAAGGCCGCTTTCCTGCAGTCTTTTAGCAATCTGATTAGCAAGTTGCTGATCCTTTGAATCTGTCGACTTGATAGTTGAGTTTTCAACTAACTTCGGGTCCAAGGTTGAGGGGATTTGTTGGGAGTATCCGGTGCTTGAATTCATCAAGCCCAACATCGCGGGAATTAAAAACAATCTTTTACGTAACACAGATGCATCCTCCTGATGACAAAGGTGAGTCTTCTGGGAAGCATGCAACATAAAAGTTGATGATGCAAATCGGGTGGATCAAATATCAACAAGCCATTTAATGGTTAAGATTAAAAATCGGTCCAATCAGTACAAATTACCAAATCATTATCATTACACCCTAATTTTGATTTCTCTTGGAATTTAAAGGCTTTACAAGCACAAATAGGCCTGTTGCGTTGACTTCCGGGTATTTCAGTCCTATATTCATTACATTGAATGATTTGCACCTGTAGCTCAACTGGATAGAGCATCGGTCTACGAAACCGAAGGTTACAGGTTCGATTCCTGTCGGGTGCACATTCATTTTCTCCCAGTAAAACGCCATAATCATCTGATCTATCAAGAACTTGCGATTCTGAAGAATTTTTAATTTCAGTTTCTTGTGAACTCTCTAGATATTCCAAAGCATTTTATTTTCGGAAGCCTAAGAATTTTTGGAGGCATTTTAGGTTTGCCTCTCCCAAACGACATCACAAGGTATTTAAACCCCAAAGAACCCTGTCAAAATCTGATTTCTCAATCAAATCAGATAACGACAATGATCGCTTCATTATGATTTTTGGTAATCTCAAAGAATTTTTTATTGTATTTATTTGGCTGCATTAATCTCTTACTGCAAAATCACTTTTAACTGTTTGTTTTCTAATTACATATAAGTTCAATTTCGGTGTATAAAAAACAAGCACGCTAGCATGCAATCATTTTTAAAATTAAAATCTGGTTCCAACCTTAAAAAGAGAATTTTTATGTTATTATGTGCTAAAGGCAATCAAATCAAAACTCAATTAATGATTAGGGAAATTTTCATGAATGACACATTAAAAGCGTTCGAAGAAGCAGCGTACAGACTGGCAAAAGCGCAGGCTAAGAAAAGGGTTATCGAGCGGTCTCTTAATGGCATAATCGAAGAACTGGATCGAAGGGCAGCGACAAAAGCGGCGGCATTGAAAGCCAAGGAATTAGAGGCATCACCCATGCGAAACTTACCTTAATTCTACACTTCCTTGCCCAATTCCCCTGCAACTATTCTATTTTGCACTTTAACACCCTTCCCTTTGTAAGGGTGCGTAAATCAAGACAGTAAGGGAAACAATATCATTCAAGAATATATCTACTATTGAATAATAGTGATTTATCTTAATCTAATCACAGCCCTAATTGCTGGATTTCGTCATTCAGTTGACTCCAAAGATCCTCTGCAGCGGAGAGTTTGTCGGAAATAACAACCAACTCTTTTTCCAGTCGGTCAAGCTCTTCGATTTCGCTAACCTTTGTCAACTGCACATTGATATTTCGCTTTTGGGCATCAAGCTGGGCTATTGTTTTTTCAACCAACTTTATCTCTTTTTCAGGATCACGATCAACACTCTTGACAGCAACCTTGGGTTCAACAATCTCAGGCTTTGAGGATTTTGCGGACTTGGAAACCGTCTGGGGTATTTTGGCTTTTTGACTTGCCAACTCTCTTTCCCCCGCTTCGATCTCCTTGTTAACCTTGTAAAGGTAATTATCATACTGCCCACTATAAATCGTGACCCGGCTATCCCGCACCTCGATAATCGAGGACGCAACCGTCTTCGTAAAATGCCTGTCGTGACTTGTGAAAATCACTGTTCCCTCATAATTGGTGAGGGCATCGGCGAGGGATTCAACAGTATCCACATCCAAGTGGTTACCCGGCTCATCAAGAATCAAGATATTCAAGTCGCTCAACATCAAACCGGCAAGGCACAATCTGGCGCGCTCACCACCCGAAAGTACCGAAATTGGCTTTTTAACATGCATTCCCCGAAACAAAAATGAGCCAGCAACCTCAAGGATATCCTGGTCTTTCTTTCCTTTTGCGGCTCTCTGGTAAAGATACTCCAGAACAGTTTGCTTTTCAGAAAGGCTGGTGTAAACATGTTGCGCGTAAACACCAATCTGACAACCATGCCCCCACTTCACCTCGCCTGAGACAGGCTTGAGCGAATCCACAATCGTACGAAGGAATGTGGTTTTACCCTGGCCATTATCGCCAACAATCGCAACTCGTGTGCCATGGTCAATTTCCAAATTCACATCGGACGCGATAGTCCGCTCGGGATAACCGATGGCAAGGTTTTTACAGCGCAATGCCGGTCCTTTACGCGGGGTGATCCGGGGGGGCCTGATTCTTGCTACCGGCTGATCGGATTCGATTTTTGTAAGTTCGAGACGCTCCAATTGCTTCTCCTTGGATTTAGCAAGCGTGGCAGTGCTGGCTCTCGCCTTGTTTTTCGCAATGAATTCCTCCAGGTGCTTCATTTTTGCAAGCACTGCCTGGTTGGATCTTTCATCATGAAGTTTCTTTTCCTGCAGATACCCAAGGTAGGCGTCAACTTTTCCTGGAAAAGCGGTAAGCTTACCCATGGAAAGGTCCAAAGTATGGTCACATGTCGCGCCCAAAAAAGTGCGGTCATGCGAGACGATAAGGCAAGCCGCCTTGTAATTAACCAAAAAATGCTCGAGAAGAATCTGTGTGCGTAAATCAAGAAAGTTGGTGGGTTCGTCAAGCAATAAAAGATTGGGTTCCATCAGGAGCAAACCAGCGAGTTTAACCCTGGTCTGCCAACCGCCCGAAAGTTTTGAAATGGGGCCATCCAGGTAATCACCCTTCAACTCGAACTGACCAGCGACCTCGCCACATTTCCAGGCGGGCTGACCGCTTTCTCGCTGCAAAAAATCCATCGCAGTCTCACCTTGATGAAAAGGGTCATGCTGCCTCAGGTAACCAAGCCTAAGATTTGGATGGCGAATAACCTCCCCATTATCCAATTCCTCTTCACCAAGGAGAATGCGAAGCAAAGTACTTTTTCCGGCGCCATTTCGCCCGATGAAACCAACTTTCACATTATCGGTTATCGAAGCATCCGCCTCATCAAGAAGGATTTGCTCTCCGTAACTTTTTGAAGCATTTTTTATTTGAAGTAAAATTGCCATTTAATTCAGATTCCCCAACAAACATTTCCTTGTACTGTGTAAAAAATCTCCGCAAAAGACCACTCATCTCACAAGCAAAACATCAAATTCCCAGTGAAGAGTTGTAATTCTTAATCACCAGAAAACACCATGTTTTTTAAACACACGGCAACAACCATGAATCGCCTTATTCTAGTGACCGAACTTATTTGATCCGATCCCACAATCATAAATTTTAATGATTTTGCATTTTCCATTCCATACCATCCAATGTAACATTCGACTTAATGGTTTTTCAAAAAATTCAAGGGGAATGGTCATGTCAAAAAATCTGGCTCACATGGTATATTTTAAATTAAAAGACACAAGCAAGAGTGCATCAGACAAATTGGTTGCGGACTGTTTAAAATACCTTAAGCCTCATGAGGGAATAATCTATTTTTCCGCTGGAATTCTGGCACGGGAACTCAAAAGGGATGTTAATGACCACAATTTTGATGTCGCCCTTCATGTTGTATTCAAGGACCTCGCGGCCCATGATGTATATCAGGAGAGCGCTCCGCACAATGAATTCATAGCCCAAAACAAAGAAAACTGGGAAAAAGTCAGAGTGTTCGATTCCCATGTTTAACCATGGTCAAACTAAATTTTAGGAATTCTTTCTTGCAAGCCTTGCTTCAATGAAGGAAATAACGCAAATCACAACGAAGTGAAGCATGAGAAGATTTGTTATCAATTTACTGACTGATGCCGCGGGTCTTTGAATAGCGTCAAGGTTCCCTGAAAGAAATTTGGGAAGATCGGTCAAACCTGAAATTGTGCCTAAAAATCCAAGGACTGCAACCAATGCCGCACCGTGCATCACATGCTTGCGCAATTTTGGATTAAATGCCAAAACTCCAAGAACAAGCATTAAAGTGCCTATGAAAGCCGGGATCAATGCGGTGATATGCTCCTTACCCGTGACAACAAAGCCCACAATTCCTGTGATAATCAAATCCAACGCGAATAGAATTGTGATAAAAGGCATGAATTGCTCCTAAAATTAAAAGGCGTTTTGAAAAAAGCCACACTATAGTATAATGATATCGCCTCTGCGGTGTTCGTCACCTAGCTTGCTTTTGGCGAACCGATAAGAGTACCCGATGGAATCCAAAAGGATTCTGGAGCATGCAAGCCTTCCCAAGAAGAAGGATTCGTAATTCAGGACTGAGGATTCCAACGTTAAAATGCGGGTTCTCAAAAGAGCTCAACGGCACAGGTGGAGGCTTTATTTTTTTTTGGACTTTAATTTTTGTTTTAAATCCGATCTCTCGCAAATGCTCTAAGTCCATTCCATTTAATACATTAGCGATTTCAGCTGCAAGTGATGTTGACATAATCAGCTGAATATTTAATGTTGTCATCCAGATTGGTTTAAGCATTCGTGCAAAAGTCACCTGGGTCATGGATGATCCGCGATAAGCCGGCATGGATTCGCCGGGGGTCGAGGGACGACTTAAAAGTTTCGCAAGGTTTTTACGAATGCTTGAACCTTTTTAAAACCTCACTATTCATTTTGAAAATCCTTTTTTCTGTTTCACTTCAATATTCTAAACGGTTGAATTATGGCGATGTGTTTTTTAATCCACTGCGCTATACTTCCAGAGTGGGTACTGATAGATTTACCGCTTGATTTTCAATGCATGGGGAGTTTTTAAAAGGCTAATGGGAAATTCGATCATCAAGGATAGTGCTGGAGTTCTCGAGGAACTTTTACAGAAAAAAATCCTCGTGCTGGACGGGGCGATGGGTTCAATGATCTACGCCCATGAACCCACCGAGGAAGATTATCGGGGTGAGCGGTTTAAAAATCACAATGTACTTTTGAAAAATTGCACTGAGATAATGTGTCTCAGCCAACCAAAGCTGATTAAAAATATCCACACCGCCTACCTTGAGGCTGGCTCGGACATTATCGAGACAAACACTTTCAACACAAGCGTTATCTGCATGGAGGAATTCCATTTACAGGAACATGTGCGTGAATTAAACATAGCCGCCGCTCGTATAGCCCGTGAAGCTGCGGATGAGATGACCAGAAAAACCCCATTGAAACCCCGGTTTGTGGCGGGAAGCATCGGCCCCACAAAGAAGAGCCTATCCCTGGGTGTTGATGTCAACAATCCCGCCGCCCGAGAGATAACTTTCGACCAGATGGTTGCGAATTATTACACCCAGGTGGAGGCTTTGGTAGAGGGAGGAGTTGACATCCTGCTTCCCGAAACTTCATTCGATACACTTGTATTAAAGGCGTGTCTTTTCGCAATCTCATCTTACTTTGAAAAAACAGGCAACAAAATACCCGTCATGATTTCGGGGACTATCTTTGACAATGGGCGCACTCTGTCCGCTCAACCCGTTGAGGCTTTCTATACTTCAGTCTCCCACATGAATGCGATCAGCATCGGTCTCAATTGCGCGGTCGGAGTCAAGCAGATGCGCGGCCCGATCGAAACCCTATCGGAGATGTCCAGGTTTAAAATCAGTTGTTATCCCAATGCGGGGATGCCCGATGGCTTTGGTGGTTTCCAAGGAACCATTGAGGAAACATCCCAGCAACTTCGGGAATTCTGCCAGAATGGCTGGCTTAACTTTGTGGGTGGATGCTGTGGCACCGACCCTAAATGGATCAAATCAATCGCAACGGCGGTGGAGGGGATTTCCCCCAGAAGAAGGGATGTTCTCGGGGTTCATTCATGGTACTGCGGAACAAAAACCCTGGCCATCACCGAAAACACAGGTTTTATCACCATCGGCGAACGAACCAATATTACTGGCTCCAAGAAATTTGCACGCCTCATCAAGGAAGGAAACTTTGAAGAAGCCGTAAAAGTGGCCCGTGAACAGGTTGAAAACGGCGCTAACATCCTTGATGTGAACATGGATGAGGGGCTTATCGATGGCGAAAAAGCCATGACCCGATTCCTTAACCAGCTCGCATCCGAACCGGATATAACAGAAGTACCCATCATGGTTGACAGCTCAAATTTCGCTGTCATAGAGGCCGGACTCAAATGCCTCCAGGGGAAAGGTGTTGTGAATTCCATCAGCCTCAAGGAGGGCGAGGAAAAGTTCCTTGAACAGGCCAGAATAATACACAAATACGGCGCAGCGGTTGTCGTCATGGCTTTTGATGAGCAGGGGCAGGCCGTCACCGCTGATGACAAAGTCCGAATCTGTGAAAGAGCGTACAAGTTACTCACCGAGAAAGCAGGATACGATCCGACTGATATCATCTTTGACACCAACATACTCACTGTCGGAACAGGGATGGAAGAGCACGCCAACTATGCTGTTGAATTTTTTGAGGCGGTCCGAAGGCTCAAAAAACTTCTTCCTCTTGCCAAGACAAGCGGGGGGGTAAGCAATGTGTCGTTTGCGTTCAGGGGCAAGGATTTCGAACTTGTACGCGAATCGATGAATAGCGCGTTCCTTTATCATGCAATCAAATCCGGCTTGGACATGGGCATTGTCAATGCTGGCCAACTTCAGGTTTACGAGGATATTCCAAAAGACCTGTTGGAAAAAGTCGAGGATGTCCTGTTGAACCGCAGACCCGATGCCACAGAAAGACTCGTGGATTTCGCCAAAACACTAGGTAAAAAAGACAAGGCTGAAACCAAGGAACTGGCTTGGCGCGAGACGAATGTCAAAGAGAGGCTAAAATACGCACTGATTCACGGTATCATCGATTTCATTGATCAAGATGTCGAGGAATGTAGGAAAATATACGAGCGCCCCCTGCACATCATCGAAGGGCCGCTCATGGATGGCATGAACACCGTGGGAGACCTGTTTGGCTCCGGCAAAATGTTTCTTCCCCAGGTGGTAAAAAGCGCCAGAGTCATGAAAAAAGCCGTCGCTTACCTTGAACCTGCGATGACCGCTGAAAAAATAGCGACAGGCAATGTGCATAAATCCCGGGGAAAGGTTCTCATCGCGACAGTCAAGGGTGATGTTCATGATATCGGGAAAAACATTGTTGCAGTTGTTTTAAACTGCAATGATTTTGAAACCATCGATCTAGGAGTGATGGTATCCTGCGAAAAAATCCTGGAACAGGCACGCCTTCTTAATGTCGATATGATCGGTCTATCAGGACTTATCACGCCGTCATTGGGTGAAATGGTTCATGTAGCCAAGGAAATGGAGAGACAGGGATTCAACATCCCGCTTCTCATAGGTGGTGCAACCACCAGTTCCAAGCACACTGCCGTTAAAATCGCAAACTGCTACCATCAACCTGTTATTCATGTGAAGGATGCGTCCAAGAGCGTCGGCGTGGTCGAGAAACTGCTAAAGCCTGAGACAAAAAAAGTTTTGGATGCTGAGAACCGGAAAAGCCAGGAGCGGGAACGGTCAAACTTCGCCAAGAAAAAAGAACGCAAGTTAGTCACTTACAGCGAGGCGTTAAAGCGACGTTTTCAAATCAACTGGGATTCGCCTTTTCCCGGAAAGCCTTCGTTCCTTGGAACAAAGGTACTGAAAAACCTCCCCCTCACCGAATTGATACCATTCATAGACTGGTCTCCATTCTTCCTTTCCTGGGAACTCAAGGGAAAGCACCCATTCATTTTCAATGACCCTGAAACCGGCAGGCAGGCAAAGGAACTTTTTGAATTGGGAAATAACCTGCTTCAACGGATGATCAAGGAGGAAAAGATCAAGGCGCACGGGGTTTATGGCTTTTTCCCTGCCAACTCCGAGGGTGATGACATTCTGGTTTTCGATGATGATTCAAGATCTAAGGTTAAATTCAAATTCCCAATGCTCAGGCAACAGTGGGAAAGGGAAGGGCAGGAGAATTTCAAAAGCCTGGCGGATTACATAGCACCTTTGAGTTCCAAGAAAGCTGATTATATTGGCGCTTTTGCGGTCACAGCGGGCGATGGTGCTGAGGATTTCGCAAATTACTTTGCCAGGGACCTTCTTGATGATTACTCCTCGATCATGGTTAAGGCCCTTGCGGACCGCCTAGCTGAAGCCTTCGCCGAGTATCTTCACGAAAAGGCCAGGAAAGATTGGGGGTTCGGCTTGCAGGAAAAATTCTCCAACGAGGAACTCATCGAGGAAAAATACCAGGGAATCCGTCCCGCGTATGGATATCCAAGCTGCCCCGACCACACGGAAAAGGAGAAACTTTGGAATCTGCTTGATGTGACAAAAAACACAGGGATCACTTTGACGGAGAGTTTTGCAATGTATCCAGGTGCTTCAGTGAGCGGTCTTTATTTCGGCCACCATGAGGCCAGGTACTTCGCGGTAGACATGATCACTCGCGACCAGGTTGAAAATTACGCGATCAGAAAAAATATCTCCGTCACAGAAGCGGAGCGATGGCTCTCGCCAAATCTAAATTATGATTCAGAATAGTTTCGCAGGGTTCGAAAATGACCAGTATTGAAGTTGCGCTTGAAACAATCCTTGCACGGATTTCACCTCTGCAAGCAGAAATCAGTCCCGCGTCATCCACTATCCTTGGCACATGCCTGGCCGAGGATATATATGCGGATTATGACAGCCCTCCCTTTGATAAAAGCATAGTCGATGGTTACGCGGTGAAGTTCGATGACCTTGAAAGCAGAAACTGGAAATTACCACTCAGCTTGGAGATTCCAGCTAACCCACAAGGTCCGGCTGAACTTCCTTTGGGGACTACTGCTGAAATCATGACAGGTGCACCCATTCCCGTTGGCGCTGACACGGTTTTTGCCAGGGAGGAATGCATCCATACAGGGAATTCAATTCAATTTAAACCTGCCACCGGGAAAAGGGGCATGAATATCCTCCCTTTGGGAAAAGAATATCATCGAGGCGATCTACTTTTAAAATCTGGAACAAAGGTCACACCCCAGCGCGCAGGCATTATCGCTGCATGTGGCAAGACATCTGTAATGGCCCAACCAGCCCCGAGAGTTGCGATTATTTCCACGGGCGCCGAATTGGTTGAAGCTAACATGAAGCCCAAAGGTGGACAAATCAGGAACAGCAACGGCCCGATGCTTGTGGCTCTTTGCGGTGTAACTGGGGCACTACCCAAGTATCTTGGAATCGCAGGTGATTGCAAAAAACACATTCGTTCCTTACTAGATGAGGCCGTAAATTCTGACGCCATAATTTTTTGCGGGGGAGTCTCAGCGGGAAAATACGATCTTGTCCCTGATATGTTGATTGAAGCAGGCGCGAAAATTCTTATCCACAAGATCAACCTCAAACCGGGAAAACCGTTCTTATTCGCAGTCGCCCAAAATGGAAAACCAATCTTCGGCCTGCCGGGGAATCCATGCAGTGTATTTGTTTGCTTTCATCTTTTTGTCGCACCGGCAATCGCCGCGCTCAAGGGGGAAAAACATCGCCACCCCAATATCCTCAAACTTCCGATAGCGGAGTCATTTCACCATCAAAGCGACCGGGATACATGCTTTCCAGCCAAAATAATTGTTGACCAGCACCAACTAAAGGTATTGCCGGGAAAATGGTTTGGATCGGCTGATCTAAACGGTCTATCAGAATGCAATGCGCTATTACTTTGCAGGGAAGGCACCACTTCTCACAATCCCGGAGATCTAATCCAAGTGATACCCACAGAACAAGCTTATTAAAACCTACCCCATTTACGCCCCTCGAGATAAAATCTGCCAATGGCGGTAAAACATGGAAGCAAGATCATTTAAAGATGCTTTTTTGATATTAAAAAACGAGGGCTGGGCCATCGGGCTTGGCTTTCTTTCAAGCACGCTGCTTTACCTGTCTTATTTTCCGGAAAACTTTGGATTCCTCGGATGGGTCGCCCTGGTGCCAATGCTTTATGTTATGCAATGTAAAGTGCAAGCATCCACCAAGTTTCTGGCAGCATCGGTATGCGGTTTTTGCTTTTTCACGCCAGCACTTCAATGGATGCGGCTTGCCGACCCGATGATGTATTTTACCTGGATTGGGCTGGCGATTTACTGCACCATTTTTTTTGTTACAGCCCTATTCATTATTTCCAAATTCAAAAATATTCCTTTGATTTTTTCTTTTCCCTTGGGGTGGATCGCTTTTGAACATTTGCGCGCTAATTTTCTTGGCGGTTTTTCCTGGTATCTTCTAGCGCATACCCAGCACGATTCACCCTGCATCATACAAATAGCTGATTTGTTCGGTGCCTACGCTGTCTCTTTTCTAGTGGCAACCGTCAATGGTTTCCTGGTAGGGGCTCTTATAAACCACAAAAACAAATTTCTTAAAGCCCAGTTGGTTTATGTACTGCTCCTCCTATTATTCACCCTTACTTATGGCGTTTATCGAACTTCACAAGGAATCGGACAACCCGGCCCCATATGTGCTTCATTACAAGGAAATGTCAACCAAAACATCAGAAACGATCAATCGGATACCCAAGGGGCTTCCACTCCATACCTTCAACTTTCTGACGCGTGCATAGCATCAAACCCTGACCTCATCATTTGGCCTGAAACAAGCTATTCAAGGGAGTGGTATAGCATCTCCCCCGACATGAAGCCGGAAAAAGTCCCGGCTGATTGGAATCGCATAACCCAAATCCAAAAAAGCCTGGGAGACGAGGTCAAAAAACGCTGGAACACTTCGGTTCTATTGGGGCTAAACTCCCAGGAACTTACTCCCACCGGAATAAAAAGGTATAACTCCGCATTACTGGTATCAAATGATGAAAACAAGATCTTTCGCTATGACAAGATCCACAGGGTACCTTTTGGCGAGTTCATTCCTTTCAAGGATGTTTTTCCATGGCTTAAAAAACTTGCCCCATACGATTTCGAATACAGCATTGTTTCGGGGGCGGGGTATCCAAATATTGAATTCCCTTTCGGTTCTGACAAAAAAAGTTCATGTAAATTCGGCACGCTCATATGCTATGAGGATACCGACCCATTGATCCCCCTTGGCTTTTTTAAATCACAAAACAAGCCAGACTTCCTCATCAACATTTCCAATGATGGCTGGTTCAAGGGAAGCGAAGAGCATGAACAGCATCTGGCCATTTCCAGGTTCAGGGCGATCGAAACCAGAAGATCCATCATAAGAAGCGTAAATATGGGAATCTCCGCGCTGATCGATAGCAATGGAAAGATTTTAAAGCCTGAATCAACCGAGGTCACCAACAAGGCAAACAACTTCTTATGGAAAATCAATTACCCCGGCCCAAACTCAAAAAGCCTGCCCGTTTCAGATTGGCATAAATTCAAAGCCAACGAAGGCGTATTGATAGCTTCGATTCCCATCGATAACAGATTTAGCCTTTACACTGTCATCGGCGATTTTCTACCTTACGCCTGCTGGATGGCACTGATTTTAAACAAGTTCCTTCCAAGAAAAAAATCCCCCGACAACATTCCGGACAAACAACCTTGTTCCAGTTCATAGAAAATTATTTTTTATTCCGCCCCACTCCTTCAAGCAAGGAATGGATACCGCCCCCCGAAGGCTATGGCATAGAAGAACTTTGGATTCAAACCCCAGATGGGAACCAAATCCATGCTTGGTGGGTTCCGCCACCGGAGAAAAACCCTAAAAAAGCGGTTTTATATTGCCATGGTAATGGCGGAAATCTCAGCCTTAGATTCGAGGGCGTCAAACGATGGCACAAACTCCTCGGCCTGGGTGTTTTGATATTTGATTATCCAGGCTACGGCAAAAGCCCCGGAAAACCCTCTGAAAAAAATTGCCATGCATCCTCAGAAGCATGCTATTACTGGTTGCTTGAGCGGGGATTTAAATCAACCGACCTGATTTTCTATGGTGGTTCCCTTGGGGGAGCAATTGCGGCAAAACTTGCCTCATCTTATCCGCCCGCTTGCACCGTGCTTGTCAGTGCGTTCACATCTTTCAGGGACATGGCAAAAAAACTTTATCCCTGGCTTCCCGGAACCTCATTGCTTAGAACCAAACTTGACACTTTGGAATATGTGAAGGCATCAAGCTCACCAATTTTCATCGCGCATGGTGATGCCGACAGGCTTGTTCCTTTTTCCCATGGAATCGCCCTATACGAAGCCTCATCAGCGAAAAAGTTTTTTCATCCGATGAAGGGACTAGACCATCACCACAGCCCCGATGCCGCTTTTTATGATAATTTAAAAGTTTTTTTGGAAAACGAACTCAACTTTTACATCAAATAAAACAGGTTTATACAACTTTGGTTCAAGTGGACTTGGACGAATCCAAGCCGTTTGCTACATTTTACTCGTTGTTTATGAGTCCTAAATCGAAATGGAAAATAGCAATGCAACGCTTGTTTACAACCCTGGCCTTGATGACTTCAATATTTTTTGTTTCCACGACATCCTTTGCCCAGGCACCAACCGGCCTGTTCAAATGGCAAAAAGGCCAACAACTCACCTACAAGGTCGAACACAGCACTGTTGCAACCGAAATCATCGCGGACTCCAAGTCAGAATTTAAAAATCTATTGGAACTCACTAAACGATGGGTGGTTGAGGATGTCACAGCGGAAGGTGTTGCAACCCTTACCCTGGTTGTTGAGTCAATAAAGATGAAAAGCACGAACCCAAAGGGCGATGAATTAACTTATGATTCCGCAAATCCCAAGGATTCCACTCCACAATTGAAGGATCAACTTGAAAAATACATAGGAACAAAGATTGCCACGATTGTAATGGATACCCAGGGCCGAGTTCGTTCGGTCAAGGAAAGCAACTTTGGTGCCGCATCCAAATACGAGGTCGAGCTTCCATTCGCAGTTGTTGTTCCAGCGGAGGAAATAAAAAAGGGTTTGGCATGGCAACGCAACTTCAATATCACCATGGATCCTCCCCAGGGCACCGGGGAAAAATATGAATCCAGCCAAAAGTATGAATGCAATGCCATTGAATCCGGCAAGATAAAACTAAAGGTTACAACTGAACTTAAAAAAGCCCCGGAAAATATTGCAGACCAACTTCCACTTCTACCTTTCCTTGTAGAGGGCGATGTGACTCTGGACCCGCAAAAAGGCCTTATGCTAGATTCAATCTTGAAAGTAGACAAAACATTAAAAGGACACCAAGGCGAAAACAGCTCCTATCGCATGTATTCACTTTTCAAGGAAACCCTTATAAGCTCGAAATAGATGTTTAAGAGGGTATCAAATCCTTGACCGCATCTTTTTCCTCAAGCAATTCTTTCAGGGTTATATCAAATTTTTGCTGGCCAAACGCATCAAGTTTGAGCCCTTCAACAACCTTGTAATTCCCCTTGCCATCGGTGGCACACGGGTAACCAAAAACCAAGTCCTTGGGAACACCATATTCACCCTTTGAAACCACTGCCATACTGACCCAATCATTTGCGGGAGTGCCACGGATCAAACTTTTAACATGGTCGATGGCGCCATTGGCGGCAGACATTGCGGAACTCATACCACGGGCCTTGATTACCGCGGCACCTCGGGTCTGGATTGTTGAAACAAAAGTCTCTTCAAGCCACTTTCGTTCAGTAATAGTATTCTCTGCGGGTTTTCCATTGATCATGGCATTTGTAAAATCAGGAAACTGGGTATTGCTGTGGTTTCCCCAAATAGTCATTCGGGAGACTTCACCATTGGAAACACCAGCTTTTTTCGCCAAGGCAGTAAGGGCACGATTATGATCAAGGCGGGTCATTGCAGTCCAGCGTTCAGCGGGGATGCTACGCCCATTTGACCTTGCCACAAGGCAATTGGTATTGCAGGGATTTCCAACCACAAGGATGCGCACATCTGAGGCCGCCTTGGCAGCCAAAGCCTTGCCCTGGCTCACGAAAATCTTCCCATTTATGTCCAAAAGCTCTTTTCTCTCCAGTCCCTGTTTTCTGGGAAATGAACCAACCAACAGGGCATGATTACACCCATCAAAGGCTTTTTCGGGGTTATCTGTGATTATTATGTCTTTTAATGTGGGAAAGGAACAATCATCCAATTCCATCGCAACGCCCTCAAGGGCAGGCAGGGCAGGGGTGATTTCAAGTAAATGTAAAATCACCTTGGTATCATAACCAAAAACTTCGCCTGACGCCAAACGCCCCAACATTGCATAAGCCACTTGACCTGCCGCACCTGTGACTGCAACCCGTACTGTTCCTGCCATGATTAACCCCTCGACGATATGTTAATAAAATTCAATGAAGCTTAAGGCATCTTACCCTCGACTTCATCAGTAGAAAACATATTTTATAAAATACCAAGGCATATGCGACTCGGCCACAACCTTACAGTGGATTAATATGTTTGTGAACCGGGTTTAGATGCTTCTGCCTTTTTGATTTGTAGTCTTCTTACTCTTTTGGACATATGAGGAATAAAGAAATGGCAACAAAGATTGGGATTAACGGCTTTGGGCGAATTGGAAGAATGGTTTTCCGCGCACTCATGGAAAAAAAGGCTGAACTTGATGTTGTAGCCATCAACGATCTTGGCAATCCTAAAAATCTTGCATTGTTACTCAAGTACGACTCCGTTCATGGCAAGTTTCCCCACACTGTTGAAGCCACGGAAGATTCACTCATCGTAGCGGGAAAAACAATCAAGGTTTTAAAGGAGCGCGACCCCTCCAAACTGCCATGGGGCAGCCTAGGCGTGGATATCGTGATTGAATCAACTGGCCTTTTCACCGAGAAAGAAACCCCAAAAGGTGGCTTTCATGACCATATCAAAGCCGGAGCCAAGAAAGTGATCATCACTGCTCCCGCAAAAGGAGAAGACAAAACGGTTGTTATCGGCGTCAATGACAATGAACTCACCAGCGCTCATCAATGTGTTTCCAATGCCTCCTGCACCACAAACTCCCTTGCACCGATGGTTAAGACCTTGGAAGACAACTTTGGAATCGTTTGCGGGGTCATGACCACGGTCCATGCCTACACCAACGACCAAAATGTTGCTGACCAGATTCATTCAGACCCCAGACGAGCCAGAGCCGCTGGCTGCAATATCATCCCCAGTAGCACTGGCGCCGCAAAGGCTATTGGCCTGGTACTTCCCTCCATGGCAGGCAAGCTTGATGGAACAGCACTTCGTGTTCCAGTTCCAGACGGGTCAATCACCGACCTCACTGTTCAACTCAAACGCGAAGTAACCATGGAGGAAGTAAATGCAGCTTTCAAGGCCGCGGCAAACGGCGCGCTAAAAGGCGTGCTCGAATACACTGAAGACCCGGTTGTTTCTTCCGATATTATTGATAACCCTCATAGCTGTATCTTTGACGCGCTTTCAACCTTGGTCAGCCCCAAGGGTAAAGGCACTACGGTTAAAGTTTTTGGCTGGTATGACAATGAGTGGGGTTATTCTGTAAGAACCGCTGATTTGGCAGTCAAATTGACCAAATTGCTCAAGTAATTCCACAGTCTTTTCAGGGGCTGGTCCTTATTGGACCAACCCCTTTTCTTTTTTTAGGACATACTTTGATGGCCAAGAAAGACATTCACTCGCTGCAAGACATCCATGGTAAAAAAGTACTTGTACGGGTCGACTTCAATGTCCCACAGGATGAACATGGTAATATCACTAATGATCGAAGAATCCGCGGGGCACTCCCAACAATAAAGTCATTGCTGGAAAAAGGCGCCGCTGTGATAGCAATGAGCCATCTAGGACGCCCTAAAGGCGATCCTGCAAAAGATTCACCATTTAAAATGGATAAGGTAGCCCAAAGGCTGGGTGAACTTTTGAAAAAGCCAGTCCACAAGGTTGACAGCATTATTGGTCCAGATGCCAAAGATGCAGCAAGCAAGCTAAAGCCCGGGGAAATCCTCGTCCTTGAAAATGTTCGATTTCATTCGGGCGAACAAGGTGGCGATGCTGTTTTCGCAAAAGAACTCGCCAGTCTGGGTGACATATATGTGAACGACGCTTTCGGCACCTGCCACCGCAAGGATTCATCCATGCTGGGAGTACCCAAAGCACTTAAGGGGAAACCAAGGGTCGTAGGCACCCTTGTTGCAAAGGAACTTTCTATTCTGGAACAACTTTTCAGCAATCCCCCAAGGCCCATGCTTGGCATCTTGGGTGGCGGAAAAGTCTCCGATAAGATTAAATTCATCAAGGCTCTTTTGGCAAAGGTTGATAAAGTCATCATTGGTGGAGCCATGACCTACACCTTCATGAAAGCCCAGGGGAAAACAATTGGTAATTCTCGCGTTGAGGCCGATAAGCTCGATGTCGCAAAAGAGCTTCTCGAACTAGGCAAGGGCAAAATACAGCTTCCTGTTGATCATCTTGCTGTCCAAAAACTTGATGCCCCTGAAGGCTTGAAGGTTTTCGATGGTGAAATTCCAGATGGATGGATTGGTATTGATATCGGTCCCAAAACCATAGAGCTTTACTGCTCTGAGATTGCCAAATCCAACACTATACTTTGGAATGGCCCGTTGGGTAAGTTTGAGGATGAACCCTACAGCAAGGGGACAAGGTCAATAGCCAACGCCATGGCTAATTCAAAAGGAGTCACCGTGGTGGGTGGCGGCGAAACAGCAGAAGCTGTTGAAGAATTCGGCCTAGCTGAAAAAATGACCCATGTCTCCACAGGGGGAGGGGCATTCCTTGAATATGTTGAGGGAACACCTTTTGCAGCATTAGACGAGATTGATGAAAAATAGTGCTTTTGCCGTCTCTCAAATGAACCACACAGAAACTATAGCCACTAAATCAGTCATACGGGATTTTTTAATATTCTTTTAAAGGTGACGGGTATATGAAAGCAGGAATCGTGGGGTTACCGAATGTGGGTAAAAGCACACTTTTTAACGCCCTGACTAGCTCGAAGGGGGCGCAGGCTGCCAATTACCCTTTCTGCACAATTGAACCCAACGAAGGAATTGTCCCTGTCCCTGATCCCAGGCTGAATCGTATCACCAAATTTATCGTCCCCCAAAAAATCATACCATCTGCCCTGACACTTGTTGACATTGCAGGAATTGTGAAGGGCGCCAGTGAAGGTGAGGGTATGGGAAACAAATTCCTCACCCACATCAGGGAAGTAGATGCCATACTACAAGTTGTACGATGCTTCGAGGATCCGGATGTCATCCATGTCGCGGGCAAAGTCGATCCTCTTAGCGACATTGAAATCATTGAAATTGAATTGATGCTTGCGGATTTACAAACACTTGAGGGAGCAATTTCAAAAGCTGAGAGAAGCGCAAAAAGCGGAGATAAGGAAGCAAAGGACAGGGTTGAAGCGATCAAGAAGTCTCTTGAACATTTGAAAGCTGATAAGCCACTACGCACCCTTAAATTGCCTGAAAATGAAGCAAAGGCCATACATGCCTTTGGATTGATGACCGCAAAGCAGGTGCTCTATGTTGCAAATGTTGATGAATCTGACTTGGAAGGCAAAAGCCCCATGGTCAATAAAGTCCGGGAATTCGCGGCAAAAATTGGGGCCGAAGTAGTCCCTGTCTGCGCAAAACTTGAGGCGGAAATAGCGGAACTGGACCCTGCTGACCGTGCTGAAATGCTCGCATCGGCTGGTATAACTGAACCTTCTCTTGCGGTTCTAGCCCGCGCAGCCTACAAAGCCCTTGGATACCAAAGTTACTTTACGGCCGGAGAAAAAGAAGTTCGCGCATGGGCAATCCCAATTGGCGCAACAGCTCCCCAGGCTGCAGGGGTCATTCACACCGACTTTGAGAAAGGTTTTATCAGAGCCGAGGTTTATACTCTTACAGACCTTGAACAATTCAAATCTGAAAAAGAAATTCGTGCCGCGGGGAAACTTAAAATTGTCGGGAAGGAATATATCATGCAGGATGGCGACATATGCCATTTCCTCTTTAACAATTAACTGCATCCAAAATAACCATTGATTGTACTCCAAATTGCAACTTAAGTAATTGGAATTGACTTTCTCACTTTCATGTTATGATTAAATCTCGTGAAGATTACATGAAGCAGCTTGCCCACGACTCCCATTGAATGCGATTCTTTAAATTAACATCATGCGAAATCAGATCATGTAATCCGGGGCAAATATACGCACCCTTTTAGGCTGTATGAATACTTTCTGACCTGTGCTAATTCCTAGCTCCTTGAATTTTGCAAAGTTCACTTCAACAAACACCCTTGAGGTGGATTCCAAATCCTGCAGATGAATCCTGACCACGGGGCCCGCTGGATTGACATGCAAGACTTTAGCCGGCAGGGAATCACTGGCCGAGGGCATGATTTCAATTTCAAGCTCATATGGCCTAACATAAATCGTATTTGAACAAAAATCCTTTTCAGGGGGCCCCTTGGAACTGCTGAAACCAGTGATTTTTGGCAAGCCATCGGCAATGATTCCCTGAAAAACATTCACCTGGCCTAGAAAATCCATGACAAACGCATTGGCGGGATTTTCAAACACATCCGCTGGGGTTCCGATTTGCTCAATCTTTCCATTACGCATCACCACCACGGTATCCGCGACTGCAAACGCTTCTTCCTGATCATGGGTAACAAATATGCTCGTGACATGAATTTCGTCATGCAATCTTCGTAACCATTCACGCAATTCGAGACGAACTTTGGCATCAAGAGCCCCAAAAGGTTCATCAAGCAAAAGCACCCTGGGTTGAGCCGCCAGTGCCCTAGCCAGAGCCACCCTCTGCCTTTGTCCTCCGGAGAGTTGAGACGGATACCTTTTTTCCAGCCCCTCCAACCTTATTAAATGAAGTAATTCCCTTACCCTGGAGGCGATTTTCTCCTTGGGTACCCCCCTGACACTTAAACCAAAACCAATGTTATCAAAAACAGTCAAATGCCTGAACAGGGCGTAATGCTGAAAAACAAAACCAACATTTCTATCCTTCGCTGACTTCGAGGTGACCTCCTCATCACGATGCAGGACTGATCCCTCATCAGGATTTTCCAGTCCTGCAATAATACGAAGTAGCGTGGTTTTTCCTGAACCCGAAGGCCCAAGCAAGGCCACCAAATCGCCATCTGGAATATTAAGGCTTACCTTATCAAGCGCGGTAAACTGCCCGAATTTTTTACTCACATTTTTAACCGATATGCTCATGTTGATTCTCCAGCATCGGCTTTCTGGTGCGCCATGCTTTTTTCCAGATAAGTTTTAACACCAAGTGTTACTAACGCTAGAAAAGTCAAAACTGAAGCGAGTGCGAATGCAGCGGGCATGTCATATTCCTGAAACAGCTTTTCAACCCGCAGGGGCATGGTGTCATTCAACCCTGATATCCTACCTGAAACGACATAAACTGCGCCGAATTCCCCCATTGCACGGGCATTGCAGAGAATAATTCCGTAAACCAGCGCGAGTCGAATGTTTGGCATGGTGATCCGCCAAAACATCTGCCAACCATTTGCTCCCAGACTAACTGCTGCAAGCTCTTCTTCCTCACCGTAGGTTTCAAGAACAGGGATCAACTCACGAACCACATAGGGAAGGGTCACAAAACATGTGGCAAGAACAAGTGATGGGGTGCCAAAAAGAATCTGCATGTTATTAGCTGAAAGCCACTCCCCCATCCAACCCTGCATGCCAAAGATCAGCACAAAAACAAGCCCAGCAACCACGGGTGAAACAGCAAGTGGAAGATCCATCAGCGTGAGTAGAATGGTTCTTCCCGGAAAACGAAATCGGGCGATGGCCCACGCGGCGGAAACTCCAAAAACCACACTTAAAAAAACCACACGCGGGGCAATTGAGAGGGTGAGAAAAATGGAATGCCTGGTGTTGGGATTACCAAAAAGATTATCCAGGTAAACCATCGGACCTTTTTCAAATGCCCTGAAAAAAACATGGAAGACTGGTATGCCGATGATCAAAAACACAACACCCAAAGCCATGGTGGTTAGCAGATATCGAACCCATTCGGAATCTTCGGGCCTCTTCTTTTTCAAGGAGGCCGTGATGATGGTTTTATTTCCCAAATCTCTTGCTCCATATCTCAATGGTGTTTATGAATGCCAAAATGCCAAAAGAGGCCGCTAGCAAAACCGTTGCTATGGCAGTGGCTTCGGGAAACGCCATTTCCTCCAGACGGGTCACAATTAGCACAGGGGCAAGTTCGGTCTTGTAAGGAATATTACTTGAAACAAAAATGACCGATCCATATTCACCCAACCCGCGGGCAAACGCCTGTGCAAAACCTGAGAGAATCGCGGGAAACACAGTCGGCAATAAAATCCTTGTAAAAACCTGCAACCGGCTTGCGCCCAAGATGGAAGCAGCCTCCTCCACCTCGGGTTCTATCTCCTCTAAAACAGGCTGGACAGTTCGAACCACAAAAGGAAAACCGGTAAACACCAACACCCATACAATCGCAAATTTTGTGTAGGCCGCATTGATTCCCAACGGCACGAGGAATTGCCCAAGCCAGCCACTTTCCACATAAAGGCTTGAATAAACCAACCCTGCGACTGCTGTGGGTAGCGCAAGGGGCAAATCTATCATTGCGTCAACAAATCTTTTAAAAGGAAACTCGTAACGAACAAGAACCCAAGCCACGAGAAATCCAATAGCCGCATTAATAAGTGCTGCCAGAAAAGCAGTTGTAAAAGTTAGTGAATAAGCTGCGCGAGTTCTTTCACTCCAGACAATGGTCCAGAATTCCGTCGGGCTTAGTGACCCTGCCTTTATGAAACACGCGGAAAGGGGGATAAGAACGATCAAACTCAAATAAGTGACCGAATAGCCAAGGCTTAAGCTTAAACCTGGAAGCGGGCTACCTTTATTTGATTGAATGAAAGCCACCAAAATCACCCCTTGAACCCTTATACCAAATTCAATTTTTGCCATCATTACGGATGGCTTTGAATACCTGGTCGAATACGCCATCCTCGCCAAAAAAAACCGATTGTACCTCAGTCCATGAGTTTCCAACCAAACTTATATCAAAGAGCTTCATTGGCGGAAACTTGGATTCAAATTCCCTCAAAATTGACACATCAAATGGACGATATCCGTTCTTGGCAATGATGCGTTGGGCTTCAAGTCCATAAAAAAAATTCAAATAATTTTCAGCAAGCAATCTGGTATCCTTCGAATCAACATTTGAATCAACTACCGCAATTGGTGGTTCAATCTTGATGCTGATGGAAGGATAGACGATATCCAACTGGCCCTCTGATTCCTTTACTGCCATCAACGCCTCGCTTTCAAAAGCCAATTGCACATCTCCAATCTTTTTTTGATAAAAAGTAACTTGAGAAGCACGGGCCGAAGCATCCATTACTGGAACATTTTTATAAATATTTTTTAGGAACGCCCTGGTTTCAAAGTCATCATGCCCTTTATCGAGCATATATCCCCAGGCACTGAGAAAAGCCAACCTACCATTCCCTGATATTTTAGGATTAGGCGCGATGACACCAACGCCCTGTTGAATCAGGTCAGGCCAATCCCTTAGATTTTTAGGATTTCCTTTGCGAACAAGAAAAACAATGGCAGTATTCCAAGGGGGAGCCATGACACCCTTGGATTTACTCCATGATGGATGAAGCAGCTTTTTTTTTGCTATGGATTCCATGTCGGTAAAAAGAGCGAAAGATGCTATATCTGCAGGCAAACCATCAGCAACAGAACGCGCCTGACTGCCTGACCCGCCATGAGACTGGTAAATTTGCACTTTGCCATTGTTGAACTTTTGCCAATCCTTTGCAAAAGCCTCGTTTATTTCATGAATAACTTCGCGAGTGGGATCAAAAGAAACATGTAGAAGTTCAAGATTATTGGAATTGGATCGTTTTTGAATCGGCTGAATTGCAATGAATACTAGAACAAAGGCAATCACCCCTCCCAAAACGGAAGCATTCTTACCTGAAAACATGAATCCCAGATCAAACCTTTTCATCTAAATTTGCTCAAAAAAACCAAATATCATAATCATGATAACTTTAGTAATATTTCTAACCTGTGTGAAGTCCAATTTTAAAAGAATTTGCAATTTTAATCATATTTAACAATTGAAGTGCAAAAGGATCCTTCCCCATAATTTTCGTTCGACACCGTTCCTATCTTGCAATACGATCTTCGGGGTTGCTATGCGATCTTTGATGTACTAAGTTACTGTTTATGATTAAAAATTAGCTGATAACAAGAGAAACATTCATTTAGCGAGAATTAATGGCTATGAATCCGGGTGATATAAATCAGCCTAGTGCTCTATCAGGAAGACCCAAAAGAGGGGTGCCTGAAGGCCTTTGGCTACGCTGTCCTGGTTGCAAAGCCAGTATTTTTCGAAAAGATTCAGAAAACAAATTCAATGTTTGCCCTGAATGCGATTATCATTTTTACATCCCCACTAAGGATCGAATAGACCAGCTTTTGGATGCAGAAAGTTTTGAAGAATGGTTCAGGGACCTTCGACCGTGCGACCCACTAGGGTTCAAGGACAGAATCACCTATAAGGAAAGAATACTGTCGGAACAGGCAAAAACCTCACTTCTTGATGCTGCCGCGGTGGGCAGGGGCTTTATACGAGGCAGACCAGTCGTGGTTGGAATCACCGATTTTGCATTCATGGCTGGATCGATGGGTTCGGTGGTGGGCGAAAAACTTTGCAGGGCCGCCGAAGAAGCCACCCGACTAAAGCTTCCACTCATTTTTGTAAGCGGTTCAGGGGGGGGCGCCCGTATGCAGGAGGGGATTCTTTCCCTTATGCAAATGGCAAAGGTTTCCGCGGCACTTGCAAGGCATCATCAGGCAGGGTGCCTTTACATCAGCGTTCTGACTAATCCCACCATGGGTGGCGTGGCTGCAAGTTTTGCCTTTCAAGGCGATATCGTTATCGCTGAGCCTGGCGCGCTTATTGGCTTCGCAGGCAAACGAACCATTTGGAACACTGTACGCCTTGAACTTCCGGAAGGCTTTCAAACCAGTGAATTTTTAATGCAACATGGTTTTGTCGATCGAATAGTACACCGCAAAGACATGCGGACTGAAGTCGCAACCATGGTCGATTACTGTGAAAAAAACTAGCTTTACGAATCTACTTACCGTGGATTGCAAGGGCCGCCAAAACAATCGCCGCAGTTTCCACTCGCATGATTGTTTTCCCAATGCATATATTTTTCAAACCCTTGTTGATAGCCAATTTGATCTCTTGAGTGGAAAACCCTCCCTCGGGCCCAATCCATAAATTTACTTTTTCGGTTGAACCCCAGCTAACCTTATCACCAGACTCAGCACCCAAGTTCGCGAAAAGGTTTAAAGAAAAACTGTCCAATTCTCGAATTGACTCCTCAAAGGTCACCGGTTCTGCGATTTCCATGAGATGATTCCTCTGAGACTGCTTGCAAGCTTCAATCACCCCCCGGCGCAACTTTTCGGTATTTATTTGCTTTGATTTGATAACCGAATACTCACAATCAATTGGTACAAAACGGTAGACTCCAATCTCTGTAAGTTTTTCGATCAAAAAATCACAGCGCTGAGCCTTGGGAATTGATGAATAAACTGTGATCTTATTTATGGGTTCCCGAGAGACATCTGAAAAGGATTTAACATCCAATATCACTCTACTTTTTTTAGCTTCCAATACCTCTGCAACAAACTCTCTTCCATCACCAGAAAATAAGCCGATTTTATCCCCCGGGGCAATTCTGGAAACAACGGCAAGATGGTGAGCCTCGGCCCCCCGCAATTCCATTGTACCCAAGTTTATTTCCAAATTGGTGTAGAATCGTTCCGACATTATTGCTATCCCCTCTGCATTATTTAACTTGATTATTGACCATCAAGCAGATTTTATCAAAGTTCTTGTTATGAGGTTTCCGTGGCAAATACTGTTGATCCCGCAAGTAACCTGCAACTTACCAGAAAACAACTTGACGATCTTGATGTTCTGGTGAAAAAAATGCTGGAGCTTCCCGAAGCCAACGCGCCATCTAGTGTTCCCCCCAAGAATGAGCCTGATTTATCAGCAATGGGAATATTTTCCCCCGAGGAAAACCCGTGGACACCCAAAAAAACTGAATCAACCAAAGTCCCCGAGACCTCTGAACCCAAAGCAACAAAAACTTCTTCCTTAGATGTGGAACAAAAACCTGAAATCTTAAAATCGATTCTATCCAGGGGAATCCAAAAAGAACCAAACCCAAGCTTCGGCATTGAAGAACCACCAAGCAACAATCAAAATTCTTCACCATTAGCGGGCTGGAAACCATCCGCATTAACCTGGGCACCCCTGGCTCAATCATGGGAAAAATTAAAATTAGAAGAACTCGAAAAACAACAAAAAGAAACAAAACCAAGATCAACCCATGCGGAAGCAAATGAAAAACTTAAGACCGAAACAGCATCAAACCCCGGGCAATCAACAGGAATTCCATCAACCACGGATACAAAAAAACCTTTAAAACCCCTCCCAAAAAGCGAATTAAAAGAAAGAAAAAAAACCTCCAAATTCAAAAGAGTACTTCTAGATGCAGTTGGATTTCTGGGCATCCTGATATTTGTCTGTGCGGCAGCTTTATATTTAAGTAGTTCTTTCAATTGGCCTATCAAATAAATTTGTGTATCCTGTCATTAAGTCGAAAAATAGGTTTCCAGGATAGGACCGACCTTTCAATGAATCTTAATGAAGAAAATCCGCCTATGGCACACACACACACTGTTAACTACAGCATATTAGGTGTGCCTGGGGCTGTTTTGAGTTATCTTGTACCGGGACTCGGGCAGATAATTCAGGGTCGTATTAGCAAGGGTTTGTTGTTTTTTTTCTGCATCAATGGCTTGTTTTATTATGGCCTCGCCCTTGGCCAATGGAAAAATGTATACCTCCCTCACGCCAACAATCTCCCCCCAATGTCGTTGCCTCTAAATCAAAAAGTCCCTAACTGCCTTAGCTACAGGTTGCAATATGTGGGCCAATTTTGGGTTGGTATTTCGGCATGGCCGGCCATTTATCAACACTTTAATTACGATGAGGATTCTGATCCGCCCCCTGACCCATATCTGGGCAAGTACCAAAGAACTCCTCCCGAAACTGAATTAAACTTGTTGCAAAACAGAAGCGACCGATCCTGGGATCTTGGCTGGGTTTACACCGTCATTGCTGGAGTGTTAAATATCATGGTTATTTACGATGCGCTCATGGGCCCGGTAATGCTTATACCTGAAAAACAAAAGCCCCAGCCTCCGAAGGATTTAAATTAATGGAGCAAGTTATAATTCCAATTATTGCTTCGGGATATTATTGGCACCTGCCATTTTTGATTCTGGTGATAAGCCTTGTTTATAGCGCGACGCGTCATGATGATTGGCGGATAATCAGCATTGAAGCTTATCGCTGGGGCATGAGAATGCTTTCTTTCCTTGGAATGATAGGCATTTTTCTTTACTTAGTAACACTGATTCCATGAACAAAAAGAGGATGGCTTATTAAGCCATCCCCAATCGAAAAATAAACTTAGTGACTATAAAACTTTCATTTTAGCTTTGCGGTGGAATCCTGCTTGTCCCCATCAATAAAACTTGCAGCAATTCGATCGCCAGCCTTTAATAGAACCTTCCTAGTATCAACAGTTTTAGCTCCATCTTTTTCAATTTCAATTTTAAGAATATAGGAATAGGTCTTTTCAGCCTCAAGATCAGGGGTAGTGAAAGTGGCAAAACCATCATTTACAGCGAAGGGTTTCCCATCAATAAAAAATGAAGCATTCACCGGAATCTCAACAAAAAGCCTGGCCTTATTCGAGACAGAAGATTGTTTATTCTCCTCTAAAGTTGGTAATGGCAACAGGCCATCATCTGTTTCTTTTGGATTTGTTCTTGGAATTATGCTGGGCGGGGTTGAATACATGGGGTTTTTCAAATAGGGCCCATAATAAGTTCCTGTTCCCGTTCCCTGATAAGAATAACCAAAACCGGTTTCATAATATGGGCCATAATTAAAGGAAGCCCCGTAACCGCCCCCATATACCCCATTTCGATAAACATAGCCACCATAAGCGTTAACCGCGTGAACTCTTTTAAGATGCCAAGCTGGAACATCTGAATTTCCAGCCAAGGAGGCTAATAAGATGATACTGTACATGGGAATTCACCTCGGCCTAAAGACAATAAAAAGCATAAAATTCAAGTTCTTCACCTTAAATCTTACCCAAAACAACCGATATTCAAGAAATTATGGTCAAACTGATTCTCATAAAGTGACTATATTAATGGAAGTACCACAATAATCGTTAACAACTAACCCCACAACTTTCCATGAAACCAATTTACCTTGATTACAACGCCACAACACCGGTCGACCCAAGGGTTTCAAAAATTATTTGTGACTCCCTGACCGGTGAAGAATTTGGCAATCCATCAAGCACCCACCATTATGGAAAAACTGCCAGACAAATAGTTGACCATGCGAGAGAGAAGATTGCAAAATCTATAAACGCAGAGGCTGATGAGATAATTTTCACCGGTGGCGGCACTGAATCCAGCAACCAGGCAATTCTTGCAACCATGATGTCTGATCTGACTGGTTTTTTAAAGAGGTTGTTTTCTAGAAAAGGGCATTTGATCATCAGTGCTATAGAACACCCTGCAACATACAAACCAGCACAATTTTTATCATCATTGGGATTTGAGATTACCACGGTTGGAGTTGATCGCCAAGGTTTGGTTGATCCTGGTGAAATTCAAAAAGCAATTCGTAAAAACACCAAACTTATCAGCATCATGCATTCAAACAATGAAGTTGGGACATTACAACCCATAGAAAAAATCTCTGAAATCACTCGTTCCAGAAATATTCTATTTCACACTGATGCCGCGCAATCCACTGGAAAAGTACCTCTGGATGTAAATAAACTAGGCGTTGATTTCCTTACAATAGCCGGCCACAAGTTATATGCGCCAAAAGGGATTGGAGCCTTGTATATACGAAAAGGAGTGAAAACAGTACCATACCTTCATGGGGCAGGCCATGAATCCGGATTACGCGCCGGAACAGAAAATGTTCATTATATCGCGGGTCTTGGCGAAGCTTCCATCATTGCCACAGAAAACCTGGCTAAAGAAACACCTCGCTTGATAGCCCTTAGAGAACAACTTTTTGAGGGATTAAAAAATGAACTTGGTGACCGGGTAGTACTGAATGGCCATCCAACTCTCCGACTTCCAAACACTTTGAATGTAAGTATTATTGGCTGCAAAGGTTGGGAAATACTTGAAAAAACTCCTGAAATAGCAGCATCCACTGGATCAGCATGCCATGAAGGTAAAGTTTTGCATTCCGCTGTTTTATGCGCCATGAGCACACCCCTAAAGCAATCGGAAGGCGCATTACGATTAACTTTGGGGCGTTATACTTCTTCAGAGGAAATCACAAAAGCAATTGATCTCATTTGCAAAACAGCCAGAAAATTAATGGCTTGAGTCAAAACTCTTTGGATCGTAAATAGTGTGATCCAGCAGACATAGGTATCAACATTGCCATCAGACCAATCACAGATCCCGTTGCAATACCAGCAACAATAAAAAGAGTTCCATTGAAAGAGGGGGCGTAATATTGATCGCCTGAGTGATTTAGATGCCAAATTCCAGAAAGCAACGCAATCAGAACTATCAAAAGAAATAATGATATCACCAAATTAAGAGTGCCCCCAAAACCAGCGGCTATTTTTGAGGGATCAGTTTCCTTGAAATTTGGCACACATGCCCCAAGGCCAACTCCAAGAGCACAAATCGCAAGGCTTGCAATCAAGGTGGTCCAAAGATGCACAAAAAAATAATCCATCGGCATTTTAAGCATGAAATCACTAAAAATAACCAGCAAAACAGCGATTGGAGTAGTACTCCAAAAAGCGAAATGAAATTTGGACCACAGAATGACTTCCCTTGGCATAGGAACTAGTCCAAGTATCCAAAAGTTTCTACCTTCCAGGCTGATCATCGGAAAAACAAATCTCCCAACATAAGTGCACTGAAGCAATGAAACGGCAAATAAATTTAGCAGACTGACCCCATTTTGATATGGCCAAGTCACTTCCCCCCTGAATGAACGACGAACACTACCGAAATATAAAAACAGGAGAAACCCAAAAACAAGAACTTGGGCCCATTGCCGAGGTTCCCGTCTAAAAGCACGAAAATCCTTGAGCATGATAGCGCGCTTGGAAGAACCAAGAAATCCAAGTGCTTTTTCAAAAATGCTGTCCACAAAAAATAACTTTTTGGATTTTTTGGCATCTGATCCAAAAGCTATCATTCTGTCAAAGGCACGACGATAAAGTATTTTTGAAAGAAATGCCCCACCTAGATAAAGAGCCATTCCATTCGACCAAATAAGGAGAAGATTATAATTCGCCTTTGCCAGATCTCCGCGTCCTGCAGCACGAATTCCCCTGGAAATCCAATAAGATGGCAACCCTGACCACCTTGAAAATTCAAATTGCCTTAATGTCGCGTCAACAAACTCCCTGTCTATTCCATCTTTTCTAACTGAGTTGAAAAATCTTCCCATGGCTGTAAGGCAAAGAAAAACAACCACCATAACCAAAATCGCGAAGAGCAGCTTTTTACCCCTTGATAAAAGTCCCGCGATCAAAAGGCATAACACGGCACCAATCGAACCCGGAATAAGCACATAACCAAAAAAGAAAAAAGGAAGGTAAAGGTAGAAGTGCAGGGGGGAATCCGCCACAACCCCGAAGGCGATCAGAATCGGGCTTCCCAGAATCACAAACGCCCAACTGCTGAAACCGATGGCCTCAACAAATCGATAAGCGAATATACGATCAGCCTTGATTGGTTTGGTAAGCAGAAAATTAGTTTCTGGCGAAGAGAACAAACCACCGTAAATAATCATTCCTGAAGAAAGCACAAGTAGTGAGCCAAGTGAAAAAAATAAAAGATCGAACAATAAGCCGATAACACCACCGCCCAGGGGCAGTTTTTGCTGCTTAAGAAAATTAAACCCTGCGAGACTTGTTCCAAAAATCAGGCCCCAAATTATGAGGCTGCAAAACAGAAGAACAATAGGCCTTATCAACAACCGTCCTTTTAACTGAGAGGCCTGATTGAAAAGGGTCCGCTTTTTCATTTTAAACAAAGCAAATCCGGACGCGGGGAATGCCGCTGGAAACGCTGGATTTAATTGCTCACTCAAAGGAGTATTAGGGGCGCTATTTTTCATTCTGTTCCTGGTTTTCTTTGGTCATTTCCAGAAACACTTGTTCAAGTGAACCGCCAGTTCCTGATTGTTCCCGAAGTGATTCAAGTGAACCGCACGCAACAAGTTTACCTTGAAAAATTATCCCGATTCGGTCCGCGACTTCCTCAACTATGTCAAGTGAGTGGGAGGACAAAAAAATGGCCTTGCCCAAATCAGCCTGAGATCTAAGCACATCCTTGAGTTTTCGAACACTCTTTGGGTCAAGGCCAACAGTTGGTTCATCGACCACCAAGACTTCCGGTTCATGAAGCAGTGCGGAGGCAAAAACCATTCGCTGCCGCATTCCGTGGGAATACCTTTCTGTCAATTCATCAACAAATTCGCCAAGCCCGAACAATTGAATCATTTCCTCAATTTTCAAGTCGACACGTTCCCGCTTCATTCCATAAACATCACCAATGAACTGGAGAAACTCCCTTCCAGTAAGCTTTTCATAAAGAAATGGAAGGTCCGGCACATAACTTATGAGTCTCCTGGCATCATCCCCCTGGGTTTTCAGATCATAACCGCAAATCTTAATTGATCCGGAGCTTGGAAAAAGCAGCCCGCAAAGCATTTTTATGGTTGTGGTTTTTCCCGCGCCATTGGGCCCCAAAAAGGCAAACAACTCACCCCTGTTGACACTCAAATTCATGTGATCAACCGCAAGCTTGCTCCCATACTGTTTGCAAACATCCATGATTTCAATTGCGGGACTTAATTTGGAGTCGATCACCATTAGCCATCCATCGGTTAGTTTAAACGAATCAGATCCCATTCCATAGACTCAGACAATCGATTTTTTTGCCTGATAACCATGCCATTTTGCTCCCCAACCCAAACTGTGGATTCCAAATCATGCCCCAAGTAATCAATCACAAGACAACGAACCTTTTTACCACCCCACATTACAAGATCGGTTTCACCGCGAACTTTTGCAATGACAGAACCAACTCCCTGTTCCAAACCACCTTGGGCGATTCCGGCTGATAAAATCATTGATAATGGATCAAAAAACGGCTGTTTCCATGAACGTCCTGGGTATAGCCCGAGGATTCGATTCACAGGAAGAAATGGTTGAAACACCGCTCCGGTAACGGGCACATCAATCGGTTCGATGTAAAATTCCCTCTCGCCAAAACTACTTTCAGTACGAACCAATGGACGCAGAACTCCATTGGAAACATCACCACTTATCTGAATTGCCAAAGGAAAGTCAACATTTTTCAACGACTCAACCTGCAACCGGGCATTCAGGCCTAACATATCTCCATCACGGTGAACATGAAATTCGTTCCTCATCGATTTAAGCCCGAGGAAATCCCTGCTGATTTTTGGTCGGGTAATTGATGGCGGAGAGTATTCAGCCCACAGCCGAAATTCATCTTCCGCACCATCAACCAGCGTCGTCCCGGTTCTTAGCTTTAAAAACTCCTCGCCTTTAACCACAACCTTCCAATTCACAACTGGCCTAAGGTTTCCAGCCTCATCAGCAAGATCAATATTAAATGAAGGTGGCAGGCCAGATCGGATTCTAGGTAGAATCTCAGAATAAAAAAGTGAAAAATTTACCACCAAAAAAAAGCCAATGATAATCATACTTATCATTCTTGGTGGCATACAGCGCTTCCATCTGTTAGTAATAAGTTCATGACAATTTGTTTTATACACCATGTAACAAACACATGACAGGATGTTTTCCGATGGAATTCCCAAGTTCATTTGTTTGGTGAACTTTCCAGCCTGGATCTCCAAAAAGGAATTAGTAAATGCCTGAGAAAAAACTTGTTGTCGGTGTCCCCGCAGAAATTAAAAATCATGAATACAGGGTCGCGCTTACGCCTGTCGGAGTAGACGAACTATGCAGGGCAGGGCATATGGTTTTGATCCAAAAAGACGCGGGGTTGGGAAGCGGCATCACAGACCAGGACTATCTCAGGCATGGTGCTTCTATCATTTCAACTGGCGAGGAGGTTTGGGCTCGAGCGGAACTTATTGTCAAAGTCAAGGAACCAATGGAATCTGAATGGCACTTGATGAGAAAAAAACAGATCATTTTCACTTACTTTCATTTCGCCGCTAGTGAAAACCTGACCCGAGCGGTTATGAAAAGTGGTGCGACTGCAGTTGCTTATGAAACGATCCGAGACTCTTCAGGCCATCTTCCCCTTCTTACACCGATGAGCGAAGTTGCAGGAAGAATGAGCATCCAAGAGGGCGCAAAATATCTGGAGCGACCTTTTGAAGGCCGGGGGATCCTTTTGGGCGGTGTTCCAGGGGTTGCCCCGGCAAATGTGGTAATTCTTGGAGCAGGCATAGTGGGATCCAATGCGGCAAAGGTTGCTGCCGGATTGGGCGCGAATGTTACCTTGCTTGATATAAATCTAGATCGACTTAGATACCTTGACGATGTCATGCCAAAAAATGTCACGACACTTTTCAGCGACCGTCACAGCCTTAGAAATAGCTTGGCGACCGCTGATCTTCTGATCGGGGCTATTTTAATCCCCGGAGCCAAAGCGCCACATCTTGTCAAAAGGGAAGACTTGAAAATAATGCCTCCCCGCTCAGTGATTATTGATGTTGCAATCGACCAAGGAGGGTGTGTTGAAACCTCACGCCCTACCACACATCACCAGCCAACCTTTATCATTGATGACATCGTGCATTATTGCGTCACCAACATGCCTGGTGCGGTTGGCAGAACAAGCACTTTCGCTCTCACAAATGTGACCCTGCCATTCATATTGCAACTGGCAAAGATGGGAATCGAGGATGCATCCGCAAACAGCAGGGCAATCGCCTCCGGCATTAACATATATGAGGAAAAAATAACTAACCTCGCGGTAGCCCAAACATTTGGTCTACCTTTTTCTCCCCTTTCGGGATTGAACTAATGCCCATTAATTCACCTGAAGAAACAGATTATTTTATTTCTGTAAGCCAATTAAACACCCTGGCAAAAGACTTGCTTGAGGGACAAATCCCATGTTTATGGGTATCTGGCGAGATATCCAACCTTTCAAAACCATCCTCTGGTCATGTTTATTTTTCACTCAAGGATGACCAAAGCAGCGTCAGAGCTGTCATATTCAAAGGTCATGCCCTAAGGCATGGTAAAAACCTTCAGGAAGGGAGAAAAATCATCCTGCGAGGAAAGCCAAGCCTATATGCCGCACGGGGAGATTTCCAACTCATTGGTGAAGATGTAAAGCCAATGGGAATTGGGGAGCAGGAACTTCTCTTGAGACAACTCAAGGAAAAACTCAAAGCAAAAGGCTATTTCAATCTGGAAAGAAAAAAGACCATACCATCATTCCCGCAAAGAGTTGGCTTAGTGACAAGTGCCACAGGGTCAGCTGTAAGAGATATGCTGGAAGTGCTTGGAAAAAGGTGGCCAATGGCAGAAATCTTTATCTGTCCCGCACGGGTTCAAGGCGATTCAGCTCCATCCGAAATAGCAAACGCAATCAAATTACTCAACCAGGCCCACCAATCTGAAAATCATAAAATCGATGTGATCATTGTTGGCAGGGGTGGTGGAAGCGTGGAAGATCTCTGGGCCTTTAATTCAGAAATCGTCGCTGATGCCCTTTATGATTCAATCGTCCCCACGGTTAGTGCTGTCGGTCACGAGGATGATTTCACAGTAGCGGATTTGGTTGCTGATTCCAGGGCCCTCACCCCAACCGAGGCTGCAACAAAGATCACGCCCAATCAATTCGAGATAAATGATTACCTTTGTGCATCACGGGACTTCATGCACCAATCCTTGGGCCTTAAAATCAAAAAATCCCAGCAACATTTGCAATTGCTCTCAACCCGAAGGTGCTTGCAAAAACCCTTGGATTACTTGAATCAAAAAGCACAGCAACTTGATGAATCAATCGGGAGGTTCCATCGCAATTCAACCGCTTTTTTCAGCGAGATGGAGAAAAATATCATTGTTCTGGCGGAGAAAATTCAAGCTCTAAGCCCTTTGAACATCCTTACGCGCGGGTACAGCATTACAATGCGAGAAAGCGAGTTTGATCCCAAAAAAAAATCAGTGATCACCTCGGCAAAAATCCTGCGTGCCGGGGAATTGCTTTTCACGAAACTAAATCTAGGCATGGTAATCAGCGAAGTGAAAGAAATAGAGGACCAACAATAATTTGAGGATGAAAAAGCTATGGTGACAAAAAAAAATACCGCTCAAAAATTTGAAACCTCATTGAAAGAACTTGAGGAGATTGTCAAGGAACTTGAAAACAGCCAGATCGATCTTGATGATCACCTTAAACTTTACGAAAAAGGGGTTCGACTCATCCAAAGCTGTCAGCAAAGCCTTAAGGAAGCCGAACAAAAAATATTATTACTAAGCGGCATGGATGCAACAGGCGAACCTGTTTTACAAAAATTCAAGCATGAATCCACTGAAGGAAAAGAACAACATGGTTTGTTTTAAGTGGAAAAGCGCATCTTTCCCAGTTAACTTGATCGACAAAGCTTGCCTTATCGCTATTATTTCCCAAGTGCTTTGATGATGCGAATAAAGGCGGGATATACCTTGTGGAAATATCAAGGAGATTAGTGTTAGGATACAACCTTGTAAAATGCCCGGGGTATTTAAGGAAACAAGAGTGCTGCAAAAAATATCCATGGATCAGGATAATTTCCTAAACTTCTGGAAAGGCCTTTCATCCAGAGTTGATTCCCATCTTAATAATTTCCTTCAACATCAGGAGGGGGTTCCCAACCGATTGCTTGATGCAATGCGCTACAGCGTTCTGGCACCGGGAAAAAGACTTAGGCCGATGCTGGTTTTACTTACATCAGATGCGTTAGGGTTTGAAAATACCAACCCTTGGCCAGCTGCTTGCGCTGTGGAATTTATTCATGCTTATTCATTAATCCACGACGATCTACCAGCAATGGATGATGATGATTTAAGACGAGGTCGCCCCACCTGCCATAGGGTATATGGTGAGGCTTTGGCAATTCTTGCTGGAGATGCTCTATTAACCAAGGCGTTTGAAATCCTCGCGAAAAGTTACCCCCCATTAGCTTCCGCCGAATGTTGTCTTGAATTGGCTAAAGGGGCAGGGGCTGGCGGCATGGTTGGAGGGCAGGTGGAAGATTTGGCATGGGAAGGAAAACCCGGTGTTAGGGCAGATGACCACCCCAAAACAGCTAACATTAATCACCTTAAGACTTTACATGACAAAAAGACAGGCGCACTAATTCGAGCAAGTCTTAAATTGGGGGCCATAGTTTCGTTTGCAAGTCAGAACCAGAAGCCTCCCGAAGATTTGTTGCAAATCCTGGATAATTACGGTCAAAACATAGGTCTTGCATTCCAAGTAACCGATGATTTGCTGGATGTTCTGGGAAAATGTGAATCTGCTGGAAAACGAGTTGGAAAAGACGCCCAAAAAGGTAAACTAACCTATCCAGGCTTGCTGGGAATTGAACAGAGCAAGCTATTAGCTGCGGACCTATGCAAGGATGCGCAAAATTTGGCGAGCCAACTTGGCCCAAATGCAGCGCCACTTGTTGATTTGGCTGAGTATCTTGTTTCCAGGGACCACTGATATAATGAACAAACAATCTGGCAATCGAAGCCGGGTTTTGGATGCACAAAGGATGGTTGCAATGCACAGAATTCTTCCGAAAATTGAAAGCCCAGAAGATCTTAAGCTCCTTGATCATCAGGAGTTGGAGATTCTTTGCCAGGAAATGCGTGACGAATTGGTACGGGTTCTCAGCTTGAGACCGGCCCATTTTGCAAGCAACCTTGGAGTGGTTGAACTCTGTGTAGCACTTCATTTGAGTTATGATTTTAGCAAGGATCGGATCATCTGGGACACAGGCCACCAGATTTATCCCCACAAACTTATAACCGGTAGATATCGAAATTTTGACACCATCCGCACCAAGGGTGGATTGATGGGATATCCAAATCCAGCGGAGAGTGAATTCGATTTATTTATGACCGGCCACGCCGGATGCAGTTTATCCACCGCATTGGGCCTTAAAGTTGGTGACGACCTTAATGGTAACAGCGAACGCCATAGCATTGCTGTCATTGGAGATGGCGCGTTACCCTCAGGAATTGTGTTTGAAGCACTTAACAACGCTGGCAGCCTTGATAAAAACTTCCTTGTGATTCTCAATGACAACGAGATGTCGATCTGCCCTAGGGTTGGATCGATTGCCAAATGCCTCGACCAAGCAAGACTAACCTCCTTATATCAGGATTCAAAAAAACAGCTTAAGGAACTTTTGGAAAAAATTCCGTTTGGTGGTGTTGCTAAACAGGCTCTTGAACAATTAAAAGATGGGCTCAAGGCATCCCTTATGGGTGGGCGACTATTTGAAGAATTTGGTTTCCGGTATTTTGGCCCGATAGATGGGCATGATTTGCCGGGAATGCTTAAATGGTTTGAGGACATCAAGCAACAAAAAGGCCCGATTCTCCTGCATGTCTTGACTAAAAAAGGCTGCGGCGTCCCCCAAGCCAGTGAAGACCCTGTCACATTCCACACCCCACCGGTTTTTGAAAAAATCGGACCGGAAAGAAACATTATCTCGATGAAACGGGGTGGAAGCAGAGGTTACACAGATGCGGTCAGCTCTGGAATATTTAAATCAATGCAGGAGAATAAAAAGGTTTGTGTGATCACTGCGGCCATGTGCCAGGGAAACAAACTCGAAAAAATCCGCGAGGAATTTCCTGACAGGTTTTTCGATGTTGGAATTTGTGAATCACATGCTGTTGCTTTTGCCGCCGGCCTTGCAAAAACTGGGAACCGCCCGATTGTCGATATTTATTCAACTTTTTTACAGCGATCATTCGACCAGGTCTTCCAAGAAGTTGCGTTACAAAATCTTCCAGTGCTATTCACCTTGGATCGTGCCGGCCTCACAGGCCCTGACGGCCCGACCCACCATGGCGCTTTTGACAATACTTACATGCGCGTTTTTCCGAACATGACTGTAATGGCTCCCGGTGACGAACTCGATGTTGAACCGATGATCCAGTTATGCCTGGCTCATAACGGCCCTACCGTCATTCGTTATCCAAAGGCGAATCTCGAACATATAGAACGGGATTTTGTTCCATTGGAAATCGGGCAGTCTGAAGTCCTGGATTGGGGCGAGGACATTATTTTAATCGCATACGGAACTCTCCTTGGAGAATGTTGCAAAGCTGCCGAGATTTTAAGGGATGAAGGACATCAGGTTGGTGTTATCAACGCCCGATTCCTCAAGCCAATGGATAAAAGCACCTTGTTCAAGGCTTTGGAAGAATCAAATCTGATTGTTACCGTTGAAGAAGGATCACTTGAAGGTGGGTTTGGCAGTGCCCTCCTTGAGGCCGCCAATTCCGCGGGACTAGAAACCCGAAAGCTGATTCGACTGGGTATCCCAGACATTTTTGTTGAGCATGGCGAAAGGAACGAACTTCTCCACGACTTGGGCCTGGATTCAATTGGAATCGCCAAAACCGCCAGGCAATGGCTTGCCAAAAATGTGAATTCATCAAGCCAAATCCTTGGCAAATAATCTGAGGATCGGTGAACTGTTGAAAATATTTATACTCGGAAACGCCCAAAGACCCGGGGTTACCACACAGTCTGAAAAACTTCTTCCATTGTTGAAGAAGCACTTTGAAGTTGTGTTGGTTGATCTTGAGCAAAAAGAAGACTTATCCAAGCACAAGGCTGATCTTACTTTTGTTTTGGGGGGTGATGGTGCGATTCTTCGTGCTGCCAGGCAAATGGGATACAACCAAATTCCTGTTTTAGGCATAAATCTTGGTCGTTTGGGTTTTCTTGCAGACATCAACACCACCGAACTTGAAGAATGTATTTCCGATATTTCCAATGGAAATTTCAGAGTGACTAACCACCTGATGTTCGAATGCCTTACTGATGCGAAAAACAAAACAGGGCCTTTTCTTGGTCTCAATGAGATTTCGATCCATGCTGGTGCGCCTTTTCACATGATTGAAATCGCCTTGATTGTCGATAACGAAACAGTCTGCACTTACATGGCGGATGGATTAATCATGAGCACTCCGATTGGATCCACCGCGTACAACCTTTCTGCTGGTGGCCCAATATTGAACCAGGAGATTGAAGCATTTGTCATTAATCCCATTTGCCCCCATGTTCTTACCAGTCGGTGCGTCGTTGACTCATCTTCAAAAGTTTACAACTTGGTCATGAATAAGGTTACTGAGGGCACCAGCCTTGTTATTGATGGTCAGGAAAAAATCCCGCTGATAAAAGGGTCAAAGGTTACCTTCAAAAAAGCTCCCGTAAAATTTCAATTAGCCAAAGTTCCCCATAAGAACTTTTACAAGACTCTGCGTGAAAAATTAAATTGGGGCGTCCACCCAAACTACCGCAACGAATCAAAATAAACCCATGGGCCCCAAGAACTTACATTGCGTTAAAAGTATATATTACGGCAGAGTTCAAGGAGTTGGATTCCGCCAAACAGTTGTTGATTTGGCGCGACAACAATTTTTATCTGGACGGGTGAAAAACCTGGACGACGGTTCGGTTGAATTCACAGCAGAGGGAAGTAAGGAAAAGATTGACTCCCTACTGAGATTGATAGAAAATAAATTTAGTAAAAACATCACAGGGTTGAATACAACTATTATTTCCCCCAGAGGTTATGTTGACTTCAAGGTGGAATATTAAGTTGACGATATCCAGCGGGGACAGGTTCTAATGAGCTCATCATTCCAACAATGGTTAATCGAGTCAAGCTTCGTTTGGGCCCAGTTTTTATTGTCAATCCCTTGGGTGTTCACCCTATTTTTCTCTGAGAACAGTAGCAATCCAAAAGCAATAACATCAAATAAAAAATCATTGCTGACCACCATTGGTATCATGCTTTTGGTTGGCGCTGTTTCACCACCTGTTTTTCATACTTTTCTACAGGAAACCAACAGCATTGAAACAGCAGGAAGGGTTTACGGGGCCATTTTTCAGACACAACTTATTCTTGATGCTTTTGTGATGATTTTTCTGGTACTTTTAAAAGTATGGCCAAAAGGTGGGGCCGTGGCCCAGGCTGCTTTTCGCGAAGGTATAAGGCAACCAATGTTTTGGCTGCTTTCCAGCTTGGCACTTTTTGCCCTCCTTGTATCTCCTTTCATACCTTATTTCACCTTTGGTGAAGACCTTATCATGGTAAAAGAACTTGGGTATGACACCATCATGCTTGCAGCAGTCGTCTTTGGCACTTTGGCATCAAGCATCTCTGTTAGCGAAGAGATAGAGGGGAGGACTGCCGTCACCCTGATGAGTAAACCAATTTCCAGAAGGCAATTTCTACTTGGTAAGTTTGCGGGAATATTGCTTTCATCCTTTTTGATGTCGTCAATTTTATTCGTTGTTTTTCAATCAATACTTCTTTACAAGCACTGGCTTGACAGAATGGATCCAGTACCCAACCCTGAATGGATCAAAAACTTTTTGTCAGGCTCAAATTTTCCATCAGAAACAAAGGACTTGATCAACGGTCTTGCCTTTTGGGTCCAACACACTCTTGACACCTTTCCCGGGTTGATTCTCAGCTTCTGTCAGGTGAGTGTCTTGGTTTCGATATCTGTCTCGCTTGCCACCCGATTACCAATGGTTGTTAATTTAAGCACCATATTGGTAATTTACTTCCTTGCCCATTTGACACCAGTGTTGGTGGCGATTGGTGAAAAATCAAAATTGACAGACCCTGACTCACCCGTCTCACGACTATTGGGATTCATGGCGGGAGTTTTTGACTTATTTCTTCCCGGGCTTGAATTTTTCCGAGTCGGCCCGGCAATCGTTGGTGAATCCCCGCCAGATTTCGTGCCTTTTGCAATTTATGTGCTTTCAGTTAGTTTTTACGGCTTGATTTATACCGCTGTCGCCCTGCTAATCGGGCTTATATTGTTCGAGGACCGTGATCTAGCATAACTTTTACGCCAAGGATTTGGCACTGAACGGGTGGGATATGCCCGAATATCTTGATCAGCAACAGTTGTTTTTTAAACTTCTGAATTTCCGTTCCGGTGCCCACTGGACCAGGGCATTTATTTTTCTTATTTCCTTTTTGAAATATTCAACCATAGTTTTTGTTTTGGCACTTTGCTGGTGCCTGTGCTTTTTCCTCTTCACGGAAGACATGCATTTTATAAGCGAAAAATTAAATTTATCGCCCAGCAATTCCCCTGGATCCGCATTGGCAAACTATTTCTGGGGATGGCTAAGCTTTCATGGGTGGGGCCCAAGCCCCCAGACTACAACTGCTCTTCTATTACCTACTTTATGCTTTGCTTTTCTACTGCTACGTTTGTTGGAACAATCAGCCTGCAACTATGCTGCGGAGCATCAAATATCAAACATCAGGAAGTTTTTTTACCAGAATGAGTTTTTAAAACTTAAGCTTCCAATTTTAAATCGTAAAGACAAGATGAACGACTTGGAAATCCTCTTGATGAAGACAGGGGAACTTTTGCTCCTTTATAAATCCAAAATCCAACCAACAATAGTTGCAATAATTCTTTTTACCCTAGCCGGTCTGGCCACAAACACAGCACTTTTTTTAATTTTTTCAGGAACATTTCTTTTTATTATTGCAATCCAATCTGTGTTTGCAAAAAAAATAAATGCCTGGATCCTTCAAGAAAAAAACCTTGCACGACATGAATCTAAAAACTTCGCTAGTGCAAGCAAGTCCATCTCGTTTTCAAAGGCATTAGGGCTTTCCCACATATGGCTTGAAAAATTATCACACTCAACGCAAGATCTACTTAAAGCAAGATTAAAAATCTCTTTTTTAAATAGCCTGAAACAACACCTTGGATATATTTCTTTCACCCTTTGCCTGATAATATTTCTTATCCAATCGGGCGGATTATTATCATTTGAAATATCGACCCCACCAAACTTGTTTACTTCCGGGGTTCTGGCATTTTTCGCTGCTTTTTACACAAATTTTTTATTAGAATGTAAACTTATTTTGAAGGAAAATCTTCCCACTACAACTGAATTATTCAACAGGCTTGAAAACAAAAACGAATTGACCCGGCAATTTGAAGGGTGGCTTGATTTTCCAACTTTCAAAACCATCCACTTGGACTCTATTTGCATTAAAAATACCCAAGATTTGTTACTCTTCAACAACTTAACACTTTCCATAGAAAAAAACACCAAGGTTGGATTTGCCGGATTAGACAAAGACCAGAAAATCGCACTAGGTATGCTCTTATCCTGTGCCTTGACCCCCGATTCTGGAGAAATCAGGTTTGATAACACAAATGCAAGAAATCTGAATAACAATTTGCTACCAAGGGAAATCACATTTGTATCAGATTGTTTTGAACCCATGCCAGATTCAGTTCAAAACATTATTTGCAATTATTCTCAAAATCCGGACTTTCCAAGAATGCTTGAAGCGACAAAAAACACCAATATTCACACTACTTTGGCCAGCAATCCAAAAAAATACGAATTGCTTTACAATCCTGAAGAAAACATGTTTGATGGAACTTTTAAATTCCTTCTTGGATTGGCGCGATCGATTTACCTGAATGCCAGGGTCCTGGTGCTTGAGGAACCCTCGACTCAAGAATTAAAACAAAATCAAGACCGCATAAGCTCTGTTTATGAAAAAACACTTGCAGGAAAAACAATTGTTTTTCTTGGGGGAAGCGAAAACACATTTTCAATTTGTGACAAGATTTATCTTTTCCGAGACAAAGAAATCTTAGCCGTGGGTAATCACAAAACACTGTCAAATGATTACCCAGGATACCATCTTACTCAAATCAATAATCTTTCAAAATAGGCACTACATATTGCTGGGGCTGCCCACCGGTAACATGGACTTTCCTATCCCAATCAACAAAAACATTAACCTCGCTTCGCACCCCAAAGTCTTCAAGATAAATACCGGGTTCGATTGAAAACAGGCTTCCAGGGAGGATTTTTCTGGTATCAAGCGTTTCCAATCCATCGATATTTGCCCCGTTTCCATGCGTTTCCTTGCCGATTGAATGACCGGTGCGATGACAAAAAAACTCGCCATATCCAGCTTTGACAATAACCTCGCGGGTTACATTGTCAATCTCCCATCCCTGCAGTGATTTCCCTTCTGCAAATGAATTACGAACTTTTTCAATCGCGGCATCACGCGCGCTTGCGACTATGTCAAAAATCTTGGTGAATTTTTCTGGAACAACTTTTCCCACAAAACCAGTTCGGGTCAAATCACTGTAAATCCCCTCGGGCACATTAAGTTTTGCCCACAAATCAACAAGTATAAAATCACCCTCACGAATCTCCCTGTCAGTTTCAGGGGATGTTGAATAATGCGGATCACCGCTATGCGAATTCACCCCAACGATAGGAGAATGATCCGTGTAAAGATTATTCTTTGAAAAATGCCCCATGATTAACTGAATGACATCACTTTCCTTGATTTTCTTTTTTGCCCGCACAGATTCCGCAATATAACGAAAAACCACTTCATAAGCCTCTCGAGTATGGATAGCGGCATCCAAGTGATTTTGAAACTGCTGCTTATCCAAACAAGACTCAAACACTTGGATCAAATCGCCTGAAGAAGCGACATCAACACCCAAGGACCTGACAAATTCAATCGTGCCGGCATCGACCCTGGAAAGATAGGGGATCGCATTATTTGGGGAGTATTCCATCGCTACTTTTCTTTTGCCTTTCAAGACGCGCCCCAATGACTGCTCAAGGTCCTGCCATCTCAAATAAATCTGTTGATCGCCCGGATAAGATGCCAGGGCGGATGGCTCAATTTTATGATTGATCTTTACGGGATTTCCAATCGAAGGAATAAAATAGAACCAGCGCCTTGAAAGGAAAAGTTTTTCTGACAGCCCCAGAACACGCCTCGCAAGGGGATTGCAAAAGCGAAAATCATACAACAACCATCCATCGAAACCAAACTCAACCAATTTTTCCTGAATATTTTTGAGAGAAAACATAAAACACCCGTTATCTTTTAAAGAAAAAGTTAGTCTTAAAACTGAATTGTTTATAATCTAGAAAAGTCTTTTAATTGAACACTTTTTTAATTTATTTTGAAATTTAAAAATCATGGATATGAATCAATTCAACTTGGAACTCTCAGACCCCAGACACGAGTTCCACCTCATGCACATGGAAATTGCAATTCAAGAGGCAAAAATAGCGGAACAGGAAGACGAGGTGCCAGTTGGCGCAGTGATCGTTTCAGCTCAAAAAGGCATAATCGCTCGAAGCCACAACCAAAGGGAACTCCTGAAAGATCCCACAGCTCATGCGGAAATGATTGCCATCACCCAGGCAGCCCAATTTTTACAATCATGGCGCCTCGAGAACTGTATTTTATATGTCACACTTGAACCTTGCCCCATGTGCGCGGGTGCCATAGTTCAATCTCGCATACCATGGGTAGTTTATGGCTGTATGGACCCCAAAGCGGGTGCCTGCCATTCGCTATTTAACCTCCTAACCGACCAAAGACTTAATCATAGGAGCAGGGTGGTTTCTGGGGTTCTTGAAAACGAATGCTCAAGCATTCTTACAAATTTTTTCCAAAAAAAAAGGAACAACCGTAAAGGTTTGCCTAAGTTATAACTATCGTCAGATGAATCCACGCTTAAATCATCAAAGCTTCGATCGGATTATATTTCTGTGGTAGAATTCCCATGTTACCAGTTAACATGGAAAAAAATCATGCGCAATTTTACTTTCGCTTTTATTTTATTATTAATTGGAATTAACTCCAAAGCGGCAGACAACCTCAAAATTTTCACCCAACCGGACATCCCCTCGCAGGAAGTTTTGGATAGATTGAACCTCAAAATGATGTGGAAAGCTTTTTCCCCTATGGAAGGAAAGCGCGATGGGTACCACGATGTTCAGGTTTCTGATAGCCAGATTATCGCACAAACAAGAAGCGGTACAATTATTGTGTTCAATTCCGAAACTGGTGAGGTAATCTGGAAAACCAACTTCGGAAAACCCTATCAAGTTGTTTACAACCTTGCTTTCAATGACAAATTTATATTTGCCGTGAATGAAAATGATATTTATGCATTGGACCGAAAAACCGGCAATATTTCATGGCAGTCAACATTTGGAATATCGATCTCCGCTCCCCCCTCAGTTGACAAATCTCACCTGTACCTATCCGGGTCCAACGGCAGAATTTATTGCTATGCATTACCTATGTTCAAAAAAAATGGCGAGTTCATAGGATATGAAAAATCTGATTTTTACAATCGAACCCTCAAAAAGCCCATTCCTGATGCCCCCGATGATAGTGTTGATTTCAATGCTCTAGTACCCCAAACAACAGGGGGTAATCCAAGATTACGTGGGCCTCAACCAAAAATCATATGGGAATTTCAAACTCGGCTTATATTGAATTACCCCATGCTACTCACAGAAACCATAGTTGCCACTGTTGGGCTTAAAGGCGATTTGGTTGCACTCAACATACATTCTGATTTAAGCCACACAACTGTCCCTGCCAACCAAGGATATGAAACAGACAAGGCAGTGATAGTGCCTCCCTCCGTTTATGAATCAATCGCTTACATTGGGTCAATGGATGCTTGTTTACATTCATTTGACCTGCAATCAGGCAAACTTCTCTGGCGTTACACGATAGGAAGCACAGTCCACCACAGGCCATTCATAACCGATGAGGAAATATTTGTGACAGGTGAAAGAAATGGAGTTGCAAAGCTGGACCGGGAAACTGGGATTCCGATGTGGAATATAAATAACGGCAGCAGACTAACACCTTTCCAGGAAAAATCAGACCGCATGATTGCGGCAAATTCCAAATTCCTTTACACACTCGATCGCAGTGGCAGGATGGTTATTATTGATCGCAAGACTGGAGCTTATCTAACAACCTGGGATATCCATGACTTTGTTTTCCCAGTGGTAAACCGGACCACTGATAGGATCTTTCTAGCCGCTAACAATGGATTGCTAATATGTTTGCGTGACCGGGATTTTCCCAAACCAATGTTTCATGTGAAAAAGCCGGTAAGTAATGAACCATCCACCCCAGCAACCACTGTGGACGCTCCAACTCCAGACGCAAATTTGAAAAAAATACTTGAGACTAAAATCAAGGAGGAAGAGGGGGTCGAGAAACCTCTTCAAGAGCTGCTTGATGAATTGACAAAAAAATACAACATTAAATTTGAAATCAATAAAAAGGCTTTTGCTGCAATGATGATTGAGGATGCGGATAAAAAACCTGTGAAGGCTCCCGCTGCTGATAATATACCCCTTGCCGTTTGGCTCACTGAAACCTTGGATCCTATTGGTGTTACTTATCAACCAGTTGCAGATACTATCCTTCTTTTTCCTTCCGCAAAACCCATGAAAGATAAGTAATTATTTGCCAGACCCGGATGTTAAAAATATTCTTTCGAAAAACCCCGGCTTTTGATTCTTATTCGAAGAGTCATGCAAGTACTTGGCCCATAGCTCGTAATTTGCTGGAAAATCTTTTCCCGTGATCGCCTGCAAAGAATCCCTGCAACAATTGACCAGGGCAACATCCTGCTCGCTTTGAAGAACAGATAATAAACTTTCAGAAGCTTGATATTCCTTGTACTTACCAAGGGATTTAGCCGCAATTATCCTTTCATCAATCTTTTGCTGCCTATCCTGTTCTGAACCCACAACCGCGGGTTCCTTCAAAACTTTTACAAGCAATTCCAGCCCGGAAGGACTTCGAACCTCACCAAGGGAATTCAACACCTGGCACTTGATAACCGTGGCTGTTTCAGGATTAAAATTAGATGCCCGATAGTAAGCGTCTTTCAACACCTCCGGGGTGCGTGAATCTTTAAAATTTCTTAAAGTTGATATTGCTTGAAGCCTGCAAATCGCTTGACGATCAATTAGTGCGGCATCCGAAAGCACTTTAAAAACCTTCTCCTGCTCTTCCGCGGTTCCTTTATTAGCCATAGGTTCTTTTAATGACGCAAGTGCAACGGCCCGTTTATCACCATCAACGCTTTTTTCCAGCACAACCATGGGCGGTTCAGGAGGCATAAAAAGGTTTTTAACTCTAAATTCCCGGCTTGTCACAGAATCCCAAAAAGATGCACAACCTGGGGCAGTTATCAGCAATCCAAAAAACATGGATCGCATAAAAAAACGCTTATTCGCCCAATTTTTATAGAACCCCATGATTGTTTACCAATTCTTGATAATTTTAAAACTCTAAATTCAAAATTACGCACTTCATTTTGGCAAATAACCATGAAAAGCCTTTTCATCAATACGAGTTTTTACAACCAAAGGCAATTTTTCAAACGCCCTTCACCTGACATACCCCCCAAAACCCCAAAAATTGCAAATTAATCGCGTTTGTTACAAATTTTTGCGAAACTATCGAATTAAAATCAATTCCATGTAATACTGAATATTATGGAAATCGAAGAGTTTACAGGTTTGGTTCATTTAACCGAAAAACTGGGATTAATTTCGCATTTTAATGTAATGGATATTCTTTCCCAGATAGGGACTGCTGAAAATCGATTCATTGATCCAAAAATATTAATTCAAAATAATTATTTAACACCTTGGCAAATCAGCAAAATTGTTGCAGGCGAGGGGTCTTTACTTTTATTTGATGGTTACCAACTACTTGGCCCAATTGGTTTTGGAAAATTAGGAAGACTTTATAAAGCAAAGAAAATTGATACCGGGGAAACTGTGGCCTTGAAGGTACTTCGTAAAAGGCACCTTGGCGATGAATTTGAAACTTTAAATTTTTTAAGACAAGCGGAAATTTTGAAAGATATTGATCATCCCAACATTATAAAAACATTGGATTTATCAACAGGAAACGGGAATACTCCACCTTATTTTTCCATGGAATGGGTAAGAGGTGGTTCCATTTACGATTGGCTTGAGGTCAAGACTTTTTTAAGTTGCCCTGAAGCTTGCCTTATCATGGAGGAAATTAGCAAAACACTTGTTTTTTTTCAAAAGCTGGGAATAACCCATGGAAATTTATCTGGAACTAAGATTTTATTTGAAAATCATTCTCAACCAAAACTTAACAATTTTCGTTACGGAACTATTTTTGATCCCAAAACAGGTAAAATTCAAAGCCAACCTGATTTATCATTTGATTATTCAGGACTTGCTAGGCATACAAAAAAAACCCCTAGTAACAGCCAGTCGGATATTTTTTTTGCAGGATGCCTTTTTTATCACATGCTTACTGGAAAATCACTCCTTCCCGGTTCCTACCAAAAAAGAAAAAAAATGTACAACAGTGATGAATTCACCCTCATGTTCAACAAGGAATTTGAAAAAACACTTCCATCAGAAATCTTGGGCGTGATAAAGAACATGATTTCATTGGATCCAAAATCTCGATATACCGATTTCATCCAGGTTCAAATCGCAATACAAGCCATACAAAAAAAAATAAAAGCCGATTACCTCAATAATAGCGATGGAAAAGAATCCACCATTTTTCTGGTTATGAACAGCGATAAAAACAAAACTTTGATCAAAGCTTACATGCAAAACAGGGGTTTTAGAATTTTACAGGCAAACAATCTTTCCCAGGCCTTGGATGTTTACAAGCGGGAGCCCTTCAGGCATCTTATTTTGGAATTGGATAATTATCTCTCAATCAAGGACGCTTTTACAAAAATTGTCAACGAATCAGAAATGCGCAGGCTCACACTGCATACAGTATTCCTTTTGAAAGGAAGGAAACCGATAAATATTCCCGCAAGACACGGGAACACTTTCATAGAAAAACCGATTGATTTCTCACTTGTGATGGAGCAAATCCTTGCCTATGAAAAGGCATGATTAGGTTGCCGGTAGCGATCTACCAAGGTAGGCTATCATGAATTTCATATCTTCCCACACATCTCTTTTCTTCTCAGGATTTCGTATTAAAACCGCGGGATGATATGTGCATAAAACAGGAATCCCATTCCAATCATGTAATCTGCCTCGCAACTTGCTTACTGGAATTTTGCTGTTAAGAATATATTCCGCAGCACAAGATCCAAGGCAGCAGATAAGCTTAGGGCTGACTAACGATATTTGTCTTTCTAAAAACCCACTGCAATTTGAAACTTCAACAGGCAAGGGCAGTCGGTTTTCGGGGGGTAAACATCGAATAATGTTTAAAAAATAAGCATCACTCCGTTTCAATCCCGAAGCAATCAGGATTTTGTCTAGCAATGCACCTGCTTCACCAACAAAGGGTTCCCCTTTTTCATCCTCCGCAATACCAGGCGCCTCACCGATAAAACAAATCTCAGCCTCAATCTTACCACCACCAAATACCACTGATTTTCTGGTTTTTACCAACTGGGTGCATTTACCACAATCCTTAACCTCAGCTTTCAGTGACTCCAGAAGCTCCCCTCTTTTTAAAATCGTCAATTCGGTTTTTGCAGGTTGACTTGGATTTAATTTGATGGCTTTCAGATCAACTGGATTGGAAAGTTGGTTAGGGATTTGCGGATCTTTGACATTTAATAAACCGTCATTGCCAATGGTTTTCCCGACCCAATCAATCCCCGAAAGCTTCAGGCATTCAAGGTTCAACTCGATCTGTTTTAGCAACTCAGAGTAAGAAAGCTTTTGCATTACGGACCTATTCCAATACTTATCAAAGCTTTTTTAATAGTTTATCATTATTGATTCATAAATCATTTTACAATTTCAACAGGTTTCGGGTTGTTATAAAACGATGCTACAAGATGATATTTTCAAGATTGGCTTGATTCAAATGAAATGCCATCAAGATTCCAAAGCGAATCTCTCAAAAGCGATTTCAGGGATTGATCAAGCCGCGAACCAAGGTGCACAAATAGTTTGCCTTCAGGAACTTTTTCTGACACCGTATTTTTGTCAAGTACAAGACCCATCCTTTTTTGAACACGCTGAACCGATTCCCGGTCCCACAACCGACGCCCTGGCGGCATGTGCCAAGAAAAATAGCTGCGTTGTAATTGGTTCAATTTTTGAAAAACGAGCTCCAGGCCTATATCACAACACCGCTGTCGTCATTGGCCCCGATGGAAATATCATTGGTATTTATCGTAAAATGCATATTCCCGATGACCCCCTTTTTTATGAAAAATATTATTTCACACCCGGAGACCTGGGTTTTAAATCTTTCAAAACTCCATTTGCTGAAGTGGGTGTCCTAGTTTGCTGGGATCAATGGTATCCTGAGGCAGCAAGGTTGACAGCACTAGAAGGCGCTGAGATCATTTTCTATCCGACCGCAATTGGCTGGCATTCCCATGAAAAGGAAATTTATGGTAAATCCCAGACAGATGCCTGGTTAACCATGCATCGATCACATTCAATCGCAAATGGAATATATATCGCAGCGGTAAACAGGACAGGTTTCGAAAAAAACAGTATGGGAGGTGGGCTAGAATTTTGGGGTAACTCCCATGTTTTAAACACCTATGGAAGTTATCTTCATTTATCGGATTCGCAAAATGAAGAAGTGATAGTGTCAAGCTGCTCGAGGAAATTAATCGAGGAAACCAGAAGAAACTGGCCATTTTTCAGGGATAGAAGAGTTGACTTTTATAAAGGCATTTCAAGCCGTTGGAACAGTAAAAATTCGATTTAATTATCAATAAAACAGATTCATTTTAAGAATAAGCTTTATGAAAGGATAATAGGGGTTTTGGGCGAAAACCCCTATTTAATCGCTAGTCGAGTAAATTCTCTTATTTGAAATTCATGTTTTGGGCAAAACAATATTCCAAATTAAGAAAATTTAATGTTCGACTAATTTATTTATCATGCAAATCATATGCCACTTATTAAAACCATCAAAGATTATTCAAATAACCATTAATTAAAGCACTTTTTTAAATAAAATTTGTAATTGATATCATATCAAAAAAAAACACCAGTCGAAAAAACCGACTGGTGTCGAAAAAACCGTCAAAAGTAACAAGTTCTACTTTCTGACACCAAAATCACCTTGGGAAGCTCTCCAAGAACTGTGAATGTGATTTGAGGGGTTACCACTTCCATCGGCCTGAATATTCAAGAACTCAATTAAAAAATCAGGTCCTTGAAGCCTGTATGTGTAAGGATTACCGGGTTTTGATTTATCCATTGCAAAGCTAAAATCAATTTTCTCAAAATCCGAGCCAGAAAGCCTGGATACTTCCTTCTCAGCAAAATCCTGTGGAAATCTATTGGAATAACCTTGGATCATCTCTTTGACGATTTTCTTCTGATCCACATTTAGAGCTCCACTTTCCAATCCTTTGGGAAAAGATGGGGCTGAGGATTTTCCCTGTTCGATTTCTGAAAACAACATCCCTTTTCCAGCGGATTTTTTTTGTTCATCAGAAAGCGACTCAATTAATTTCTTGGCAAAATCCTCTGTTTCAGGAAGTGTGCGTTGTCCTTTTTGTTTACCATCCATGATCAAAGCGGGGTTCGCACCAAAAAATGATGGAGTCGCACTAACGACCTTGCCACCCTCTATCGTGAAATTTAGAGACAAATGGTGCCCTTCAAAACGCCATCCCCATTTTTTCCCGGCGTCAGGGTTGCCGAATATTGAAACAAAATACCAATCTGAACTTCGAACATTTGTGCCATTTTTTTCGGTTTCTTTCAGGACCTGCTCAAGGCCCATTATACCCCTTACCCGTGAAAATCCCTCTTTACTTGTTCCAGACTGCACCAAACTCATGGCTAACTGCTTCTGGTCAGCAGACATCTCTTCCATTCTCAGACCTTTACGGGTCGGATTTTTTGATTTGTCCTGAAGTGGCACAAAGTTCCAATTCGAACGCTCGGCATCTTCAAATGAAAATAACGCCTTTTTTTTCTGGTCGGCTGAAAGCGATTCTGAGAAAGCATTCGCGGCTTTAGCCATCATTCCCGCGGTCGGCATTCCAGTGTCGGCATTTGAAATAAAAGCTGCAAAAAGGACTATTCCACAGCAAAAAACCAAACCAGATTTAACCCACAATTTATTACGAGAATAGGATTGCAATTGAATTTCTCCAGAAAAAAGTTGAGTGAAAAGCTTAAGGAATCATGATGGAAAAGAAATTTCCTTCACTTCATAACGCAACACACCTTTGGGGACCTTAAAAGAAACCGTATCCCCACATTTCTTACCCAGTAAAGCCTGACCTCGGGGACTAGAGGATAAAATTTTGTTGTTATCATAATCTTCATCACCAGGGCCGACCAGTTCATAAATTTCCTCTTCACCAGAATCCAAATCCCTGATTTTAACACGCGCACCAAATACAACCTTGTCAGAGGGAAGACTGCTCAAATCAACTATGAGTGCACGAGCAAGTTTATCTTTTAGCGCATCAACTCTCGCCTGAAGCATGCCTTGATCTTCGCGAGCGGCATGGTATTCGGCATTTTCGCTCAAATCACCCAATGCACGAGCATCTGCAATACGCTTTGCAATCTCAATCATTTCAGTATTTTGCATTCGATTCAATTGAAGCATTAGATTTTCATAACCTTCTCGGGTCATGGGAACTCGTTCTATTGTCATTGCATCACCACATTCAAATAAGCATCACATACGGGTAAACACCCCGCATCGTGACTTTTACCAAAAATTAAAATCTAAGTTATATTAAACATGAGAAACTTGAAAAATGCCATCTTTTATTTAAAAGTTGGTGTTTTTACATCATTTTTTAATCTCCTACCAATGAAATTAAAGTCTGAATAAAAATCACAAATTCTTTTAAAATATTTATAAAAATCTCATGGTGACATTGCTTTTGTAAAAAACCATGCGAAACTAAATTCTTGGCATGATTTTCGAGGTTTAACTGAGATAACATGAAGAAAAAATCCAAAGACAAAGAAAAGATCCTGGGCTTTATCGGTCTCGGTCTGGACAATAAGGATGAACACCAGCGAATCACCAGCAGCGAGCATTTTTATTTGGTCGGGGGGTCCGAGGAAACCCACGAAAGAATGCAAGACACCGCAATACGTTTCTCCGAATCACTGGAAAAAAAAGGGAAACGACTTGAAGACACATGCCCTCAGGAAGCGATCGACATGTTGCGCGATTCCATGCGTGATTAATTTTTCGACAAAACCTTGCAATCAACTTCACCACTAAAAAATCTGGTATCCCATGTCTATTAAATGTCTTAGGCAGATTAATTCATTTTTCTTTATTCTTATTCCCCTGATTTATTTGATTGCACCTTTTGATTCTTTCTCACAAGAATCCAAACAAGCAAAAGAAGCCAACCTCAAGGAAGAATCTGCGAAGATAATAGCCAAAAGAGATTTGCTGGCCAAGGAACTTGATTTACTAAAAACCAACAATACCAACGAAAACGATTTACCCGAAATCGAGATTTACATAAAAGCTTTGGATTGGTTGGTCAAAACCAAGGACTTTGAACAAAAAGACATTTTTAAAAAAGCGAATCACATCGCAGACCAGGCTTTTGTCAGGGCATCCAAACTAAAAAACAACCAGCGCCCTTGGATGGAAACTTTTAACTCCAACCAGGTAAGGGCATACCGTTCCATCATTGATGACTCTTTACAGGCATATTCCATTGTTTACCCCAAGGATTATGGCCAAAGCAAAACAAAAAAATACCCCTTGCACTTGGTGCTCCATGGCAGGAACGAAAAACTCAACGAGGTGAATTTTCTTTATGAAAACAGGGGTGAGAAAACTCTATCCAAGGAACAGGATTTTATACAACTTGCAGTTTATGGCAGAGGAAATAACGCATATCGCTGGGCGGGGGAAACCGACCTCAATGAAGCTATTCAAAATTTCATCAATCAGGAAAAACGCTTTGGACGGGAAAATTTGATTGATCATGCCCGCTTTGTTGTTCGAGGGTTTTCAATGGGAGGCGCGGGTACATGGCATTTGGGGTTACATCAACCTGACCGATGGTGCGTAATGGGTCCCGGCGCAGGTTTTACAACGACCCACGGGTATGCCCCGAATCTACCTGATAAACTTCCACCCCAGCAGGAATCCTGCCTGAGCATCTATGACGCCTATCTTTACGCGGAAAATGCTTTCAACATCCCAGTGGTTGCTTACTCTGGCGAAATTGACAAGCAAAAACAAGCGGCTGATTTAATGCAAAAACACATTGAAGGATTCAAAATCCCGATGAAACATTTGGTCGCTCCCGGCTTAGAGCACAAATTCCCACCCGAATGGCAACAAAAAGCATTCGAAGCTTACGCCCCACATATCGAAAAGGGCAGGGCACCTTATCCTGCCAAAATCAAGTTTGTCACCTATACACTTAAATATCCCAAATGCGACTGGGTGGAAATTCTCAGCTTGAACAAGCACTATGACCGCTCCCGGGTTGAGGCGACATTTGATGGCCAAGGTTACCAGATTGACACGACCAACATCTCAAAAATTTCAATCACTCTACCTGGCGGGAAAAGTCAGCCCCCCATCCAGGGAAAAATGACCAGCATTTCGATTGACGGGCAAAAAATTTCCGGATACCCCATGGTTGTCGATGGCTTGAGTAAAATAATCCTGGTCAAGGACAAAAAAAATGATTGGACAGTTGATTCAAGTAAAACCAGTGCGATTAAATCAAAATCCCATGGTCTTCAAGGCCCGATTGATGACGCTTTCACAAGTGGTTTTTTATGCGTGACTGGAACTGGAAAACCTTGGAATGAAAACATACACAAGGCTTCCATGGCTGAAATGGAGCGATTTAAAAAGGACTGGTTTAGTTTCTTCAGGGCGGATCTTCCAATTAAACAAGACACCATGGTCACAGCCAAAGACCTAGAAACAAAAAACTTAATTCTTTTTGGTGATGGAGGTTCCAATTCCCTGATTGCAAAAGCCCTGCCGGCCTCACCTATAAAATGGGACAAATCCACCATCGTTGTGGGAGACAAAACCCATAACAGTTCCGACCACATGCCTGCTTTTATTTTTCCAAGTCCATACTCCATTAAAAATTATATCGTGATCAACAGCGGGCATACATTTCGAACAGAGGATTTGAAAGCAACCAACGCGCTTTTATTTCCGCGTTGGGGTGATTATGCGATCCTTAAAATCACCCCGGACTCACCAAACAAGACAGAAATTAAAATTTCAGGCTTATTCAATGAAAACTGGACTTTAAATAGTGACCCGAAGTAACAGTATGTTTCCCAAGGATGGTCCGTCACTTAGCTATATATTTGAAAAGACCGGATTAATCGATACCTTTGAACGCTTGTAATTTGATTCTTTACTTTTATTCCCCCTTCTTTAATCACAATAACTTACAATTACATTTAATATCCCAAGAAAAAATCCTGGAAAGTATATGCTTCTGATTTTTTCCAGGGGAAGTGAAATTTTACATGCTATATTTTCATGATTGGAAATGCTTTTAAGGAATATTCAATGGACATGGACAAACTTGTTTCACTCTGCAAAAGAAGAGGGTTTCTTTTCCAATCAAGTGAGATCTATGGCGGACTCAATGGTTTTTGGGACTATGGTCCACTTGGTGTGGAATTAAAAAGAAACATCAAGGAAGCATGGTGGCAGGACATGATCTCAGGCCACAATGAACTTTTAGCGCCCCAAGGTGCTCCAAGTGAATACCAAATGGTCGGAATCGATTGCAGCATCATCATGCACCCCCAGGTATGGAAATCTTCAGGCCATTATGATTTATTTCATGATTTCATGGTGGACTGCAAGGAATCAAAAAAGCGTTACAGACATGACCAGGTCCGGGGTCGTTGGGTCACAGCGAAAGAACAAAGGGTTTTCATCGCAACCCAGTCGGGCGGCGATGAGGGACTCCAGGAAACGGAACAAAAAGCACTCAAATTTTTCAATCTAAGGGCAAAATCATTGGATGAATTGTCATGGGAAGGGCCCTTGGTTTCCCTCATCACGATAACAGATTTTGAAAAAGTATTAGCTCCCGATGCCAAGACCTTGGGCACCTTGACCCCACCCAGGGAATTCAATTTGATGTTCAAAACAATCGTGGGCGCAATGGGCGGAGAAGAAAGCGCTGCATTTCTACGCCCTGAAACCGCCCAAGGCATCTTTGTGAATTTCAAAAATGTTGTTGACTCATCCCGCGTTAAAATCCCCTTTGGAATCGCACAGATTGGCAAAAGCTTTAGAAACGAAATAACTCCCAGGAATTTCACTTTTCGTTCACGCGAATTCGAACAAATGGAAATTGAATTTTTCTGCCATCCCAGCCAGTCACCTGAATGGTATAAATACTGGCGTGATCGAAGGTACAAATGGTACACCGACCTTGGGTTATCCTCCTCAAGATTGCAATTGCGTGACCATGAAAAAGATGAATTAAGCCATTATTCCTGTGGCACCGCGGATATAGAGTATGCTTTCCCTTTCCTCCCCGCTGGTGAATTTGGGGAACTTGAAGGCATTGCCCATCGAGGGGATTTTGACCTTAAGAGCCACATGGAAGGAAAATTAATCCGCTCTGGGGATGAACTTGTCGTTGAAAAATCCGAGGATGGAAAACCTAAGCATCGAGGCTCCGGCAAAGACCTTCGGTATTTCAATGACCAAACCAGGGAGCGGTATATTCCACATGTTATCGAACCTTCCGCAGGCGCTGACCGGGGAACCTTGGCTTTTCTTTGTGAAGCCTATTTTGAAGAGGAAATTGAAGGCGAGACCAGAGTGGTACTTAGATTGAATCCTCGAATCGCACCTGTGAAAGCGGCAATATTTCCCCTCGTCAACAAGGATGGACTGCCTGAAAAAGCTAAGGCAATTTATTCGGATCTTAAAAAAGAGTTCGCTGTTTTCTTTGATGATGGTGGTGCCATCGGCAGGAGATATCGCAGACAGGACGAAATAGGTACACCTGTGTGCATCACGATTGACGGGCAAACCAACGAGGATGACACCATCACCTGGCGAGACAGGGATTCTCTGCAGCAAAAACGATTACCGGTCCAAGCAGTCAAGGAACAGCTTAGGACCTTGCTGAATCCATAAAAATCAGTTTTTCTTATGTAATCTCAATGCATCAAGCGTTTGTTGCATGTCTGCGGGTATCGGCGCTTTTATTTCCAGAATCTGGTTGGTTCTCGGATGCTTGAATCGCACTCGAAATGCATGAAGCGCCTGCCGACCAAGTAGCAACATATCATCCTGTTCTGAAATATCATTTGCAAAATTCCGCAGGTGGATGCAGTCACGCCCGCTGTAAACCTTGTCTGCCAAAACGGGGTACCCGATACTTGCCAAATGCACCCTAATCTGATGTGTTCGCCCGGTTCTAGGCTGAACCCTTACATAGGTGTAACCTTTAAATCGCTCTATCACCTCGTAATAACTGCAGGCCTCCTTGGCATCTTCATTATCCACATCATCAGTCACCGTCATTTTCACACGGTCGATGGGATGATGAGCGATCCTACCCTCGATATAGTCACTGTCCCTGTCAAGAACTCCAGCGGTGATCGCGATATATTCCTTGAACACCTTGCGAAGCTCAAACAACATGGATAAATCCCGATGGGTCTGCTCATGCTTGGCGACCAGAATAACCCCACTAGTATCACGGTCAAGGCGGTGGACAATTCCAGGTCTATATTCACCATTCACAGTGCTCAATGTTGCGAAATGAAAGCGCAATGCGTTAACAAG
>SXGQ01221948.1_pt1 | contig 72192 bp, 45 predicted proteins | sample 3178371 | NCBI WGS metagenome assembly SXGQ01 (sample SAMN11356859, study PRJNA531348) | freshwater metagenome | isolation source: freshwater sample F1-20 | place: China: Fuxian Lake, Yuxi | collected 2017-12-25 | reverse complement strand
GAACTGAGCCAGCGGCCTGGGATATGTTTGGCCCCTTCGACAGGCTCAGGGACCGGAGATTTTTTAACCCTACGACAGGCTCAGGGACCGGGAGTTTTATTAGGTCAGTAAATGCTTATAAGCCCATCCCACTGCGGTGGGTGGGTATAAAACAGCAATTAAATCGTTAAGACTTGGAAACCCAAGGGGAACTAATCTCTTGGGCTTCAATAGAAATAAATTAACTTGGATAGATTCATCCCTCGAACAAAACCCTGAGGCTCAAGTCTTTATGGCTTAGCTGATTTTTGCACCTCGATTAAAGCTGCCAAGAAATGAACGGGATCATCTTGGGCTTTTGCTGCATGCTGCATGGGTTTGAAGTTGGATGCCTTGGTACACATTCCATAAAGTCCGGAAGCATTCAGAGTTTTTCCCGCTAGTTCCAGGGCTTCCTCGTTTTTGCCAAGTTTTTCGAGCAATTGCATAAGGATTTCAGCAGGATAACTGCTGCCATCCGGTTCATTCTCCCTTGCAACCTGCCTGAAATAATCAAGATTTTTCTCAATATTGCGACCGGCGTTGATTTCCAGGTACTTAGCGTAGGACTCATAAAGGTTTTCGAAAGGAGGTTCGCTTTTTCCCAAAAAGCGAACTGAGAGGTTTTTTCCATATTCACATAATTCCAATGCCATCTCCAATTCCCTGCAGGGAGGGAGGTGGATGCTCATCTGCACTGCTGAACTTAAATGCGAAAGATCTATGTGATAATTGTCCTCTTCAAAAAGCCAGGGGCGGTTCGAAATGAGTTGTTTTATTTCTCCCGATTGCCCAGCGGGTATTTTTTCAAGGGCTGATTGGTTTCCATCATGCTTTTCAATTTCATTCCTGAGCCTTGTCGCAAGTTCCCCGTAGAGGGCCTGAATCAACTTTTGCAGGCAATATTCCCTGACTGCTGGCACTTGGGAAAAATCCTGGCTGGTCAATGTGGTAATCGCATTGCAAAGGCCATAGCGCTCCAGGATCCATTCAAAACCAAGAGGCATGTTCAAGCCTTCATAAAAAGCAAGCCTGATAGGAACCTCCATATCGTCCTCGGGCTTGGGTTGCATGGAGTCGATGACCGCCTTGATGGGTTCTGTCTCGCCGATCATTCGGTAAAAATTCCAAGCTTGTTCCAGATTGTTTTCCTTTAGAAATAACCCCGCTACTTTTCTCGCGGAAAGCCTGATGTTGTCCTCAAATTTTTCCTGTTTATCGATTGGGATTTCAGACGATGGCGCGGTAGGTATGGCACTTAAGCCAAGTTCAACCCTGCTTTTTACCAGCAAGGTGTAAAATAATTTGTTGTAATCCTTTCTTGTGGTCATTTGGTCAGCGAGGTGGTCAATTGCTTTTTCAAAGCCCTGGTTTTTGACCAATTGTTCAAGTTCATTAAAAATCACATCAGCCATGTTTTCTCCGATTCAAAAATCACAAATGCACTAAAAATTCAAGGTTGCCCAACGATAACCCGAACCTGGTAAAATCGATTTCCTACACCTTCAAATGATCTTCTGGAATTGAAAACCAAGACAACCTGGGAGGAGGAACCAGCGGGATGGGGCTTTGCCTTGAATTCGAACTCTTGGAATGTCAGGGCACCTGGCCTGGGTGATGCCGGAGGGAGGGTTTTCACATGGATGAATCCCAATGGGCCATGGTCAGGTCCCAATAATTCCCATTGATATCCCGTGCCAGAATTGAGGGGCAGTTCTATTTTCAAAATGTTTCCGGGCTTTAATTCGATTTTTGCAGCTTCAAAGACCTCTATTGATTCTTTGTTTTTCAGTGGTTTGAAATCAACCGCTGTTAATTTGGTTTCCGCCCCGTGAACCATCATTCCCGCCATCAACAAAATTAAAACATGCATTTTCAAATACCTGTGCTGTTATACTCGTAATACCAAACAAATTGGACTAGGATTAAGTTAATCGAATCATGCCTGGCATGGAATATAAATCCATCCAATCGAAGGAGACCATGGTGCCAGTTAATTTTTTCAGAAGCTTGTTTTTGACTGCATCAGGTTTGATACTTTCCTTTTTGTTATGTCATGGCCAGTCACTGGCGGGTGTTTATTATTCGCAGGAAACATTCAATCCATTGCCTTGTCAATGGCGTGGATTATTGATGGACCAAAGGCAACTTAGACTTCTTGCCCTCGAACCCAAGGCTGGCCAGGTGTCTTCCGAGTTCAGAAAAAAGTACCTGCAGGATAAGTCGCGCCTGGAAAAAATCGCAAAGGAAAGAAAACTTCTACCCGAGGAATCCGCGGACCTTGGCGCTATCGCGATTCGCTTGAACCAGGCACCAATGGCTGTGGAGATTCTCCGAAAAGCTGACAGGGAATATCCCCAAGACTTTCGCATCCTTGCAAACCTTGCAAGTGCCTGGCAGACTCTTGGCGAATTCGACAGGGCAATCCAGGTTTCAGAACAGGCGGTGGTTCTTGCCCCGGGAAAATATGCCGCCGCGGAAAAGTTGCATCTCTCCTGGATAAGGCAACTTAAGAGGCAGAAAGCGGAGAATAGGTTTGATAATTTGTTCGGCTTAAAATATCAAACCCAGGATGGGAAATATCTCCCGGGTGGAATTGAACCTGTGCAATTGAAAAATATCCCGACAGACTCGATTGCCTCGGTGCAACATCTGGCTCTGTGGTTTCCTGCTGATTCACTTTTGTTGATCCAACTTGCTGAAATCGCAAATGCCTCTGGTGATCCCGAGGTTGCACTTGCCATGATGGATGGATGTGTGACGGAATACGGATTAAGGGAACCAATGCTCCTGGAGCACCGGAGAATATTAAGGGAATATTTGCAGGTTCGAAAAACTGCAAAGGATGAAAAGCACCAGGATCACAAGGGGTGGTTCGCACCAAAATCGCTTAGGGCCCTGGCCCTCGAGAAAATCGACCTTGATTTGCCGGCAATCAAACCAAACGCTTTTAATTCACTTCCCTGGCTGGTGCTAGCGCAAACCCAGGTGGACCGCAACGCCAATGCCCAATATCCCGCGTATTTAAAGCAATTGGAAAATCAAAAGGTTCAAATCGAAGGCCACATGCAACCTGTCGGCGAGGAGTATGAGTCGGGTACTTTTTTGCTGCTCGAAAACCCGGTGGGTTGCTGGTACTGCGAGATGCCTGCATTGAACGGGATGGTGCTTGTTGAACTCAAGGATTCCAAAATTGCAAGGATCAGCAGGCAGCCCCAGGTTATCAAGGGCAGATTACAACTCCGTAAGGATGACCCAGAGAAATTTCTTTTCACAATCCTTGATGCTGAAATGCAGCAGGCACCTTGAAATAGGCAATATCCACCAAGCTTCAAGAACAGGCTTTTTTACGAATAGCAGCCGCATGATTTTGGATTTTCTCAAAAGCTTTTGCAATCAATGCCATTGAGTTTTCACCCTCGAGTAAAACCGGATGGTGAAGAACCATCATGTTTTCATGGGCGTTTGCGGCTTCGGGTAGTGGGCCGGCGCTTTGCCAGCGGGAATGCGACCTGCTCACATGAAGCGCAGCAAATCCCACATCGAGGGCAATTCCTTCCGCCTGGATTGCTGGGACAATATACTCACGATTCAACCCGTACTTTTCAGGATTTAACTTGATCCCCAGCTTGTAAAAAGCATGCTGGTCGATTTCAAACGAGGGTTCGATCATTTCCAATCCCGTGATTCGCGAAAGTTTTTTTCCAAGCAAGCCAACTGAATTCATCCTTTCGATGTTTGCTTTTTTTAATCCGGCAAGTTGGGGTGCGAGAACCACGGCTTGGATTTCGCTTAGCGCTGCAAGCTTGCTGCCACGAAGAAGCTGCATTTTTGCCTTTTGCGCAAGTTCTGGCCTGTTCGTTAGGATCGCCCCCCCTCTGCCAGAGGTGACAAGCTTTGAACCTCCAAAACTCAAGACTCCAAAATCTCCCCAGGTCCCGCTGCTTTTTCCCTGTACAACAGCACCGGGATTCTGGCAGGCATCCTCGACAATCCCGACTCCCGAGGATGAACATGTTTCCATGATTGATTTCATGTCCACATGCCCGCCATGTAGATGGGAAACTATCATTGCCTTGCAACCCGCGCCGATGGCTTTGGCGACGCCCCGCGCGGAAATCTGCCAGTTTGAAGGGTCGAGATCAACTAGGAAAGGTTTTGCCCCAAGTGCATGGATTGTTAAAAAGTTCCCGGGGTATTCGTAGGCGGATAGACCAACAAGATCGCCTGGCTTGATTCCCAGGGATTTCAATGCGACTTCAACGCCCAATGTTCCGCTTGAACAGGTAAGCACATGGGGGGAAACAAACAGTTCGGCAATTGATTTTTCAAGCCCAAGCACATGGCCTGAGTCGTAGGAAGCCCAGGAACTGTCATTCCAAGATGATTCTAGGGCATGAAAAATTCCCATATCATGTCGGGGTAATGACGGCCCGGCGGGAAATGCCTTTTCTCCACCCAGGAAGGCAGGCAGATCGGATGTCATGGAATCTCCCGCAAGCGGATCATGGGCTGAAGTAAGCTGGTTTTACCCGCATCGATTCAAAGGCGGCTTTCGGAATTAAGAACACATCTGTGAACTTTCCAGAAGTCGCGAAGTAGGATTTATCTCCCTCCAGTTTGCCAATCATAAGTTTCTGGCTTTCCTTTTCACCTTGAACTTTAAATTCAACCTGAAGGGCTCCCTTTGCAAGGTCAAGTTCCTGCTCAGGCTTGGTCCCCGAGTTGAACGATATGAACTTCTCAGCTTTAAGCGTTCCCAGGGAAGATGCAAGGGCCTCGATCTTCACAGGATCAATTTTGAAGTCAGCAGGCGCCTTGGCGATCCAAGACTTTTCCTTGCGTTCAAGATCAATTGTGAACGGGCTGCCCAGAAGTGATTGCCAACCTGTTAGCTTGATGGATTCAATTTTTGCAGGGTCAAGCTTGGGGAATACGACCAAATCCTGAAACTCGGCTTCCAAGGCGTTGATTGCGAATCGGTCGGTTATGAATACGAAGTCGCGCCATGCTTGCCTTGCATAAACACCTGTTTTATCCGGTGAATCCTTCCCAAAACCAAATTCAAATGTCTTTGCATCCTTGTCCTTCCCTAAGGTTACGACTGCCTTGGTCGCAGCGGGATTCAATCCGTATTCACGGGTTAACTCGCCTTCAGGCGCCTTTTCTGCAACCAACCTGGAAGCCTTGAGATTGTTGAGTGCGCCCAAGGCATTCATCACCAGGCTGGCGTCCGCGTTTTTACCCGCCTGTTCAGTTGGTGAAACTATTTTCCATGGGTCTTCATTTTTATCCCTTGTGACTTCGAATGTCTTGCCACCCCTTGTGATTGAAAGCTTTGTGACATTTTCACTCACATCAGCAGATTCCGTGAACTTTGGAATGAATGTGTCAAGATATGCTAGGGGGCTGTCCTTCAGTTTATCCAACAAAGTCTCAGGAACTTTCCCGTATGTGGTTTCCTTGTCTGCTATTCGCTTGAATACCACGAGGCCGTTTTCACGCTTTCCAAAAAGCACCTTTACCCTAGGTTCACCTGCCTTTAACGAGGGCTTGACTTCCTTCTTTATTTCTTTCTTTTCATCCTTGGATTTGTCATCTTTTTTGGATTCGTCTTTCTTTTCGTCTTTTGGTTCTTCCTTGGGGGTTTTGTCAATGCCATCGATATAGATTGAAAGCTCCGCCTGTGGTTTATCAAGTTCCAATTCGGAATCCTTAGGGGAGTCCAGGAAAGATTTGACCTGCCCTTTCTGCCCAAGAACTGAAATCAAATTGGTGATGACCGCCTCATTGATCGCATCAGGGAAATCCTTTCCCGGCCTGTAAAACATCCAGGGTTTCGCGCTGTCAGCCCTTAAAAACTCAAGTGAGCCATAATTATTTTTAATCTTGATGGCATCGGGTTTGTCCAGGGTTCCAATTTTCACAAGTGTGCGCTCCCGCAGCCCCTCGGGGTCAACCGCAAGCCTGAGGAGGGGTTCAATGGAAGCAACACTTATTCGGACTATTTCTTTTTTCCCATCGTCAACCATGGCATAGTATTTGTCCTTTGCCTCCCCCACTTTCTCGGTCAACGCGACAATAAGCCTGGGGTTGCTAGTCTTATCACCTTCCTCGATTCTTTCGATGGATAACTGCAAGACCTTGTCCTTGGTGGGATCAAGCTTGTATTTCGCGAGGTCTGGATTGTCATCGGAAACAAAGTCATTGTTTTTATCGTCCTTGTAATCGACTTTAAGATTGGAGATGTTCATGAGCAAACCGCGGACGCCCCCGGTAACCTTGATGGGATCACTGTTTTCACCACCGTCGTAGTCTGCCTCGCCGTAGGATGCTGGCTCGGTATAGCGCCATTTGTTTTCACCAGTCTTGGCGACCGCCACGGATTTTTTGCCTGTCTCCTCGAGCTTGAAGGACTTAATGTCGGAGACACTAGGGCACAAAAGATCCTTTTCCCTGAAAGCAATCTGGGGCTTGAACAGGCCGTCGATAAGGGATTTCTTCACCGCCAGGGGTTCACGAGGGTTGTCCGAGGAGAGGACATAAACCACAGCGCTTGATTCACCAGGGCTTGTGTTGCCAACCTTCAGGCTGATCGTATGCTCGGAATCTTTTTTCTTCAGGGTTATGACAGCGGAGGGGTCATCAAGGCCCCATTGGGCAAGGTTTGATGGTCGGTCCGCCTCGGTGTCAGGCTTTGCTTCGCGAAGTTGGCGAACGATTTCCTGGATTGCAAATTTGTCAGTTCTCGTGGATTTAGGCGCGGTCATATTCCAGCGCTTTGTCGCGGGGTCCAGTTCAAACACAAGTTTTTCAGCGATTGGTTTTTTACGATCAACCTCAACCCTGTCGACCTCATCGACTTGGATCGTGTTTTTACCTGATCGCATTGAGGGGAAAATAAAGGCCGCGGAATCGACCGCCCCCGGGTCCATGAACAGGGCCAGTGCAAGGAGAATGAAAACCCCCGCGAGAAAACCAAACAATATGTATGTAGTCTTGAAATTCATCTTGAAAACCTCAAATTCAAACTAGCGTCTGCGAACAATCCAAATAGCCCCGCCCAGACCGATCACTGAAATAAGCATCATTGCAAGTGGTAAAAACTTCAGCTTGGTGACGGTGTCTTCCGCAACATTAAACCGGTAGTCCTTGCGCTCCTGCCCTTTTGGTTTGGCTCCAAGGTCGGCACGATCCCTTAGCCAGGAGATGCTTGTATTGAAAAGAGAAAGGCTGCTTTCACCAAACCTTCCATTGATGCCTTCGTTGCTGGCCCAGGAGGAATCCCCAAAAACGACCATTCGGGGTTTGTCTTCAGTTGGCGCCATGCTTTCGTGCCCGGGGATTTGCGACAATGGGTCCGCCGCTCCTTTTTCAGTCACAGCGACAGCAACCGGTAACTGGCCGCCATTGAGTTTCTGTTGGGCTTTCTTTTCATCCTTCCGAAGTTCAGCGATGATTTCCTGGGGATTGACTCCCATGTCGGTTTCCGCCCAGACGGGAATCCTAGGGTCCGTCATTAAAATTTCCTCAGCGGTGATGTTGTTTGGAGGGGCGTTTGGAACCCGCGCCAAAGGTTTCAAGGTTCGAATTGAATCGAAGAGGAAAAGAGTGGCAGACCGACCCTTGAGAAAAGCCTTGGCAATAGGATTATTACTTTTGTCGGAGGACATTATGGTCATCACGGAGGGCTTGCGTTCATTAAGGGGGTTGTAAATCTGGTCGTCAGCGACATCAACCTGGAATTCGCGCAGCAGCACTTTCAAGTTGGGCATGGGGACGACTTGTTTTTTGCCTGCAACCTGCTCAACCTCAACATCAAGCAGCAAAAGCAGGCGCCCTTTCTTGCCATCCGTTCCACGAAGATAATTGCGCAATGCATCAATAGCCTGGGGGGGCGGGTCGAACTTGGGCCTTGCCATCACCAGCACATCAGCTTCCTGGGGTATCTTTTTTGTGTTTCGATCCAGGGTGATTTTATCAAGCTTGAAGTTACCCTTGGCAGTCTCATCCCAAAGAGTGCCAATACCCGATGCAGAGCCCGGATTTTTGTCATCGATGCTAAGTTCACCATTGCCTTGGGTGAAGAAAACACCAGCCTGGGATTTTCCCTCGGAAAGGAATGTCATGGTCTTGATGAGTTGCCCTTCGCCCAGGAACTGGAAGCTTCCACCCTCGGAATCAGGCCTTCGCATGTCTTGTTGTGGAATGGAGTAAAGATCCTGGTACTTGATGAAGTCATAGACCGGTTTTTGATCGCTGCCGTACACCACGAGCAAGCCCAGTGAATCGGGGATCTGGTATTTTTCCTGAAGTTTCACAAGTTCCTGGGTGTCTAGGTCGCGGGAGACCGAAGACCAGGTGATTTTCTTGGAATGCGTCTTGAAGGTTTCAAGAAGGGTCTCTGTTTCAACGGTGATCAGATTATTGCCGGGAAGAAGGACATAAACCTTCACGGGTTCCTTGAGGTTGGCGAGGAAATTCTGGGTGCTTTCGCTGATGGAATAAAGCCCGGATGCGGTGAAATCAAAGGTGCGGTTGAAGAAGTCCGCCTTACCCATGGGGACATATGCAAGCACATTCACAACACCGAGAACGGTGAGCAATAGCATGCCGGTGAGAAAGGCATTGGTGCCATAAAGAAGGCGGCGGAGTCCAACACTGGATTTTTCAAAGTTTTTGGCGAGCATTACGCTGCCAAACATTAGTGCGAGCCCGCCGAAGAGAAGTCCCGCACAAAGGAGAACGGTGTTAGGGTTTTTACGCCATGCTGCAAGGCCCCCGCCAAATATGGCACTGTATTCCATGAGGGGAAGAAAAAGCCCAAGAATAGCCGTGGCGAAACCTATGCCGCCACCGAGGAAAATAAGGCCGATTCGCAGGGAGTTTTCCGGGGAAGTCTCCTGTTGATTCCTGTTTCCAAGTGCGAATCCCACACCCGCGCTGAATACCGCGATCGAGCCCGACCATATGATGTAAGGCAACGCGGAGCGCCCGATTCGCCACGAGATGATCCCACAAACAAGCGCGAAGACCACCGCGACCACGAAAGCACCGAAATTCATCACTATTGGGTTTTTAGACAACCCTTTTATCAATCCATTATTCATGTTATTTGACTCGCTCATTTATTTTAAAATCCCTTATTTCCATTTGCGTGATTCAAGCACCTTCGTTGTCAGGAAGAGCCAGAAGACCGTGGTGGACACATGAAACAATAAAAACTTGGGAACCAACTTGCCTTCGAGGGTTGTATTCCAGACATCCAGGAATGAGACATGCATCAATACCTGGTACCAGGGGCCCGCGGGGTTCTGGCCAAAAATGCGTTCCCGGATGATAGCGACGATGAAGAGGCCAAGCATTCCCGCGAAAGTCAACACGCCACTGATGATCTGGTTCTTGCTGAGACTGCTGAAGAAAAGCCCCATGGATATGAAAGCTGCGCCGGTTGCGCACAAGCCGACAAAGAAGCTGATGAGGGGCCTGTAATCAAATGGAGGCGCCCCGGACAATGGCAGTGCCAGAAGGTAGAGGCCAAAAGGCGCCCAAACCACCAGGTACATCACGAATCCAGCGAGGAATTTGCTTAAGACAATCGTGTATTCATCAACCGGCGCCGTCAGTAAAACCTCCAGGGTTCCGGACCTTTGCTCCTCACTCAGCAGGCGCATGGTGATGGCGGGCACGATGAAAATTATCGCGAGGACTGGAACCAGATCGATCACATAATTTCGGACGATCGGTTCAATGTTGTTGCGTGACATGCTGAGCCTATTGATGAAATCCACATATCCAAACCAGCCAGCAACCACGAATCCAAGTAGCACGAAGTACGCGATCGGGGAAAAGAACATGGACCCCAATTCCCGCTGGGTAAGAACCGCCAACTTGCTTTCAGAGGAAATCAATGAAGCGGTGATGAAATAAAGAAGCCCGAGGGCCATCAGGAGAAATCCCCCCGGAATGAAAAAATCAGCAGGTCGGGTTTTGACATAACCAAATGTGTGTAGCAACGGTGGCAGGGCCGACCTTAGAAGCGCGTAGACAAACAGGATTAAACCACCCCAAAGTGCCAATCGGGCCACCTTGTAGGTGAAGTCGTCGCTCATGCCCCTTCCACCGAGGTAGGAAGTGAGGAACAGCATTCCAAACAATCCCGCAACGAAGAATTCAGGAAGAAATTGAGCTGATCGAAGATTTTCAGGGCCGATGAGACAGCCAGTTGTTCCCACCACCGCGCAGATCGAGCCAACCAAACCAAGCATTCCTTTTGCCATGCCGCTAACCATCGCATCGGTTTCATGCCTCAGAAACGCCATGGTGAAAAGCAGCCCAAGAGTGAATGCGATGCAACCGAGCCCGAACATGCCCGGTTTTCCAAACAATGGCAGCAAAAAGCAGATTGCGCCCATGAAAAGCAGCATGTATCCAAACAGCATGTAGGCTCTTCGAAACTGCAATTCATGATCGAATGCAGCATGGAATAGAAGGCTTGAAATGCCGATGGCGAGGGTGAATGCGGCCCATCCCGATCCAATGCTTGCGACACTTCCAGAGAGGTTTATCGCGATCGCCAGTCCACCAAAGATCGTGAGTGCCGCGCCTATGCTGCCAATGATTCTCGCGAAAGTGGGCTGGTCCGCGACCATTTCAGATGGTCCGTAATCCGCGCTTGATTCATTCTTATTCTGCACCAATGGATCCATTCCTAACCTCCAGACAAACCTGTCCACCAAATGTATTTAGTTTGCAAAACGACCGGTCAACCCGGCACTTTATTACCTGGAACCCACAGCAGACTGCAGGGCGTTATCATCAAGATTGTTGATTTCGTTCCATTTGTCCTGAAGATTTTTACGCCTTTGGTCAAGCCTGCGAAGCGACCATCCTCCCTGGGATATGCGTTGATAAATCGCTTCCCTGATATCATGATTCTCGGCGCAACGAACATCAAAGGAATTGAGTCCATCGCCAATGGGCTTATGAGAAACCTGCATCACACCTTCAAGTGAACGAATGCTGTTTGCGATTTGTTCCTCAGGACCACGGGCCTCGATTTGAACCACGGTAGCGGTTTCCATCTCGGAAATCTTGCCTGAAAAAGCAAGCCTGCCCCTGCGCATGATCAACACTCGCTGGACAATTGTCTCAACCTCGGAGAGAAGGTGGGATGAAAACACAATGGTGTGGCTTTGGCCAAGTTCCTTGAGCATTTTCAATGTCTGCACTTTTTGCTCAGGGTCCAGGCCGTCAGTTGGTTCATCCAATATCAAAAGATGCGGGTCGGAAAGTAGCGCATCGGCAAGCCCGACTCGTTGCCTGTAGCCTTTTGAGAGGGTTCCCAGAAGCCTTCTTCTTACTTCACCAACCCTGCATTTTTCAAGCACCTTGTCAATCTGGGTGGATCGGATTTTTCTATCAACACCTTTGAGCCTTGCGCGGAAGTTCAAGTATTCCTCAACCCTCATTTCTGGGTAAAGAGGGATGCTTTCAGGGAGATAACCGATCCGCCTCCTTACTTCCAGGGAATCATTCATCACATCAAAACCCTCTACTTTTGCCGAGCCACTTGTGGCAGGCAAAAAGGTGGTGAGGATGCGCATGAGGGTGCTTTTGCCCGCCCCGTTGTTTCCAAGCAGCCCGACTATCTCATTGTGCTCGACTTGAAAGGAAACATTACGCACTGCGAAAACAGGGCCGAAATATTTTGATAGGTTTTCTACTTCGATCATCATTGAATCATTTACTCCGAACCCGGACCCGAGTTTAAATCCTTTAAGTTTAGGATCTTAAAGGAGAATCCTTCCAATAGCGATCCAATTCTTCATTATAAAAATAATAGGTAGCCGAGTGCCGGGCACAATTCAAGTGTTTCGTTTGAAATCGTTTTAAGTTGTTTTTGTTAATGGGTTTATGGTTGTCTTTCAGTTCATTTGGAAAGATGTTGCAATTCATCGGATGCCATGTCTTCCAGTAATTTTTCTTTCATTTTCAGCATTTTTGAATTCAGTTCCTTTTCAAACCCGGTGAGGTCCTTCAATTGGAATTCATAAGTATGAACTTTTTCGTGTTCCAATAAAACTAACCTGGCTTTCACGGATTGTTGGCCCTTGGGTATCAAATTGCACCTTAGCAATGCCAGCGCGTAAAGTTGCATCTGGAATTGATGGTGTTCAATTGATTTTTTCGTTGGGCCGGAATCAGTCTTCCAGTCAATGATTTCGACTGTGCCATCGATATTCAGCAACTTGTCAATCCTGCCTTGGATCACATATCCCGCCATGGGTAGTAGAAAGTCGATCTCCACCTTGCCATCCGCAACGACCAGGTGCCTGATGGCGGCACCCATTGAAGTCGTGAGAAGTTTAACCACCTGTGCCTTGATTTTTTTGATTTCATCATCCCCCAGGACCATGGCTTGCTCTTCACCCAGTTCCGCAAGGGCAAGGCTGATTTCCATGTCGACCATTTTGTGAATCCACGGGAGTTGCGCATCCCTGTTCAAATGGAACCATTCGCCGTGCCTCTCCAGTGAACGGTGGACGGTGTTACCGATCAAGGCCCCAATATGGTCACGGATATCATTCCCATGCTCGGTTTCAAAAGTGGGCAGGGAATAGTGGGTTAAAACATGATGGGTGTTTCGAAGGCTCCAATCCGCGGGCATTTCTTCAAACATCCTGATTTCATCCTCAATCCGCGTGACGGATATCGTGAGGGTTTTCGGAGTTTCTGAAAATCTTCTAAGGTCCTCGGCGGGCTTATCTTCAACGCCCGTGTTTTTATTCTCCAATCTTCCCCCATCACTCCTTGACCTGCATCGGACACGCAGGTCGTCTTTCTCCCAATACCCTCGATCAAAGTCGGAGGCTTGAAGATCAAGCGCCTTGAAAATCCAACGCCTCCAGGATAGGGAATCCTTGGCTGGCTTGTGTCCTGCAAGCACCAGGACTTCCTCGGCCCGGGTTGCACCCACATAAAAAAGCCTTCTGCTCTCGGCAAGTTCCCTGCCATCAATGTCCCTTTTGATGGATTCAAATTTTGAATCCGGGACAATTTTCCTTGGGTTGGCGGGGTGCCTGATCTTGAGTCCAATTTCACCTCCGGGACTTGCGATGACACTTTCTGTCCTGTTCCGAGAAATCATCCGTTGCATGTTTGCCACCACCACCAGCGGAAACTGCAATCCCTTGGATGCATGGATGGTCATGATTTGCACCGCGTCCATGCCATGGTCGGCTGGGTTCGCCTGGGAATCCCTGGTGCTGGCCTTCACCCTTTCGCCCAGCGCATGGGCGACCTTCGCCAGGCTGGAACCAGGCTTCGATTCCTCGTTTCGAAGGAACTCGAAGAATTTTTTGAGGTTTGCGAGCACCTGCTCACCATCGGGCATGGATGCGTAAATCGCGTAGGCTCCAGTCTGCTCCATGCAATGTTGCAGGAGATCTGAATGCGAAACCCTGTCCACAAGAAGCCGCCAATCACCCAATAAGCCGATCGCCTTCGATGCGCGCACCAACCTGGATCTGTCATCATCAGAAAAACCAGCCCATGCATCATCAAGGTCCCGCCTATCCTCGGATTTAAGATGCTGAAGCTTGCCATCACACGCATGATCCAGTTTTGAATCCGCGGATTTCAGAATGGATAATCCCCTGGGTAATCTGCCCCCGCCCAGGCAATGGAAAAAGTACAAGTCCGCGTCATTGCATCGCAGGCAGGGGCCCCTTAGAACGCCAAGTAAAGCAAGGTCGTTTCCAGGTTGTGACAACGATTGGCAAAGTTGCATCATGTCGAGCACTTCCTGCCTTTGCCAAAACCCGACTCCGCCATGCAGAAGATAGGGGATTCCCAAGGAGCGCAGATGCTCCTCCAGTTTTCTAAGGGTGTCGTTTCTGCTGGGAACAAGAATTGCCATGTCTCTCCATGAGAAAACCTGGGGAATATTGTTTTCACCTGGTTTGGATCTGGGCGCACCCTTGAAACGAATAAGTTCCTCGACAATCATCCTGACCTGCCCCATCGACATGCCATCTGATTCATCATCAGTCGCATCAGCCTGGTAATCGATGTAAACCACCTCGCCTTTTGATTCCTTGTGCAACCCGGTGACCAACTCCTGGAATGAAACCTGGTAACTTTGTGCGAAGTCAATTGAATGGATGGCAGGATCAAACACATATTTAAAAAGATGATTGAAAAATCCGAGGGGGGATACCGCAAGGGTGCGGAAATTTTCGCTCAGCCTGACATCGCCAAGCCTTACCTCAGGTGTTGCGATCTCGTTTGAATGTAGTTCATGGGAGGTCTGGATCTTATGCAGGTTTTTCCTTTGATTGCCATCCGTGATTTTAGTTATGACCTCGCTGAATACGGAGACATCAGCATGGCGAAAGCCATAAATTGATTGCTGGGGATCTCCCACGATAAAAAGTCGGTCATTATCCAGAGGTTGATCCTGTTCGGGCCCATTGCCAACGAGATGGGAAAGAATTTCCCATTGCAACCTGCTAGTATCCTGGAATTCATCAATCTGTATGTGGCGGAATCGGTTCTTAAGTTCCGGGATGATGTTCGGGGATTGTTCAAAAAGCCTGAGAACCCCGCGGGCTACGGTGTTGAAGTCGTAAGTGTTTTTTTGCAGGCAGAGAGTCCTGTATTTTTGATCAACCTCGGCAAGTATTATCATCAGATGGTTGCGGGCGATGGAAGCTTGTTTTTCCAACTCAAAATCAACCCGTTTTGCAGCCAGAGGCGCCGCCCATGCCTCATGCAACGCGTTAATCTCATCCCTGACCGGATTGCATCCTGTAAATTTCCTAGGCTCTCCAGATGTAAGTAACATACCGGCTAGGAATTTGATGATATCAACACCATTCCTTGTAACATCACCTTGAAGCATTTGTTGCGCTTCAATTGTCTGTTGAACTAATTTCGAAAGATTTTTTAAAGAGCCTGGTTCCTTGGCGCCCTTTGTCCGCAGGGCGTCAAGCAACTGTAAAAGCCCGTTTTTTTCCTTTTGCAGTTTGACAAAGGCGGGGTCTGAATTGACTTTTCTTGTCGCTTCAGCCTCGGGATCAACCTGCGGATTGTTTCTTAGAACCGCCTTCACCCCCGCGGGATTATCAAGCAAATCCAACAGGTTGTTTTCAAGCACATCCACACCATCAAGATTTTTCCACCATTCCAAGGCCGAGGTCAGGCGGGGATGTGCCTCATCCTGTGATTGCAGAACCGATTGCACCGCGATTCCCTGGAGTTCCCGGGCATCGTACGGGTCCATCAGTTCAAAATCAGGCTCGATACGATCCTCGGAATCATCCAAAAGCGCGAACTCACGAAGAATACCGCCAAAGAAACTATCTATGGTGCCGATCGGGGCATCTTCCAGTTTTTCTATTTGTAATGCCCACCACTTTTTAACATGACCCCGGCTTTGCGACTCGAGTTCCTGTAGCAGCTTCATCAGCCTTGCTTTCAACTCGCCCGCGGCTTTCTTGGTGAATGTGATGGAAACAATGTTCTCAATGGAGAACGCAGGCGTGGGACCTGGAGTGAATTCGTTATCCTCGGCGGGTTGGTTTCGCCCGAGTATCTGGATGATCCTATCCACCAGAACGCTGGTTTTCCCGCTGCCCGCGTTGGCGCGGACTCCCAGGTTACGACTGCTATCAAGCGCGTGTTTCTGCGGATTGGTGAACCTGGCATTGGCTGAGGTTTTTATCATTGTGGGCGATTCCTAGTTGAAGGATTTTTCCAGTCCCGCAGGTTGCCTGCAGGCATGTCCGAATGAACAATAACTCATGCACTCCGGAGTTTTAGTGTTGCGATGCGTGGAAAGTGGAAACCTGCCCCGCCTGATTCCATCCGCGTTCGCGATTGCCACAGACCGGGCATGCTCGAGGCTTTTTTCATCGAGTGGAACCTCGATCTCATTTTTGGAACTCGAGCCGGATTCCGTGTCCGCGAGGTGCACATACATCGCGGAAGTGACATGGAGTTCCCCTTTTTTATTTTGCATGAGTTCATTCTTCGCGGTGATCGCGTAAAGGGGAAGCTGGAGCAATCTGCCATCCAATGTTTGTGATTCGACCTTGTCCTTGTTGGGCTTGGAGGTTTTGAAATCCACAAGTGCGATCTCGGTTGGGTTGATTCGATTGGCGTCAATTCGATCGGTGATTCCCGCCAGCAATACTGGAACACCTTGGGAATCAAGCCCTATTTCCGTGCCAGGTAAATTTCTCTCGCCCGCGATAAAGCCGAAGTTTTCCTCGTATTTTGAAAGCCATTCCAGCAAAAGGTCAAGCACGCCGTTGGGCACCAGCAGAAGATTCAACCGGTGAACGCGGATCATGCCAGCGAACTCGTCGTTGGCATCCTGCCAAAGCCTTCTGCACTCAGCTTCCAAAAGAATCCGGTCAGTCTTTTTGTCAAGCGGTGGTAATGGTGCATTTGCCTCAAGATTCAAGACATCCTGCTTGCCTTTGTAAACATTAAAGAGTGCCTTGTGAACAAGCTTGCCCAGAAGTGTGGCCTCGTTGTCTTCAAAGGGAAGAATTCGCATGATTTTGTCCGCAAAAAATCGGAATGCGCATTTTGAATAGGATTCAAGCGAACTGGGGCTGAAGGGTTTGGACGCGGGAAAAGTCCGCTGTAAAATTCTTGAAAGGCCCTCGGGTAAGCTTACTCCCCCCTCCTCAAGCAACTTGGATTTGGGCCAGTTCCTTAGTTCTTCCAATGCTGTGGATTCCATTTCCACGGGTTCATTGCCTGTTTTTAGAATTCGTCCAAACTCCATGTCTCTTTCAATGCCACAAGTGATGGCTGGTTGCATGGGAGGTACCAATGCCCTTGATTCAAAAGGCTTGATAAACAAGCTGGGGATTAGTTCTTTCTCCTCGTCATGGGCGGGATAGGAGAGGATAAGGTTCCTTGAGGCGGCCTCGAACAACTGGGTGAAAAGGTATTTCTCCTCCCTGTATCTGGCCTCCAGCCAGCTTTTTAGAACCCCATGGTTTTGCCTGAGACGGGCCAGGTATGATTTTCCCCTGGATGAGGGAACCTTTCCCGACACAAGGCCGAGTGCGAATACCGTTTCGAATTCCAACCCTTGAATTTCACGACCTTCAAAAACCTGAACTCCGGCATCATCATCATTCGTGACCTGATAATGCCTGTCTGCAAGCAGGGTTTCCAGGAGTTGTAAAGTCCCATGCGCGTAGGCGGCAGGGCTTTTGGCGTTGGTTATGGAGGCTGGCAGCCAACGATCGCCAAGCAAAAGCACTTCTTTCAATATATCCCTGAGCTTTGAAAATGCCTTTTGATCCTTTTCTATTTCCGTCCAGGGCACGATGATTGAATCATCCTTGATGTTACCACCGGCCCCAAGCCACTTGTCCATTTTGATAATCGGGAAAATCGCAAACATACCTTTTATCACATTGGTTATTTTTCCCGTGCCTAATTCTGTCTCAAGATTTTCAATTGGTTTTAAAATAGCTTCCAAAGAGCTAACAAATGACTGGAATTTAACTCCCACTGATTCTGATTTTTCCTTGAGCTTTACCCCATGTTTTGTGATCGCTTCACGCCAGATTTTAAGAGAGGCCGGAGCGGATACAGGCAGTCTTAAAACTTCTTCCACAAAGTATGGCCTGTTTAATGTTTTTAATACAAAAGGGAGGTGCAGGAACCCTGAAAGTTCCTCCCTTGCCCAGGAACCTTGGATTAAATCGAGAGCTGCTTGAAGAACCCGAACCGGCCTTGATTCAGCAAGTTGAAATCCTTTTCCCGCAAGGTTGAATGGGATTCCCGAGCGGGTGAATATTTCGCGTACCAAGCTGGAGTATGGCTCACCTGGAATCACGACTGCAATTTTTCTAAACTCGGGATTTTCCCGCGGAGCGTTGCGTTTCAACCAGCGGACCAATGCCTCAACCTCTGCAAGTGCGCTGCCACATTTAAAAACCTGTAATCCTTCGGCTTCATTAAGATCATGGATTGGTCCGGTTTCTTGAAATAATTGGTTTCCCAAAATGGAGATAGGATTTGTTTTCTGGGGAAAGAAATCAAATATATCAGAAATCACCCCAGTGCTTTCAAAAAACTCAACCGCATTCTGGACATTATGCGCCGGTGCTGCATCAAGGTTTGCAACCAGCCAAAGAACAACTTCCGCATTTTGTGAAACCTGCTGGATTAAATTTAATTCCAATGGTTGAAACAGATGAAATCCCTCAAGGATAAAGCAAGGTTTTTGATCCTTGAGCCAGTTTGAGGGCCCCTGATTTTTTTCCAGGGCGCGAAGCAATATGGTCAGGTGGGTGTTGCGATCCGCAAAATTTTCAGATTCAAGTAGCGCTAGATAGTTTTTGAAACAATTGAGAATAATAGGATCTTTGTTTTCGTCAGGGGCGGAATTTGTGCCAAGGAAGTCGCGAAAGACACGATCAATATCCGTAAGAAACGCGGGGCCAGCTTCCTTTCCCGTGGTTTGATACCAGGCCTTTGCAAGCACCAAATGTCTTTGTGTTTCTGTCATGATTGTCAAATCGCCCAGCAACCCCTGGGCTGAAAGCTCATGAATCCATTGGTCCAGGGTGATGATCTGGGGGATGATCCTTGCGCTTTGGGCAAGTTGCCTGGTTAAAAATTTTCGCCTTCGGGAAGTGGGAACAATCCTGTAAACCCGGCTGCTGGCATTAAATGGATCCTGAAGTTTGCTTTGAATATCCCGCAGCCATGCAGGGGAATTTGCAGATATATCATGAGGTATTGAGTTGCAATTTGAGCGAATAATTTTAAGCATGATATAATTTCCTGCTGCCAAGCTTGTAATGTCAAATAGATAGCCGATGATTATTCGAACCTAATTTGAAATTATTTCCAGCCCAGTCGTGAAAATTTATTTTCGAAGGTCTTGGAAATGTTTGGTTGCCATAAACGAATAAGGAATAGCAGTTTTTTGCCCAGGAGACCCACATATGATCCGTTTCATCCATGCTGCTGATATTCATCTGGATAGTCCCTTGAAGGGATTGGCGAAAAGGCATAATCTGCCTGCGGACAAGATATTATCCGCAACCCGGGAGGCGCTTAAAAATCTTGTAACCCTAGCGATAGATCAAAAAGTTGATTTTGTGCTGCTTGCCGGGGATGTTTACGATGGGGATCCTGAAGATCTGACTGCTAATTTTCATTTCAACCAACAGATGGGAAGGTTGTATCAAAAAAACATAAGGGTGGTCATGATCACGGGAAACCATGATGCCAAATCAAAAATCTCGAGGCCTTTGACTCCCCCAAAAAATTTGACGATTCTTTCAACCGATAATCCTGAATCTTTTGAAATAACCAGGGATGGCGAGGTTATCGCCATAATTCATGGGCAGGGTTTTCGTAATCAGGCTGAAACTCGAAACCTTGCGGGCAATTACCCGCCCCCCATCGCGGGAAAATTGAACATTGGAATTTTACATACCTCTCTTGATGGCAGGGATGGTCACGATAATTACGCCCCCACAACCACCAATGAACTCATCAACAAGGGGTATTCCTATTGGGCCCTGGGCCATGTTCACACCCGTGAAGAAGTCCACCTAAAACCCTACATCATTTTTCCTGGAAATGTCCAGGGCAGGCATATCCGTGAGACTGGCGCAAAGGGTTGCTACCTTGTTACCTTTAAAGACAACCATGAAGCGCAGTTGGATTTTAAACCGCTTGATGTTTTCCGATGGGAAGCAATCACCATAAATCTCGAGGGTATTGAGGAAGAATCTGAATTCGAAGGGAAATTAGCTGAGACAGTTGAATCAAGAAACCTCCCATTCAATGAAATCCCACATGGGATACGCATTATCCTCAAAGGAAACACAAGCCTTCATTCCTGGTTGATCTGCAGTCAGAATCGCGTATCTGAAAACATCCAAGGCATATTCGATGGCATAAGCGCGGGTAATTTATTTCTTGAGCAACTCAAGGTTGAAACATCCAACGAAGGCCCCGCCCTAAAAAACGAAGCCTTGGGTGACGATGCCCTTTCCATTCTCAACCAGAAGATAAATCATTTAAAAAAGAACCCCAAGGAAATGGAATCATTATTGAAAGAAACCCCATTGGCAAAATTGAACAAGGAAATTCCCGGAGAGTGGAAAGGAAAGGATGACGCCGACGGGATTCAACCAATGAATACAGCGTGGCTTGGCAAAATCATGGATGAACTCGTGCCATTGATACAGACGATTGCAAGAAATGAGGAAAAGAAGTAATGAAGATTTCAAAAATACGATTTGAAAAGATCGGCCCCTTTGATGACACAACCCTTGATTTTTCAAAGGGAAATCCCGGTTTGCATATTGTGTATGGCGCCAATGAGGCAGGAAAAAGCTCCGCATTAAAATACATTCAATGGTTTCTTTTTGGTGTACCAAAGCAAAATGACGATAACTTCAAGCATGAATTCAATAAATTTGTAATCGAATCCACCCTCCTCGATTCAAATGGTAAAACCAACATCCTTAAACGGCGAAAAGTTCCAGAAAATAAAACACTTGTAGATGCTAGTAATACAGATGCGACTTCCCTGCTCGCACCAATGCTGGGAGGGTACAACAGAGAAACTTTTTCAATGCAGTTTGGAATTACCCATGCCCAATTAAGGTCAGGCGGGCGCGAGGTTCTAGAAGGTAAGGGAGATTTAGCCCCCATGATGTTCGAAGCGGGAACGGGACTCCCCAACCTTCGTAGGGTACTTCAAAAATTAGAGGAAAGAGCTAAAGAAATTTACACATCAAGGAAAGGTGAATTATATGAAACTCTAGAATCCGCAAAGGAAAACCAGAAAAACATCGAACAAGCAAAATTGAGATTAAACACTTGGCAAGATGCAAGTGAACTAGTTGCAAGCTTGCAAAAAAAAGTTGAGGAATTGGGCGTCGAGAAAAAAGACTGGACATCAAAACAAGCTGAATGTGAAAGCATTCTCAGAGCGCTGCCCCAACTTACCAAATACAAAACCGCAGAAAGCACCCTTAGCGAATTAGATAAGATTCCAACCGTCGATGATGCAACTTTAATCAAATATCAAACTGCTGAGAAATTTCTAACCAGTTCCAATGCATTGCTTGAACAACAGAAAAAAAGAGTTTTGGATATCACCACCAATCTTTCCAATCTCAATCCGGATGAAAAAATCCTTACTGTCCGAACCGAAATCGAGGCTTTGAATCAAAGTTCCGAACTGCTCCTCAAAAACCTAGCGGATATTGGCAACAGGCAAAAAGAAAAGGATGCAAAAGAAGAACAAATTCGAGTCTTACTAAAGGATTACTTCACTAACACCGGCTTTGATGAATCGCGAGATTTATTCATTGACCAGAAAACACAGATACAAATTCAAGAACTCAGTAGCATTATCAAATCGGAAAAAACTCTGATCGAAGATAAAGAAAAAGCCTTTGCAAATTTACTCAAGAAGATCAAGGATTTGAAACAGGAAGAGATGAATCAGGCTCCACACGCTTCCTTGAGTGAACTCATTTCCCTGGTTCAATCCGTAAAGGCGAGAAAACTCGCGCCCTCAGACCTTGAAGCAACAGTATCAGATATTCCCGCCCGTAAACTTATCCTAGAGGCAAAATTAAACACTCTCACGAATTCTACGATCACTTGGGATGTATTTCTAAAATTGCACCTTCCTTCCTCGGATGATATAGACGGTTTTTCCAAGTTGTTTGCCAACAATTACTCTGAAGAGCAGAATATTAAAACTGAAATCAAGGGGAGGAAAGAAGCGCTGGATGACAAACAAAAACAACTTGCAATACTGCAAAACGAAGGCGAACTTTTAACACGGGAAGAACTTGAAAAGTTAAGAAATCTTCGTGATCTTTCCTGGAATGTAATCGAAAACCTGCTTGAGGGTAAACCTGGCGCACTCCCTGAAAAAGTCACTGCGGTAGTAGGGGCCAATTCCAGTCCAAAAAACGCATTCCTGAAAATCCAACAGCAATCAGATCAATTCACCGATAAATTATTTACCGCATCGGATCGCGTGGGGCGAGGTAGCCAGCTAACACAAGATATCATTGGCCTCAAAAAAGAAATCATAGATTTGGAGCAAAACCTTGGGCAAACCATTGCTGCAAAAACTGAGATTGAAAATGATTGGCTAAAACTTTGGTCAGAAATGGGTCTGACGAAAATCAACCCACCTGAGCAGATGCTTACCTGGCTTGCAAATGCCAGCACTTTGCAACAATCCATCATCGAGTTGATTCCTAAGCTTGAACTTCTTGCTTCCAAGCAAAATGCGCAGGCGGTTGCATTTGAGAAAATTCTGCAATTGACTGGTAGCCGGGAAATTGAAACCGCATGGATCAAAGCAGAGGAAATAATAAGCACTGCCGCAAGTTTTGAAGTATCAAAAGCCAACAACAAAAAACAATTAGACACCTTGGTTGGCGAACAAAGCGATTTGCAATTGGAAATGAAAACGCTGCAGGATAAGCAAAAAGCGAGTCATAAAACTTGGGCCGGTTTGATGGCCAATCTTAAGCTTCCCGCAGAGGCCAGTACCAATAATGCAACCCTTCATGTGAAGGCGATTACCAGTATTAATCAGCATCATAAAGATGCAAGAGATTTGGAAATCCGAATCACCAAAATGGAATCTGACAATAAGGAAATTCTAGGGAAACTGACAAAGGTATTAGAAACTCTTTCAATCAAGGAATGCCCTACCGAATCTGCAGATATAAAGAAAATGATTGCAGATCTTTGGCAGAAAGCATCAGATGCTAAGCAAGAGGAAGTTTTGCAAAAATCATTGAATGCTGATTTGAAGCTAGCTGAGGCCGCACTAGCTAAAATCGAAGAAGATGCATCAACGCATATAACCACACTGAAACCCTTGGAAAACATTCCTTTAGAAAATCTCCCAATTCATTTTGAGGATATCAGGAAAAAAATCAAAGCCACCAAGGATTATGAGGATGCTAAAAACGCCCTCATCCAGGAAGCTTCAGGAAATGACATTCCATCCTTTGCAAAAAAATTAGAGGATAAGAATTCTGCGGCCATCACGGCGGAACTTGAAACAGTAAGATTTGAGTTGACTAAATGTTCAGAAACCCGTGACAAAGAATTACAGGAGTTTGCCAACGCAAAGGCAAACCTTGAAAGACTTGAGAAACAATCTGGTTCCAATATCCTTAGTGCGGAAAGAGAATTGCTTAAATCTCAATGTTTGGAACAGGCAAAAGAATTTGCAATACTGACACTGGCAAAAGCAGTTCTAGAAAAAACCATCAAGGATTATCGCAAAACTAATCAAGTTCCATTGCTTATCAAAGCCAATGCTTATTTGAAAACCCTTACCAATAACTCTCTGGTTGAAATCGTACCTACAGATGCTGATGGCAAGAAATCATTAGAACTCTTAAGACCTGGATCAGAAGATTCAGAAGTCGTCAACTTTCAAGCGGCAAATATCAAAGCTGGCGAAGCTTCAACTTTCCTAAGCGATGGAACCGCGGATCAATTATTTCTTGCCCTGCGACTTGCTGGAATTGAAAAGAACTTGGAAAAACTTGTAGAGCCCCTTCCAGTTATTTTGGACGATATTCTCATCAACTTTGATGATGACCGTGCGCTTTCCACACTGCGATGCCTTGCGGATTTCTCCAGCAAAACCCAGGTGATATTGTTTACCCACCATAAGCATCTTCAGAAATTAGTCTCAGCATCTGATTTTGCTGACAAGGTTTTCATGCACAATTTGGGGTAGTTTAATTCGCAGCAGTTGCTGCGCGTTTTAAGCGATCCCTGATTGCAAGCCATTCCGGCATATCTGGTGGCATTGCTATAACAATTCGATCCAATCCAGCCTCATCAAGTTGATGCAAAGCCGCATAGAGTCCGGATGCATATCCCTCCGGGTCATCAGGAAGGTTGAGTGCGCCCTCAGTTTTTCTAAAGTCCAGTAGTTTTGCCTTTAAACCATCCTTTTTAAGATTTTCAATCATTTCAATTGCGGGGTTCTCGAGACAGATCACCGGGGTTTTGGGAGCATAGTGCCTGGCCAGCATCCCGGGCGAGGGAAAAGCTTTGCCATGCAAATGTGGTTCACTATTTTGTTTCACAGGCCCGATGATTTTCTCGATCATTTTGATGCTTATCAGGCCCGGTCTAAGAAGCACCGGGGGGCTTGATCGAACATCCAGCACGGTTGATTCAATACCACCTGTAGCAGGGCCGGCATCAAGGATCATCTCAATCCTATCACCCAGGTCTTTTGCAACATGATTTGCGGTAGTGGGGGAAATGGAACCAGAAATATTGGCACTAGGCGCGGCGAGGGGCAGACCTGAAATTTCAATCAACCTCCGGGTCACAAAAAGCCTGGGAATTCGAATTGCAACACTCGGGGCGCCTGCAGTCACACAATCAGGTACAAGATTTGTTTTATCCAGCACCATGGTCAACGGGCCGGGCCAGAAAGACTCCGCGAGTTTCTGCGCGTTTTTATTCCAATTGGAAACCAGGCTTTTTGCCTGTTCAATCGAATGCACATGAACAATAAGTGGATTGTTCCCCGGCCTGCCCTTTGCGGTATAGATTTTTGCAACCGCGGATTCATCAAAGATGTTGGCAGCCAGGCCATACACGGTTTCGGTTGGAATCGCAACCAGTCCACCCTTGAGAAGAACCGCCGCCGCTTTTTTGATTATTTCAAGGTCAGGGTCATCCGGATCCAATTTGAAAATCTCGGTTTTCATTCTTAAAGGCTTTCAGATGCTGTAATGAAGGCCGGTGTCCCGGCTGGCAGGGCCTTTCATTCGAAGCACGGGCTTTTCGAGCGCAACCACATTTCCTGGAGCCACACTTTGGGTCAGCCAGACATTTGAGCCGATTACAGTACCTTTTCCAACGACTGTATCGCCACCAAGTATGGTCGCATTTGCGTAAACCACAACATCGTCCTCAAGGGTTGGATGTCGTTTCTTGCCACGGATGATGTTCCCCGAGGAATCCCTCGGGAATGAAAGTGCCCCCAGGGTGACACCTTGATAAAGTTTCACATTGACACCTATGTCGCAGGTTTCGCCAATAACCACACCAGTGCCGTGATCAATGAAAAATCTTGGCCCAATTCTTGCCCCCGGATGAATATCGATACCCGTTTTGCTGTGCGCGTATTCAGTCATCATTCTTGGGATAAGTGGAATGCCCAGCACCAGTAATTGGTGGGCCAATCTGTAAATGGAAATCGCCTCGATGCCTGGATAGCAGAAAATGATCTCATGATGCCCCTTTGCTGCGGGGTCGCCTTCAAAAGCAGCTTGGACATCTTCTTCAAGTATCATGCGGATATCGGGTATTTTTTTGAGAAACTCCACTGTCCGTTGCTGAGCCATGGCTTCAAGATCATGTTTTTTGATTTCAGCGCTGGCTTGGTTTTCCTGTTCGTGGAGAAGCGCCCGGGTTATTTGAACAATCAGCTTATCGTGCAGCCCATCGATCAGGTCGCCAACATAATACTCAACATTTGCGATATGTAGATTTTGTCTGCGAAAATACCCAGGAAAGAGAATATCCAAAAGGTCTGCCAGCATTGCGTTGACAGCTTCCCTGCTGGGCAAGGGTTTATGACCCAGATGGCTGGTTTTATTGCATTCAGTATAGGTTGCAACAATGGATTCCGTAATTTCTGGAAGGATTTCTTTCAAGCGAAAATCTGTGGCCATGATCAACCTCAATAAGCAAAATTCAGACAAAACCATGGTAGGGGAAAAGCAGAACAGGTCTAGTGCCCCTCATCAGTAAAATCGGAAGGAATGCAAATAAGATGGAACAAAAAAAAGGGAAGTTGATAAGTAATAAACCATTTAGAAGTAAATTTGATTATTAATTACCACACTTAGCCAAATTTCCAGCGCTTAACAAGTATGCAAGAAAGCTCAATTAAGATGCATACTTAATAGCTAGGTATAAATTCTAGATTGATTCAATAAATCATTTTAAATCGTAAACTATTTCAATTAATAGCTTTATGTCAAAAATATTCGGTGTTTTGAAATATAAAAAAAAGATTGGCCTGCTATTTGCATCATTAAGATCGTTCGCCGGTGGAGGCGCACCGACCAGATCCAGCCGACCCGCGCTGGCTATTGGAGAGATGGTACAGCGGGTTGGTTGGGCTGGAATAAAGGAACCTTTTGTTAGTCCTTCTTGGCCTTCAGGTTGTCAACCATTGGGAGAGGTGGTTGATAGCCTGGGGGTCTTTTTTATTTGATTATCTGTTAATCATTTCCTCAAAGTTGCTTACAATTAAAGAAGTGGAATGAATATGTAATAAACATGAGGTTTGACTGTGGAGCAATCTTCAACGCATCGGGCAGAAGAATCCCAAAATCACGAGACAGGAAGTTTGCGGTCTCAAAACCAAACCAATCGGTTTGGAAGCCTTTGGAGAAATAAACTGGTTTCATGGTTTGGATCGCCTTGGGATAGAAGGCTAGCCTATGCCGCTTTGCAGGTTCCCAAAATTCGGCATTGGGAGTCAGAATTTGACAAGCTAACTGATTTTGAAATTCTTGAAATATCCAAGAAAATGAAAGGCCGCGCGCGGGGTGGTGAATCGCTGGATAAAATGCTTCCCGAGGCTTTTGGATTAGCCTCGGTGGCTTGTAAACGAATTCTTGGTTTGCGTCCATTTGATGTTCAATTGGTTGCGGGTGCGGTGATACATGGGGGAGCCTTGGCGGAATTGGCCACAGGCGAGGGTAAGACTCTGGTTGCCAGTCTTCCTGCTTTTTTAAACGGCCTTGCTGGTAAGGGTGTTCATGTCGCTAGTGTTAATGATTATCTTTCCCGTCGCGATGGCGAATGGCTCAGGCCAGTTTATGCCGCCCTGGGAATGACCACTGGGATTCTTCAACAACAAATGTCGGATGTGGACCGTCAAAACGCATACAAATGCGACATAACATACGCCACTGCGAGTGAGTACGGGTTTGATTTTTTACGCGATCGTTTAAAATTAGCAGATGGCAAAGGTTCTGAAGTCCCATTCTGGACACCCTGGCTGGCGGGTGGGGCATCCACAGCATCTAACTCCGTGCAACGAGGCCATCACTTCGCTCTGGTAGATGAGGCTGACAATATTTTCATTGATGAGGCCAGAACCCCACTTATCATTAGCGGGCAGGTACGCCCCGCCACGCCTGAGGAACAAGTGGTTTATCTTTGGGCTGACGACCTTGTTCAAAGAATGGAAGCTGGACAGCATTTTATTTTTAATCCTCAATTGCAAAAGCTTGAACTCACCTCCTTGGGAAAACACCTTGTCCGATATTCGAATCCGCCATCAGGACCCCATGGTGATGCACTCGACAAGTTGCACGAAGCCATGGAACAAGCCATCCAGGCCCATTACCGGTTCAAATTAAACCAGCATTACCTCGTGGATAAAAACAAGATCGTGATCATCGATGAGTTCACAGGAAGAAGAATGCCTGACAGGCATTGGCGGGATGGTTTGCACCAGGCTGTGGAAGCAAAGGAAAAAATTCCAATCACCTACAGTGATGAGCATGCCGCCCAGATTACTTTCCAAAGTTATTTCCGTCTTTACAAGAAGCTTGGTGGCATGACGGGAACAGCTTTGCAAAATCGAATGGAGATTCGAAGGGTTTACAAGATATGGGTTGTGTGCGTGCCTACAAACAGGCCCATTTTAAGGAAATTGTGGCCGGATAAGGTTTACCCAAATGAGGATGCCAAGTTCGATGCGGTTGTTGATGAGGTTCAACGCTTAAAAACCGAGGGTAGATCAGTTCTTATTGGTACAAGGAGTGTTGATAAATCTGAGATTTTGAGCCAGAAACTACATGATGCGGGATTAATACATCAGGTGTTGAACGCCAAAAATCATGAACTTGAGGCGAAGATCATTGAGCAGGCGGGTCAGCTTGGGAAAATCACCATAGCGACAAATATGGCCGGTAGAGGCACCGATATCAAGCCATGTGACGAAGTTATTGCCGCTGGTGGTTTGCATGTGTTGGGTACGGAAAGGCATGAATCAATTCGAATCGATCGTCAGCTGGCAGGTCGTGCCGGCAGGCAGGGAGACCCGGGTTCCGCACAATTTTTTCTTTCATTGGATGATGAATTGCTTGAGGGGTTGGGCGAGCACAGGCAGGTGCAGTTGAAAAACCTCGGCATAGCTGGGGTTATGCGTGATTGGAATAAATATCTTTCCCTGTTTAAGCTGGCCCAGCGTCGAGTTGAAAGAAGGCACTACCTTTCCCGCGTTGATTTGCTGGTTCATGAAAGGCAAAGGCAGGAGATATTAAAGGACTTGGGCGCAGACCCGTATGTCGATTAAAAAAAGAATGGGTTGCCACCATAACAAGGCTTTTTAAGACCTTGCTCGCTCTAGGCTGCAACCCGGGGAAGTGCAAATTATTAAAATCAAAACTAACTTTTGATGATTAATGCGCATTGCGATGCACATCAAAAATTATTAAAGCATAATGAAGAACAAAAGCGACAAAAAAATTGTTTGTTTTGGGATTTTTTTAACTGACATCAGTGATTCGTTAAAGCGGACCTGTCAGCCCTACAACAAAATGTTTAGTTCTTGCAATCATTTGGATTGATGAGGGTTTAAATTCCATCCTTTAGATTTTAGAGCCTTTGAAGTGGATTCTTTCGGGCGTCAATTATTCAATTGATTTTAAAAGAGCACCAGCTATTTCCGGCGTTTTCATGACTTCTTAAATAGGCTTGTGATTGCCTGGCTATATTTTATTGCTTTTTACAAAATCAAGCTTTTGTTCAATTTCGGAAAGAGCATCCATTACATCCTTGCTAGAGGCGGGCCTCAGGGATGGATCTTTTTGTAAAAGCTGGATTATCAGATTGGATAAAGCCGGAGGCACGGAACTTGATAGAGTCTGGGGCGGAGGTGGATCAAAAGTAGCAAGGGCGGTAAGCGTGCTGAGCACATCGTTCTTTTTGAATGGGCATTCATTGGTTGATAGAAGGTAAAGAATGCATCCAAGGCTGAAGAGATCAGCACGATGATCCACATTGTCGCCCCGTGCCTGTTCAGGGGCCATGAATGCAGGTGTGCCAAGAATCATGCCTGCACGGCTCAATTGACCGGGATCAGTGATTGTTCGGACCAGGCCAAAATCCAATATTTTGACACGCCCTGTAGGTTGCTCAAGCCAGATGTTTCCAGGTTTGATATCCCGATGAATGATACCTCTGGCGTGAGCGGCGGCAAGCCCCGCTGCGATTTCCCTGCCAATTCGCACCACTTGGGCCAAGGAGATATCTTTTACTTTTTCTAAATAGACTTCCAGTGATTCCCCCTCCAGAAATTCCATGGCAAGGAAAGGAAGGTTGTTTGCCACGCCCACTTCATGAATTGTCACCACATGGTCGCTTTTGATTGCAGCCATGGCCCTGGCTTCACGAAGGAATCTTTGTTGCATGGATGGGTCGGCTGATAACTGTGGTTGCATTACCTTGAGTGCCACGGTTCTGCCCAATCGCGTGTCATCTGCACGAAATACGATTCCCATGCCACCCTGGCCCAGGAGTTGCAAAATCCTGAAATCGGCCAATCTGCCAAGTTCATCGTTCATCAGGGGCGGGTTCAAAAAAGTGAAATTTCCACTGTCAGATAATTTAACAGGTAATCCCGCTCCTGAGAAAGGCGTGTTTTCTTCATATATGTTGGTTTCAAAAATTCCAAAATTACTAGTTTTTTCTGGGGTTTTGATTGTTCGAATCACCTGTAGCGCGCAAAATGGGTCTCCCCTTAGAATGCAGGCATCATCAGTCACGGTTATAGTTTCCCCAAAGTGGCGCGCAAGTCCGTTTACAATCCCCTTTGCAAGGTGGCACATCTGGCGATCAGATGAATAGATAATCTGTAATTCATTTTCGGTTGTGCGTACGCAATCAAGCACTGGGGGTTTAGCACCTGGGTTTCCCACCCGCACAGCGGCATGTACAAGTTTTTCAGTATTTTCAATCACATCCAGTGTTTTCCATTTGGGGTCTAGCAGTCTGCCGTATAGACGAATCAATTCAGGAGCTATGAATTCCCCAAAAGATTCCAAAATCGCAGATGATGTTTGTTTGAGAATCCGACTTGCTGCTCCAACCAAGGCAATCACTTCCTGATCCGGGTAGGTGCGAACAGGGGAATAGGAAGTTACAGGAAGGTTGGCCTCCTTGAGAAGTATTTCCCAAGCTTGAGGACCGGCTTTCTGTTGGGCGAATTTCTGCAGTTGTAAAAAAATAAGTCCATGCATTTGGTTTTACTTTGAAAAATTTAAATTAAAACCCATCCAGTTTAATAAAGCCATCTTAGCGCTGATTTTTAGTTCGTTTAATAGATCTCATCTTATATTTAGTTGGCTTACGAGTCATTAACTTTTAAATCTTTGGGTATGGGTCGCAAAGTCAGAAGAAAGTTGAGATTAGGTATATAGTGGGTTGCAACCATAACAAGGCTTTTAAGGGCCTTGCTCGCTCTAGATTGCAACCCGGGGAAATGATCCTGCCCGGCATTTTTCAATGCCAAACGGGACGCACTTATGTTAACCAATAATGAGAGTTAATCAATCTTCAAAAATAGATAATTGAATTTGTGCCGAAATTGTACTTTTTGGGTTTGATGGGGAATTATTAAACTTTTGGCTCCCAACCCGGTTCATATTCCCTTGCCCACATTTTTTTTGCCTCGGGATCATTTAATATCATTCCGTTCTTTGAGTCGCATTTTAGTGTCCGGCCGGTTCGTTGTGAGATATTGCCAAGATGGCAAAGCAAGGTGCTTTTATGCCCTTCAGGTATGGGCGAATTTAACTTGCCATTCCCACGGACTGATGAAATGAAGTTCGCTATGTGTTCGACTTCTCCCCCATCGCCAGTAGCTTTTTTGGTTTCCTTCCCTTTTGAATCGTGAATGGTGTACCCGCTTCCCTTGATGGCAAGCGAGCCTTTCGATCCAATAAATAAGATCTCAGGGTTGTTGCCTTCAGGGAAACGATTGCAACTAAGTCCAAGCCACTGAATGTGCCTGCCTTGGTTGAAATTGAATTGAACCATGTGGGTGTCTGGAGTTTCCTGGTCATCCTGGTGCATGTATCTGCCGCCTGAGGAACTCACTGAAATCGGGTAATCAACCCCAAGTCCCCACCTGCAAACATCAATCATGTGGATGCCGTTGTTTCCCAGTTCGCCGTTACCCCAATGCCAGAACCAGTGCCAATTATAATGAAGGTAATTATCCTTGTAAGGCTTACGGGGAGCAGGTCCCTGCCATAAATCAAAGTCTAATCCGGGAGGCACGGGTTTTTCAGTTCCCTTGCCAATACCCGGACGACTGTTCAAATACCACGACTGGGCCAGATGAGTCTCACCAATTTCACCTTTTTGAATGAGGTCAATAGCCTCGCGGATCTTGGGCCAAGTGCGTCTTTGGTTTCCCATTTGCACGAGTTTGTTGTACTTAGCAGCGGCCTCAACCATTAATTCCCCTTCGTGGGGATTATGACTGCAGGGTTTTTCAACATAAGTGTGCTTTCCAGCTTTCACCGCAAGTATGGTGGACGGGGCATGCCAGTGATTGCAGGCCGCGCAAACAAATACATCAATATCCTTGTCATCGAGGATTTTTCTGAAATCCTTGTCAACCTTGGGGGCTTTGCCGGAGATTTTTTCAACCTCGCCTGAAACACCGGTTGCGCGGTTGAAGTCTGGGTCAGCAATGAATCCAACCTGGACTCCGGGGATTTTTAAAAATGACTTAGCAAGTGCCGCGCCCCTGCCACCGGCACCCATGATCCCGATGTTCACCTTTTCAGACGGGGCTGAAAAAGCATTCCAAGAAATCATGCTTGCGCCTGTGGTCGCTATAAAGGTTCGTCGGTTCATGCTAATCCCCCTTTGAATGAAAGTTGAATCCATAGTGATTGATCATCGCAAAGGAGAAATCACAATTCAAGAACCAAAGTTGTTCAATGTCTTTAGGAAATCAAGGCCATTGATCATCTGGGTGGCTTTGTCAGTTCCCTCGTTTTTTTCGCAGATCAAATAATCATGGAATCCTGATTGATCAAGGTAAACCATCAGGGAATTCCAATCGAAATCACCTTTTCCAAGAGGTACTTCCCTTGCGGTCCTGCCGGGCCCGTTACTTTCAAACTCGGTCGCGTGGACTAGTTTTATTCTTTTGCCAAGATCCAGCACGGCTTGTAATGGATCATGACCATGAAGCTTTAAATTTCCAGGGTTCAAGCCTGCTCCCAAGGCTCCAGAATCAATAGTGGCAAGAAAATCGGCCAAAACTTTTCCAGATTCCAACCCGGTTTCCAATGCGAGGGATACCCCCGCCCTGTCGCCATGGGCACCGAGGAAAGTCAGTGATTCCGTCAAAGTCGCAATACGGCTATTCTCTTTTTCCTGGGGTATCTGCCCCGCATGGAGTGCAAGCACTTTCGAGCCAAGGTCGAAGGCCAGGTCCATGTTTTGTTTGACATGAATGAGGCGTTGCTCCTGGTCGATGGAGGTGTCGAGCCCATTTCGAAGTGGGCAAAAGATCGCAGCCAGTTGAAGGTTGTAGGATCTTAGAAGAATGGAGATTTCCCTGCGCCCGGACTCTGATAGTTTGGCTGGGGAAAGCTCGCCAACCGCATCGAATTGCACGCCCTGAGCACCTGCCTGGGCTGCGAGCAAAAGAGCCTTTCTTAGGGGAACGCCGAAACATTCAAGCTTCACACCGAATTTGCAAAGATTCATAAGGTTACCAATCCATGTCAAAATCTTCCCCGCCATCGGGAAGTTCAAGAAAATATCTAAGAGGCCTGACCATGGCGCGGAAGGTTTTTCCCGGGAGATCCACAGTGCGCCAGCTTTGGCTTCTTGGGCGCATTTGCGTCCTGTAATCGGAAATTAAAACCGCCCGGGCCAGATATCTTTTATCCCTGCATGTCCAAAAGTCCTCGGTGTTTTCAGGAAAATTGACCTCCGGTGCGATGTCATAAATGAAAACCAAAAGTCCCTGGTAACCCGGACCGGACATTCCCGCCCATCGTTCGAGGCCTTCGACATCGTCGATGGTGGACCAGCATTCCCAGACCTTTTTTGGTTTTTCCGGGGGGCCACCCGGAAATTTTCTTCCTTTGACATCAACCACGAATCGCGCACCTGACTCCGCATAAATTATGAAATCCAGGCTTTTCACAGGCTCTCCAGCAAGACATGACCTGCGCTGTTCATCAACAGCAACATAGCAAATCTTGTTGTTTTGGAGATAAGCTTCAAATGCGGATTCGTAATGGTTTCCACGATCCATAAAACCCTCCTGGGCCGAGGGGAACAAGTGATCAGGATCCATCCATACCAAGCATTTTTCGCAAATGGGATGGAATCAAAACTTCATCATAGTCGGCTTCCTGCCTGGTGGCAAGTTCCTTGATTTTGAACTTCCTTGATGCAAAATCATCCGGACCTGCTATCAGGGCGAAGCGAAATCCACGCTTTTCAGCATACTGTAATTGCTGGCCAATCTTCTTTGGTTCCGGAAAAACCTCTACCCCTATGCCCGAGGCGCGTAATGTCGCGGCCAATTTTTCGTAAACACCAGGGGGAGTGCCCGCGAATCGAACCATAAAAACCGGCGCGCTTGCCTGAACGCCGCCCAGAATTTTCAGTTCCTCCATCGCTGCGAGCAGGCGGTCCAATCCCAGTGAGGCGCCAACACCAGGCAGGGGCATTTTCGTGTATAACCCAGCAAGGTTATCGTAACGGCCACCGGAACAAATGCTTCCAATGCCGGGAAGGTCGGAAAGAAAAGTTTCAAAGATGGTGCCGGTGTAATAATCCAGGCCGCGTGCGATGGAAAGATCAATGTGTAACCTTCCACTAGGAAGACCAGCCTGATTGGCAACCTGGAGCATTTCATCGAGTCTTTTCACCCCGTCCGCAGCTTTTGGGTTATTGCCGAATTTTGCGGAGACAAACGCTAGAATCTCCTCGTTGGTTCCCTTGAAACCAGCGAGTTCAAGCACTTTGCGTCCTTTTTCGGCATCAACTCCATGCAACACCATTTCCTCAACCACGGGTTCAATGCCAACCTTGGGAAGCTTGTCCAGTGCGCGAAGCACAGCGGTTGACTTATCCGCAAGGCCAAGTTCCTCAAGCAATCCCGATAGGATGAGGCGATTGTTCACATGTATTTCAAACCGCTCGAACCCGATTGCCGAAAGTAACGCGTTGATGACAAGAGCCGCCTCGATATCCGAGGAATTGGAAGTGGTGCCTATGGTGTCAAAATCACATTGCCAGAATTCCCTGTAACGGCCATGAGCGGTGTTTTCACCCCGCCAAACAGGGCCCATGTGGTAACGCTTGAAAGGTGTTCCCAGTGCGGGGACATGCTGTGCCGCAAACCGGGCAAAGGGCACGGTAAGATCGAAGCGCAGGGCGACATCACGGTCGCCATGATCCTTGAAACGGTAGATGATTTTATCGGATTCAGCCCCTCCCTTGCCCAGCAGGATTTCAGTGTACTCCAAAGCGGGGGTATCGATGGGAGCAAATCCAAAAGATCGATAGACGGCCCGGGCCTTTTGCAGGATCTCCTCTCGGGGAATCATAAGTGAGGGAACATAATCTCGAAAACCCTTTAGGGTTCTTGGTTGAATCAGGTCAGCCATGGTAAATAGGATCGAAGCTGGCCAGAACCAGTTCGAATTTTTCTCCAAATAAAGATTTACTGGGAACGGTTTTTATAACGATCGCTGAAACGCTTCATGAATCGATGTTCTTCCTCGGTGAGCGACTTGAATCCCTCACGATGCAATTTTTCAAGGAGGGAATCCATGCGATCCTCCTCCTCCTGCTGTTGTTTGATCATGGACTGAATTTTTTTAAGTTCACGCTTTTTTTTCCAACGCTCCCACCAACTTTCCCTGGGCTTGGCAGGGGTGTCCATGGGGCCCTTTTCAAGGCTGGTGTATCCCTGTGAAAAATCATATTCAGATTCAAAACCGGAGGTTTCGGCTTCAAGGGTAAGCCATTCATTTTTACATGCGACATAGATATATACCGCCAGGCACAGTACCATGACTTCATTGAGGACAATCCCGAACAAGCCGACAAGAAACATGCAACCAAACCCGGTGAATATAACCATGATGGTGGACTGTCGATAACCAATTCTTGGCCAGAGAAAAGCCTGCAGCATTCTGCCGCCATCAAGGGGAAAACCTAGCAGCAGCACATTCACCAGTAAAAGGGTCCAGTTGACGAAAAAAAACCTCGAAAGAAGAATGGGAAACCACGAGGTTGTCTCCTCAAGATAGCCTGACCAGTTATGCAGTGCCATCATGCCGTCGGATTGAATGCGAAATGGATACCAGAAAGGGTTGAAGGGTGGTTGGAACGAGGTTGAGCAAAACAGTGCAAGTGAAACCGCGCATACGATGCAAAGGAAAAGATTGACAATGGGGCCTGCCATTGCCGTGACAAACTGGGCGCGAGGTTCCTTGGGTATGTCAACTTGTGCAAGCCCGCCAAGTGGCCAAAGCATGATTTCGGTTGCATCGCCCCCCATTTTTCTCGCGCCAAAGCAATGTCCGAGTTCATGAAGGAACACAGCTAAAAACCAAAGGATTGTCAATTGAAGGGCATCGAGCCAGGTATGGTCGGGAGGCGCGGGTTTTGCAAAACTGATACGCATGATCAAGCCGAGCGCTACCAACGGGAATAATAAATGCACCCGCACAAGGATGCCAAAAACCCTGCCTAACGGAATGGACCAGGAAAAAGGATCACGCATAATAACTCAGTCACACAGATGGTTTCAAAGTAACAATCCACCCGGTTAAATAGTAACAGTAATATAGGGGCGGGGCAATCAGATGGAGGGAAAGTTTATGATTTTGGTCAGGCGCTGATCTTGATTGGGCGTGAGGGTCTTTGTTTGTCGCTGGACTGCGAGCGGAATTGAGAAAACGCTATTGTGGAAAGGGCGAGTCCTGCCCAGTTGATTTCCCCAGCAAACGCAAGGTCATCAAGCAATTCTGATTGGGGGGTGCCTAGGTCGCCAAAATCTTTTACTTCGGATATTTTGGCCGGGATGATCTTGGAAATATCATCAAAAACCTCATCACTTAAAAACGAGCAGTCCGGATCTTGTGGTTGTGGTGCGGGTGGAATTTCCCTTGATCCCGCAGGTGGATTTTTCTCGGGAGTGATGATGTCATTGGGGATGGATTTGTTTTCCAAGACCTTGCTTGACCATTGCTTTAGAAACTCATTTGGATTTTGAACCAGCATTTTTTTGATCATGCCGGTTATGACTTCAGGTCCGATACCTATGGTTCCCCTGATGATATTTTGAATAACTTCAGGATTAGTCAGTTGGTTGATGGTTTCCATGCTTGCATTATCGTTGGTCGTTCCACCGTAATTTGAAGTTCGAAAAATAATCGTTCCAGTTGATTGTGATGGTGCAAGTGACAAGGTTGTCTGCCTTGAATTTTGGAATGTCAAGGTGGTGTTGGATGCCATGCTGGAGGCGTTTGCTATGTCCATCAGGGTGTTGGAGGCGCCCCAGGCAATGCCGACTGCTGTGCCGCCCGAAAAACTTGCTGGAAGAATCGTGACCGTGTTGGGGGATACCTGCGTTGTGTTGGTAACCACCGCAAAAACAGTACCTCTAAGAGTGTTGATCAATGGGAAACTGGTCTGGTCAAGATAAACGGTTATTGTGCTATCGATGTAGTTGATAACCACGAGGTTGTTTGCTGAAATTACATTTTGATACGAGGTTGAATTATCTTGTGCAAACTGCAGATAAGGTGATGACCCTCTTTGGAATCCTCCAGTAAAGCTGCAGGTGACGGAAAGTGTCGCAGCGGGAAGAGGATTAATCAGTCGCACATCGTAGAAATTTTGAGCAGGCAAAGTGGTTGAATAAGGTTGGGGATTCCCGATGAAAGAAGCTGTGACCAATATCACAGTGCTGTTATTGGTTGGTGGCTGCCTGTATAGGGCATTAATCCCTTTGACTCCCGCATCAGCAAGTTGGCCCCCGGGTGGAAGAATTGATCCATTGGCATTATTTAACTGATTTCTTTGTGCTGGAGTCAGCACCACAGCATTAAAGCTGCTTGTGGAATTATTATTGTCAGTAATTCGAGTGACAGTAACCGAGCCAGTAAATACTTCAAGTGATTTATAGGTGTGAGTACCCAATACCTGGAATACTCCCGGTTGATTTGGCGCGGGTTGTATTGTTCCCGGGCTATTTGGACTGCCATCGCCCCAGGATATGGTGGCAACATAATTTGAAAGGGTTGCAGAAGTTATCCCTGTAAGGATTGCAAGGTCTTTTGTGATGCTGTTATTCAGTGGAAATGGAACAGGTGCTGCCGGCGATGAAACCTGAAAAGGACCATTTGACCCCTGTAAAACCACACCAGACCCGGTGCCAGTCGCGCCATTTCCCTGGAAAGTTGCAGTCACAGTGACTGGGCCAGGGGTGCGAAATACCGCGTTAAATATCACAACTCCATTATTTGCAGCGGTGAAATTTATTATGGAAGGAATTGTGGCCAATGGATCCGAGGTTGAAATATTAACAGGCCCGGTAAAGTTGGAAACCACCCCTCCAACTGCGTTTAGGGCGGAGACCTTTATAGCTATTGGTACCCCTGCAATGACTTGCTGGCCCGGGTTTGCAAGTTCCACCTTGAAACTAGAAACCTGACTCGATGTAACTGTAAAGTCATTGCCACTGATGGCTGACCCGCCCGAAGTGGTAACGCTGATAGGCCCAGTCGTGGCACCAAGTGGGACTATGGCTGTGATTTGTGTGGAAGAGTTTACTGTTATGTTTGTTGCTGTGACGCCATTGAACTTAACCTGGGTCGGGCCGGCAAATCCCGTGCCTGATATGACCACCGAGGCTCCAATCTGGCCGGATGCGGGACTTACACTGGTGATTGTCGGGGCAGGCAATGTGTTGGTTAAAGGAAAACTGACTGGGTTGATTGCTGCGTTGTTAAACACAGAGGTTAATACGGTGAAATTTCCAGGCGCATTATTGGCAGTCAATGTGGGGGAAGCAGCAATTCCAACCGTGTTGGTAATGGCGATAGCGGTTTGTTGGCTGGAAGGAAATGTTCCAGTTGCAGGATTGGAGGGTGGATTTGATGTAGGTGCCGCAAACAGAACCTGAATATTTGGAACTGGATCCCCTCGGGAATCTACTACCCTTGCGGTCAAAGGGTTTGTAAATGCCGTGCCAACCATTGTGGTTTGGTTGTTTCCCGAAACTATAAGAATTTGTGAGGGAGGCCCAGCGGAAAATTGGGAGGTTCCGAAATTGGCATTTGTTGCTGTTGCGGTAACCACATAACCCGCTCCCTGCGCGGTTTGGTTTTGCGTGGGTGAAAAACCGGAAAATCCAATATTACCTGCTGAATTTGTAGTGACAGTGGTTGAACCAAGATAATTGGCACCTTGGGATTTTGAATCCGTGGTTAGTGAGGAATAAAAATCAATTGTATAAGTTGTGGCTGGGGCCCCGTTGACAAATCCCGAGTAAGTGAAACCACCAGTTCCATTGGGAAGCTGCTGGGTTAAGACAGGTGGTGAAATACCATTGTTTGCGTTATTTAAAAGGCTGATACCCAATCCCACATTGTTTCGGATTGTGTTGTACTTGAAAATGTTTCCCACTGAAGTCGAGCTGGTTGCAGCAATTGCATTTTGGCCTGAGTAAGCAATCAAATTTGGATTGGAGACAGTCCCGATAGTTGTTCCAGTGACACCATCCCCGATGCTGATGGCGTTTCCTGAATTTCCAAGATTATTGGTGGAGGTGGGGCTATCCGACCCAATTAGGTTGCCAGATATTTGTGTACCTATGACTTTTCCGGTGCCGGGTACTGTCGCACCTGTAAAACCAATTAGGTTGATACCAGTTGTATTCTTCCCAATTAAATTATTACTAATCGAATGATTGAGTGCATCCACATTCGCGTTATTGTTGATCTGAATACCGGTATTATTTGCCATGAAACTGGTGTTTGTCGTACCCAAGCCGATACGATTGCCTGTAAAATTACCGCTGCTACCAGCAATTTGAAGAAGTCCTATGGCAAGGTTACCAAAAATATTTTGATCTGAAGCGGCATTTCCACCCACTATGGCCGAGCTAAAAGTAGGTATATCAACACCCACACCACTCAAGCCATTTGTTTGTGCCGAACCATCGGCATTTACCCCGAAGTAATTTCCCTTGATGGTAATGTTGTCGCCGTTTGCATAAATACCATAGGGGAAATTGACAATTGATAATCCCTGTACAGTGCTTCCTCCACTATTGAGGTATAAACCAACTTCGCCTCCGGAAGTTAAATTTTTACCATCGAGTTGGATTTTAATGGCGGCGTTATTGCCAGCGCCCACGGACAGAGTATTCGCACTAAAACCAGGCTGAGAGGTACCATCGATGGTTATTGGTTGCAGAATAACAGGTAAAGCTGAACCAAGGGTGATGGTTTGAATTCCACCAGTGGATCCGGTGATTGCAAAATTAATGGTGTGAGGTCCAGTGACAAGATTGGCAGCATTTATGGCTTCTCTTAATGATCCCGTGCCACTGTCTTGATTGGTAAAAACGGTATAGGTGGCGGGAGTGATTCGGCCCTCAAGCGGTTCTAATTGGAGAAACCGAGAATTCCAATAGCGATCTAACTTCCCAATTTTCACTGGAAAAAAGTTGGGTTGCCCCCAGTTGTTAAATCTGCCTAATAGTTTCACAATAAAATATCTCGATTACCTTCTAAGCCATTCTTACCAAATTATCCATCCTAACTCAATAGGCTTTGTTTTTGTAGTTATTATGCAATCATTTAATACTATCGGTAAAACTGTGCTATTTTATCCATTCAAAGTTTCTGGACTTTTATGTAACAATAGTTTTGTGCTTTAATTGATTAAGTTCACCATTCAGAATGCCCTATATAATGAATTGTTCATAATCTCAATGCTGATCTTCCTTGGGGATTTGGATTCAATCCAAAAACATCATGTTGAAATGCAAAAATGGTCATTTTATCTCAAAAAACAATCGAAATGATTCTCTTATTATAACCTGTCCAACTTGCGGTGAAAAATTATTTGAAACCAAGTCGGAGGATCACTCGGGTACGCTGTTGGATTCCAATCTTGGCCAGCTTTCCCAAAGTAATGATTCATTGAAGAAAAATGAAATCCTTGAACAGACTCAGCCTCCAACTTTTTCAATCGATAAACCCAGTCAAGACCAATCCAATACTCAGGATTTACATGGCACACTTATTGATTCACAACTTTTAAATACCCAATCTGTATCCAAGAAACTCCCGACTCAATCTGAGTCCCAAGAAATAAAAACTGTTGATTTGGACAAAACTGAAAATGTATCTCCATCAAACCTCACTTTGGAAATTCCTCCCGGGGTTGATACGGGAATAAGAAAGGGGTTAACAAACAACACACCTGCGAATGATAAGACAGATGTAATAAAAGAAAAGTCTCAAGCCACATTGGAAGACATTGGCGGGGTTGATACCCGGATTCAAAAAAAATCCGAACCCGATAACTCCACCAGCCCTTTAAGTAATCCTGCAATGGAAAAGACCGGGGTGTATCAAAACCCAAAGATTGTGGGCGGGTCTCAAACCACCCCTATTCAAAATGTAAGGTTTGCTAAGCGGAAAACCATAGTTAAGGCCCCTGAAGGTTATGAGATTCTAGGTGAATTAGGCCGGGGTGCGATGGGTGTCGTTTATAAGGCCATGCAATCCGGATTGAAAAGGCTGGTGGCGCTGAAAATGATCCTTTCGGCGGGTCGTGCCAGTAAAATTGAAATTACCAGATTTCGTATTGAGGCTGAGGCTGTTGCAAAACTTGATCACCCCAACATCGTGAAAATTTATGATGTAGGGGAGTTGGATGATCTTCCATTTTTTTCACTTGAGTTTGTCTCGGGTGGTACCCTTGCCTCCCGCGTGAAGGATAATATTCCATCGGCCAGGCAGGCGGCGATGTTAATGCGGGGTATTGCCGAGGGCATGGAATTCGCCCACCGCAAGGGAATAGTTCATCGCGATTTAAAGCCTGCCAACATCCTGCTTTCACCCCCTGACCAAGCGGGTGAAGATGTTGATTTCGACAGTATTCCCTTGGATTTATTCGTGCCCAAGATAACTGACTTTGGCTTGGCAAAAACCCTGGATGGTGATTCCATTCAAACCCGGGAAGGTGCCATCATGGGCACGCCAAGTTACATGGCACCTGAGCAGGCATTGGGCAAGACCGCCGATATTGGCCCTCCCGCCGACATCTATGGCCTTGGTGCGATCCTTTATGACATTGTCACAGGTATTCCACCATTCCGGGGTGAAACCGTGATGGATACCATCACGCAGGTGATCCATCGTGAACCCGTGCATCCTATTCGACTAAATACAAAACTGCCTTCCGATATTGGCACAATATGTCTCAAGTGCCTTGAAAAAGATCCGAGGAAAAGATACGCCACCGCAGGTGCGCTTGCTGAGGACTTACGCAGGTATCTTTCGGGGGAACCGATCCTCGCAAGGCCCACACCCATTCATGAATATGCGTGGAAATGGGCGAAGCGAAAACCCGCGGTTGCGGCTCTTGTCATGTTGGTGTTTTTCATGGTCGCGGGCCTTTCGATTGGTGGCTATATACTTGCGGGTCATGAAAAAGCCCGAGCGGACGAAAACCTGAGGCTGAAGGAAGAAGCTGTTTCTGAGCGAAACATCGCGCAGGAACAAAAGGCGCAGGCGGAAAGAAATTTCCGGGATGCCCTTGCCGCTGTTGATCAGTTGCTGACCAAGGTTGGTCAGAACAGACTCGCCCACGAACCCCGGATGGAAAGAGTAAGGCGTGAACTGTTGCAACAGGCCAAGCTTTTTCTATCCCGATTCCTTGATTATCGTTCCGAGGATGTGCAAGTACGCTGGCAGACTGCCCGCAGCCTTATGCAACTAGGTTCCATCGAGGAAATGCTGGGCAACTTCAAAGAGGCCGAAAAAAATCTCCAGCAATCAGTAGTCCAACTTGCGTTGCTTCAAGAGGCCAAGCCTGCCAGCGTTGATTTCCTCGCCGATATGGCGGATTGCAAACAAGCCCTGGGACTATTGTTTTTCCAGCAGGGTAAACCCATGCTTGCGGAGCCCGAATACCGAAAAGCCCTGGAGTTACGATTCAATCTTCCAGAAAATAACGAGATTTTATCGAAGCAGGCCGCGTGTGAATTCAACCTTGGTCAGTTACTAAAGTCCCAGGGAAAACTGGAATCTGCTTTGTCATCCCTTGCTGCCACGGTTAAGAAATTGGAGACCATTGTTGCAATTGATAAATCCAACGCGATCCAAAAACAAAACTTGGTGAAGGGACTTTTGGGTTTGGCCCAAATATTCCAGGATCTTGGTCGTTTTGGGGAGTGCAAAGAAAACTTGGAAAAAGCCATCAATTTGGCCCAGTTGATTGTGGCGGGGTATCCTGACAATCCTGATTATCGTGTTGATCTCGCCTCGGCATGGAACCAGAAAGGGAAATTATTCAGGGATACCGACTTTGCAATTGCTGAAAGTTCCTACACAAAGGCATTTAAAATCCAGGAATCATTGGTTTCTGATTTTCCAGCCACCCCTTTTTACAGGCAGGAGCTTGCGAACAGCCTGAATAACCTGGGAGTCTTGTTGCAATCTGCCGGAAATAGCACCGAGGCTGAAAATGCTTTTGATCGTGCCATGGGCATACGCGATAAACTGGTCCGTGATGTTCCCTGGGTGCCGGATATCCGCAAGGACCTTGCAGCGGGATTAAACAACCGTGGCATACAATTGCAGGTTCAAAATCGGTTGAAAGAAGCGGAACCACTTTACCTTAAAGCCCTGGAAGACCTGAAGTCTCTCACCCGGGATTTTCCAGATTCGATTGAATATAATCTGGAATTATCACGGACATTATTGAATGAAAGTGTTTTGTTGGAAAGCCTTGGTAAAAACAAGGAGGCGGAAAAGGTCTCCCTGCAATCGCTGGAATATTTGCAGACCCTTGTTTCGAAAAACCCTGGATCCCTGGAGGTAAGGCAGGAATTCGCCCGGGCCCGTTTGACAAGGGCGGGTTTGCTCGAGGTCGCAAAAAATCCCCGAGAATCCATCGAGCTTTTCGAGGGAGCTGCAAATGAATTCATGAAACTGGCCTTGGAATTCCCTGAACAAACAGATTATCCGTTCCAGCAGGCACTGGCATTGATCAATCTCGGAAATTACCTGAAAGATCACAATGAGGGAAGCAAGGCGGAAAAACCGTGGGAGGATGCGCGCGCTCTCTTGAACAGGCTTGTTGCCAGATACCCCGGAACCCCAGGATTCAGCCTTGAACTTTCGCGTAATCTTAATGAGTGGGCCATTCATCTTGTATCAATCAAGAAAACTGAAGAAGCGGAAAAGGAATTTGAAAAAGCCCGGGAACTGCAGACCGGGTTGGTTGCTAAATTTCCTGATGTCGAGGAATACAGGCTCGAGCTTGTAAAAACTCTTGGGAATCTCGGCATGTGGGCCTTGTCCCGGAATCTTTCAAACAGGGCGGAGGAATACTTCATCAAGGCCATTGAATTGACACAGGCTGCTAAGAAAACATCAAAATCCCTTCTTTACGCCCAGATTCTTCCCAACTCGGCGCTGGCGAACCTCATGCAGTCCCTGGGGCGAGCCCCCGATGCGGAGAAATATTTGAAATCAGTCATTGCAATCCGTAAAAGTCTGCTTACTTCAAACCCCAAGGGTGAAAAAGAAACAGAAGACCTGGCACAGTCAATCGATCAACTCGTCCTGTTCCTGGCTCAGAGAAACCGAGCCCCCGAAGGCCTTTCCCTTTTGAATGAATCCATCACGATATCCAAGCAGAACATCAACCTGCCTCCCGATGTGTTAAGAAATCGCCTGTTATTTTTGGCTGAGATCGCATCCCTTGCATTAAAGCCCCGGGAAGCCCTCGAGGCGATTCAATCTTCCCAAGGTGTTCCCAACCCCAAACCAGCCGACATGATCAAGGCAGCGACCCTGGCGGCCCGTTCCATTCCACTTGTTAAAAACCAGGAAAAACTCTCAGATGCAGAGCGGATGAAACTTGTCTCTGACTTGGAAAAAACCGCTGTATCAATACTTCAGCAGGCTGTTATCGCTGGTTTGTCTGACATCGACTTTTTAACTAAAAATCCTGACCTCGAACCCATAAGGATGAACCCGGGTTTCAAGGAATTACTTAAGGCCTTGGAATTGAAGAAAAAGAATCAATGATTCAAAGGCGGTTCGATGTATTAAAGGTGGGTATTTAAATTTGGAGGCTTCGCGGAGTCTTGCTCATTCTTTTTTGTTGCCTGCCCGAAATTCGTTTCTACATGCAAAAGGGTGATCAGTAAGTATGGCGTCAACTCCCGCACCTTTTCCTAGTCGCCAATTACCGGGTTCCTGTCCAGCCACCAACGCTCCGACTAAAAACACCCTCTTTCCCAACGCATGAATTTTTTTGACTTGTTCAACACTGGGAATAAAGCGTACATACACCCAATCCGCATGTTTATCATTCAAGGCTGCTTCAAGGTTTTCTGATTTATTGGCAAGTGTGGCAACATGTGTGCCGGGATCTGCCAGCTTTAATTTGCCTCGAATTTCCGGGTCGCTGATTGCCAATCCGATGAACACCAGTTGGGGAAGTACCTGGTGTTTTTTTGCCAACTCCACGATTTCTTTTTCAATGGTCGCATCGGTGGTTTTCAAGTCAATGGCAACCATGGTTTCCCTGTTGCCTGACTGTTTGAGAAGGTCGAAAAATTCTTCAAGTGTCGGTACTTTTTCGTTTTTGAATGAAGGATGAAACCAACTGCCCGCATCCAGTTTTTTCAAGTCCAGAAGCGTGGTGTCAGATAGAAAACCCTTGCCATTGGTGGTTCGGTTGAGTGTTTCATCATGCAGGATGACAAGAATGCCATCCTTGGTCCGTCGAACATCAAGTTCAATTCCGACCTGGAGTTTTATACAGGAGGAAAAAGCGGCTAAGGTGTTTTCCGGTCCCTCATTCATGAGGCCGCGATGGCCAATGATTTTTGGCGTCGATGTCATGGGTTGGGCAATGCAAGGAGTCGCATGAAAACCCATCAAGAACAAAATTGGCATGACTATCATGCATGGTGATGATTTCATGATGGATACCTTGAGTGCGGGAATTATTTCCAGGCTTTTCGAATAAGGTTGATGAAATTGCCGGACATTATCCCCTCGATATCCGTCTTGGAGTAACCCCTTCGATCAAGCAATCCGGGTATGGTTTGTAAATCAGCAATGGTATCGAGATCCATGGGAGTTTGCTCATTACCAAACCCTCCATCGAGGTCGGTTCCTATGCCGACATGTTTTGCATTACCTGCGATCTGGCAGATATGATCAATATGGTCGCAGATGCGCTCGATCTTAAGTTGAAAATCAGAGGGCTTGCTTTTGAGATGAACCCAACCCGGCACCATCATGATGGCGTCAAACGCCATGCCCAATACCCCGCCTCTTTCAATGATCGCCTTGATCTGGTCATCCGCGAACTGGCGATTCCAAGGTGCGAGCACCCTGCAATTCTGATGACTAGCCCAGACTGGACCATTGTAAATTTTCATTGCATCCCAGAAACATTCATCACAAAGATGGGTGGCATCCAAGATTATCCCTAGGCGCTGCATCTCCTTGAGCAGGTCTTTTCCCGCTGCGGGAAGCGGACCCTCAGCATCTGTGCCATGGGCGTATCTACCCGGTCCATAATGCGCGGGTCCCAACGCCCGAAGCCCATCTGCATAACTACGCTCAAGATGTTTGAGCGTCACGATCGAATCCGCACCTTCCAGGCTCAGAATATAACCTATCGGCAGGTGGTTGGGCTTTTTTAATGATTCCTGGGTGTAAGGAACTGCACCAGTGGAATGGTTGTAATTTTTCCATAATTCAAGATGATTGTCGAGTTGGGTCAGGTTTCGAATTTGCACCAGTTCACCAGCCTCCTCCATGGCGCGGTACCATGCCAGTTGTCCCTGGGTTTGCGCCCACGCCTGTTCTGGTGAATTCCATCCGGGAAGCTTGTGGAAATAGGGGGAATATCGACCAATCTGGGTTGCAACACATAGCCCTATGTTTCCTTTACGCATCTCGGGAAAGCTGACGGTATTATTTCCCCGGTCGACTTTATCCTTCATCGTGTATTCCCAACGACGGATTTTTTCGATGGACCAGCGAAGGTCACGATTCCACTCCAATGCATTCATGCTCAGATCAAGATGAACATCAAATGTGAATACTGGTCGGCTCATTTTGGGTTCTCGCACATGGGCTAAATCAAAAGGAATGTAATCATCATTTTAGGTTACTACAAATCATGTTCACTGGACAAAAATTTTTGATTGCCACAGTACTTTTATCAAGGGTGTATGATTATCAAATGAAACAAAATCAAAACCACATGGCTGGATGGTTTGGCAGCTTTAAGCAATCACTCCCCGTACTGGATCGCCTCCTCGAGCAATGGCGAAGGGTCGGCCAGTTCTGTCGTGGATAAGAGTGTGTGGGTCAACTCCAAGCAGGTGATAGATGGTCGCGATCAGGTCACAGGGGCGGACCGGGTGATCAACTGGATAACCGGCTTCCTTGTCGGTGGTGCCAAAGACAACACCCTTCTTGACACCTCCACCCGCCAATAGGCTGAATCCGCATTGAGGCCAGTGTTCCCGGCCAGCTTTTCCATTTATCCGTGGGGATCTACCCATCTCTCCCATCACTATGACCAAGGTTGAATCAAGAAGGCCCCGGTCTTCAAGATCTTGAAGCAACGCGGGAAAAAGTTTGTCCAGCATGGGCAGGTTGAAGTTTTTCAGCATGCCGAAGTTATTCTCGTGCATGTCGTAGGAGTGACCGTAATGCTTGAATATTTCCTGATGAACGCTGATGAAGGGCACCCCTGCTTCGACCAACCTGCGCGCAACAAGCATGCTGGAACCGAAAAGATTACGGCCATATCGCTCACGCAGTGAGTCCGGTTCCCTTGAGAGATCGAAAGCATCGCGGGTCTTGCTCGATGTAAGTAGTTCAAAGGCCCTGTTTTGATGGCGATCGAGATTCATTTGCGAGACGGATTCAACCTGCTTTTTGTAGGCAAGATCAAGCTGCTTTAGCAAGGATTTGCGATTCTGGAAACGATTGGCAGGCATGTCAACAGCACCACCAAGTCCCGGCATGAAAGGAGCACCCTCAGGCATGATGGGATCGTAATTCTTGATTTTTGGTTCAGAGGCGAAGGTGGGTTCACAGAAGGAAAATACGGGATCGTACTGCCGGCCCAAAAACCCGCCATAGGGACCCGGCCTTCGATGACCATCACCCCAACCGGGATAGCAGGGCAGGCAGACGGCACCGGGCACATCGCGGGGTCCAAGGGCAAGGTACTGGCAGACAGCGCCTACATCGGGTGGATCATTGGGGTCGGGGGTAAGCGCCGCTGGGTTCCCCTCGGTGTAGCCGGTCATGATCGGCAAAGGGTTGTGCGAGTTATGGTTGTGGGTGATGGTTCGGATGAGGCTGGTTTTATGCATCCATTTTGCGGTGTTTGGCAAATGCTCACAGATTTGCAATCCGGGAAGTGATGTTGCGATGGGTTTGAATTCGCCCCTAACTTCTGCGGGCGCCCCGGGTTTCATGTCAAACATATCCATGTGGCTTGGTCCGCCAAGCAGGTTGAATAAAATCACGGATTTAGCACGGGCTTTATGTTTATCAGGGGCAAGGTCTTTTGCCTTGAGAAGGCCCGGGGTGGTTAGGCCAAAAAGGGAAAGTCCCCCCGCCTGAAGAAGTTTTCTTCGGGTCGGTGATCCACCTGATGTCTTTGATTCACCAAAAATTTCAAGCATGATTATTTCCCGGGTAAAGGCATCAAGTTCCTGCGAGTCACATATTTCAATCAAGGAATCCGGAGCGAAACTGGTTCCTTTAATTCAAGTCCCAGTGGGGAACGAAATTGCATTCGAATCATGGCACGGGCGCGTTCAACATCCCGGTCGCGGATTGCGTTAAAAAGTTCACGATGTTCCCAGATGATTCGTTCAGCAGAACCAGTCGCGGTTTCCTTATGGGGAACGATTTGAAAAAATTGAACAAGAATTTGTTGCATACCCGAGATGAGCCTCGACCCTGTCATTTTTAAAATCTGGGTATGAAATTCGAGGTCCAGTTCCACAGTCTGGCTTGATGTCGGGTCCTCCAGGATGGATTGTTCCAACCGCCCTGTGATTTCCTCCAACTTGGAAATTTGAATTGTTGTGGCATTGCGTACCGCGATTTCAATCGCACCCACTTCAATCACATACCTCAATTGCGCGAGTTCAAGCCAGTTTTCAGGTGATGAAGCCAGCGAGGGAAGGCTGTTAGCGAAAAGCTGCAGTGGGTCGGGATGCCTTATCAACAAGCCCTTTCTTTTTCGACCTTCCAAGATCCCGAGTCCCTGAAGTCTGCTGACAGCTTCCCGTGTGACTGTTCGAGAAACCTTGTATTCCTGTGCCAACTGGGCTTCGGTCATGAAGAAAGAACCATCCGGCAGTTGTTCACCTTGGATGCGTTGGCGGATCTTGAGTGCCAACTCTTGAACCTGAAAAGTTGTTTTTGATTTTATATTCATAAAGCCCATTTTATCTTGAATTAAGAATAACTCAATGGATAATGCAGCATCATTAGTTTAATAAATACTATTTATTGATCCTGAAGGGATTTTTCGCCATGTTTTTAATCTTAGGGGAGCAGTTTTCATGCATCTGCTGGATTGGCTGGTGATTTTTATTTATGCGGGCATCATGCTGGGAGTGGGAATTTATTATTCTCGCCAAAACAGCACCCCTGAGGAATATCTGCTCGGCAACAGGCGTATGTCACCCATTGCGCTTGGCCTTTCTCTTTTTGCAACACTGGTCAGTACTCTCTCTTACCTGGGAGTACCAGGCGAAATGATTGCCAACGGACCAATGATGATTACCCAGGTTGCAGCACACCCACTTATTTATGTGGTCGTGGGCTATGGCTTGATCCCATTTCTTATGAAGCAACCCGTCACCAGTGCTTATGAGATACTTGAATCAAAATTAGGCATGAGCATAAGGCTGGCTGGCGCGGCAGTTTTCCTTTTGCTTCGACTGGGATGGATGGCGACTATCTTGTATGCAACCAGCAAAGTGGTTCTTGTACCATTGATGGGCCTGAATTCATCCACCATACCGTGGCTTTGCATTTCCATGGGGTTGATCACCGCGCTTTACTCCTCCTGGGGTGGAATCAAGGCCGTTGTCATGACTGATGCAATCCAATCAATCACCATGCTGCTGGGCGCACTCGCCACCTTGGGTGTGATCACATATCAAATGGGCGGGGTGGTCGCGTGGTGGCCGACCCAATGGCCTAGCGAATGGCAGGAACCCAGTTGGGGGTTTGATCCCAATCAAAGGGTATCCTTTGGAATTTTGATACTATCAACAACCTTGTGGTATGTGTGCACCAATGGTTCAGACCAGATGTCGATCCAAAGGTTTCTTTCAACACGCGATCCCTCATCCGCAAGAAGAACCTTCATGGTGGCGCAAATCACGGATGTTTCGGTTTCGATGCTGCTGGCGTTGACTGGAGTCGCAATCCTGGGTTTTTATACCGCCAACCCTTCTGAAATCCCTGCAAATCAAACCATCAAGTCCATAGGAGATCAATTGTTTCCAAGGTTCATCATGACGCAGATGCCCGGAGGTTTTTCAGGCTTGGTCCTTGCGGCCATCCTTTCTGCGGCTATGTCCAGTCTTTCCTCTGGTGTGAATTCAACCTGTGCCGTCTTTGACAAGGATTTCCTCTCTCTTTTCCCAAGATTCAAGGTTTCAGAAATGGAGGAGGTTTCCAGATTGCGGTACCTCGCATTCATCATCATGGGGATCGCGGTTGGATTGAGCATGCTTAATCTTTTTATTGATGGAAACCTGGTCGAGCGTTGCTTCAAGTTGATCAACCTTTTGACAGCGCCTTTGTTTGTATTGTTTTTCCTGGCGCTGTTTGTGCCTTGGGCCAACCCGGTAGGTGCCTGGCTCGGCCTGGTTGCAAGTGTGATAGTCGCAATCCTCATCGCGTACTCAAAGGATTTCAACCTTCCATTTGTGATAAGTTTTGTCTGGATGATGCCCGGTTCTCTCCTTGCGGGGATAAGTATCGGAAGTTTGTCCAGTGCGTTGGTGGGCGGCAGTCGTAAAACCACCTGATTTGAAACTTGTATTTTTGAAGTTGGAGTTTGATCATGAAGAAATGGCCAAATCAGCTTTTCATAAACAATAACTGGGTGGATGGTGTCGCGGGAAGGAAATGGGATGTGATTAATCCCGCCACCGGTGCTGTACTAGAGAGCGTTGCCCTCGCGGACGCGCATGATGTTGATATCGCGGTAAAGGCTGCGCGCAAGGCTTTTGATGATGGGCCCTGGCCCAGGATGGATCCTCTCGCCCGGGGAAGATTGCTCTTCAAGCTCGCTGAAAAAATCCGTGAAAACCTCGCTGACCTGGCAATGACAGACACCTTGAATGTCGGGAAACCGATCAGGGATACTATTGGATTTGATGTCCCCTGTGCCGCTGATCTTTTTGAAAGTTATGCGGGATTGCCCGATAAGATCTCCGGGAAATGTTATGGCACCCTTCCGGATAATGTGACCATGCAGTTTCGCGAACCCATGGGGGTTATCGCAGCGATCGTGCCCTGGAACTTCCCCTTGACCAATGCTGCAATCAAGTTGGCGCCCATACTTGCATGCGGAAATACCGTGGTTTTAAAGCCCTCCGAGGTTTCACCCCTTTCCGCGTTTATGCTTGCCAAACTCTCGCTTGAGGTTGGATTTCCGCAGGGAGTGATCAATGTGATCCATGGCACCGGTGCCGAGGCTGGTGCCGCGCTGGTTGAGCACCGGGGTGTGGACAAGATAACATTCACAGGCAGACATCAAACCGGGGCGCAAATGTTACAGGCTGCCAAGAATGGCATGAAAGGTGTTCTTTTGGAACTTGGTGGCAAAACCCCCAGCATTGTCCTACCAGATGCTCCCCTCGAAAATGTCGTGAACGGGGTTATCACGGGCATCTTTTTTAATCTTGGTCAGGTATGTGTCGCTGGTTCCAGATTGCTCGTTCATGCAAGCCAGCATGATGAGATTCTTTCCCGTATTGTTTCAAAGGTTGGTTCCCTTAGGCAGGGTGATCCCACCGATCCTAAAAATCACCTTGGTTGCCTGGCTACTGACCAGCATAAAAAGGTTGTCATCAATTACATTGAACAAGCCAAGAAAGAAGGTGCGAAGCCTGTGCTTGCAGATTCTAAAAATTCCAAAAATGATGGATGTTTTCATGCGCCTGTCATTTTTGATTGCGTGACCCCCTCGATGACCATTGCGCGGGAGGAGGTGTTCGGCCCGGTTCTCAGCGTGATGACATACAAGGACGAGGATGATGCGGTGCGTATCGCCAACGACAGTGATTTTGGACTCATGGCGAACATATGGACCTGTGATGGAGGCAGGGCCTTGCGGATTGCAAGGCGGGTGAAAGCGGGTCGGATTGCGATCAATGGTGGTGGTGCCCTTCGCCCGAATGTGCCGGTTTATGGCTATAAAATGAGCGGGATAGGTGCTGAGCTGGGATATGAGGAGGCGGTCCACGAATACACCAATTCCAAGGCGGTTTTATATTCATTGGGAACGGAGAAAAGTCCATGGCCGGAATAGACCAAAGAATTGGAATGAAATTATCCGACCTTGAAACTCCCACATTATTGTTGGATAAAGCCGCTTGTGAGCGCAACCTAGCTTGTATGGCATCTTTCTTCAAGGATCGCCCCTCCAATTTAAGGCCGCATTTCAAAAACCATAAGTGTGTGACCCTTGCCCGAAAACAAATTGCAGCGGGTGCTGTTGGTATGACCTGTGCAAAACTGGCTGAAGCAGAGGTTCTTGTTGAACATGGGTTCGGGGATGTTTTGATTGCAAACCAGGTGGTTGGGGAGATAAAAACGCAAAGGCTTGCCAGGCTTGCAAAGAAAGCTCGTGTTGGTGTCGCGATTGATTGCCTTGAGCATGCGGTTGCGATTTCAAAAGCTGCAGCGGAGGCCGGATCCACTGTGAATTTGCTTGTTGAGGTGGATATTGGCATGGGAAGGTGCGGGGTTCAGCCCGGAGAACCCGCGCTTAATTTGGTAAGGGACATTGTCAAGCTGCCCAATATTTGCTTTGCAGGCCTGCAGGCTTATGAGGGGCATTTGGTCAATGTGCTTGAAAGGGAGGAAAGGGCATCAAGGGCCAAGTCAGCCATGCAGTTGGCGGTGGAAACTCGAAAGCTCATCGAATCCGCAGGCCACAAGGTCGCATGCATCAGTGGATGTTCAAGCGCGACCTACGACAGCACGGGAGTTCTTCCGGGTGTGGATGAAATCCAGGCAGGCACTTATGTCACCATGGATAAACAGTACAAGAAACTGGTCCCGGAATTTGAGATCGCGCTTTCCGTGTTGGTCAGGGTCATCAGCAGGCCATCTGTTCATAAGGCTGTTATTGATGTGGGTGTGAAAGGTGCGGGTTGCGAGTTTGGTTTGCCCGGTATAAGGGATTTTCCCGATGTCGAGATACCTTTCTTTCTCGCGGAGGAGCATTGCGTGATCAACCAATGCCCAGATTGGAAGGTCGGCCAGTTGCTTCACTTCATTCCCACTCATGCATGCACCACCTGCAATCTGCACCGTGAAATTCTTGTCCATGAAAATGACATCGTGGCTGAAATATGGCCCATTGAAGCATCGGGGAAGCTTACATGAGCAGGCGAATTGGCATAGTGGGGTTGGGGTTGCTGGGGCGTGGGATTGTCGCTTGCTTCCTTGAGAGGGGGTTCGAGGTTATTGCCCTGGCCCGCACTGATGAGGAACACAAGCAGGCGTTTCCCATCATCGAGGCGATGATTTCCGAATTGGTTGAACGAGAATCCGCCCCCAAGTTGATTCTCGAGAGGTGGTCATCGAAGTTTCAGCAGGTTACGGAAGTAACGGGCTTGGCGGGGTGTGAATTCATCATTGAAAGTGTTTTTGAAGACCTTGCGACCAAGCAGAAAGTCTTTGATGACCTTGAAATAGTTGTCGCCCAAGATGTGGTTATCGCGTCAAATACATCCGCCATCCCGATCTCCGTATTACAGCAGGGAAGAAAACATCCCGGGCGGTTTGTCGGTATGCATTGGGCGGAGCCAGCCCATGCGACAAGATTTCTTGAATTGATCCGGGGGGAGGTCACTTCCCAGGAGGCGATTGACAAGACAATTGAAATTTCAAAATTGTTGGGCAAGGATCCGGTTGTTTGCCTGAAGGATGTGCCCGGATTCATCGTGAATCGCATCGCCTACGCAATGTACCGGGAGGCATTGCATCTTGTTGAGACAGGTGTGGCTGATTTTGAAACAATTGACAGGAGCCTACGCAACACCCTTGGTTTGTGGGCTGCTTCCTGCGGCCCCTTTCGCTGGATTGATCTGACAGGAGGCCCGACTCTTTATGCCAAAGCCATGCAGCGAATTTTGCCTACCCTGCGAAATGACTCGAACCTGCCCAGCCCGCTTCAAGACCTTGTATCGAAAGATGCCCAGGGAATTAAAAACGGTTTGGGCTTTTACAAGTACACCCCTGGGGAATCCCGTGCCTGGGAGGAAAGGCAGCGCAGGCATACTTGGGCTGTGAAGGAGTGGCTTGATTCTGAATTCCCGTTGGAGTGAATGTTTTATCCATTTAGATCACTGGAGATGCCATGAGAACTGTAATATTTGGAATCTTGTTTTTTAGTGGCCTAGCGCTCGCGGAAGAACCTTCAATTGTCGAGCAAAGAAAGATATGGGACAAAGCTCCCCATAACGCATTCACCGACTTGGTTTATTTCAAGGATCGATGGTACTGTGTCTTTCGCGAGGGTAAGGGGCATGTCTCCCCTGATGGCGCACTTAGGGTGATTTCCTCAGCCGATGGCCAGAAATGGGATTCCGTAGCGCTTGTTACCTCCAAGAATTCCGACCTGCGGGATGCGAAGATCACCATCACACCTGATGGCGAATTAATGCTTTGTGGTGCTGAGGCGGTTCATGATAAATCCAAAAAAACCCATCAGTCCCTTGCTTGGTTTTCCAAGGATGGCAGCGTTTGGAGTGATAAATATGAAATTGGTGATCCAGATTACTGGCTTTGGCGTGCCAACTGGCACAAAGGCACTGCTTATGGCGTTGGTTATGGTTGTGCAAAGGATCAATCCATCAGGCTTTATTCAAGCAAGGACGGAAAAAAGTTTGACACCCTTGTCGAACGGTTGTTTGATGTCGGTTATCCCAACGAAACTTCGATCGTTTTTGACAATGAAACCGCCTATTGTCTCCTGAGACGGGATGGCAAGCCCAACAATGGGTTGATTGGCATCGCCCAGGCACCTTACACCAAGTGGGAGTGGAAGGATCTTGGCACCCGCATAGGTGGCCCTCATATGATCCTTCTGCCTGACGGTAGATTGGTCGCTGTTGTGCGACTTTATGATAAGAAGGTTCGGACCGCACTATGCTGGGTTGACCCAAAGGCTGGCACCATCAAGGAGTTTCTTGCACTACCCTCGGGAGGAGACACTAGCTACGCAGGTGTTGTGTTTAAAGATGGTTTGCTTTGGATCAGTTATTATTCATCCCATGAAGGCAAGACAAGTATATACTTCGCCAAGGTAAAGATTCCCGCATCTAGCAGCAAAGTGGGCAAGAGCCCGGTTTTCGAAGCGCCGGGATTAACAGCACCTTTGGCATTCATTCAAAATGAGAATCTTTCCAAACCGCTTTCATCCACCGATGCCCGTGGCTTGCGTTCTATTGAGCCAAGTATATCTGTCAAAGATCCCAAAGCCTTTCGATTTGAAGCCCGTTGAGTTTTTATCTGTCATCCGTTACCCCAAGCCACCTTGAAGGTGAAAGAGTATTTTCATGAGATTCAGCAGAGTAAAGGAAAAGTTGCGAAAAGGTGAAACAGCCCTGATAACTTGTTGCCATTTCATCGACCCAAGTGTTTATGAGCTGGTGAGCCTGATGGGATTTGATGGCATATGGCTGGACCTGGAGCATCATTCGACAAGTGATGAGACGGCATCAAACCTAATGCGAGCGGCGCGGGTGGGAAGATCCGACATCATCGCCCGTCCCGCGAAGGGTGAATTCATGCGCATGGGCAGGATTTTGGAGGCGGGTGCCCAGGGTATCATGTACCCCCGCTGTGAAAGCGGTGAGGAGGCCTCCGAGCTTGTGCGCTGGGCCAAGTTTGCACCACAGGGTGAACGGGGCGTGGATGGCGCCAATGGTGACAATCCATATTGTGCGATGCCTATGACCCCATATCTCAAGGCTGCGAATGATCACACTTTGTTGATTGCGCAGTTGGAATCGCCCAAGGCATTGGATCAGGCGGACGAAATAGCCAAAGTTCCGGGTATTGATGTGATCATGCTTGGCCCAGGTGATCTAAGCGTGGTCGCAGGTATACCCTACCAGTTTACGCATCCAATCATCACGGATGCCTATAAGCGAGTCGCAAGTGCAGCTAAAAATGCCGGCAAATGGTGGGGTACTGTAAGTGGAACTCCTGAACACACAAGAATGCTGATGGATCTTGGTGCGAAGTTCATTTGCCATGGTGCTGACATCATCATGGTCAAACAGGGCATGGAGGCGATCCAGCAGCGTTACGCGCCACTGGGTTTCACCTTTGATAATCTTCTGGCGAAAGAGGCGGCTCAGTTGGAAAAATACAATGGCTGATAAAATCAAGCTTCTGGTCGTCGGGGTTGGATCGATCGGGGAAAGGCATCTCCGCTGCTTTGCAAATACCGGCCGGGTTGAGGTTTCCTTTTGTGAGACCAATGAGCAAAAGCGACACGAGGTCGCGCAACGATATGGTGTGGCCAGACATTTTTCATCCCTTGAAGATGGACTTGGGCAACTTCCTGATGCCGTGGTGATCGCCACCCCCGCTCATATGCACATACCCATGGCAACCAAGGTAGTGATGCAAGGTTGCCATGTTTTGATTGAGAAACCACTTTCAACCACAATTGATGGGGTTGAAAAGTTCATGTCCGTGGTGGCTGGTAAGAAAGTGGTTGTCTCGGTGGCTTATGTTTATCGCATGCATCCTGCCCTTTCACAAATGCGGGAAGCGTTGCGCTCTGGCAGGTTTGGAAAACCACTTCAAGTTGTCGCGGTTTCAGGGCAGAACTTCCCCTTTTACAGGCCTGCATATCGTGAAACCTATTATACCCGGCATGATTCAGGGGGCGGTGCCATCCAAGATGCGCTTACCCATGTGGTCAATGCCGTTGAATGGATTATCGGCCCTGTTGACAGGTTGGTGGCTGATGCGTCCCACCTGGCATTAACAGGGGTTTCTGTTGAGGATACCGTGAATGTCATCACTCGCCATGGCGACATTTTAGGCTCTTTTACACTCAACCAACATCAGGCTCCAAATGAAAATACCATCACCGTGGTTTGCGAAAAAGGAACAGTCAGGTTTGAATACCATGAGCATCGATGGCGCTGGTTGATTGAACCGGGTAATGCCTGGCATGATGAATCAGCGGGCCCCTTGGAGCGCGATACACTTTTTGTCCGGCAGGCCGATCATTTCCTCGATGAAATTAAGGGAATCAAAAAACAGGTTTCACCACTTTCCGACGCGATTCAAACCCTTAGGGTAAATCTTGCGATTTTGAAAAGTGTCGAATGCAGGTCCTGGGAAACCATCAATCAGGGGCAAGCTGAATGAACCAAATCAAATTATTAAAATCAGACTTTGAAAGAGACGGATATGTTGTTGTCAGGGAATTCCTGAAAGGAGTGGACCTGAAGCTCCTCAAAGATAATTTGGATCGGTATATCCGGGATGTGGTGCCACTTGTGGCTGCTGGTGATGCGTTTTATGAAGACAGGCAGCGTCCCGAAACCCTGAAGCAATTGCATCGCATCGAGCAAGACGCATTTTTTAAGGATTACCTTGATCATCCCATGTGGAGAGAAGCTGCTGAGGCGTTGCTGGGTGAAAAAGTTCATACACCGGAGGGGGCGGAGTGGTTCAATAAACCACCTAACACCAATCATGTCACCCCGGCCCACCAAGATAATTTTTATTTCTGCCTGAGACCAAGCCAGGTGCTGACCATGTGGCTCGCCCTGGATACTGTTGATGAGGAAAATGGATGCCTCAGGTATGTGAGGGGGTCCCACCTGCTTGGAATCCGGCCTCATTCACGCACCAAGACCTTGGGTTTTTCCCAAGGCATTTCAGATTTTGGAGAGGGTGACCTGGCGCATGAAGTTCCTGTTCATGCCAAACCCGGTGATGTGTTGATTCATCATGGGAACACGATTCACAGGGCTGATGCGAACAAATCCCCTACACGCCACAGGCGCAGCTTTGGGATGGTTTTCAAAGGGTTGAGCTGTGTCAGGGACGAGGTTGCATACAGGCGCTATTTGGATTCTTCAAACCAGCAGCATCAGGAAATGGGTATTAAAAAGTGATTCGTGCCCTTAGACAGGAATCATTTGAAGTTGAATGTCAAAGGGGGAACTTGTGAAAAAACTCTTTGTTATTGTCTCCTTGGTTTTTTGGATTTTGAATTCCCAAGTGGTTGTTGGATCTGATTCCGAGGAAAAGGAGAGTCTCAAAATGAACGCCCTGTTGCTTGATCGTTCTTTGAAGGTATTGGAGAAAGGTTTGGAATCAGAGGAGTTCTGGCCTTCCATGCATGCAGCGGAGGCGCTCACACTGGCTGGAAAAACAAAAGTCGTGATTGATGTTCTAAGCAGGAAACTTCCCGGTGAAACCAATGACCAGAGGAGATGCGGCCTTGCGAGGGAACTTGTCCGGGCGGGTGACCAAAGTGCCTTGCCTGTTCTATTTGATGTGTTGAATGATGCAAAGTCGATTGGGCGGATTCATGCAGCGGAAAGCCTTTTTAAACTCGGATTGGTTGGTGATGGAAAATCATTGAAAGCAGCCTTTGAACAAATGGAGGTTGCTCAATTACGATTATACGCCGCAGCGGCGTTGGCAAAGTCGGGGGATAAGAACGCCCGGATGTTTTTGTCCGAGCAGTTGGATTCGAATGATCCTCTTGTGAGGAACACGGTTGTGTTTTCATTAGCGAGAATCGGTGCCAAAAACGAGGTGCCCAGGCTGCTTGCCTTGTTGGAAAAGGAGATGGATAAGGCCGCCCGCGCCAATATTGTCAACGCTCTTGCAATGCTTGGTGATAAAAAAGGATGCGAGGAATTGGGGCCACAACTTGGCTCGGAGGATCCCGGGATTAGAGTTTCATCAGCGGAACACGCGGGCCTTGCTTCATGCGCAAAGTATGTGGATAAGATCGTGAAACTTTTGGACGATCCGGTTATGGATGTGCGAATCCGTGCCTCCCAATCGTTGATCTTGTTTTCCAAGACGAAAAAATAACTTTTGGCCCAGTGACAAAGGATGATGATTAGTGGACACCAAACCAATTCATGTTGAACAATCAGTGCGGCAGTTGTTCGATCTTTCCGGTAGAAACGCCCTTATAACAGGAGCGACAGGTCATTTGGGTTCCGCCATGGCAAGGGCTTTGGCTGAGGCCGGGGCTCGGGTGATAGTTTCATCTAGAAAAATGGATAAAGCGTTAGCTGTTGCGGAAACACTGGGTGGCCATCAGAAGGGTAATCACCTTGCGGTCGCAATGGATCACCTTGATGAGGCTTCGGTGGAGATGGGGTTCAATGAGGCGGTCAAACAATCTGGTCGCCTTGATATTCTTGTCAATAATGGCCATGACCCATTGAGCGCTGACTGGGAAACGGTGACAGGGGAACAATTTCAAAGACAACTTGCTAATGTGACAGGGTATTTTTTGCTGGCAAGGCATATGCGGGACCATGCCGTGGAGAATAATCATCCTGCAAGCATCATCATGCTGGGCTCGATGTATGGCAGTGCTGGTTCCTACCCGGAGGTTTATGAGGGGATATGTGCCGCCAGTCCCGCTGCCTACCATGCGCTGAAGGGCTCAGTGATTCATCTCACCCGGCATTTGGCGGTATATTGGGCGAAGGAAAACATTCGTGTCAACTGTCTAAGCCCGGGGCCTTTCCCATCCTCCAAGGCTCCAAGGGAATTGGTGGAAAGGCTGAACACAAAGTCCCCGATGGGTCGGATGGGAGTTCCCTATGAACTCAAAGGGGCGATTGTTTTTTTAGCCTCAGATGCGAGCAGTTACATGACAGGCCAAAATTTGATAATCGATGGAGGCTGGACCGCATGGTAGTTTTTCAGGATCAAATAAAAACACAGAGAAGACGCTGCCATGAATAAATCAGAGAGAAAAACCCGAGTGCCCCGCTCGATGGAACTGTATGAAAGGGCAATGCGGGTGATTCCCGGTGGAACCCAACTCATAAGTCGCAGGCCAAATCGTGTGGCATATGGTGTATCGCCTGTTTATGCAAGCAGGGCCAAGGGGGCCAGGTTTTGGGATGTCGATGGCTTTGAATACATAGATTGGATCAGTGGGATAGGTTCAATCCTGCTTGGTTATGCCGATCCCGTGGTTGATGACGCGGTTCAAAAGCAGATCTGCCTTGGCGCTATCTACTCCGTTAATCATGAATTAGAGGTTGAACTGGCTGAGGAATTATGCAGGTCGATCCCCTGCGCGGAAATGGTTCGCTATGCCAAATGTGGAGGCGAGGCCTGTGCCATGGCTGTGAGAATCGCCCGGGGCGTCACGGGGCGTGACAAGATTTTGTTCTGTGGGTACCATGGCTGGCATGATTGGTATATAGCCGCGAATCTTGCGGAAGAAGCCAGTTTGAATTCCCATCTTTTCCCCGGGATTGAACCCACTGGAGTACCCCGTGGCCTTGCGGGAACCGCCCTTCCCTTTTCCTACGGGAACCTTGACGAGCTGAGCGAACTCCTTGAAAAAAACAAGGGTCAAGTTGCCGCCATTATCATGGAACCCCTCCGCTCCAGCATGCCACCAGATGGTTATCTTGCCGGTGTCAAAACACTTTGCGCGGATCATGGCGCAATTTTCATCATGGATGAGATCACCGCGGGAATCCGCTACAGCACTGGCGGGGCGCAGCAATATCTTGGAGTGATTCCCGACATGGCGGTGTTTGCAAAATCCATTTCAAACGGATATCCGATGGGTGTCGTGGTTGGTAAACGCGAGTTCATGGAACCAGCGAGTAGGATGTTTATTTCAAGCACTTACTGGAGCGACACCATAGGCCTTAGGGCCACTTTGAGCACATTGAATGAGGTTCGCCGCAGGGATGTTCCCGGGCAATTGCAAAAGTTTGGCGCGGGATTGAAACGCGGTCTGAAAGTTGTCGCAAATGAGGTTGGCCTGGATGTTGGATGCATTGGTAATGATGTGATGCCCATGCTGCAATTTTCGATTGATGACCAGAATTTGAAAAATCAAGCAGTCACACTTTACATCCAGGAGATGGCAAAGCGTGGCTGCCATGGGTATGCCTCGTTTTACCTTAATGCCGCGCAGGGCGAAGCTGAGTTGGGACAGACACTTCAGGCCGCCCGGGAGACATTCATCATCATCCGTGATGGAATTGCCGGGAAAAGGGTTGCTGATTTACTGGAGTGCTCGGTGCAAAAGGATGCTTTCAGGCGACTTGTGAAATAATCCAGAATGGGGCGTTCCATGTTTGTGATTGAGGAAAAGGGGATCATATATGATGGCTCGACTGGGTCACACCAGGAACGAATCTCCTTCTTTACAACCCTTTGCAAGCTAGATTCCGGGACCATCCTGTGCGGGTTTCAGAATGGCCCCATAAAACATTCCGTTTCCAGCACGATCAAAATATGCAGGTCAACCGATGGTGGAAGTACCTGGTTACTCACGGGAAAATCATTCAGGACCGTGATTGATGGGGTGCCTGGTTCATTGAGCACCGCGGAGATGGTTGAAGTTTTTCCGGGTCGGGTGTTATTGTTTGCGACATGGTTTGACCGAAGTGAACCGGAACGACCCCTGTTCGATCCCGTCACTGAGGGAATCTTAAAATCAAGGCAATTTGTTTGCGTGTCTGTTGATGAGGGGCTTACCTGGGGTGATTGGCAGGAAATCTCCACGGGAGATTTGAGGGGATGCTCCTTTACCGGGCCAATAATCAAGTGGGATAATGGCGTCATCGCAGTGCCCTTTGAAAGTTACAAGGAGTATGATGATCCGGGTGAAAAAAAGCACGGTGCCTGGTTGTTGGTTTCATCTGATGGTGGGTATAACTTTTCGCGGCCTTTATTGGTTGCACAACATCCCGGACATGAGATTTATTACTGGGATCAAAGGCTTTGCCGGGGCATGGGAGATGGTGATTTTTTTGCCTTTTTCTGGACCCATCATCTAGGTAAGAAATGTGATCTACCGGTGCATTTTCTCAAAGGCAGATTTTTTAGTTCCCGGTTGATTTGTGAACCCATTCGGATTACTTCGATACCCGGTCAGATTTCCGCTCCATTACTTTTGCCTGATGGAAATTTGATTGTATTTGTGGTTAACAGGGAAAATCCCGGTTCATTGACGCTTTGGCACTCATGCGATGGAGGGATGTCCTGGCCTTCTGAAAAAAATCTGGTAGTTCATTCCCATGATGAGCGAGCGGTACTTTCCCAGGGTTTGAAAAACATAGATTTCAAACAGTATTGGGAGGATATGGGAAAATGGAGTTTCGGGCATCCGGTTATCTGCCAGCTTTCCGATGAAAAAATCCTCCTGGCTTGGTATGCGGGTGCGCCTGATTGCATGAGTATTCACTGGGCTAGGATTAGTCTGAAAGGAAAAGCCTGATGTTGAAGGATTGGGAGTACACAGATTTTGACCGGGAGCTTTTTGAGAGGGAGTTGGATTCGTTCGTCCCTGATGAGATTTTTGATGCGCACGCCCATTGGTACAGGGCTGATCATTTTGAAGCAGAAACTATTCCAGCCCTTGTAAAATCCGGTCCACCAATCGCGGGGGCAGAGGCATTTGATCGAGCAATTTTGGAAATCACCCCCCGAAGAAAAACGGATGGGTTGTTTTTTCCTTTTCCACATCCATCGATTCGCGATGTTTCAGCTCCTAACGAGTTTTTGTTCGAGGAATTACAAAAAAGGCCCGGTTCCCGTGGCCAGATGCTTGTCACCCCGGAAATGGACCCTGAGTTGATCAGGGAAACAGTCCGTAAGTGCCGTTTTGTCGGCTTGAAGTGTTATCATGTTTACAGTCCAAACAAGCCCACCTTTCAATCATTGATCCAAGATTTTCTACCAGAGTCGCAGGTGCGTGTCGCACATGAGGAGGGATTGTCGATCACCCTGCACATGGTTCGTCCGCGGGCGTTGGCGGACATCGCCAACCAGGAGACCATTAGGAGTTATTGTGACAAATATCCCAATATGAAATTGATACTTGCGCATGCCGCCCGTGGTTTCAACGCTCACCATACCATATTGGGCATTCAATCATTGAAGGGTGTGAGAAATGTATGGTTCGATACCTCCGCGGTCACTGATTGTGGCGCGGTGGAAGCAATCATCCGCACGATGGGGCATAAAAAAGTCCTTTATGGTTCTGACTTTCCAGTCTCGCATATACGGGGGCGATGCGTGGCGCTTGGAGATAGTTTCCTGTGGATTTCGCATGAAAACACGAATCTTGATGTTGCCTATGGGGAAATTGAACTGGCTTTGGTTGGTCATGAGTCTCTTAGGATGTTGAAAATTGCAGCATCTTCCACGGGACTGACTGACTCCCAGGTTGAAGATGTGTTCCGATTGAATGCAATGGAACTATTCAATCTTTAGCTTGGCACTAGGATTCAAAAGGTGGAATTAAACATTGAGGACGCGCGTTATTCAAGGATAATGTCAACACATGGTTTGATATTGCACTGATGAATTATGGTAACTGTGATTTTTGCTAGGAGTTGTTGGATGGGAAAATTAATCCAGTTTATTGGTGTGCTCTCCACAACTGTTATTCTTATTCCAAGCCCCCTGATCGCGGAGGACTGGCCCCAGTTCAGGGGTGCCAATTGCACCGGGATTTATAATTCAACCAAGGCGTTGCCAATTGAATTTTCAAACACCAAGAATGTCCGGTGGTCTGCCGAGGTGGGAGATGGTATTGGTTCGCCCGCAATCGCATCAGGGCGAATCTTCACTACCGCAATGACAGATGGCAAGGAACCTGATCAGAAACTTCTTGTCTTTGCCTTTGACCAGCACACGGGTAAAAAACTTTGGCAGCAGGAAATCCCCGCGGGCCCTAAGCCATTGCCTCCCATCCACCAGGTCAACAGTTATGCTTCCGCCTCAACTGCAGCGGATTCTGAACGGGTTTATGTTTACTTCGTAAGATCGGGATTGATGGCTTTTGATGCGAAAACAGGTGTGAAAGCATGGCAATACCATGTCCCTGAACCTTTTTTTATTTTTGATTGGGGCCCGGGAATGTCGCCCGTGCTCCATGGTGAAAAATTGTTCTTCGTTCAGGATGATGATCTTTCACCCGCCCTTTATGCCTTGGATAAGAAAACCGGGAAACTTCTTTGGAAGGATGATCGCAGCGACATGGCGGTCAGTTATTCCCACCCTGTGATTTGTGATTCCCCGACAGGTCCTGACCTGGTGGTTGCAGGGACTGGAAAAGTCCTGGGCTATGACATCGAAACCGGGAAACGAAAATGGGCCGCTGAGTTGGTCTGTAGAAACATCAAGACCACCCCTGTCGTGCTTGATGGGATTGTTTATGTCTCGGTTTCCAGTTCTGGTATCTCCTACCAATGGCGCGCCACCAGCGACCCGGAGGGCACAGGGAAAATCACCAGGGAATCCATCAAGGCGAGTCGTAAAGACAAGGGAGTTGGTATTCCTGATGCCTTTTGGAAAAAATTCGAGAGGGGGGATGTCAACAAGGATGGGGTTCTTGAAGGTGATGAGATTGACAAGGCTTTTCTGGATCCTTCCAACCAAGGGGGGATTCTTGACAAGGAAGTCCGCCGCAGGGCGGGTGATAATGTGGATTGGCGCAAGTGGGATGCCTCACTCCAAAATGAATTTTCCACCCAGGCCATCCGTGGTGGCGGTAAAGGCGATGTCACTAAAACCCATATTTTATGGAAGGCCATTAATCCCGCCCCTGATCACCTTGTTTCTCCCTTAGTGGTGGATGATCGCGTTTTTCTTTTTAAGACCGGGGGATTTGTGAATTTCCTGGGTAGGCAAAAAGGTGAACGCATTGGAAATCAGGAGCGCACCGGCAGTGCAAGTCCGATCCTGGCCCAACCTGTTTTTGGGGACAACAAGATTTACGCCACAGTCCAAAACGGGCAAATCGTGGTGCTTTCAAATTCCAAGGATTTCAAGATCCTCGCGACCAACAGCATGGGGGAGGACTGTGTCGCAACCCCTGCGATTTCTGATGGGAATTTATATATTCGAACCCGCACCAGGCTTTTTTGCATTGGTGGCTTGGAAACCAAATAAAGTTAACTTGTGACTTCCAGGGTTTCAAACATCCGGCTTCTTGGACATGGATAAGTGCCTTTGATTGAACTTGTTAGCACCGGCTTTATTTCTGCTATAGAATAATTCCTGAGTTATTGTTGTTGTTTTCTTTTAAGGGTCTGCCATGAAAGCCTTTGGACTTCCACAAGTTTCCCTCCTGTTTTTAATATTGACCGATCTTTTATCCTCTCAACTTTTCGCACAGTCCGGGAAAAATGATCCCGGCATCCTATCAGTGGACAGGATTTTTGACTCCAAGGAATTTGAGCTGGAAAGCGCCCCAGCCACAAGATGGCGCAAAAAGGGCGCGGTCATTGTTTCCCTTGAATCGCGTGACAAGACCCAGGTGATTGTTTCCAATGACTTGCATTCGGGTAAACAAGAAGTGATTGTTCCAGCAGAATGGTTGATCCCCTCCGGCAGTACCAAGGCGGTTAACATCGAGGATTATGAGTTTTCAGATGATGGTTCCAAATTATTGATTTACACCAATAGCAGGAAGGTTTGGCGTGTTAATTCCCGGGGCGATTATTGGGTATTGGATCTTTCCAGCAAGGGGCTTAAAAAGTTGGGGGGTGATATACCACCCTCCACGATGATGTTTGCGACATTTTCCCCCGATGGCAAATCTGTCTGCTATGTCCATAACAACAACCTTCTTGTCCAGGATCTTTCAAGCTTTAATGTCACCCCTCTCACAACTAACGGTTCCACGAAATTGATCAATGGGACATTTGACTGGGTTTATGAGGAGGAACTTGGATTGAGGAAAGGTTTTCGCTGGAGTCCTGATAGTTCTTCCATTGCTTATTGGCAAATTGATACCGAGGGTGTGAAGGATTTTTTGATAACCGATAGTTCCAAAGGCCCATACTCAAGCTTGATTACCATCGGATATCCCAAGACGGGTGAGAAAAACCCCTCCGCCAGGATAGGTGTTGTAAGTTCCAAGGGAGGTGCCACTTCCTTTTTGCAAATCCCAGGTGATTCCAGGGATCACTACCTTGCGAAGATGGACTGGGTTGAAAACAACATCGTTCTTCAGCAATTCAACAGGTTGCAAAATCGAAACACCGTGATGATCGCAGATCCTAAAACCGGTAAGTGCAACAATATATTGGTGGAGACGGACAAGGCCTGGGTCGAGAATGATAATGAGTTTCTCTGGATCAACAACAATCAAAATTTCATCTGGCTGAGTGAACGGGATGGTTGGTGCCATGCTTACAAGGTTTCCCGAAACGGGGACAAGATAACCCAGATAACCAAGGGTGATTTTGATGTGATTCACATCGAGGCGGTGGATGAAAAAAACGGCTGGCTTTATTATATTGCCTCACCTGACAATCCAACCCAAAGGTATCTTTATCGAATCTCGCTTGATGGTGGCAAGCCTGAGTTGTTAAGCCCCAGGGAAATGAAAGGCACCCACGCTTATTCCCTTTCACCCGATGCGACCCATGCGGTTCATCGGTTTTCAAATTTTAACACCCCGCCTTCCGCCCATCTGCTACATCTTGCTGATCATAAGGTGATAAAGACTTACACTGAAAACGCTGCTTTCAAGAAAAAGTTTGAGTCCATCAAAAAAGCTGGGACTGAGTTTTTCAGGGTGAAGGTTGACCAGGGGGTTGAGTTGGATGGTTGGTGCATCAAGCCTCATGATTTTGATCCCGCCAGGAAATACCCCGTATTGTTTTATGTTTATGGCGAACCTGCAGGCCAGACCGTGCTTGATCGTTGGGATGGCAAGCGCTTTTTGTGGCATTCCATGATCGCCCAGAATGGATATCTTGTGATGAGTATTGATAATCGGGGAACCCCGGCGCCCCGGGGAAGGGATTGGCGCAAGAGCGTTTACAGGCAGGTTGGAATTTTGGCTTCCGCTGACCAGGCCAACGCTGTCAAGGAACTTTTGAAAATCCGACCATACATGGATTCCTCGCGAATCGCGATCTGGGGCTGGAGTGGTGGAGGATCCATGACCTTGAATGCGATTTTCCGATATCCCGAACTTTATAAGACTGGCATGTCTATCGCCCCCGTTCCCAACCAGCGGCATTACGATACCATTTACCAGGAACGCTACATGGGCTTGCCTTCTGATAATCCCGATGGATACAAAAACGGCTCTCCCATAAACTTTGCCCATCAATTGAAAGGCAAACTTCTTCTTGTTCATGGCACCGGGGATGATAATTGTCATTATCTTGGAATGGAAAATCTTATTGATGAATTGATCAGTCATAACAAACAATTCACCATGCTCGCATATCCCAATAGAAGCCACAGTATCAACGAGGGTAAAAACACAACCCGGCATCTTTACGAACTGTTGACAAAATATCTTTTCAACAACAATTAGGGATGGAAGTAAAGTTTGAAGTGCCTTAGTATCTTGCGATGTCTGGAACCAAGTATTCAAAGGGTGTAATTCATGAAGATCAAGCGAATCAGGGCATACAAGGTTGATTTACCCCTTGTCGAGGGAAGTTATAAATGGTCGGGTGGAAAATCGGTCACTGTGTTTGATTCAACAGTGGTTGAAATTGAGACAGATACCGGGGTTGTTGGATATGGTGAAGTGTGCCCTCTAGGACCTTTTTACCTTCCCGCATACGCAAATGGGGTTCGTGCCGGTATTGTTGAACTCGGACGACATTTGATTGGTGAAAATCCCATTGAATTGCAGAAGCTAAATCGGTTGATGGACGCCGCACTCAAGGGGCACGCCTATGTGAAATCAGGAATTGACATGGCTTGCTGGGATATTCTTGGCAAGGTCACCAATCAGCCTGTTTGCACCCTCATGGGGGGAAGGTATGGGGAGCATGTGAACTTGTATCGGGCCATTTCCCAGGAAGCCCCGGAAGCGATGGCAAATAAGGTCGCTGGGTATCGTGCCGAGGGTTACAAGAGGTTTCAACTCAAGGTTGGTGGTGATCCAGCGGTGGACATTGCGCGTATTCTGGCTGTTTCCGCCAAATTACAACCCGGTGACAGGCTTGTTGCCGATGCCAATACCGGTTGGCTCATGCATGATGCGATGCGAGTGGCAAAAGCTGTCAAGGATGTTGATGTGTATATCGAGCAACCCTGCCTTTCCTATGAGGAATGTCTTTCCATTCGAAGGCATACAAATAATCCTTTCATCCTCGATGAGGTGATTGATTCAGTTGATGTGCTGATGAAAGGAAATTCAGACCTGGCCATGGATGTGGTGAATCTTAAAATCAGCAAGTTTGGCGGACTTACCAAGGTGAAACAGGCCCGCGACCTATGTGTTTCGCTGGGGATTGCAATGACTTTGGAAGATAGCTGGGGAGGGGATATCATAACTGCGGCGATTGCCCATCTGGCACAAAGTACGCCTCCTGAATTTCAATTCTCCGCCACTGATTTCAACAGTGATGTCTCTGTAAGTATCGCTGATGGGGCGCCCAAGCGGATTGATGGAAAAATGTCCGCAAGCATGGCCCCTGGTTTAGGGATTGTCCCAAAGATGAATGTGCTGGGCAAGCCAGTGCTGGAAGTCTCCTAGCACTTATTGGCTCTGTTTTATTTGTCTTTGTCCCATTGGTCAAACAACCTGCCCTCATGGTCGAACGCTTTTAAATTAAGGCGATTACCCAGGATTGTAACCTGGCAAAAATGATAGTCAGACCTGATCTCCGCCTTGAACCAGGTGGGGGTTGGGGCAAAGTTCTCAAGAGAGCCACCACCACCTCCACTGGTCACATAAGTGATGCCCTTGATGCGATCAATTTTTCCACCCTTGATTGGTAATGTTCTTTCGTAAACATGGACATGCCCATTGAAGACCATGTCCACGCCGTGCTTTTCGTAAAGCTGCACGATGGAGCGTACATTCTTGTCACCCAGGTTCGATCCACCCACCCAGGTGTCACCATAGTCATTGTCATCAGAGGAATATGCCGGGTGATGATGGTAAACAATTTTCCAAGTGGCCTTGGATGTCGATAGTTCTTTTTCAAGCCAGTTGTGTTGCTGGGTGTTTGGAAGGAGCGACTTGTTGCTGTCAAGCACGAAGAAGTCGGCGTTCCCATAACTGTAGCGGTAATAATATTCAGGCTTTGGGAGTGAAAAATAATTGTAGTAATGCTCATGGTTTTTTTCATGATTACCAATGGTTGGGAATACCGGAACCCTGCAAAGTAAATCAATGGAGGGTTTGAATAGTTCATTCACCCATTCTTTTTTATCTGGGCCATTATCCACCACATCGCCCACATGCATTAAAAAGTGGGGCCTGCGCTCCCAGATAAGTTTCATGACCTTGCCTGTCATTCGGGGGTTTTTCTGGGTGTCACCTATGACACAAAAAGAAAAAGGATCAGTTTCAACCACAGCGGTTTGGAAGGTTAACACCCCGGACTGGGAAACACCCCCGGTGTCGGATTTGCTTTCCACCTGGTAAAAATATTTGGTCGCAGGTTCGAGTTTATCCAGGAGCACCTCATGGATCAGCGAGGCGCCCTCATTGGCGGCTGACATATCCAGGGGAAGCTTGGTCCCGTATTTTACCGTCGAAGATGCTGGGCTTGAGGTTTCCCACATGATGGTGATTGAATTCCTGGTTGGAAATTGCAGATAGGGTGCGATCACAAATCCGGAAGGAAGAGGGACAGGGGCAAGGTTTGCAAGAGATGCATCTTTTTCAAAGGTGTCTGCGATTTGAGCTGGTGACAATACAGTGGCATAAAGGTTTATTTCCTTGAGGGCACCGACCAGGCCAAAATCCTCGTCATCATCGCGGTACCGGCCGATGATGAAAGGGGCTGCTGACGCGTAGTTTATCGACTTTGATTGTTCCTTGGATTCTCCCTCAAGCTTGCCATTGATGTATATGCGCATGGAAGATCCATCATAGGTGGCGGCAAGATGATACCATTTGCCTTTTTGATAACTGGATTTTGAACGAAGCGAGGTGATTTTTCCATCGCCATCATCCGCGCCAAGGGTGCTGATTACAAAGTTGAACTTTTCGTTGTCGTATCCAAGAAGCCAGCCTTTTTCGAAATTACCATTATCCTGCATGCAGCCGATGATACCTCCATTGGCTGTGCCTTCATCGATTCGAACCCAGGATGCGAGGGAGAATTTTTCATGGGGCATTCCTTGTTCAGCCCCGGTCGCATTTTCCTTGATAATAAACCCATCAGTGCCATGGAATTCGTAAAAGCTGTGGGCGTCAAGTTGCTTGTAGGATGGGACACCGATGATTTTCCCCGAGAACCTTCCTGCTTTATCAGATAGCCTCTGGCTTGAGACCCCCTTGGCATCGAAAAACCAGGAACTGGAAGCTTTTGGGCCATTGCCCTGGGCCGAAAGGAATTCAAATCCGGAAAACAAGGTCACCATTGTGATAAGAAAAAAAGATGAGAATATCAGGACCATTGCTCGAAGATTCTTTTTCATGGTAATTCACCATAGGGTTTTGATTGAGTGAAAGTCAGAAAATATATCTTTTAAATCGGGGCGGGGATATCCCTGCGGTCAAAGATTCTCCAGGATACCAAGTATCCTATGGCACCAATTGAATATAGCACAAGTAGGCAGGGGATTTGAAACAAAGTCTCGCCATGGTTCCATTCCGAGAAATTGACGCTCCATCCTTTTCCAAGGATCATTTGCTGGGGCTGATAATAATAAAAGATAGTCAAGGGTCGTAATGGCATCAGGGGTTCCCAAACTTGGGAGATCACATTAACTAAAAACATGATGAGAATAAGGAAAACCGCATATCCAAGGACGCGGAACCGGAATCGCCCTGTTGATGATATCGCCATGGTGATGCCTGTGATCGCAAAAACCAAGCCACCTGTTGCAAGAAGCCCTTTGCCAAGAAGTTCCGGATGCAAGGCAAGGCGTCCTTCACCCGGTGGCATTTTTTCGGGGGCAGGCGCCATTGTTGTGGGGTCCTTTATTTTTAACTTCAATCCTGCGATTCCAAGTTCAATATCCATCTTTTGCATCTTGGGCAGGTTGTCATATTCTTTTAAAGTGAGTGGGTTCACCAGAAAATAGCCCAGGTAGGAACCAAGCCACATACTAAGGCAAATCAGTGGTATGGTGATGAGATCAACAATAAGGTGTGCGAGCACCAGGGTGCCCCTTCCGATTGGCTGTGAAAGCAGAAGTTCCATGGTACCCCGGTCGATTTCGCCCGCAAGCGCGCCGGCTGCCCTTCCAACCGCCCATATGCAGATAATGGTTTGCACCAGGGGGTGAACATAGGCGATGGTGAACATATCCATGGCATTGTTTAGGTCGATGGTTTCACCGCCGATGATTGATCGGATAAGTTTTCCCGGGCCATCAAAAACGACTTTTTCGACCTGCTTGACATCGATACCGGAATATCCCGCCATGCCATAAAAGAAAGGGGCGAGTTGAGCGATGATTCGCTCCATGATTTTCGCCCAGAAAACTTGGAAAAGGCAGAGGAGCGAAGCGGTTACCAGCAAAGCCAGTCTCAGGTCGCGAAGAAGTTTGAGGACAAGGGTGAAAATCACGCATCATCTCCATGAATTTTGCGATAAATATTTTCAAGTCCAAGGGGTTCCATGCCAAGTTCGAGAAGTTCAAGCTTTCCGATCCATGCCATGAGTGGTTCAAGTGCCCCGTTATGCTCCAAATGAAAAAGGGTATCTTCCTTGCGGATCAACTGCAGCCCGGGTAAATCGGGCACTGAACTTTCCCTGGCTAGCCGTAATCGAATGCGCCTCCCGGAAGTTAGCTCGTCCATTGATTGCTGGTGAACCAATCGGCCTTTCCGCAAAACTCCGACACGATCGCACACGGTTTCAACCTCGCTGAGCACATGGGACGAGAAGAAAACAGCCTGCCCTCTTTTTTTTGCAGCCTTGACCTCATCAAGGAGTGCTTCGCGCATGGTTGGATCAAGTGTGTTGGTTGGCTCATCCATGATGATGAGTTCAGCGTAAGGATCGAGAACCAGAAGAAGAGCTACTTTTCGTTTCATGCCACTGGACATGTTTGCCATGGGCGTATCGATGTTGATATCAAAAATGCGGGCCATTTTATCAAGGTCGGGGCGAACAGGCCGGTCACGCAGGCCGCTGAGGAAATTGACCAATTGTCTGCCTGACATGTTTTCGTAAAGTCGAAGCTCACCTGGCAGGTAGGCGATTTTTTTCCTGGCTGCGACTCCATTAGTCCAGCAGTCGTGCTCCGCGATCATTGCCTTGCCGGATGATGGTTTGAGAAATCCCATGATCAGACGGAGAGCGGTGGATTTTCCCGCGCCATTGGGCCCCAACAGACCATATACTTCGCCGGGGGAAATATGCATATT
>SXGQ01011890.1_pt1 | contig 72486 bp, 77 predicted proteins | sample 3178371 | NCBI WGS metagenome assembly SXGQ01 (sample SAMN11356859, study PRJNA531348) | freshwater metagenome | isolation source: freshwater sample F1-20 | place: China: Fuxian Lake, Yuxi | collected 2017-12-25 | reverse complement strand
GTTCGAATCCTGTCTCCCCGACCACCTTAGAAGAACTATCCCAGAAGGTAAAGCAAAAGGGGGTCCGGAAGTTCAAATCCCGGAAGCCATCATGTACGCCCTCAAACTAAACGCAGACTTCTCACCTATTGGGGTCGTTCCCTGGGCGGATGCGCTTTTTCTTGTTTTTGAAGAGAAAGCGGATTTGCTGGAGGGCTTTGACCGGGTGGTGCGCTCTGTGAGCGCAGAGTTTCAAATGCCTGCGGTTATCCGCCTCCGCAAGTATGTCAAAGGGCTCAGTAAAGTCGGATGTTCCCGGGAGAACATCATGGCCCGAGACGACTATACTTGCCAGTACTGTGGTGCCCGCCCCCGTGGGGCCAGCGGCAAACCCCAGTTAGAAGAACTGACCCTTGACCATGTCATTCCCCGGGCGGCGGCTAAAAACAACCAGGTGTTTGTGCCCACCCTGAGGGAGTGGAGGCCGGTTTCTTCCTGGGAGAATCTGGTTTGCTCTTGCGGGCCTTGCAACCGCAAAAAGGGATGCAAGACCCTTGAGCGGTCCGGGCTCTTTTTGAAGGAGTACCCCAAGACCCCAGATCACCGGGGACGGGTGAAGATTATCCTCAACAAGCACAAGATCCCCGACGAGTGGAAAGATTACTTGCCCCAAGATTCCGGGTGGCGGAATTACTGGGACATAGAACTTGAAGACTAACAACGGGTTCTTGTTGCGCCCCTTTCAGGTAAAAGACGTTGGAGGAGTAAAGCCTTGAACCCTGACCCCCTCGACCTTATCCGGGAAGCCGTCCTTCGGGCCGCAAAAATGGAAGCCGACCCAATGCAAGTGACAGCCCTGCTTTTGCGGATCGGAGCGGAGATTTCCGTGACCACTTCCTGCTTGGATCAGCAAGAGTGGGAAACCCTCACCAAGCTGTTCTGGGACAAAGCTGAGGGGGAGCATGTTGTACGCATGGCGGAAAGCATGCCGCCGGGGGAAGCCTGAAACCGTAACCTTTCAAACTTCGCGTGAAGTCATGACTCCTCCTCCCTCGCCGCGCAGGGAGAGATCTACGGGCGTGTTGCAGGGTCTATCCTTTCCATGTTGGATGACAGCCCCGAAGTTTGGTGGGATGCGTGCTGCGAAGCGTGCCCTTCTGTAGGTTGAGGGAAGACTCGATGAACCTTGAGCACCAACGGCACCGCCGCGAGGAGGATTGATGAAGCCCCGCAAACACCCGGCCAAGGACGCCCGTATCACCGCGAAGATATACGCCGCCGAAGTGGAGCAAACGAAGCGGGCTTTTAGTCGCCTGCTCCGCCCCGACCCTCCCACCTCAACCATGCTGACGGACGAATACCAAGATCGCCTCCGGGCCTTGTCCCGTCGCATGGGCGGGGAACCTGTCCGGCCCATGCGGCTCTCCGGTGGGCCGCGTGATGGGTGGTACCTGTCAGGTCAAAAGGGCGGGGACTTGGTCCTCCCCAACTCGAGGGGCTGCCGCACCTGGATCCAGGCACTCGAGCGCGCCGAAAGGTGGCTCGACGAACCTCTCCGTGAGGGAGATACGTGACCCGAACCTTCAAACCAACTGCCCATCCTGACGCCGTGGGTTGAGACCGAAGCGCACCCGGGCCGCAAAGTACCACCTTCAACGCAAAGAATCGTGATGAATATCTACCTGCTCACGCAAAACGCCAACCGTGGCTACGACACGTTCAACTCATTCGTCGTCGCCGCCCCCAATGCAGAAGAAGCACGGCGTATGCACCCTCGTGGTGATCGCCGTTGGGTTGGTCCCACGGACGGCGGTCCCGGTCGGTGGGTCTGGGCGGACGATTCGTGGGGCATCCCCGGTGCCCTCGGTTGGGTACACCCCAGCGACGTGACTGTCGAGCATGTCGGCATCGCCCTGGAGGGTGTCAAGGCGGGTGTGCTCTGCGCCTCATTCAATGCGGGGTGATGGAAACTGGTCGAAAGGTAACCGTTAGCCAAAAGGGTGGGATAATGGCCAACCTCCTGGAACCTACGACCTTTCGCGACTCCCCGGGGGAGTCGCGCCCCCTCCGAATTGAGGGAAGGGCCAGATGATCCCCATCTGCCGGACGAACGGCTGTCAGGCCCCCGCACACCGAAAGGTTGCGTGTGCCGAACGGTGTATCCTCTCCGCGGAAGACGAGCCGGATCCGGCCCCAATCAAGAACCTGACCAAGAACCCGGCCCCGGCCCCGACCAAGCAACGCATCGTCGGAAAGCCGAAAGAAGTCCGCCGGATCCACCTGTGGAACGGGAACACGTCGAACACGTGCCCCCAGTGGCGACTACACCCGCCCGGGGAAGCACCCTGGCAACGCGGGGTGTGTGGAGCGTTCGGGCACGACATGGTGACGGACGTCAAGCACGTCACCTGTTCGTCCTGTAAGCGCACCCGGGCCGCAAAGGGCCAACCCCCGTATAGGAAGCCGAAATGAAAGTCCGCGAACTGATCCATTTCCTGAACGCATGCGATCCCGAATCCATCGTGGTCGCCCACTTCGCCTCCCAGGGCCTGACGGAGGTTCTGACCGTCGAGCGCAAGATCGAGGGCGGCTTCGACTCGTTCTGCTCTTTTGAGAAGGTGCCTGTGGTCCAACTCGATACGGGGAACTTCGAGTACATGCGATCCCAGGGGAGGGACGTGGACGGTGTTCCCGAGTTTCGGGACTACAAGACCCAACAGAACAAAGGGGAATGACTATGCGGCGCGGTACTTGGGAGTTCTCCATCCTCCGTGGCGGAAGCAAGCGGCTGGAAGACGGCGTGCGGTTTGAGTCTTCCCTCAACTACACCCGTGAAGTGACTCCTCTGGACGGGCCGGACTGGGTCTGGCTCGTCCACTGGCCCGATCCCTCCCTTCCTCCGGTATGGATTGACCCCGTGAAACGGGGCGTCGAGACTCCCGCCGAAGTCGAAGCGTACATCGACGAACGTTGGCCTCTAAATGCAAGGTGATACCTTGCATGATTCTTGACCCTCATGAGAGCCCTGGAGCCGAATAGGGACCGCCACGACCGTTACCTTCGCGGGCGGATTTTCTTTCAAACCGTAATCTGTAGTATGGTTTACTCTGTCCGCCCCCCTCTCCGCACCCCCAAGAACCCCTCCCGTAGGGAGTGGGAGGCCATCGCTCGGGACTGGTACAGGTTCTATTACACCTACTACGAGCGTTCCAAGGAGGAACGCCGATACATCCGTGACCAGGGGAAGTGGTTGCGGAGTAACGTCCCGGCCGAAATCCGCGAGGGATTCCACCTGCTTGAGGGGGGTGGGGGCTTCATGGGCGAGGACGTATACGTCGTGGACGGGGATATAACCCATACCCTTCACATCAATTGCACCAATTGCTCCGCTTACCAAGTCGTTCGGTGGGGGGAACAACTCTGGTGTATCGCTTGCAACCAACAGTCTCGATGACTGTATACACGGAGTCCATATGAAGTTTTTGAAGAACGATAATATCTGGGCACCCACCCCCGACGTCCGAATGGACGTGCGGAACGAACTTCCCCCCGGCAATTACACTTTCTGTAGGAACGACCTGACGGGCGAATACTACCTTGAGGAGTCCGAGCCTTTTGTTCTCCCCGAGAAACTCTACGGCAAGACGGAAAAGTGGTCAAACCGGATCATCGACGCATCCCGGCGGGAAGAGAACCAAACGGGCGTGGTTCTTTCCGGCACAAAGGGTTCGGGCAAGACGCTTCTTTCGAAGAGCATCGCGGTCAAATCGGGGCTGCCCGTTCTGATCGTGAACGACCCTTTCTCGGATGATCGGTTTCTCCGGACAGTCCAGGGTATCTCACAGCGGGCCGTCGTTCTGTTCGACGAGTTTGAGAAGATCTATGACAGGGAAGCACAGGAGCGCGTGCTCACCCTGTTCGACGGCGTTTACACTGCCCGAAACAAGATCATGATCATGACCTGCAACGACCTTTCGGCGGTGCAAGATTTCTTCCTCAACCGCCCCGGTCGGCTCCGCTATGCCATCGAGTTCAGGGGGCTGGAAACTGATTTCATCAAGGAGTACTGCGCGGACAAACTCGCCAACCCCGAATACCTTCAGGATATCCTGAAAGTGGCTTTGGGGAGTTTCGATTTCAACTTCGATATGCTCCAGGCCCTCGTCCGGGAGTTGAACCTGTATGGCGGTACGGTCGAGGAAAACCTCGAGATCCTCAACGTGAAAACCGTCAATTCCAACAAGGTCAAGTGGGCGATTTCTCTGAAGGCAATCGACCATCCGAACCTCACCTTGAGCACGGATGCGGAGTTCAACTTCAACCCCTTTGCCTACTTCAACAGGCAGGGTTCCGAAAATACCTTCGACTACTATGTCGAGGCCAAAGGCAAGTTCAACGACGGCAGAAAGCCTTCCCCGAACACCCGGAACGAGAGTTACAACCTGCTCCACTTTTCCGACCTCAAGGGCATGGACTCCAACTCGGGCACCTACGTCTTTGAATCCGAAGTCAAAGTCCATGATGAAGAAGGGGTAGAAGTCTGCTTGAAGGCCCGCATTCTTGTAACCCGGGTAAATTCTACCTCCATCCTCCGTGGGGGGTGGGACTTCGGCAGTTAGGTTCCCCCCGAACCCCCCTGACCGTAATGTCTATGTAACCTAAACGAATGGGGGTAAGGCCATGATTGACAAGAATGGAAATCCTGTGACCGTCGGTGCGCGGGTGCGGTTTCTCGCCAGTGAGGAGCCCGATCCTCGTGAGGGGTGGGTCCGTGCCGTCCGCAACGACGGCATGTTCGCCCGGGTGGACGACGGCGATCAGCACGACCGTCTCGGTGAGACGTTCTCCGTTGCGGCGTATGTTCGCTCCGACGAGGTCGAGGTGCTGACGTGAGCCGATCCGAAGAGACTTTCTTGAAGAAGATCCTTCCGAAGGCGCAAGCCTTCGGGGAAGCCGTCGCATACCACGAGTTCGCGGTCATGCTCAACCCCAAGTACCGGGGCCCCAACTTTAAATGGGAGGGGTTCGTCCAGTTCGCGGTGCGGCGGGCCGAGGTGTCCTGTTGGCAGTCGTTCAGCGACGCCGAGTGGAAGCGGTGGGAAAAGGAAATCAAGGCGGCTGCGGGCAATTCTGCGAAGTACGCCGCTGAGCGCACCATGAACGATTCGGGGGTGCTGGAGTGGTGGCCCGACCCGACTCGCGCTCCCTCACCTGGTGGGGAAGACAACAAGTCATGAGCACCTCCTCTGGCATCCCCCAGTACCTCGCCAAGGCTTTGGGACTCCTCGAAGCCCTTCCGCCGCACGTCCGGTGTGATGGGTGTGGCGAGACGTACCCCACCTCAAAGACCTTCAAGGGGAGTAACTCCCCGCCGGGGTGGGTCAGCGAACAATACTCCGACGGGTTTGTTACGCACCGGGAGGACTATTGCAAGTCGTGCGCCCACGCACGGCCGTAGGTCCGAACGGTAGACCATGTTCCCCGAACATCGCTGCTGCCCTTGAGGTACTCCAGCACCCACACACCCCCGAAGAGACGTAAGATGAGCACGCGCCCGAGGTACGTTTACCGCATCGAATCAGACCTGTTCGGCAACGGGCGGCGCACACTCGTGGGGGAACAGGACGGCTCCCTCGAGTACATGCGTGGGCGGTTCTCCGGGTTTCGGGGGAGCGAGGGGCCGCACCCCGCATTTCGGCTCGTGCGAATCGACCCTGCCGACCCGAACGCCGAGCCAAAGGTGTTAGACGAGGTTAAAGAGAACAAGGAACTTTCGGTGGGGATGCTCCCACAGGCATTTGGCTACCAATGGGGTATCTACGCGAGCGCTGCCGCAAAGGCGCTCCGTAAGGCGGCCCAAGACGTTCGCCATGCGGCTCGGCACAACCCTGATCTTTCCGAGCACCAAGCCATGTTGACCGCCCTCGCGGATTACATTGACTCCCTCGTTAACCAAAACAGGTCGAGAACGCTCGCGAGTTATGTAGACGCCCTCTTGAAGAAGTGACCCTCCCATGAACGCAGCCGAATTTCTCTCTTGGAACAAGTCCCTTGGCCCGTACTCGGAGTGGTCCGACGAGGTCCGCGCGGCGCGCACCGAACGCTTCAAGCAACTCTCACCCGCGGACAAGTACACCGTGCAGCGTGGGAGCATCGACAAGTTCTTCCTCCCTGAGAATGCACAGACCGCGCACCAGACCGCGCACAAGTCCCCGAGTGGCAAGTACACTTTGCTCGTCACCCCTTACTTCACGAAGAAGGGTTCTTGGAGCTACACCTTGGGGGAGGTGTACCGGGTGGAGTCGGAGGGCGCGGAACCCGTCAAAGTGGCCGAGGTTCGTCGGAACTACGGCTCCATGATCGAATTTTGGGTCGAATCGCACCCGCTGACGGGGAACGACTACTTGGTGACCGGCGAGGACTACCAAGGGTTCACAGTGGTCAACCTCACCACGGGCAAGGTCACCTCGCACATTCCTGACGACGCTTTCGAGGGGCACGGTTGGTGCCCCGTCGTCTTCCAGCATTTCCCCATGCCAGACACGTCGAAGGTCGTGCTCAAGGTGTCTGGGTGCTATTGGGCTTGCCCCTACGAGGTGAGGCTTTACGACTTCTCGGACCCGGACGCGCCTGAGTTCTTCGAGAACGGTCTGCCTTGGCTCACTAAGGGGGTGTGGATTGACGACGAGGACGAGGAGCGCGCCCGCACCCTCTCCGTAGAGGCAGACGGCTCCCTCGTCATGACCGAGGGTGCAAAGAGGTTCAAGGCTACGGGAGAGTGGGCCGACGACATTGGCCGCAAGCGGTACGGCGGCGAGCGCGAGCACCGGGCGAAGAAGCTCCCGGAACCCGAGCAAAGCGTCGAACTTGCGGCAATCCGCGCGGAGCGTGCCGCGTACAACGCCCGCTACGACGAGGACAATGACGACTTGTGGGAGTTCGTCCCCAACAAGCGCGAGGTCTATGTCTTCGTGGACGGAGTTTACAAAGAAGCCCCCGAGAGGTCTTGGCTGTCCGAGCGGGCTCTGGAAAAGGAGCGGGTCAGCAAGGAGTGGGAGGAGAAGTCCAAAGCCGAGTTCGAGCACTACCGCGAGACGGAACCCCTGTACCAGCTTGTGAAGGCTGTATGGCCCGAGGACTACCTTTCCCGGACGGGTCGCATGTTCCCGTCCCAAGTGAACCGCTGGGACGGGGATGACAACCCGTTCTATTTCAGGGTCCGGGTCGGCCCCAAAGGTGGCCGGCAGTTTACTGCCACCTTGGAGTGGGGGGCTACTTCGGGGCCCGTGAAAGCTGTTTGCTTCACAAGCGGTAAGGGGGAGAAGTCCACCCCGTTCCCGCGTACCGAGGAAGGCTGGCGCGAGGCTTTGGCTTTTGCTCGCGCACACTTGGGAGAGCAAGCATGAACCCCACTGGCCGGCAATTGGTAGCCCCTCCCGTTGGGACGCGCTGTTTCTACAAGAACGACGCCCTCAATTTGGAAGGTTGGGGGGTAATTTCCGAACCCCGCGATAAGGAGGACGCGAGTGAGATGCCCCTTTTCGTGCCTTGGGTGGGCACCCTCACGGGACCGGTTGACCCTCGGCAAGCCTTGCTCGACGTGCTTGCGCCGGGCTGCGGCGTTCTTCCGGGGGTCGAGCGTTACTTCTTGCTTCCATTGACCATGCTGACCTTCGAGGATGACGGGGCACCCCATGAAAGTTCTCCTTGCCATTGACGACGATCCCGCTCGCTACCAACACCTGTCCCGCAGGTTGGCGCGACACGAAGTTGTAGTTGCCGTTGTGCAGAACCCCGACGCGGCGGACATACTGCTCGAATCGGGCAAGGTTTTCGCGGTCATGCTCGATCACGACATGCCCGAGTGGAACGGGCAGCACTACGCCCGTGAAGTTCTTGGCCCCCGTTCCGTGCCTGTTTGCGTTTCTTCTGCAAACCACGCCGGGGCGCGGGCCATCGCCTCCATCCTTGCCGAGTTTGCCGTTCCCCACACCATCATTTCTGTGACCGAGTCGGCGGCAGAGGAGCGGTGGCTCGGCTGGCTACTCGACCAACTTTACGGCAAGCCCCCCGCTCGGGGGTAGGGTAGATCCACATGACTCTTACTCCCCGTGTTCTTCGTGCTGCTTTGCTTTTGGACTCCCCCGAATACCGGGCTGTGGCCAAGTTGCTACTTGCCGCAAAGCAGGGTGAGCCCGCGACCCTGACCCCCGAAGAAGCCCTCGCCCTTACCCACCTTCGGGACGTCGAAGAGCGCGGCAAAGACCTCCCCTACGTCGTGAAGGAGAATCCATGAGCACCGGCCCCAAGGAAGTCGAGCAAAAAGCCTCCTTCGAGGACGAGTACCGAGTCCGAGAGGAGCGGGATGCGCTGCGCGCTCAACTGGATAGTATCCGGGACGCCCTCGGCAACGGGGCCGACGAAGAACTTTGGTCTCCAGGCTTGACACTGCCCGAGGCCGTTCGGGAACTCGCAGAAGACCACCTCATTAAGAGGTCTCACATGCGGGTTCAGACGATGGTAAACTTCTCCCGCAACACGGGCTTGGGCGTACCCGTTACCCAAGCCTCCCCCGTAGAAAAGCCCCTCTCTTCTGAGGAAGATCGGTTCCGGAGACTACTCGGAAACCTGCTGGCCCGCATCCACAGGGATGGCGGACACTATGCGGGGGATCACGGCTGGGAGAAAGCCTGCAAAGACGCCGAAGAACTAATCCTCGCTTTGAGGTCGAGAGAGACTGATGATTAAAGTCCCCCTCAGGTTGCGTATTTCCGCATTCGTCTCGAATTTCGAGGAGTGGGAAAACATAAGCGATAAGGCCCACAACTTCCACGCTTCGAAGGGATTCGCGAAGTGGATCCAGATCCCGGGGTTGATTTCGGTCATCAACCGTTCGGCTTCGGGAACTAACTATGTGCACCCCTACCTGATTCGTTCTGGGTGGAAGAGGGGTGGGTGGGCCAGCATCATAGCCCAATGGCTGGACGAGCACCTACTCGCGGCGGATCCTGCGGTGACCCTGCCAGTGGTTCTGCGTGAGAACGACAACTATACTTCGACGATCTACCGAGGCGTCGGGTTGTGTTTTCGGCGCAACACCGCAAGGAACTTTTTGGTGGGGGCACTGACAGCCCCGACGGATGACGCTGCGCGATGGGTTTCAACCCTCATGGAAAAGAGGGGGGGAGGTGTCATCCGACTTATTCCCCGCAATAACCGCAAGAGGGGTTCCTCTGGGGGTCCCTACCCCGATGAGGACGGGAAAGATCCCACCGAGATTGGGGCTTGGGCCCTGGAGCACTCACCTTGGCCCGACGATCATGAAGGTTGGGTAGAGGGAAATTGGGCGCCGACCCGAGAAGAACTCGCGCGTGCTCTGTTTTCCACGAATAAAGGGGCCGAAACGGGCCGGGGCCGCTCTTTGCTATTGCTTGGTCCCCCGGGAGTAGGTAAGACCGAGACTGCGGTACGTGCCTGCCTTTTCGCACACGGGAATAACTCCCGTGCCCTTGTGGTACACGGGTCGGTTTTTGCCCGTGGCTCTCAGGGTATGTCAGGTCGAGACGCGGTAGCTCTCGTTCGGGCATTTAAGGCATGTGCGCTCATTGTGGACGACATGCCGCCCACGGCCACTGTCGCACTTCTGGAGGAATTCGAGGCGCTTCACCGGGAAGGGGTTGCGGTAGCCATCACCCTCATGACCGATGGTTCTCGCCCCCGTTTGCCGGGATTGCGGCCGGGCCGCGTGGACGAACTTATCGAGTTCTCAGTTCCCGACGCTGAAGGTCGTCTCGCGCTCCTGCGCGCGGTTGGGGGAGAGAACCCGGTATGGGAATCCATCTCCAAGGATGATCGTGCAGAGGGTATGACCCCGGCATACATCCGAGAACTTGCATACCGCATCTTGTCTGGGGGGGATCCGGGCAAAGCTCTTTCTTCACTCGCCGCCCAGAGAGAGATTGCAACCTAATGGTCCCCACTTTCAAGATGCACGGCTCCAAAGCCCGAGTTGCCCCTTGGATCGTTGAGAAGTTCCCCCCTTTCAAGAGACTGATTGAGCCTTTCGCGGGAAGGGGGAACATTTTCTACCGGGCTTGCGCGGAGCACCAATTCGAGAAAGTTCTCTTGAACGATCTCAACTCGTGGCCGTTTTTGGAAGCTCTAAGGGACTACTCTGGAGACTGGAGTTTCGTAGACGAAGGGGTTATCGACAAAGGGGTTTGGCAGCGCTGGAAAGATTCCCCCCCGTCTCAGGAAAGAGCCCTTGCAGAAAGTTACGTTGCTCGGTTTGGTTCTTCCTACGAAACTGGCCCCGCCCTGGCTGGGGGAGATTCTAAGAATGGCCATTCCCGGAAGAACACGGTCCGAAGGATGCAAGAAGCCCAGAAAATGCTTCGAGACAAACAAGCCCAGATCTCGAAACTCGACTGGGAAGAGTTTCTCGGGGGGTTACATCTAACCCCCGATGACCTTGTGTACTTGGATCCCCCTTACGATGTCCCCCAAAGTGTACACTACAAGAACATCGACCAAGATAAATTTCTCCTAACCGTCAAAAATCTTCCATGTTCGGTTTTCGTATCGGGTTATACCTCCCCCCGCTACGAAAAGGTTCTGTCCGGTCCGGGTTGGTGTAGGGATACTTTCTCCCGGGCATCTACGGGTAAGGGGGTAGCGGCCCGAGGTCAAACCGGGAACAAGCCCCGAGTGGTAGAAGTCCTTTGGTGGAAGACCTCTTCGGAAAACAAGATTGACACCCTGGGGATGTTCGGGGGATTTTAGGATGCCTTGGTACTACTTTGCCCGAAGGGGGGGAAAGCTCGTAGCCCTAAATCCCCGAAATCTCCCCCCCCGACCCCCTGATGCCAACCCTGCTTACGGGGACTCTCTTACCCCATGGTATGAAGGGGAAGACCATTTTGACGCCGACCACGTACATCTTCAAGCCGAAACCTTAGATCAGGCTCGGCTCAAAGCCGAGAGAATTATCAAAGGCTGAGGTTTGGAACCGGGGTGATAGATTTCCGTAGAAAGTAAACCGGCTCGGGTCGTTCTCAGGGCGGGAACTTCTTTACCCGGATCTAACTTTCGAGTAACTCGGGGTGAGCATGGAAGTCCTCTTTGCAAGGTCTGAGCACGGGGGGCACAAAGTTGTCCCCACCTTTACCCCCAACAAGAAAGTCAAAGGCTTAGAGATTTGGTGGCCGAGCGGCCCTGTAAAGTACCCCACCAACCGACAAGCCCTAATCGCCCTGGTAAACAGGGACCCTTTCCCAGGGACGGGGGTTAAGGACCCCAAGACCACTTTCGACAGATATTTTCGCACGGGCAAGTACCAGAGGGAAACTTACCCAGAGTTAGACGTCCTGGCTATTTTTCGCCCGGACCCAACTTTGGCCGTGGTCCCCGCCCTTGGGACAAAGGTTCTGAAGCAACAGGCCAATGAACTTGCAGTCCTACCTTCCCGACCCCTGGGCATAGACCTTGCCAAAAGGGGGCATGAAGTTCGCAAGTTGTTCTACGCGGGGTTTGCCCGTCGGGTAGCGGCCCGGGGCTATGATCCGGAAGACGTTCTTCAGGAACTTTACAAGGCCCTCCTTATCCGAAACCGGGGCAAGTGCCCCTGGGATGAGCAAAAGTCTTCCTTTGGGCACTATGTTCACATGGTGGCGGGTTGCATAATCTCGAACTACAACCGCAAGTTTGGCCGCTTGGAAGAAAATGAAGTGTTCGGGGTCTCTGACCCAAACGGCGAGATTATCGACGTCGCCGAAGCGGACCTTGCTGTAATCCCGGCAAACCAAGAAGAACTTCTGGCTTACGACAAAGCCCGTCAAGAAATCCGGAACCTGGTACTAATGGAATCCCCAAATCGGGGAATCCGGCAAAAAGTGGCCCAAGAAGTTTTCGACCTGCTCTCAGAAAATTGCAAGATGAGGGAGCTTAGAAAGCGACTGGGATACCCTCAGACTTTGATCGCTCAAGCAGTAAACCTGATACAAGACATCGCCCGTTTGTGGCGAGGGGCTTCTGAAATATAGCATGGATCATTGCAAACAAACTCTTATTGAGTACCTATCCACACCCTTTCAAATCAAAGGTCCCTACTGGATTTGCGGGATTGAGCCGGGATCTGGGTCAAACGTGACCGCTCAAACTTGGGAAGCAGAACTCCGCAAGGAGTTAGCAACCCCGCACCCTCCTATTCTACCTTCGAAGATCTCTTGTTTGAGGGAGTACCATTATGGCCGAGCCCACATAGCCGTTTGTGCTTCCTACAAGGGCTTGCCCGGAACCTCGTTAGATAACTCGCAGGCCTTTCTTGAGGGTTTGGGGTTTGAGGTTACCTGTTTCAACTTGTACCCCTTTCCTTTCCCCGATGCGAAAGACCGGCATTGGGATACTCTGGGAGCCTCAAAAGTAACAGGGGTGCAGTCCAAGTTGGAGTATCGTCTATTGTGCGAAGCGCACTACCATAAGAGTTTCCGAAACTCCCTGGCAGAAACATCCCCCAAGTGGATTTTGTGTGCAGGACTGACTTACCTCGAGCGATTTGCTCGGGCGTTCGCGGGCTACGACTTTAGAGGATTTTCAACCGTCACGATTGGGGGCGAAAGTCCTTTCCAAATCCACCGAATCGAACTTAAGCACTCTAACACCCAAATTTTGGTTGCCCCTCACCCTCAAGGGGCTTCGGGTTTGAACTCCAACAGCAAGCGGGCTGCTTTAGGGGAATATCTCCGGGCTATCAGTTCTTAGGTCAGTTCTTAGGTCAATACTTCGGTTATGAGGGATTCTCTGGTAATCGGAGGTCCTAATGTCCCTTTCATCCCGTGTCGCGCAAAGGTATATGCGCAAAGTTTCTTGCGGGGGCAACTGCGGTTGCGGGTGTTCTTCAAAAAAGACACTCGAAGTAGAAGCTCTTCCTGTAGAAGTTGAGCTCCTTCGACTTGGAACTTCTGAGGGGGATGACCTTCATCCTGAAGGCGAGAACTATATGTCGGTTCAAGCCCTTCAGGCAATGGTTGATCATGCTTCATCTCTTCTGAAGAAGATCGATACGAGTACGAATCTTCCGGATTGGGTAGAGGCGAAGATCATCAAGGCTTCTGCTTCTCTGGAAGACGTGATGGAGTATTTTGCTCACGGTTACGGCCAGAGACTCGCCTCTATGTATATTCCCGTAGTCTTGAAGAAAGACCTCAAGGTAATGGCCGGAGACGGAATCCCGACTGTGGTCCGTGCAGGGATTGCAGGGAACGTCTATTTCAGTGCATCTTTACCTTCGATGGCCTCTGTAGGGTTTGACTATCTTGGAAGCGGGGAGGTTTCTTCTTCCCCCCTACTTCGGATAAACCTTCCTGCAAAGAACCTGTTCGATTACTTCGGGCGTCCGTTCACGAAGGTTCCTTCTCTGACTTCTCTTGAGAGAATGTCTGATGATGGGGTTGCTTCTTCCGTGACGGGCAAGAGAGTAGAGCCTGACGGATTTGGGCCTGACGGTTCTCCCTCCTGGCTTCTTGCTTTGGGGCACATTTGATTTGCTTCTCCCCGAATAGTTTCATGCGGAGTATCCCGACTCCCGAATGAACCGGCTTCCGGTGTACCTGAAAGCCTTTAGCGAACTCGGGGGTCTTCGGGGCCCAAGCCCCGACACAGGGGCGAATCTTCGGGGGACCACCTTAAACGGGCGGTCCCCCGCTTTGTTCTTTTGAGGGTCATTTCTGCCCGGAGACCTTCACTTCTTCCTGAGTAAGGCCCCCAAACAGCCATTAGCTTCCAAGGCCTCTTTCCAGAAGTGTACTTGCCTCCGCCGGATATCTCTCCGTTGTGTTGCCGAAGCCTTCTCTGGGGGTCAGTAGTGCTACCCACGTAGAAAAATCCAGGAAGAATCTTTCCCCCCTTACCCGACCGGGCTTGCTGTGACTGGATCACATAAACCCAGTAAGTTCTTACTTCTTGCGGCATGAGCAGGGCTTTCTCCCTGAAGACCTGGAAGGGGAAGGTCCCGCGGGAGGCGGGGGTGGGGGTACAGGGGGAGTCGGTGGGGGCTTCTTTTCAGGCCGGGGGTCTTTCTGAAACTGGTGCTTTAGGTGCTCATCTCCAGGCATGGTTTACCTCCGGTCTTACCCGCGAAAGATAGCCCGGAAAGTTAGACCTGGGAGAACATGTCCAGGGCATCTTGCTCTCGGGGCCAATTGATCCTCGAGATCCATTCTTCCCGTTTTACCGTCCCCCCTTTGCGGATGTTGGGAACTTTCCGGACTTGTACCAACTCCCAAGGCAAGCCTGGGAAGATTTCCTTCGCCCCTGTCCCGTAGGTTACCAGTACAGGAACTCCCCAAGAAAGCACATGCTCTTGAATGCCCGAGGGGTCGAAATTGTTCTCGTTCGCGTAGTTGCCGCTGGTTCCCAGGTAAGGGGGGTCCAAGAGCACCGCATCTCCCGGCCTAAGCATCTCCCCTATGCGTCTCCAGTCCGCTTCTAAGATTTCCACCCGTTTGGCAAGGTCCAGGGCTTCAAGGGTCTTTTTCAGAGGCAGAGAAAACTTAGGATAGCCCTGAGAAGAACTCCATTGCCCTGTGTAGACGCTGCAGACGTTGATCTTGAAGTACAAAGAAGCCCCTTCCCCAAAGATCTCTCGAACTTCTTCTACCTTCGGGGCAGGGGTTGTGAGTTTTTCTCTTCCCACCAAGCGTCTAACTCCCTAAGAAGGCCAGGGTCTACTTCCTGGAGAAACTTCCAGAGCTTGACCACCCGGGGATCCAAGTCTAAGCCCACGGCCCGGAGTTGAGGGAGCACCCCAAGCCAGGACAAAGAGTATGCCCCTGAGCCCAAAAACGGTTCGACGAGCCTTTGGGTTCCGGGGGGCGGCGGCGGAAGCACGTGGAGCATCCGGCCTTTGTTGCCCGAGTATCGGAAAAGAGACTTCCGCAAGGTAGAGTCCGGGTAAGAAAGCGTAAGTCGTTTAGGTTACCGTCCGAAGACCCAAGTTTAGGGGATTACATGGCAAAGACTCGAAGGTGCGGCAACTGTTTGCAGCCAGGGCACTACAGGTCCACGTGTACCGCCGACCCCCAAAGTTTGTGGTCTCGGTGCAAAGATCTCCTGGGAAAGTTTACCGATATCGAAATCGCCTTTCAGGTAGGGGCTGACATCCAAACCGTCCGCAAGATTCGGAAAAGTCTGAACTTGCCCCGGTTTCAAAGAAAGGGCCCACCTTCATGGGAGGTCAAGTACCCGGGGCTGAAAGAGCGACTGGGTCACGTTACAGATTATGCCCTTGCGAAAGAATACTCTTTGTCCCGAGAAAGGGTGAGGCAGATTCGGTCTTCTTTGGGCTACCACAAGAAAGAGAACTTAGAGCTTTCTTCTGAAGCGATCGACTTGCTGGGCAAAGTTTCAGACTCTGAGATCACAAGAAAGTTCTCCCTACCGGAAAACGTCGTTCGCCGGAAAAGGGTTCGGCGAGGAATTGGAAAATACACCAAGAACTACGGGGAGGTCATTCGGAAAGTACATGACAAAGTAGGTGTGGAATCAGACCGCAAGATTGCAAAGCTTTTGAACATTCCCGTAGTTCAAGTCGCCCTGTACCGACGAGAGCATAACATTCCCCCGGCTTCCCTAACCCCCAAGTGCGAGAACTTTGTTCCGTATGATCGGGATCTTATCGTTAGGATGTACCATCAAGGGGCCTCGGACAAAGACATCGCAAAAGAACTGGGCGCTTCCCAGGCGGTCGTAGTCCGAATTCGATCTGTCGAGTTGGGTTTGTTTAGGCGGAAAGCCAACTGCCCGTTGACCCCAGAGGTCAAAAGCGAAATCCTAAAGCGCACGCCCTACGAATCCATTTGGAGAATCAGCCAATCTCTTGGGGTTAGCACAACCAGCGTCCGTAATGTACAAAAGCGGGCCAAAGTTCAAGGAGAGCCTTAAAATGCCTTTTTCTGTATCTCGCCAAACGGTCGTGTCCTCTCTACTAAAGCGGTTCCCGGGAATGGGGGAAGTTATTGCTTGGTACGGCTTTGACTTGAGCCCGCAAGACGAGCAGGACACAGTAGAGAAGTTGGCCCGAGAATACCGGGTAGATCCCGACGAGTTGGTGGTTGATCTTCAGACCATGGTCGGGGAGATCGAAGAATCTGAGGATAACGACTTCGAAGTCGGAGACCCCAAGCCGGGAGATTCTTCGGGCTCTCAAGACCCGGCTTTGCTCGGGGACAACGATCTGGACTCGAACGGAGATAACGGTCCGGGGGATCAAAACGGGCCTGTCGAAGAGTCCTGAACGGATTTAGCATATCGGAGTGAAACTCCCAGGCAAAGGTTTCCTGCTCCCTGCCCCCACCGTAATGTTCGTGTAGGAAGCTGTAAGCAAGCCCCTTACCCGAACCTAACCTGGAGAGTCCCTATGACCCAGACGGCCCTTGTCATCTCCAACGCTTCCCCGAACACGCAGGATTCGATCCTGCGACTTCTCGAGGAACTCAACCCCGAAGGCTTTCAGGTAGTCTCCGAAGAGGAAGCTGCAGGATTCCCCACCGTCATTGTGGTCGGGGAAGGGGGTCCTGCCAAGGCTTTCCGTTTGGAGGATCACTTCGCCGCCGCTTTCCCGGAAAGCGCAGTGGCGGGCCTGATCGCAGGCTTGGCCGCCGGCCGCCAAGTTTCTTCTTGGCCGGTTATCGATCTCCCCAAGGGTGGTGACCCCATGGGGACTTTCAAGCAGACCCCGACGGGCCAGTGGGCGGTCCTCGAAGGCCCGAACCCCGCCGACATTCGGCAAACGCGCGTGGGGCGGGAGATCGAAATCGTCATCCCCCTTTCTGGGGAGTGGCGCTTGGTCCCCACCTGGGTGACGCACGGGTAACGGACGCCCGCAAAGCCCGTAAAGGTAACGTAACTCCGTCCCAAGAACGGCTTACCTTTGAGGGTGCGTCCCGATGTCGATTTTCTCTTGGCTACTAAGATTTGTCCGGCCCAAACGCAAACTGCCCGCGCCCCCCACTAAGCAAGAAATTGCCCTAACGCAAGCCGAAGTGGAAAAGCTTGCCCTGGGGCTTATTCGGGACCGATGCTACGATGAAGTCGGCTACATGTTCCGCATTGTAGCCCTTCCTGGCTTTGGTTGGGTTAGCGGCAAGAGCGAGATTAACGAAACTTCAGGGGTGTGGGAAGTCAAGCGCCCGGATCAAATCTGGGTCGAACCCCAACACGGCGGTTCTCGTATCTCGCTTTCGGACTTTATCCGGGCCCACCCTAAAGTGGACTTGGTTGGGATTCTAAAGGATCAGCGAGACTTGAGAGCGGCCTTGCATCAAGCACGGGAAGTCTTTACAGAGATAGACCCGCTTTAGTCCGGGAAGGTTTCCCGGCTTGAACTTCCACCGTAAGTAAACTGTACTTCGACAGCACCGATAGCCCTGCTTCTCTTTGTGGGGGCCGTGGCGTACGAAGACTCGCGCTCTCGCCAGCGACTTGCGGACGTCCTCAACGGCGTCCGGCGCACCTTCCCTCGGGGGCGGAACCTCATGTACGCACTCGTGGCCGGGGCGTGGCTGTTCGCCTCCCACGAGCTCTGAGTCTAAAAATCAAATCCTCAAAACCGATCCGGAGCCCGCATGACCATCGTCGTCAACCCCTTCGTCCTCCGCCAGACGGCGGAGTCCCCCTTCTCCCACTTCGCCGGTTCGGGCGGGTGGGACACCCTGGTCGCCCGCACCCAGGCCGCCATGGCGGCGGGCAACACCAAGCCCGGCTACCGCGACGGCGTCCTCGAGGTCATCATCGACCCGACGGACATCATGTCCGGGGTCGTCGTCCTCACCGAAGGCGCGGAACTCACGGGTTCGTACAAGCCCCGCCGCCCGGGCGAGACCCCCCGCAAGGAAGTCCGCGCCAAGGGCGCGTCGAAGATGCCCGCCAAGGGCGCGAGCATCATCCTGTACCGCGCCGACGTCCTGGCCGAGGGCGGCGACAACACCCTCCCCGCCGACAGCGGCGGGTGGGAGATCATCTCCCTCAACGCCTCCCCCGTCGAGGGCGACATGCCCATCGACCCCATGGTGCTGCTCCACAACCACTTCGGGTCCGACGGCGGCACCGCCACGGGCCTGTCCGACTCCGAACTCGTCGCCATGCTCCGCAAGGGCTTCGAGTTCTGGAAGGACAAGGCGATGGCGGGATGACCCCCCGCCTACAACACGGCCCAGACCGCATCAACCGTGAGGATTGAGCATGACCCGCATCGGAGACACCCTGCTTGTCCGTGGGGCGCGCGACCGTCAGGGAAAGTCCATCCCCGCCACCACCTGGGTTGTCGTCGCGCTCGACCGCATCGAAGGGTCGGCCATGTGGGCCGCTCTCGCCCTTGGCTCGGGGCCCGGCCGCACCGTATGGATCGCCGGCCGCCTCGATGCGGTCGGACGCCCCGGTCACCCGCCACCCCCGATGCGCGGGGAAGATTCGATGGTGTGGGAGACCGAGAAAAGTGCATGGGAGGATCATGGGGAGCGGACCCTCGGAGAATCCTACTAATCAGGAGACCAAAGTCCCTCTGACAACAGAAGTGCGTATTCGAGCCCTGAACACCTCGAACGCAGAAAAGATCCAAGAACTCCGCAAATTTCTCGGCCCCCTGGATGTAACTTGCTTGGATTTGCGGGAGCCGGATGCCGACCCTTTGACGGTTGCCGCCGTCAAAGCCCTCCAAGCCGGACCCGGTGTTCTGGTAGACGACGCTTCCTTGGATGTGGAAGGGGCTGACATCGGGGTGCACGTCAAGTGGCGTATGCAGACCCTACCCAGCCTGATTGGCCGACCTGCTTTGTACCGGGTCACCATCGCAGTTCAAACCCTGCAAGGACCGGTTCACATCTTTCAAGGAGAAGTCCCAGGGCATATTTGCAAAGCCGGCGTCCCGGGCTTTGGTTTCGACCACATGTTCCAACCGATTGGGGCTTCAGTCCCTCTTTCGGCCCACAAACCGGACCACTACAATCCCCGCAGCATCGCCTGCCGGAACCTCCTCAACAACCAACCTGTCAAGACCCTCTCACCTTTCAATGGAACGGGCCTTGGCAAACTTGAAGAACGTTCAAACTTCAGCGCCATAGAGGTACCAAAATGCCCGTCTCTCAAAAGACTCAATACATCTGGAAGTGTGACGGGTGCGACGTCACTCTCAGCACGACTTCGAACTCCCTGCCCCGGCCCCGGACCGCCCGGTCCTGGGCTAACATTCAATGGCGCCAGGACGACGCTTTCGACTACGGCGGATGCCCCTGGGCAAACCGAGTTTCCGGCGATGGTAACCTCACGCTGTGCGATGATTGCGCGGATCGGGTATACGCCGCGATCCGCAAGCCCGCTTGAAATGGCTGAAAGCCGCCCAACACTTCGTACGGGAATTCGGAAACCATGCAATGAACAACGTTCAAGGCCGACGCGTCTACGACAAAGCCCGAGTTTCTGAGGGTGCTCAGGTATTCGATCGAGCCCGAGTTTCCGACCAGGCCTGGGTGTTCGGGGATGCCAAGGTGTTTGACGGATCCTGGGTATTCGGCGACGCAGTCGTATCCGGCCAAGCTCACGTGTATGGCCAGGCCCGCATCGGGGGCACGGCCGAGATCCTCGGCGGCGAGTGGGACGGAACCGAAGGCGAGATCCTCACCGGTCGGTGGCTTGCCCCGGGGGTCCCGGCCTGATCGGGTCTGATCTCGTCAACCCCGGTGTAACGGGATCCACCGATAGAAGGTAGCACCCACCCCTTGTTCAACTGACGGGAGAAACCAACAATGCTGCATACCCTTTTCCTCATCATGACCCTTCCGGGCTTTGCCTCCGATTCCGAGTGGACCCCGGGTCCCCCGCCGCCCGTCCCCCCGCCCGAGGGTGAGACGCCCGTGCAGCCGCCCGAGCCCCAGAAGAAGTGGGACTGCCTCGGGGGGGTGTGCCTGAACGACAGAACCACCTCCACCTACCCGAAGGTGGTGGTTACCGTCTCCGACCGTCGGTGGACCCGAACGGTGGAGGTGTGCTCCGGTCGGGTCGTCAAGGTGCAGCTCGCCACGGGCTGGCACCAGACCTACTTCAAGTGGACGGACCTGCTGCCGGGGACGTCCACCAAGGTGGGGGACGATGAGGGCGTCCTCGCAGATTCTTTCCGGGATCAGATCCTCAGTGCCCTCGTGGGCAAGGGATGGGTTCTGGGAGGGGAGGGCCTGATGGCCCGGGGAGCCAGCCACCCCGACGTCAAGGGCAAGCGGATCGTGATCTCCGCGCCCGCCGACGAGAACGCCCTCTCGGGCTGGAACGGGTGGCTCGTAGGACTGGTCACGAATCACCCCGACAAGGAAGCCCTCTGCAAGTCCAAGTACGAGCAGGGGCTGTAGAAAACCCTGTACGAGGCCGTGCTCGACGTAGAGTGTAATGTTTTAGAAGTGAACGTAGATTGGCCGGTGGGAGATCCCGTATGGGGGCCGTGCAAGAAGCCTTCCGCAACAGAACCTCGCGCCCGAACCTTCACCGGTTCCTGACCGAGGTTCGTCAAGCCCGAGGAGATGCTACATGATCCGCAATTTGAGCCCCAAGTCCGTCCGGGGAGCCGTGAGGGGAGCCGTGCATCGGACCGTGCGCGGAGCCGTGAGGGGAGCCGTGCATCGGACCGTGCGGGGGGTCGTGTGGGGAGCCGTATGGGAGGAAACGTGGGGTGTCGTGTACGAAAACGTTGATTTGGCCGTGACCCGTGCCACCTTTGTCGGTCCGGCCCACCCGAATCTCAGTCGGTTCCTCGAAAAGTAGCACTACAAAGACTTCCCAGCCTTGACAGAAGAGTACGGGGGTCCGAGAAACGGTAACAAGTCTAAACCCGACTTCCTTTCAAGCCTAAACTCTCGGCGACAGAAACTATGGTTTCCCTGGAAGATTTGATTTCCTCCGGCTTGCCCCTAAGATACCAGGAATGGTTTCAAGATATGGGGATTTCCGACTTGAACCAAGCCTGGGAAGTTTCCTCGGACGGGGCTTGGATGTTCTGGTGGGCAACCCGGTGCGGTTACTCCAAGCCCTTGGTTGAAAAAGCCCTACAACTGTGTTTGGAGCAATCTTTAGCTGCCTGCCCCCCCGAGATTATCCCGCAAGAGAGACTAACTCTGGCTTTGGAAAGCCTTCGCTTGCCTTTAACCAACAGCCAAAGTCTTGCATTTGAGTTCTTGGCACAGTTTCTCGACTTCAACGAGAAGTCTAAGGCTCCGGGCGGGGAGATCTTCGTGTTCCCGGCGAGTTTCGCTCTTGCTTGCTCGTGGGCCGCTCGAACTCAAAACTTGGGCTTGCACGGGACAGCGCACCTTGTTGCCCGCTATGCTTATTGCGGGGGAGCTAACACCGCGAAAATCGCAAGAGAAGTCTTTAAGAGCCCGTCAGAGTTTGCGTTTCCCAAACCCATCTAAGATCTTCTTTAGAGGATTTCCCGGGGGCACCCTTTACCGTAAATGTAGTGTAAGGGGCTTGACCCTGGGAGTAACAATGTACATCTTCCTCGACATCGACGGCGTCCTCAACGGGGATCAGGAGTACAGCCGCCTCCGAAAGTCGCTTCGCGATGCGGGCTTGCTTAGCCACAAGCAGTCCGTGCTTGACCTGAAGCCCGAACATGCTCGGGAAGAGCACCTTCTCATGCTCCTTTCGGGGGAGAAGATCTCGATCCTCAACGAGCTGATCCAGAAGACGGGGGCAGAGATTATCCTTTCGTCTACCTGGCGAAACTCGGATAATCTTTGGGGCTTCGAAGCCGAGACTCTTCTCAAGAAAGCGGGCTTTCAAGGAAAGATTGCCGGCAAGACTGGGGAAAGCCTTGACTCGCGCGGGGCAGAGATTGCCCGCAAGATCAAGAGTATGGCCCTTGAGGATGGGGATTACATCATCCTTGATGATGACCCTACCACCAAGGATGCCCGCATCTTGACGGGTTCTCGGAACCGTTGGATTCGAACCGCGACTTCCAAAGGTCTTACCCCCCGTCACTTGAGCCAAGCTCTCGACCTCCTGGCTCCTTGAAAAATCCTTCCAACATTCCCGTAGGGAAGTTCCCAAGGATCTACGGATGACAAAGTTTGTTTTCATCATCGGCGACCAGGCGGACTTCGAAAGCACAGAGGCCCTGATTGAAGCGTACACCAAGGGAGACTTGGTGGCGAGCAACGCCTCCGCTTTCGTGTTCGAGGTCCCCGAAAACCTTTCCCCTTTGATGGCCTTGCACGTCGGCCGGGGGATGGCATTCAGCAAAGACTGGTCCATGGATGGCACCCTCAGCGTTTTGGGGGTGCAGGGTTTGGGTGGAGAAGTCGTCTGGCGATAACGCCCGCCCGTAGTTCACAAGTCTAAAAAGCGGTTCCTGAAAGAACCCGCTTTTTACCTGTTACTCAAGAGAACTAAAATGTCCCTTGTTCTCGACGTCTGGTTCCAGGATGCTGTCAAATACGTGCTCCTTGAGCACGTCAAAAAGCAGGTCAAGATGCGCGATTTTCTCGACGATTCCGTGGAAGTCAGTATCTTCGACATCAAGCACGATCGCGGACGCATCTGCGTGTCCTGGGTGTATCAGGCGCACCCGCGACGTCCGACGTCCCGAAAGGTCGGCGAAGAGGTTTTCACGCTCGCCGATCTTCTGAACATCTTTTCCCATTCTCAATAGGGTCTGCAAACCAATCCCCAGGAGAATGCGGGGGCCGAGAAGGGACACGGCCCCACACTCGAACCTCCGCCATTTCTTAGCCGACTTCCATTCGAATTGGGTGGTGAACCGTGACCCACAAGCCGAGTCCTGGGTCCTTGTACGATGCCGTGGACCTGGCCGTGTCCGGGGCCGTGTCCGGGGCCGTGTCCGGGGCCGTGTCCGAGGCCGTGTGGCGGGCCGTTCAATTTGGTCCCCCACACCCGAACATCGATCGTTTCGTCGGCGAAGTCCGGCAGGCCTGAGGGGGTGCACCGTGAACCGCAAGCCGAGTCCTGAGGCCATGCGCTTGACCGTAGATCGAGCCGTGTTGGGGGCCATGTACCTGGCCGTGTCCGTGGCCGTGAACCGGGCCGTGTACGGGGCCGAGTCCTTCGCCCTCCGTGAGGGTTCTCCCCACCCGAACCTGGACCAGTTCATGGCCGAGGTTCGTCAAGCCCGAGGAGATGCTACATGATCCGAAAGTTGAGCCCCGCTGCCGTGCAAGGGGCTGCGTTTCGGGCCGTGTTGGGGGCCGCGTCCACGGCCGTGGACGCGGCCTTAGACAGGGCCGTGGGAGGGGCCGTGAACGTGGCCTTGGACCTGGCCGTTAACCGGGACGTGGAAGGGGCCGTGGACGGGGCCTTGTGGCGGGCCATCCGCCATCAGCCCCCACACCCGAATCTCCTCCAGTTCCTGACCGGGGTCCGTCTTGTTCGAGGGGGTGCTGCATGAACCGCAACCCGAATCCCACGACCATCCGCATGGCCGTACACGAATCCGTGTGGGGGCGAAGATTCCGGAGATAAAAGGTTTCCCGGAGGAGTTCCTCGCCGTAATGTTCTTGTAAGGGGCGGGTTCCCGCCCCCAAGGAGGAAATCTTGTCTCTCAACCTGACCCTTCACGCCGTCGCCCTGAGCACCATTCACCTCAAGGATGGGGACTTCCCCCGCAAGATCGAGGAGAAAATCCATCTGTGGCAGACCCCCACGGAGATCACGAACCGGGTCCTGGCGCTGCCCTCCCCCGAGGAGCGCCTCCAGGCGTACAAGGACTGGGCCCTCACCAACGACAAGGTCATCGAGGAGACCGTTTGGGATCCGGAGGACCCCACCTTGCAGGTGACCCTCGATGAGGATTTCAACCACGTCGTGACGGGTGAGTCGGTCCGCGTGGTCACCCGGACCGTTGGGGAGGCCCACATCCAGCGCCTGGAGACGCTCCTTGCCGGGTTCAAGGGCTGGGACTTCGAGTGGTCCTACATTTGAACCCCAAAAGCCTGTAGTAACAGGAAAAACCCCCGCCTCCGTGCGGGGGTCTTTTTCGTTTTTGGGTTTCCCGGCTCTGAACCTCGCCGTAATGTCCTTGTAAGGGGCTAAAGTGCCTCAATCCCTACTAAGGAATCCCCGATGATGAACCTTGCCCTGATGCTGCTGACCTTCGTTGGTGCTGCTAACGCGGACGACTTCACTTACGGATACTCCATTTGCAAAGATGGGACGGTGCTTTCGTGCGGGGTGGGGCACAAGCGGGCTTATTGCGAAAGCCTGTGCTCAAAACATGATGGGTTCGCGGAACACTTCACCACCACCCTCCAAGTGCCCTACCGGAACCGCCGGTCCCCCGAGACTTGGCAGGAGGGCTTGGCCGAGTCCCATGCTCAGGCTCGTGTGCGGTACTTTGCGGCGTTGAAACCTCACTTTGAGGCTGATGAAGCCCGTAAGGCAGAGGAAGCCCGTAAGGCAGAGGAAGCCCGTAAGGCAGAGGAAGCCCGTAGGGCAGAGGAAGCCCGTAGGGCAGAGGAAGACGCAAAGGAACTGGAAGCCTGCGCTGCCAAGATGACCTACGAGGTCAAAGTGTGGGCTTGTCCTTTCGGCAAGTATGTTGCCGACCCTTCCGAATGCGGGTACTTCCAAGGCAGACCAACGGGGAAGTACGCGGTCGAGGTTAGCAGCGGCATGTTCGTCCTTCCTCCGGGTGAATCTTGTTTCGGTACTTATTCGTATGTCACGCATGACCAAGGTGTGTCTGCGCAGGTAGATGCTATGAACAATGTCTTGGGCGGGGCACCACGCCCGGCGTTCATTGTGGACGACTTGGAGGCCCCCATCAAACAAGCCTTCGCAAACTGGAAAGAGGCCGAGGATCGCCTCCCCTACGACTGCCTTGCGGGGGTTTGCTTGAATGCCCCCGCGACCCACATCTCCGACAAACTCGTGACCGTCTCGGAAGTGGTCATGCACCGGAAAGTAGAGGTATGTTCCGGTCGGGTGGTCGAAGTCGGCGTGTGGGCGGGTTGGTTCATTGAAGGGTACGGCAAGTTCGTGGACATCCTCTCGGGTGCCCAACACCGGGCATACGGTGATGGGTGGGATGCCTCAAACCACTATAATCGAATCAGTTCGGAGATGGTGGTTTTGGGGTGGGTAAATGGCTGGCACCCTGGCAAAAAAGGATTTCGGTGGGCAGATTGGGGCCGCTCAAGTAACGGTGGGAGTTGGTGGGTAAGCCTAACGACTACCCACCCTGACTACACCGCCCTCTGCGCCGCCAAGCGTCAAGAGGGACTGTAACCCAACAAACATTCCCCCGGAAGATCTCCCTGAGAAAGGAGATCTTCCGGGGGTCTTTTTCGTTTTTCGCACCCTACGCGGACTTTCGGGTTTGACCCCGAACCCATCCCGCTTCAAGAAGCTCGAGTGCTCTTTCTTCGGAAACTCGCCTGTTCGTTCCCGTCGTAAGCAACGGCCATGCCGTACTGCATGTCAAGCAAATCCTCGTGTTGGGGGAGCCGGGTTCACACGCTTCGAGGGCGCGAGAGAACCGCTCGACGACTTGAGCGGCTTGTACTTCGGCTCGGGCTTGATGAGCCGCTCGGCCTACTCGTCCTCCCGATCGGCGTGCGCCTTGGTGGCGAACCGCATACCCTCTTGCTCCCAATTGTCCCCGAATACAAGCGCGCGAGCGTCGTCGTAAGTGCGCTGTTGCGAGGGGGTGCGGTCAAAGTCGTACACCATATTGGAGAGTGCCAAAAGGGCTTCTTCCGCGCTGCGAGTGCGCGACAAGTGCGGGTTGTCGCGCACCGCCGTGTAGAACTCGTCCTCAACCCCGGTGTCGAACGCCTTGTAGAGATGAATGAGGAGGTCGAAGGGGCGCGCGGCGGCGACCGCCTCCGCGAGCATTGGGTTCTTCGGGAAGTCCATCCCTTCCCGAAGCGCGAATAGAACGGAACGCAGCCCCACCCGTGGGGTGAAGTCTTGCCACTTGGGGTCGAACTCGCCACCGGACGGGTTCACGGTGCCCCGCACAAGGTCGTTGAGCGCCTTGGTGGTGAACACCATGACCTCGGGGCGAAGGGCGACTTCGTTGATGCCAACATCGCGGGTCTTGAAGTATTGCCCGAGGTTCGACGCCCGAATGTCCAAGTCCTCGGCCTGGATAACCCCTCCGAACTGCTGGATCAGTTGGGCCTTGTCGGCAGGGGTGCCGCCAATGAGCACGAGGTCAATGTCTCGCATGGAGCGAGTGGCGCGTTCATAGCCCTCGGCCCTGTCCGCGTAGAAAGTCAACAGCGCATCCCGCGCCCCTCCGCCCTTCACCCACAAGTTTGGATAGGCGTCGAACAGGGCAGCGAATTTCTTGAAGAAAGCGCGCACGGACGGGTCAAGGCGCAGGGAACTGGTTGGCACCCGACGAACGGACGCAGCGACACGTGATGCGACCCGGCGAACCATCTGTTCCAGGGTCTCTCGGCTTATGCGCTGGTACTCGTCGAACCGAAGACGGTTCTCAGGCGGTAGCATCTGATCGATGCGGACGGACGCCGTGCGCCCGAGCGCGCCCAGGTCAAACCAGTCCCGCCCGCCCGCGAAGAACCCGACCCGACCGTGAAGGGTCGGACCGTTCACGGGGATCCACCCCTCGGCGAGTAGGTTGTTCGACTTCACGGGGGACGTGACCCCGTCCGTGGCCACGGTGACGTGCGGGATGCGGTTCGCCGAAGCGACGCCGTGGGGGCGCACGACCACGGCCTGGATCTCCCCACTGTTCGCGTACCCGACGACTTCCAGGGTCACCGGCTCGCCGATGGGCAACGCGGCGACCTCGTCGACAGACGGGCCAAACTTGATCGTCATGTGGTGCGCGATGCGCTTCGGCAGAAGTTCGCCGACCTCGGAGGCCCACCACCTCTGGAGGGCATCCGGGTCATCAAGCATGACGCCAACGTAGACGGGCTTCATCAGTTCTCCGACCTGAGCCAATCGCGGTCGAAGTCGTCGGTGATGCCGACCGCGTCGAGGACCATTCCGTTCGGGGCCTTCACGACGGACCGGATGGCCACGCGACCCTCCTCCCCGTCCCTGTAGGTGTAGAGCTGCCACGCGGCAGCGGAGGCGGGGAGGGTCATGGGCATCGCGGCTCTCCTGTCCTTGGGTCCTGGGTACACCGCCGCATCGAAAGTGTACCGTGGTCGTTCCGACACATCGGGGGTGTGGTGTACCTATGGATCAGGAGACGCCATGAAACTCGGCCACGCCTGCGACCTGTCCGACGCGGAAGGGCCAAATTTGACCTTCATATGGTCACCGATTTTCCTATTCCTGGAACCTTGGGCCGTCTACCGTTAGAAGACGCCGGAGTAGATTCTGGAACCAAGCTGACCGATGGAATTGTCATTTCCGCTGGCAAGGAACTCGCCTGCGACGCTTGACCCATCCGTAATATCAGTGATGCTCATATCCCCGCTCTCACTTACCAGAGCGGAGTCTTTAGAGAAGCCGGAGAAGGTAAAGCCGGTCCACCAGCAGCCTTCATAGTAGGTCACAAGGATGTTGTGGGTACCAGAGGTTCCTTCGACGTTACCACCGCCAAGGTTACCGGAGTAAGTGAGGTTCCCGACGCCTGCAGTAAAGCCGGCACCAGAGGCCGCACCAAACTCCCGGTCAGCGATAACCGAGAAGACGATTTCCTGGCGGATATCGAAGGGCCAACGGTGGTGTTTGAGGGAACGGACCGGACCGGAAACACCACCCGCATAGCCAGTGGCTTGCCAGAGGGTGCTCAAGTACAGAAGCTGGCGTTCCGCCGAAGCCGTGGGAACGTCAGTGACCCCCGGAACAAGTTCTCCGATTTGGTCTCCAAAGCCGATGCCACGAACAGCTTCAACCGCCCGGCCACCGGGAGAAGGGTTGAAAGTTCCAAGAACGCCGATTTGGTAGAGGGCATCATTGGCCCCATAAGCCGGAGCAAGGATCCGGACTTTCTGGGAAACCACAGATCTGGTGTTGACAGAAGTGCCAAACCTGTACAGGGGGCTGGTACCCTGTACGCCACCCGTGGGGTTTAGATCCGAGTTAGCCATGTCGGGCCTCCGAAAAGTTACTTGGGGGTGAAAGATAGCCTTGCTATTGAGAGGCAGTGCTTTCTAAGAGTCCCCCGCGTAAAGTTTCACGGGGCCCATCTAAAGAAACAGAGCTTTTTAGGCCCCCCTTAGTTTGACCCTACCCAAGCAAAGGTACTCGAAAGTCATAAGGGTCTCACTTACGGTATCGGGGCTATCCCCAACAGGGGGGTATCGGACCTTACTTGAGGGTGTCGGACCCTCACTTTGGAGTTGCAAGTGGCTACTACAACTTCCGTAGGTTCTACCAGCGTAGTAGAACTCGGCTTGAAGATCTTGTTTGTCGTGGTGCCTGCAACTTGCGCCTGGGTTATCAAACTGGAAGTCATGAATGCGCAGCAAGACTTAGAGATCCAGCAAGTCAAAGCAGAAATGCAAGAGAGCAAGCTACAAGAGAAAGACATCACAGATATCAAGATTCAAATCGGGATGCTTCAAGTCAAGCAAGACGCGCTTTCAGCCAAAATCGACAAGCTGTACAGCGTCCTTATTGAGGGTGGAGGTTCCAGATAACCATGGCTTACAACTTTAGACAGACTCTTACACCTGTTGCTTTTGGGGCAGTGATCGGCCTGGGGCTGACTTGTCAGGGGGGTAACACCCCCCCTCAAGAGTCTGCCACGTTTCCAGACTCCACGGGGGAAGTTCCCCCGGATACCGCTTCTTTCTTCAAGGACCAAGACTTAGAGGGCAAGGACCTAACATCCGAAGAAAGAGAACTCCTCAAATACTGCAAGAAAGTCCAGGAGATCTCGGACAAGCAGCAGGAAACCGACCGTAAACTGGAAGAAATCCTGGCTCACGTAGAGAGCCTAAAGAACCCGCCACAAAGCGTGACCCTTGACGAAGACAAGAAAGAACAGCTAAAGCGGGAGTGGATGGAAATCGAAGACCAGAAAATAACGGCCATCAAAGAGCTTTCTAAAAACTCAGCAGCGGCTCGCTAAAAACTCAGCAGCGGCTCGGGTTGCGCTAACTTCCTCGGCCCCAGAATCTTCCCCGGCCGAGTAATCCCGAGCTAAGCGGTATAGTGCTCCAAAGGAGCAACCCCTTATGAAACTCAAGAGCCTCAAGCAAGCCCTTTCACCGCTGACCAAGTTTGGTCAGGATGAAATCGACTTCGAGGTAGATTCCGGGGAAGGACCTGTAAAGGTCTACTTGAGACCGTTACTCCCAAAGGAGGAGATCGAATGTCAGAAGAGGGCCCGGGAAATCCTTCAGGGCCTTCAAGAGAGCGAGGAAGAAGTTTCCCGCGCAGCGGCCATTGAATACTTCGACCGCTTTCGCATTGAAGTGATTTCCTACGCATTGGTTCAGGTAGGGGATCAGGATTTCCGAGGTCTCAAATATGTAGAGACCGAAGAAACCCTTCCGAACGGAACACCTGTTCGGGTGACTTTGAATCAAGCCCTTCGGGATTTGATTTCCGAAGATTGGTCTCGGAGCATCATCACGATTTGTTGGAGCAAGTACGGCGATCTAATGACGCAGATTGCCAAGCGGGCCGAAAAAGTAGTCGAGCAAACTTTGAGCGAGTTGGATGCAGAGATCACCCGAGTTACCGAAAGGTTAGAAAAGCTCAAAGCGGAGAGAAAAGACCGGGCCAAGGGAGATCCCACCTTTACCATGGATCAAATCCAAGCCGTGACCAATCTGGGGCGGGCTTTGGAGCAGGAAGTCGAAGACACCATTCAAAGGGTTCAAGAAGAGAGGGAACTCAAGAGGTCCCTTGAGGATCTCGATGAAGGTTGGGATCAAGAGGTAGATGAAGAAGCCCCTCCGCCCCCCTCCGGACCTGAGAGAAAACCCGTCATTCCCGCAGTTGCCCCGCCCCCTACCGTCAAGCCCCCGCCCCCAACACCCAACCCTCAAGTTTCCGGGGAGAAGTCCGTAAGCTCTTTCGGGGAAGCGGACGATCTGGAAAGCCTGTTTTTGCAAGAACAAGAGAACAATAGGATTCTGGAAGCCCGAAGAAAGTCCCGAGAATCGTCTTCGTCTGAAATCTCCAGGGACTTATCTCAGGCAGAGGCTATTGGTCAGGTAACCAACGCCGCAGGCCAGAAGATCGAAGCGTACCGGCTACCTTCGGAGACCCTTTCTTCAAGGGGGGCGATCAAAGAAGCACCCAAGCGGGAAGTACCGAGTCGGGGCAACCACAACCCCAACTTTGTCCCTCCGCGCAAGTAAGAAGGAGCCTCCGTGGACAAGGAGGCTATTCTTGAAGAAGAGTACAGAGCTCGACTTCTTGAAGAGAGTCATGCCCGGAGATTTCTTTACCGGGACGTAGAAGAACTCATCGAGCACGGCTTTCTAACCCAGGAAGTCGATTTTGGTGGGACTCAGGTTGTTTTTCGAACCCTAACCCCGGGGGAAATTCGAAAGTGCTTTATCCGTGGGTCCAGCAGAAGCCTAAAGAACAACCTTCTTAGGTGGTGCATTGCCAGTTCGGTTTGGATGGTCGACGGCTTTGAAGTTTCGGGGGATCCCCGAGACAACGGCCCTTGGAACCTTTACCAAGAGTGGGTTCGGGACCTTCAAGACTCCGAGTTAGAAGCATACGTCAGTTTCTTTGTGGGGTTGAAAAACCGAGTAAGCCGGGCAGTGAAGATAGTCGAGGCTTACTGCAACGAGCCTTATTCCCGAGGGTTGTGGAAACTCCTCGGGAAGCCTCGTTGGGAAGGGGGGGAAGTAAACCTGGTGCGCCGGATGTGGGTGGCTTACAACTTATCGGAAGATGCTTCTCAGGAGGAAAATTCCCGCTGGCAGCACACCCGAATGTTCGTAGGGTCGATGTCTTCCAAAGCATCCAAAGAACTCACCCGGCATATGGACAAGCACGAGAATTCCGAAAAAGAAGCCCGCAAGAAAGTGATTGAGCAAGCCGTCAACTGGATTATCCGGGGGGACGAGCCCGAAGAAGTCCTTGAGATAGAAGTGGGGGGCCGGAAGATCCCCATCAAAAAGATGTACGCCCCGACTTCTTTGGACGAACTTGAAGAAGAAATGCGCAAAGTGTTTGCCGGGGAGGAGGACTTTCACGACGCAGTAATCGAAGCCCAGAACCGGCAAATTCGAGATGTAGTCGAGCAAAGAAAGAGGGCTCACGAAGAAGCCATCTTGGCAGCCCGACAGAAACTGGAAGAGCGGGAACTTTCCGGAGTCGGGGCCGGACTTGTCGGGTACACCAAAGAGCAACTGGCAGAGCTCAACCCTGAAGTCCTAAGAAAGCGGGGTACGGATACTTACTCGGACTCTTCCGAAGCCCGCCGAATCTTTGATCGATTTGTGGGACCCAAGCTTGTACCCGGAGTTGTAACCCCGGACTTGAAGGTTATCTCCCCGGAGAGCAACGATCCCCGTTTGGCACAGCCTCCCCCTCAAGCCGAAACACTACAAGAAAGAATCGCCAACAGAAAACCTACTTTAGGGGCGAAGCCCCCCTCTTCAGGGTAGATCCGCTATTCTTAGCGGGGTTGAAAGGCATCCGTTTCTTAGGTCGAGGGGTCTATGCCGACTACCAGTAACATGACCCTGAATACCCTCTTGAATGTGTCTTACGGCACATTCACGCGGGGTGCGGATTTTCAGAAAGCTATCGAGCAGTTTGTACAGAAAGGCGTCAAAGAAGGCACCAAGAAAGGGGGCAAAGATTCTGAGAACATAGTTAAGAACTCTTGGGCCAAGCCTTACGCGGCGATGATCAAAGCCGGCTTAGACCAGCAAGCCAAAGCTTTTCGATCTCAAGCCCTCGAAAAGATCCGGAACGAGAAGGAGATTATCCGACTCAACAAGCTCTTGAAGGAAGAGCAGAAGAAAACCACGGATGAAGCCCGCAAGAAAGAGATCGCCGAGGAAAGGGCACGACTCAAAACCCGTCTGGACCAAGAGCGTAAAGCCCGCGCAAAGTTAGAAGACATCTCGATGAGACGTGCGCAAGAGCGCATGAAGTTTATCGAGGACTACGAAGCCAAGATCAACAAGACCCGCAATGAGAAAATGCAAGAAGCAGGGGAAAACCTGCAGAACGCCATTCAAGGGGCTTTCAATGCGGATTCCCTCGACCTAAGCTCCATCACGGAGACTCTGGGCAAAGGGCTCGCGGGTGGGCTTGGCAACCTTGCGGGCGCCCTGGGGGCCGCAGGGGGAGCCGGGGGCGGTGCTTTCGCAGCTCTGGCAGGCGCCGCGACGACCCTGGCAGCAGTAGTGGGCCCTCTTGCCGCCCTTGTTGGGGTTATGGCCATGGCCTACAATCAGACAAAGGAAATGAACAAGGAGATCTTAGATGCTTCCTCGGCTTTCGATTTGGGAGGCGTAGAAGCCGGCAAGTTCAAAGAATCTCTACAGAAGATCCGCATGGAGGTTGTGGACACCGCCCTGGACATGAGGCTAAGCCGAGAAGAGACTATGGCCGCAGCCAAAGCTATGTCTGAAGCGGGCATCACGTTCAAAGAGTTCCGGGAGATTTCTCGGGGTGCCAAGACGGACTTCGAGGGGTTTCAGGACGTCTTGAGGTCTTCCCTCTCCGCAGCGCACGGTCTGGGGTTGGAAGTTTCCTCCGTCGCGGAGTACTACAACAAGATGTCCCGGGACCTTGGCTACAACTTAGACCAAATCGAAGGGAGCTTTGGCCTGATATCCGAGCAAGCGCAGCTCGCAGGGATGCGGACAAAGGACTTCTTCGGTGCGATCAACGAGACTACCACAGGCATGGCCCTGTACAACTTCCGCATTGGGGACACCGCGACCCTATTGACGGAGCTCGTAGAGATCCTCGGGGAAGACCTCGCCAAGCAGAAAATCGCTTTGGAAGGAACTTTCAAGGGCATGGGCATGCAGGAGAAGTACAAGCAGGTTCTCCTGGGGGGCGGCAAGTTTAGTGGGGCCGTGAAAGCCGACATGAAAGCTCAGGCGAAAGAGTTTGCAAATTCCCTGAAAGGTACAGCGGGGGCAGAGGGGCTCAAGAAAGCAAAAGGGTTGATCGGCGAGGGCGGGGAGATCAACACTAAAGTTCTCGCCAACATGAGCGGTAAAGCTTTCCGGGAAGCCCTGGAGACTTCCGGGTTGTCCGATGTTCAAAAGCGGCAGCTTCAGACCCTCAAGACTCTTTCCCAAGCCGAAAAGGGGGGCATGGGCGTAGCCGCAGCTACCGGGGCTCTTTCAAAGAGAGGCGAACTCGCTGCGCAAATGGCGCAGGGCTCAGCCATGTTTGGGGGAAAACTTCTCTCAGAGCTCTCCGGCGTAGAGCGAATGATGGCGGAAGAAGTCACGGGTCGGTCCGGGGAAGAATATGACATCCTGGCCCGCGTGCAAGAACAAATGATGGCTCAGTTTGAGCAGATGAAAGCAAGCCAAGACCCCAAAATAATGGGCAAGACTTTCGAAGAAGCAGTGACCGAAGGGCTGCTCACAGCGGCAGACGAAGATGTCAACAAGATTACCAACAAGAGGCACTTCACAGAAGTCGAGAGAGCCGCAAGGGAGCAACTCAAAGAAAGCCGTAGCATCTCTCAGACTATCTCCAATGTGATCCAGCAGCTGCTCTCCAGAATAGCCCTGGGCGTTGAGCTTATGGCTTCTTTTTTGTCCCCCGAAGGGGATAAGCGAGCCCAAGAAACTTCCAAGTCCATCGCCCGTCAGGAAGAGCTCACAAAGAGCATCGATGCCCTGGACACAGTGATTTCGGAGAAGAGGTTTGCCCTTGATGAAACCACAGACTCTGTAGAGAGGGCCAAACTCAAAGAAGAGTTAGACGCCGCTAAGGCGCAAAAGGCTTCTTTGAGCAAATCTCTAAGGGGCGAGGAAGAAATCCAGAGGGGCATCACCCGGGGTAAGACCGCAGGGCAAGTTCGCTCTGAACAGATAAAAGCGCAGTACGGGGATAAGATCAGTGCTCTAACCCCTGATCAGCTTAGATCTGCAGGGTTGGACAGTCTTGTTAGAGGCAGGGGGGAAGTAGTCGATACCGCTGGAGGGGGAACCCAACATGTAGTAGGGGGGGAGGAGTATGTAGAACTTAGAGAAATCAGCGCAGAGGAGAAAGACCTCCTTGAGAAGATGTTCGAGAGGGAGCAAGCTCAAGAAGAATACGAAAAGAAAGAAGACATCAACATCAAACTCCGGGATATGGAAGCCGCGAAGCAGAGCAAAGAAGAACACGGAGAGCTAATCAAGACCCTGCAGACTATGAGTCAAGCAGAAGCCATCCAGCAGATGGCAGGGTACTTGGGGCTTACTCAAAAGCAAGTAGAACTTGCTTTGAAGGGGGACTCGGGCACTATCGCAAGTATCAAAGCCCTCTTGGAAGCGGGAGAGGGCGGGTACACCGAAGCGGAAAGAATGATGGTCGCAGGTACGAAAATACCTGGCCTGATTGAAGCTCCGGCCAAAGACTTCGTCTACCGAGGGGATGGAAACCGGGGCACCATTACCCCAATCGACAAAGCCGATGAGTTCTATGGGGCCAAGCCCGGAGGGGCGATCGACCAAGCCCTTCGAGGTGCTGGGGGTGGAAAACCCGTGAACATCTACATTCAAGGGGGGGACGAAGCCCGGGTTTACTCGATCGTCAAGAAGGTCCTGCTGGAGACCGGGTATTCCGGCATGAAGACCTACTAAGGGGGTTAGGTGTCCAGTCCGATTTTCCGGGGTCTGTACCCTGCGGGACAAAACGAAGCCTCCACGGGGTCTGGCAAGAGGCCCGTGATTTTCGACATCTTGGCCCCGGACTTGCAGACTTCGATGCTGCCTGAGGGCATCAAGATGGTGCTTTACGTCAACCCCAACTCTATGCAGATCAAGCATGATCAGACCATAACGACAATTCAAACCCGTGGGGGCTTTGTAGAGCAGCACTGGGGGGACAATACGCAGAGCATTACCCTGGACATGGCCACGGGCGGGTTCAAGAGACTGTACGCGGGTTTGATCGGGGGGATTACCTCACCCGCTTTAACGGGGGGCACCCGGCGAGAAACCCTGGCTTATGACTCTTACCTCGACATGCTTGCCCTTTTTCACAACAACGCATCGATCTACGATCTTCGAGGCCAAGTAGTTGCGCAAGGGCAGATCAAGTTGACTTTCGACGGGGGCGTGTACCTTGGGTGGTTCTCTTCTTTTTCGGTGACCGAAAGTGCAGACAACCCCTTCAGGTTTACAATGAGCGGGGAGTTCACCGTCGCGAAAGAGCTTCAAACCTGGCGTAGCGTCTTTGACGTTGGTTCCCCCCTAACTTCTTGAGCTGGAGGTCGATATGGCCAATATCCGCCCAGACCTTGTAGCCAGCCGGTACAAGAACCTTCCAGCAGGGCCGACCCTGGTTTACTCTTTTGAAGAGCAAACCGGCATTCCCGTGGATGGGGGCAAGCAGTTACTTCGAGATCTTTCCCCCTTTACGATCAAGATACTTCCTCCGGAGTTGATTTCCGCGAGTTCTGCAAGGGTGTCTGACGTAAACCTGCGGGGGCGGGCCAACAGCGATCAAGAAGCCCAAATCCAGAGTGCCCAGGAAGCTCGAAACACTTTTGGGCTACAGACCAACTCCGGAAGCCAAAGCTCGGTAGCCCTTAGCACCCTTCAAAGGATTGTCTCCTCAGGCCAGACCGTGTCGGGGTCTTCTCTTACGGAGAGGGCTGTCTTTACAGACGCACTTACCGCAGCAGACGTGGCTTATCAAGTCGAGCAAATCTTAAGCGTGCCCCCGCTAACGCTGTTGGTAAACCCCAAAGAAATGGCTATCACGTATAGCCCGATTCAGCAGTACCAGAACCGAGCCCGAGACGGGTTTATTTTCGAGAGGTGGGGTGAGAACCACCCGACGATTTCTTTTTCGGGGACTACAGGAGGCTTTATCGCGGGGGAGAACCCCGCGGGAAGGTTTCCGGGGCAAACCCGAACAAGCACCCCCTCGGGGTTGCAATGGGCTTCCCGTAGAAACTCTGCCGCGTTTCAGAACTTTGTGTCCCTTTACCAGTTTTACCGGAACAACGGGTACATCTTTGACTTGGTAAGGGGGTCTCGGGCGCATCATATGATTGGAGCCCTACAGATCACTTATGATCAGTGGGCTTACATTGGTCATATCACCAGCTTCTCGTACAGCTACGATCAAAACATGCCCCACAGATTAGAGTGGAGCATGGAGTTTACAGCAGACCGGGTCTACGACTTGGCTCAAAGTCCTGGCGTGGTTCAGCCCCTGAAAGCCCCCACTCCAAATCCCAGCTACCCTTCCAGGATTTCCCAGAACCCAAATACTTTCACGCCTCCCACCCCAAGTTCGGTTTCTCAATTTTCTCTGAGCGCAAGTGGAGTTCCTCTCGGAGTAGAAGTCTCCGGCACTGAGCGATTTGCAGAGACTCCCCTGCAAGCTCTCCTCCCTAATGGCATCCTGTAAGAGGTTCCTTTGTCTCAGTCTCAAAACAGGGCCCCTGCCGGAAACTGGACCGAGAACAGAACCCTGGTTCGGCACACCCCGGATGCAGTGGTACTGATCAACGGCTATGAGGAGTTTGCAACTTGCCCTTCTTGCAACCGGACCATCAACCTTCAAAAGTACATCACGACGATTTCCGCTGACGTTTCTGTGGAGATGTCTGCTTCGGCCAACTTCTCCGTGGTTATCCCTCAGTGGGAGTTGAGCCGGTTTATGCGGGACGGGGTTCCCATTTTACAGCCAGCCCTGGAAGTTGTCATCTTCATGCGGGGCTACTTCCCGATGCGGGGCTTTGCGGATTTAGGGCAAGACCCCACAGAAGGCTTCGACCCTGATCAAGTCCCCTTGTACCCCTACTACCAAGTTTTCCGGGGGGTTACGACCAACGTCACCCATGGGTACTCGGGCGGGTTCTACACGGCTTCGGTCCAGTGTTCCAACTTTCTGCACTTCTGGAACACTCAGCACATTTCCACGAACGGGGCTGTGTTTGGGTCCCGCCCCAAAGGCTCCATGGTGGAGCCTTCCCTGGTCGGGTCCAAACTTACAGGCATGAACCCTTACGAGATCATCTACACCCTGGTAAAAGCCACTTTCGGGGCTGCTTACGGAGTGGAGTTTAAGTTCTCGAAGAAATCCTCATTGACAGCGGAAGACGACGCAGCCAACAAGAACCTATACACGCATGCCGCAGAATGGTGGGCCAAGAACTTTTCCAAGAATCAAGGCAACCTGCGTATGTACGGGGTTGATGGTTCCCTCTTCAATGCGGCCCAGCAGGCTTTCTTGGGGGCTTGGAGCGGGATTAGTGCGGAAAGATTCAACAAGATCTCCAAGAGGGTGTACACGGCTTTAAAGCTGCAAAATACAAACACTCCGATTTCTTCGTCGAAGGACGTCCTACTGGCCCTTAGAGCAAACCTGTTCAATCAAATCTCGACCGTACAAGCCCTGGCTTCGAACGAGGAAGGCAAGATTTCGTCCGTAGACGTCCTGAGGATGCAAGCGTTTATCTTGGACATCGGCAAGATGGGCCAAGTAAACCTCTTTGAATCCGAGTACATGACCAAAGCTCAGATCGCGCAGGAAGTCCTGACGATTACTGGGTACGAGTTTTACCAAGACTCAGATGGGGACTTGGTATTCAAGCCCCCGATGTACAACATGGATACCTCTTCGGATCCGGTTTATGTGATCGAAGATCGGGACCTAATCTCGATCGACGAGAGCGAAACGGAACCCGAAGCCACGATGGTCAAAGCCACGGGCAACCACTTTTCCAACCTGGGGGGTCATGGGGTAGAAGGTTGGATGGGCGTGGGGGCGGTGTTTATCGACTACCGGCTTGTTGCCAAGTTTGGCTACAAAGAAGAAACTTTCGAGTCGAACTACCTGAGTTCCCGGCACGCCCTGTACATTTCCTGCGTCAACAGATTAGATCTTGCCAACGTAGGGGTCAAGAGCGCGACGGTCAATATCCCCCTCCGTCCCGAAATGCGGGCGGGCTACCCGATTTACATCCCCTCGATAGATTGCTTCTACTACGCCAAGTCGATTTCACACTCTTTCTCGTTCAATGGGCAGTGCACTTCTACCATTACTTGCGTTGCCAAGAGGGCCAAGTGGTTCCCCCCTATGGCGGCAGGTTCGGGCGGGGAACTACCTTCCCTAAGTCAAGTGCGTCTCGATGCTCCGGGAGAGTTCCCTCAAAGACCCTTGATGGCTTACCCTCAATATCTGGATGAAAGTAACTCTGACGGGCCGCCTCAGTCGGTGGGGTTCCCGAACGTTGTTCTTGCCCTGGACCCCAGCAAAGTCAACATCGATACCGTAGATATCCCCCGGAACATCCTAACGCCCGAGGCTTACATTGAAATCGCCCTGAGCAAAAGCATCCTTCAAAGGCCCGATGCAAGCAAGCCCGAGGAGTTTATCCTGACTTCGGGGAACTTCCGGGGAGAGAAGGTAACCCTCTCAGACATCGCGAATTCTTACGTCAGTGTAGATGCGGCCTTGGCTGCAGGAACCCTCACCCCAGACTTAAACACCGCCTTTGGGAAAGTCCTCTCTGAAGTAGAGAAGATTTACAACACGGTAGACTCGGAAGACGTGAAACAACTGGTCAACTACTTGGCCCTGCAGGTTTCCCTCAAAGCTTACTATGCTCCGGGATCGAGTCTTATCGGAAGGTACAGGTACTATTCGAGCTCTCACCCGGAAGCAGAGCACCAAGCCCCGGAGAATCTGGTAGTAGACCCAGAAACCCCCAACTTGACAAAAGACACCCCGCCCCCTCCCGGGGGAGAACAGCCAACTTTAGAAGATGTAAGTGGTGGAAAGGGGGTGCGGGTAACCCTCAAAGCCCCCCTCCGTGGGATCAGGGTCGCAAACATCACCAACTTGGGTGGGACTAAGACCCCTAAGACCAGGGTAGTGGCTACCTCAGACATAAGGTTTGTCACGGCAGGGCCACAGTACCAAAACCGCTTCGAGTCTGTTTCTGAAGTCCAGGAAGCCTGGTCCGAGGCTAAGAACTTTGCTTTCGCCCCGAACCAAACCCGACAAGCCTTTGCCCGGCTTCTTACTGCCGGGGCTTTATCGGGCGAAATCCCGCAAAGCCTTCAGGAAAGGTTCACGGGAGAGTACACCCGGCTTCTGGATGGAATCAAAGCTTTTGCGAATGCCTGCGGAGTTTCCGGGGGTGCCCGAGTAAGGTCGTCTCAAACCCTCGCGTCCCAGGAACTCAACAAACCCAAGTATGCTAAGACTGCCAATCAGGCCAGCCCTCGGCAAGAAGATTCTGCCACTATCGAGTCCAACGCCAACACCCTTGCCAAAGTTCTTTGGGACTACTTAGTCCAAGTTCAAGACCGGACTATCGCCCTAAAAGGACTCAGGGGTGGAAGTACCACCACAGAAATAGAAAGAGCCCAAACAGAACAGTACGCCCAGCTAATGAAGTTCCGGGCCGACTTTATCCGAAAATACACCCGAGGGGAGCTAATCGTTCCGGACGCTTCGCCCGCGAGAATCTACGATCAAGCCAGTTTGAAAAAGACCGAGAACGTTGCTTGGACCCCGATTTACCCGGTATCTGATGGGTCTGGGTATGAAGTCTTTGGGAATTTGCCTTATGGCCGGGGAGTAACCATCGAGAAGTACACGGAACTTTTGGGAACAACCCGAGAAGTCCCCGCCGATACGAAAGACCCCGCCGAAAGAGCAGCCGGAGGAAAGACTAACCTTGGCAACTACGGCATCAACGCTTCCAGCATGGAGCCGATCGAACAACTGTTGATCGCGTACACTCTTGCAAACCCCGCAGGGGTTCAAAACAGAACCGGGGCTGACGTGATCCTCCAAAACAATACCCTTTTCTCAGAAGGGGATAGAGCGAGCGTTCTTGCCGCCTTAAACACGGATCTAACGGGGGTCGATGCCATCGTACAAGCTTTGCTAAGCGGAGAGACTTCCGAAAGGGCATTTATCCGTAACAAGCCTGTCACTTCTTTCTCGAGGGGTCAGTCCCTAACTTCAGAGGTAGCGGCGCAGAACCTTGCCCGGCTAACTTTTGGGGAGACCTCTTGTTCCTGCCAGGGTTCAGATTCGTTGTTCCTGGTGGCCGCCCTTTCGGAAGAGTTTGTAGGGCAGTATGGGGAAGACCCCCTCGTGCCTTGGACTCAGGAGCAAGTTTACTTGCCCCTATCCGGGACGGGAGAATACACCAGAAAGGTCCTGGCGGGGGAGTACCTGGATACTCGGAACTCTTCTTTGGCTGAAGAGTTTGTCAGTCAAGGCAGCCTGGGGGATATCTATTCCGACCAAGCTCAGGAACTAACTTCTCAAGCCTCTGCTTTGGCGACGGGCATTCAGGAAGAGGAACCCTAAGATGAAAATCTCAGCGGCCCAAATGAGGCAAGATCTCCGGAGCAAGCAAACCCTCCGTAAAAAGCGGGCAGGAGGTTCCGGGGATGAGTTTCCTCTGCGGGTGGCCAAAGTCACTCGGGTAGACCCCAAAAAGATGACTTGCTCCCTGTTTTGCTTGACGGGGAACGAAGACTCTTACGACGACGTTGCGATTTCTTTTCCTGGTGCAGGGGGCAGGTCTTTTCTTGGGGTTATGCCCGAAGTACAAGATCTTTGCGTCGTTGGATTTTCCCCTTCCGAGTCAGGGGCTACCCGGGTTCCTTACATTGTAGGTTGGCTGGTCGCTTCTGCGGCGGCGGGTTATGACTGGGTGGTTTCTTCCGCCCTTCCCGAAGAGGATCTCAACCTAACCCCCGCCCTCAAAGAAACCCTCACTGGAAGCTTTGGGCGTAGGCGGGTCAAACTTCGGCAAATGGAAGCAGGAAACCTGGTAGGTTCTTCCTCCCAGGGCTCGGACTTGGTACTTGACGAAAGCGTGCTGCTGTCTAACCGGCGAGGCAACGAAATCCTACTTCGGGACCAAGACCAAGCCCTGGTAACCCGATCCTTACAAGCGTTTCATGCCGGTGCGGGGGTGCGGGTTTACTCCGGGATGGTCCAGAGGGACTCAGGATTGCTCCCAAACCAGATATTCAGTGACGGAACCCTGTGGGATGGAGACAAGCAAGTAGACGAACAAGGCAGCCCCTTGCTTTCTTCGGGGTTGGTTTTCGATTCCGACCTAATCGACAACTACACGCCCAACGAAGTATTCGCCAAAGGTTTGGATATGGGGTACGCAGACCCCTCAGCTTTCATGATGCGGGGTCTGTTTATCGACGAACAAGGAAAGATGTACGACAGCCTAAACAGTTCAGACGCGGTTTACGGGGGCAAGCCGATCTACCGGGTTTCTGTAGATGGCGAAAATGGGGTGCTTACCCCAGGAACGAGGGTTTTCTCGGAGTACCGCATTGAAGTGGCGCATACTTCGGACGGAACCCTGCCCGTAACCGAGCAAACGGACGGGGTGGACATTGACCGGCTACTACCCACGGCCCCTACCGCAGACGCCGAAGGTGGGGGAGATATCAACCCCTTGAACCGCAGCCCCAATGAAGCCATGGCTTCTCTGGTTCTGGGCACTGCAGTTGGCAATGACCCTTATTGGGATCGAGATTCCTACGGAGTCCCTCTTGTACCTCAAATTTTTGATGCCAATGGAGAGTTCTCCCCCGCTATCCGTGGAGCCCTTCCTGGGGAAGACCCCTCAGAACATGCTGCTTTCTTGGTTCGGGTGAGAAATCCTTACGACCCCAAAGCCCCAGAGGCTTTTATGGGTATCACCAAAGGGGGGACCCTTAGAAGCTACTTTCCAGGCGTGGGTTCCAGCTCTCATTATGAATACTACAGATCGGGCAAGTTTTCGGTCATGGGGGCAGACAAGAACGGTTTGAGTTTTGGGGTCAAAGCCGACGGGCTTATCTCCCTGGTCAACTCAGGTCGGGGAAGACCTCAAGACAACGTAGGCTTAGAGATGTCCTCTTACGGGGGCGCAGTTTACATTTATGCGGGGGCAGCCCAATCTTCTACTGCGGGAGACGCCCTAATCCTACAAAGCGCAAAGGGGGCGGTGCTTTCAGCAGTAGACACTGTTCGGGTTTCCGGGCAAACCGTCACGGTCACAGACTCTGATACAGTAGGGGTAACCGCTAACACCCTTTTGTCTTTGAGTACTGGGGATACCCTTCAAGTTTCTGCAAAGTCTTGGGGGCTAAACGTCACGGGCAACGCCACCGAGACTTTCGGGGGACCCAAGAACGCCCTGCCTACCAACGGCCCACTTAGGGTTACCAAGTTTGTAGGGACGCCCTTAACTGGAGCCATCGGAGGCACCGTAGACGAGTACTCCATCAGATTTGGCAACCGGGATGAGAGCATTCTTATCGGGGGGCATTACAGCAGTGTTCTTGCGGGAGTGTATTCCGTAGAAGTAGCAAACCCCGTACCTGTGAATTTACCAGGCTCAAATCTCACCCTGAGATATGGCCTTCCTTTCGTGCAAAACAGCCTTACCTTGAACCCCCTGGGGGCTTCTTTGGAAGCCAGCTTTGGGGTTGCCCGAGTGCAAGCCAAAGTTGGCAGCACGAGGATTTCTGCCGGGGGTTCGATTAGCCTTGCGGGGGTAAGGACTTCTGTTACTTCCTCTTTTGTGCAAGTGACTGTTGGGGCTTTGCTGAGAGGCGGCGGGGTTTTGACTGATGGGTGTTTGGACCCCCTTACGGGAAGACCTTTCCTTCTTTCCGGCGGTGTAGGCATCCCTAACTTTCGGGTAAGCTGACCGTGCCTATCGCGCCACCCCCAATCACTGCGGCGATCCTAACCGCTGGGGCAGGCTTGACCGGGAGAAACTTCTTGTCCCTGGCGTCAGCGGTTGGTCAGGCTGTATCGGTTTGGACAAAGATCCCGACAAGCGTAGTTCTAACCGGGGTGGTAACCGGAACCGTAGGTGGGGGAGTTGTTACCGGGAAGGTTTTCGTGGCCCCCAGCCCCTTACCCCTCCCAGCCACAGTTCTTGCGGCAGGTTTCGCCGGACCTTCGGCACCACAAGTTGCAACCGCGATAGGTCTGGGGGTTTCCAACTCCCTAAATGCCATCGCAGGTTACCGCGGAACCGCTACAGGGGCGATCGGAGCGGATGCTTCCAAGGTAATCTTTGCAGACCCGATAAGCCTGACCAGCTTGCTCGTTGGCTCCATGGCAAGTTTCGGTTTGACGGGTCCGCAAGCCCCTCTACTGGCTTCTGGGATTGCAAACGGTATATCTACTATGCTACTGACTGGGGTGGGTACAGGGGTTGCGGCGGGTGCGCCGGGACCTTCCCCCGGGGCAGGCGTTAGCCGATCTGGACTCTTCTAAAAGGAAAGACCCTTTGGCTTTAGATCTGGAAGGGTGGGTACTTCGCCCGGCAAAGATTGCTCCCGGCAACGCCCCTTCTACCGGGGAAGTAACCACAGGGGTTTCCCGGGATACTATCTCCCCCGCAGAGATTTCTGCTCTGGGGTATAACTCCGCGCCCTCAGAAGTTGTAGAGCCCTGGGCGGACATGTACCGGGCAGGGGTTCTGGAAAGATCTTCCGCAAGAAGGTACTCTGAAGAGTATTTGCTTTGGGCTGCGAATACTTCTTCTTTGTCCACGTTAGAGTCTGACGCTTTCGTTATTCCAGGAGACCCTGCTTGGGTAACGCCTGCCCGGGAAGGGCTTAGTGTAGATTCCGGGACTTACGAAGACGGTACCAAGACCCTGTTTGTGCAAGATTCCGGAGGTAGGGATCTTGCCCGGGTCATGGTTGTAACCCTGCGGAAGAAAACAGGCTTGCTTACTTCCCAGGATTTCGTCTTGGGAATCGAAGGGGAGTTCTCCCCTATTGCGGGGTTCGTAAACGCGGACCCGACCATCGGGAAGATCACCCTCAACCAGAAAGCCCTGTTGGACTTTGGGGGCGGGTTTTCCGAAAAGCGCGGAGACAGGATTCTTTCTGTATCTTATGTTTTGTCGGGGCCCAAGTTCTGGTGGACCAAGAACGAGTTTGGGATTACCCGATTTGGTTGGCGAGGCCTAACTTCCCGGTGGGAAGCTTACCGGGGAAGTAGCCCGCAAAATCTCGAGTCGGCCCGTTTGGGTGGAGATTACAAACTTTCTCCGCCCCCCACCCGATTTCAAGTAGGGGACACCCTTCCTGGAAACCCCTCAAACCCTCAAGACTTTGCCCTTATCCGGGCAGGCGTGTACCCGGATTCTACTGGGGAACCCTTACTTGTTTTGGTGGTTCCGGACGATCAAGCCGAAGGTTCCGTTTACCCTCCGGGGGGCGCCCTTTATGACGCTGTCGTAGGGGTTACCAATGGGGTGTTGCAACTAAACCCCACTTGGGTTTCCACCCGCGCAGGGATCACCCTTTGGTACAACCCTGAATCTTTCTCGGCCGACAACGATGGGCTCCTGGGACCGCTTGCGGAGGTTCCTCAGGATTCGACTCTTGGTCAATACGTGTTGTCCCCAGTTCCGGGACCCACCGATAGACCCTTTGTAAGGTTGGGTTACAGAAGATACCTCTCGCCAGTTCCTGTAGATACGGACTTGGATCTTCCCCTGCCGACGGGCATACTTGCGGGAGAGTTCTATTGGTCCCGGGCTACGGGCAAAATCGTCCTTTCCAGCGAAGACATCCGTAAGGCGACCCCTGGGGACGTGCTTTACGACATCTCCTACTTGGGATGTCAGGTGTACTACGATGGGGTAGCCCTTACGCAGCAACCCCTTGCTGTTCGGGGAGCTTCCCCCGCCTTAAACGAAAATGGGGATCCTCTTGTAGGCACTGGAGCCGGGGGAGCAGGATTAGAAGTCTTTGGGCCGGTATACATTCCCCGTGCCAGACCCCTCCCCCCTCCGGGGGGGTCCGGAATCCTGTACACTCCGGACGGGTCTGGGGACAATCTTCAAAGCTCTCCGGACCCGCAAACCCGCCCCAATGGATCTGGGCGGGCAAGAACTTTGCGCGAGTTTGGCGATACTTTCCTTTTCACGGGAGAAAGAGCCTTCGAGAAGCTTACCGGGGTCGAATACGACGACGAAATCCCGGTGCTCAACTTCAAGATCGAGAAAACAGAAGCAGTGGTTTCCCGTCTGGCTCCGGTTTCCCCACCTCCCGGGGTTCCTGCAAGTGCTTCCAGGGCAGATCTAAGGCGCAGAGGCTTGAAAGATCAGCCCCTGTACTTTATGCAGGCTCAAGTTTCCCCTGGGGTTTGGGCCTCCGAGGCCAAGATTTACTCGAAGTACAGTGAGCCCTGGGTTCTACAGGGCTCAGAGAAGCTGCCTTTCTACATCGATGGGAACAGTTATCTGTGGGATGCGGCCGTGCTGCCTCCCCCAGCAAACGGGGTTGGCTACACGGCACAAGAAATCGCAGACTCCCTAAACTTGGTGATTTCTGGGGGAGCCGGCGTTGGTTCTGCAGGGGTTTTCCGCGGAAAGGTTTACCTGAGAAGCCCCAACCTGACTTCGGGTTCGGTAGAAATCGGCTGGAACAGCGATCCGGGGGATTTCTCGGGTCACGCGGTCCTGGGATTTTTACCCTCTTGGCGAGTAGATCTCTCGGGAAGTGTTTTCCGTTGGCTTCCCGATAGCGGGATTTCTTTCGGGTTGTACCGCAGCCCGGAAAACTTGGACAGGTCTTCTTCCGTCCCAGATTACAAAGCCACGGTGGTTCTCGGTGGGGGCAAGATCTTTGGGGAAGTGCTCACAGAAAGCCTTTCGGGATCCCCTTACTACACTGTCAACAATCCCCCCCTGGAAGACGTTCCCGGCTTCGACGCAGGGGTGCATTTCCTAACGGTCGCGGGGCTAAACCAGACCCGCCTTAGAAATTGGGGTCTGAGTTCTGGGATCGGTGTGCGGTACGACTGGGACAACCTCCGTTTTGGTTGGACCGAGCGGGGGGAAGTCTCCAGCACGCTTATCACGGGTCCGACCAACACCCTGCAACTTGCAGAGCCCGGGGTTTTCCAGGAAACGCTGTCAAGCTTTGCCATGGCCCCCACAGGGCCCAACTATGGCTTGTACCTTCAAAAAGTGGGAGAAGTCGCTTTCTCAGAACAAGTCCTGGGTCAGGATTTCTTGGTTCCCGGGGAAGGCGCAAGCGGGCAAGCCCTGCTTACCCAAGAACAAGGGGAAGAAACTTTCTCAGGGGGCGGGGGGCAAACTACAAGCCCCAACTTCTTTCAGAACCCCCTGTTCAGCTTGGATCCTGCCGAAGACCTAATTCAGCAGACGGATTTCTTCGGGTCTGTGCAAGTCGGGTATTTGCTTCAGGTTCTAAACGGGTCGTCCCGTGGAGTTTACACGGTAACCGACAAGAGCTTTGTCGGGGGCAAGACCATTTTAGAGGTTAGCCCGGACTTTCCTTCCCCTGAAGGTTCCCTTTCGTGGCGGGTTTGGCAGGCTCAAATCCCAGACGTATATGACCCGACGGTTCTGGCAGACGTACAACTGGTGCCTTTCAACCACTGGCTGGAAGAGCCCTGGAAGATCAGGCTTCTATCTCCTCTGGGAGAAGTACCAAGTTTATCTCCTGCAGTTGTGCAAGGGGCGCTGGCTTCAGGAAGAGAAATCGGGATCCGCTTTGGTCTTACGCAGAACCCCCCGAACGAAGCCGGGGCAAGTTTCTTGCTTCAGGGGCTCCGGGTCGGAGTAGTCCAAGAAGCCGGCTTAGCTGTACCAGACCCCACTAACCTTCACTTCGAGTTGTCCCCTGTTGGGGGAAGTGCTTACTTTCAGTTCCGCTTGGGGGAGAAAGTTTACTCCGGGGGGTCAGGTAACCTTGCCGTGGTATCCAGTTTCACCGGCAACCCCAACATCATTGAAGTGGGAGGCTTTGGCACCCCCGTAGAAGGGGAGATCCGAGTAGGTTCCAACGTGGTAAATGGGGGTGCGGGGGAAGTCCTTTATTGGGATGAGATTTTCCTCCCCCCAAGCTTGCTTTCTGCGGGGCAAGCAGAAGTAAACCCCAGCACGGGGGAAGTCCGGTTGTCCCAGGCGGACAGTACCACTTGGGCCGGGGAAAGGGCTTACTTTGTAGAGCTCTTGGTAATAAACGACAATCAGGACGCCCAGATCAACCCTATCAATGGAAGCTTCTACCTGACGACTCCCTTGAGGGAGTTTCAAATCGTAGAAACCGAATACTGGGTAGCAGACACAGCGGGGGATCAAAAGTTAGACTCTGCCGGAAACCCGATTAAAGTCGTCCAGTATTTGCCCATGCTGGTCCGGCTTGAGACGGCTTCTCAGATCGACCCTCGGACTTACAGCTTCAACCCCACGGGAAGAACCTTGGGGGCGCGGGGCAGCGAAGCAATCTGGGTGGGTCCGGAACTCCAAAACTTTGCCGGGACAACAACCGCCACCGTAGCAGATAACAGTACAGTTTCTTTCGTGAACCCGGTTCCCGCCGGGGATCAAGTACAGATCAACTATTCGGTTCTGGAAGCCTTTGGGGGAGAGAGTTCTTTCACGGTTTCTTCCCCCCCGGTTTACCGCAAGCCCTTTTTCTTGCTTCAGGACCAATCCCAGTTCTTCTTGGAAGGGGACAGAACCCAAGACGTGCTACCGGGTCAGGTTTTCCTGGTCGGGCCGGCGGTGTTTTACATCAAGTCGAGTTCTTATTCCCTGGGGCAGAACAAGACTCAGGTAGAAATCTTTCCGACACCCACCCTCGAAGTCGGGAGTAGATCCCCCGGTAACGAAGCCCCCGCAAGCCTGACCAACTTGCCGGTCTTGATTTCCGAAGGGGGCCAAGAAGGGTTTCTGCTTGTGGTGGACCAGACCACCAACCCGATCCTTCCTTGTAACGCGGGAAGCCTTGAGATTGTGTTTGTGGGGGACGTTACAACTTACGCCCAAGCGGGACATCTTCTGGAGATCGCCGGGATCCCTTACCTGGTAGTTCAAAGCCTCCTTACGGAAGGGGGAAGATACACCAAAGTAACGATCTCCCTGCCAACTTGGACCGCCCATACTTCGGCAGACGAGATTTACTTGTCCGTTCGCCGGATCTATGAGCCCCGGCCCGTTGTTTTCGAAGGCATCAACCCTTTCCTGCCCACGGAGCCTTATCGAGTTTTCTTGCTTGGCAGCCGGGATTTACTCGGGGCAGAGCTTCCGGGGCAAGAACTTGTCGAAGGGGTTCATTATGTATCCGACCCCGAAAGCGGGGGACTGTCTTTCCTGACCCAGAACCAAGCAGGTTTACAGCCCTGGGAGAAGTTGGTCTTCTCTTACACGGCCCTCAAATCCGTAAGTCCTCAGATTCAAGAGGGCGCAGTTATCTACCCCAGATTCCGGGCGCAGTACCTGTACTTGGCTACGCCGAGCAGAAGAAACCGAATCTTGGGATCTACCCTAACCGCAAAGTACACTTTCCGGAACCCGGACTCTTTCTTCTGCCAAGTTCTGCCCCTTGAAAGTTACTTGCCAGAAGTGGCTAAGATTGCCTTGGGCAAAGCCCTTCCCCTTGGGGGAGGGGGGCCGGTTATCATGGCCCCGGGAGCCGAAAACAACGCATCTCAAGGTTTGTTCGGGCTGCGCAGCGAAGTCCAAGACCTCGGGGATCAAGACCGGGCTGCCCGGGCTTTCATCGAGTTCTACAATGGAGTGGTAGTTGCTTTCGAGCAAGTCTTGGAAGCGATCGATGGTAGGATTATCGGAGACCGGGACGGCAAGTTTAGATTTTTCGTGGGACATAACAAGAGGATCCCTCCGCCGGGTTGGGAAGACCCGATCACAGGGGAACTCAACCCCAGATTGCTTTGGCGAGAGATTCAAGATGCTTGGTCCGGAGCGGGGTACTCCGCGGCCAACGGCTGGTACCTTGAAAAAGACCCCGTGGTAGACCCTACCACGGCCGAAGTGCCGGACCCAGTAAACCATCCCGGAGCCACCGACGGAGAAACCCCGGACCCCCAAAGGTTGGACTTCTTTGTTCAACTACAAGCAAACCTAATCCGGAACGACATGGATGACCGGATCTTGGTTGGCTTTGGGCGTCCTCGGGGTTTGGCTTTCTTGTTCCCCAAAATCAACGTGCCGGGCCTTTTCCGGGACATGTGGCAGAACCACCCCCTGTCAAGATTGTTCCCGGAAAGGACCAAGCACTTCTCAAGGCTACTTCCCGGCATTGGGGCCCAGAGTTCCGCAGAAGGTTTCCGGGATCCGGGATTCTACACTTCAGGAAGAAAAGTCGTAACTCCGGGACCGCGTCCGGGAGAAGAAACCGAGAGCACGGTCAAAACCCGTCTTACGTCTATCGGGGCAGTAGCCAACCCTGCCCTGGGGGAAATCTCCGGGATTCAAGAAGTCACGGCGCGCAACCGTTACCCGAGAGCGAGGGTTTGGGCTTACTACCCTCAAGGCTCTGCGGAACTTGATGCCGCCTTAAATGCGCAGATCGCGGCCAACTACCCCGGAAGCTCCCTGGTAGTCAGCACCGTAGGCAAAGCCACAGTTGTTGCTACGCCTTTGGTGTTGGCTGCTTTCCCACTCGATGAAAACTCAGGGTATCCCGATATCACGCAGTTGCTCTTTGATAGCCAGGACCCTGGTAACCCTTCGACGGGCGGGCTTTACTCCCTTGAGAGCGGAGACGCCGACCTTTCGACCCCCAGGTTTGAGCCTGGGCAGATGGTCAGCTGGGGCAAACCTTCGGGCACTACTTTCACCCTTACAAATTCCCGGGGAAATGGGATCTTCGTCGGGGAAGTCTTGGCGGGTTGCGTTGTGACCTTTCAAGATGTTTTCGGTAACCCTGTTTCGGGCTCCGACATTCTGGTAAACGGGTCCCAGGCTCTTGAAGATGTAGTTACGGGGGAAACCGGGCGCGGGGACACCCTGTTTGTGGGGGTGCCAGTAGAAGATCTCGATCAGATCCCCGAAGAAGGGGATTCCCCGACTCTGGAACAAAGTCAGAACCTTGGGCGCAGTCTCCCGGACTATGCGATTCAGAAAGACTTGATTGTACAAAAAGGCACGGGCCAACTAATCGATGCCTCTTGGCCGACTTACGGGGACATCTTCCCGATCCCTCTTCAGAACTGGTTTGGGCAGAACCCGCCTAAGCCTTTGACTTGCATCGAGGGGGAAGTAGATTTCTCCAACACCCGCAGAAAGCCCCTGCAACTTCCTTGCCTCAAAGGCGAAGGTGCGGATGACACGGGGGATGTGTCTATTCCCTACTTGGGGGGTTCCGAAACCGAGCTTGATCTCTTGGGGGAAGTTGCTGCGGGGTTCCGGGTTCTCCTGGGGTCTGACACCCCTTACCCAGTGCCTTACACCCCTCCCGGGGGGGACCCAACACTGGAGGTTCAAGACTGGCGGGCCATTTACCCTGACGAGATCGTCTTTGCGGATGGTTCCGTTTTACAAGCCGGAACCAGTCCTCGGGACCCCGCCACCCTTTACACTGGGAGCAACCTGCGCCCGGTACAAACTTCGGGCTACACCAACAATACGGGGGTTGGGGATCTCCGCAGGTTTGACTTGCTCTTGGTAGAAGCAAACCAGCCCCTTGCACTTTCGGGGGAAATCTTTCCCGGAACCACCGGAATCTTGTCAGTAGGGGAAGCCCTTTGGGATAGCACCCTCGGGGAAAGCACCCTGGAGATTCCCAGGTTTGTTACACCCGCCCCGCTTGGGGGCAGTCACCGATACACTCTTAGGGGAGCCTGGGGATCCGTGTTCGGGGCTTCTCCGGCACTTGCAGGGTTAGAGTTCTCCGAGAGCAACCCGGGCAACTGGCTCACGGTACTGGACTTCTCGACCGTCGCAAACATGTTCTTGGATGACGGTACGGGAACCAACCAAGGCGGGGTTCTTGGTTTCCTGGGCACCCCAGGCAGGGCCCTGGTAATCCGGATTTGGAACCCCGACCCTGCAGCCCTTCCTGGAAGCGAGCTTCTTGGGGCTCTGGTACTTACCAGTGCGAATTTTCCGGGGAACCTTTGGGTTTGGGATGCCCTGACTTCTACTTCCACCCTTGTAGCCATGACCGGGAACATCACCCTCTTGGCTCAGGACATCCTGAGACTTGACACAGGGGTTTCCCTCCTGGCGCTGCTTTCCGGGGTTTCCTCAGGAGTGATCTACGACTTTACGGTGAGCTTGGACGCTTACTACGACTCAGAAACTGTAGTTTACACGGGAGGGTTTTTGCTTCTTGGGAGCAGCGCAGGTTCTCAAACCTGCGAGGTCGCTCGAGACAGGCTCTCTTTCTCCGAAAGTGTGTCTTTGCTTAAGGCCCTGCCCCGGGGAACTTTCACGGCCAATGGAAACACCGACATCTCTGCAGGGCTAAACGTATGGGAGATTCAAACTTCAACCCTCACTGATTGTAGTGTAAACTCCAGCGCAGAAATCAACGGGGGTCAAGACCTTACTTTCCAAGAAAGGACGGGCCCTTCAAGGGATGCTTCCCCTTACATCTTGCCGGGTCAGCCTTACACGGGGACTTTCTTGGCTGCGGGTAGCGGGGGCGCGGGGGACGAAAGAGGGACTATCCGGGCAATGTCTTGGGAAGGCCATGGCAACCTCCCCTTAAACTTCACAAGCCCCCAGGTAACGGGAATCCGGGCTTCAGGAGTCGCTTCTTCCGACTTGTACGAAAGTTCTTTGACCCCCATTTTGGAGGGGGTCGGGGTTATCCCGGACAGCCTCGCTCCGGGGGAAATGCAAACCTGGGTACAGAACGTCACCCCTGGGGCGGGAAGCCTGACAAACCCCGTGGCGGGGGACTTGCTTGTCGTAAGCGAGGATTCCGGGGGCAGCGGGGCAGTCAAAGCCGGGAGTTATCTGGTTCGGCATGTAATTCCCAACCCCGTGGATCAAACTTCTTCCGGGGTAGCTACTTCCTCTTTCGTTACGAGTTCCCCTGCGGGTTCTCGCGTGTTCCTGGACCTTACTTTCCCTCAGGTCCAGAGCTTTGACCTTGGGGGGTTGAGTTTGGTGGCTTCGGGGGCGCCCAGAGTGCTCTACGCAAACTCCGCCGGAAAACGGTGCGGGTTTCCCGACCCGGTAGCCCTGGGTGCCAACCAGTGGGTTTACCTCGTCAACCAGAACCAGTACGCCAGCTATGATCCTGCGGGACCGGCTTACACTGTTATTCCGGAATCCGTGTACCGGGCGGAATACTCAGACTTGTCTTACAACGAGGCTTCCGGGGAAGTGACTTTCACCCTTACGGGCGCTTACCAAGACGCCACGGGAAGCTCCATCACGGGGGAAGATTTCGAAAGAGCTTCCACCCCGGGCAAGTTTGTGTCCGGGATGACTTACTTCCCGATCAACCCCAGGGGTAGCACGGGGCTTCCCCCGAACAACTTTGTAGGGGCCGAAGACAGTGCGGGCTCTGGTACGAACCTTACTGCGGGGTTCTATCAGATCGTAGGGGAAAACAAAGTCCCAAGGTACTCAGGGGGTCAAACCCCTACGGGAAGAACCTGGGAAAAGGGGACCGTTCGAGAAATCGAAGGGCTTCTTACTGACGGGGCTTCACCTACCCTTTCACGGATTGGGATTCGGGTACCAGCCCCGGAAAACAACGAAAGCTTTTACCCGTACAAGGAAAGAGTCATCTACGCCCGCGATTACTCGACCCCGTTTATCCCGCCTACGGGGAGTATCCGAGGGGTCCCTACCCACTTGTCCGTGGAAGTTTTGGGGTCAGTCGGGTGGGAAGAATTGCACTTTGACACTTCCGCAACCATTCCTCTGCAACAAGTCAACTGCTTGTTGCCGGGGGATACCTTCGATGTTGTGTTCCAGGCAGTTTCCGGGATTTTCTTGGAGCCTTCTTTTGCAAGACCGGTAACAGACATTGCCTCCCTCCTTCCACATGTGGTTTCAAGTTCTTTCCCGGCCAATGCGGCCCTGGTGGGTATCCGCAACATTCAAGATTTCACCAGCTCAGGGGCTACTTCGGAGAGCGTGAGCTTCTACGTGCGCCGGATCCGCAGATTCCACGAAGTTCAGGCGAACATCTCGAGTTCTCTGGAACTTCTAAAGTGGGGCTATGAGATGCGCCGGGGGTTGTTTGATTCCTACAACCCCGCCACCAGGGAGTTTGTAGCCCTGGCGGGCCCAGAAGGGGCTACCAACCTTGGGGACTTTACGTCGGAGAAGATCAACATCAACCCTGGGGATACACTCCGAGTCTTGGACGCGGGTGGCAACCTGTTAGATAGTGCGGAAATCCAGAAAGTGGTATCGGGGAACACCCTCAAGCTGCGACGCCCCGGCTTAGATTCCGGGGCTTTGGCCGGGGCTGCTTCTTTCGAAGTTTACCTTTCAACGCCGCTGGTACCGCAAGAGCAATCTTGCGAGCAGCTTCTGGACTTAATCACCGAGAAAGAAGTTTTCCGTCGGGAAGTAGACTATGCGGCGGGGGACACGAACGGTGGTTTCGTACCGACCAACTTCAACGAGATGCAAGATACGCTGGTTTCTTCTTGGGGCACTCAGGGGGTTCAAGAAGGGGACTATGTTGTGGTAGACCCTGCGGGGGTCCTTTACCTGCCGGAAGAAACCGGAGCCCGGCCTATAGGGTCCACTTCTGTAATTGGGAGAACAAGTTTCGTAGCCGGAACCGGACCCAACGCCCTGGATGACAACCGGGGCTTCTACCGAGTCGGGGCTCTTGATCCGGCTCAGCCTGGAGTTCTACCTGTTAGCGGAGCTTGCCGATTTGCCGGGTCTCAAGAAGACGGCTCGGACGACGTGATATTTGGGAGTTCGGGTCCTCCGGATTCCGATTACGCGGTACTCCCCACAGTATACGGATCCGCCCTTACCGGGGACCGGGAAGGGCAGCAGTCTTTGCGCCCGACTTCCCCCGCTGTAAGCGGCAGCTTCCTTAATCGGAGTGCCCCAGGCTCTTACAAGAGCATTCAGCCCTTCGGCTACCGGGTAATCCGCCCCAGCCCCCTTTTCTCTCAAGATGCCATTGAACTTGTCTTGTTTATGCGGGAGCGAACACTTTCCTGGATCGAAGAAGTCCGGGGAGTTTACCAAAATGGGCGCGGGGGCGATTACTGGGTATTTCAAGAGGAAGATCACATCCTGGATATCGGCAGCCCGACGGACCCCGCAGACGGAAAAGGGTTAGTCTCCAACTTGGTGATTTCTTCCCTGGAAGGCCTGGTAGGGGTAGCCCCCTTTGCCAACGTGTCGGATTGTTTGTCCGTTCTGGACCGGCGGTTCTGGATCCTGGATTCCCGTTTAGACGGGATAATCCCTCCGGGAGGGTCTACTACTTACACCCAGTTTGCAGACAACGACTGGGACCAAAGACCGGTACTTCCAGACCTGATCGAAGAAGTCCTAAACCTGGAAGACAGGTTTAGGCCCACCCGGTATTCTTGGATCTCGTTCCGGGCGGACAGGGTGACCGGGTCTATCATCTCGAAAAAGCGGGCGGAAGAGGGGCTTCCGGAAAGGATTCAAGAACAGCAAGAATACCTGGACCAAAAGCGAGGCCTTGATCAGACCTAACCTTTCCGGTTTCAGGGCTATCTTGGGGGGATTGGCATGCTCGAAGACTTACTCAAGAAGTTGCAAGAAGCCGGGATCCCAGCTGACGGCAAATGGCACGAAACCCAAGGCAAGCAAGCCCGAGTTCCTATGCTGGAGAAGCAAAAGGAACTTCTCGGTAAACTTGAGGAAGTCCTCGAGATGCAAGTCGAGAAAGACAAGGTTCTTGTAGCCGAACTTCAAGCGAAGCTTTCTCGGCTCAAGCACGGCGGCGGGCAGTAAATGTCCAAGAACTGGATAACTGCCGAACTTTCCCTGGAGCCGTTACTCAGGCCGATTTACCCGGTCTTGGAGAAGGTCGACGGGGTTCTTTCGGCACTCATTGCGATCTTGAACGTAGTGCAGAAGATCTTGGACGTTATCAAGGTCTTTCTCTTTGGTTTGCTCGACCCGATCCGCGCACTTATCGAGCTGATCATCGAAGAAATCCGCAGGGTCATTCAAGACCTGCGGCAAATCGGCTTGTACCTGGCGGGGGACTGGGAGTTAATCGATAGCACCAATGGATTTTCTGACGTTGTCGGGGGCTACGCCGCATACGAACGGAGAATGGTCGCCCGGCTTCTGGATACGTCTGACCCCAACCGGCCCGACCTCTCAAGTTCTTCTGTTGCCCTGGGCGTGTTTCTGTACGTGTCTTCGGGGGATATTTCCCTGATCATTCGGGCAGTGCTTGCCATTATGAAACTGTTTGGGCGGGGGGATCTTCTGGGGAAGAAAGCCCCTTACCAAACCCCTACAGCCCCCCTGATTGCATATGGCTCCTCAGCGGCCGGCATTTCTTCTTTCCGGACCCTCGGAAAGACCTTTTCTTCGGACGTTCCTAACGCAGTGTCCATTTCTTGGACCATGCCCTCCGGTACAGCAAAAGTTCCTTTCAGGAACCCTTCACCCAAAGGGTTCTTGATCCATGTTTCCACCATTGAGTCCGGATTGGAGGTTCTGGCCGTAACCTCCAATCCGGTTTCCCCAAACCCTGTAGAGCCCAACAAGATTATCGGGGGCGTGGTAGACCCCGTAACAGGTTCCCCGCTTAGGCTGTTCGGCGGGATTTCCGACCTCGGGTCTTCCGATAACCCCGAAGACTACGATCAAGTAGAACAATCAGATAATGCCCAAGCCCCTTTGCTCCTACTGAGGAAAGATCAAAACACGCCCCTTATCAAGCCTTCCACGCTGAAGCCCTCTGGGGGAGGACCCCCACTTCTGGGCAACACTTACTTCGTGAAGATGAGCAACCTTTCCCCTCAAAGAATAGGGGGCGGGGCAAGGTTCACTGCCACCCTTAGATTAGAAGACTTGCCCTTGGATGCCTCTTTCCGGGGAGGGCCTGACGGCTTTGCCGAAGTTGAAGGTAGCCCTTCCCCGGCTCAGAACTATTTCGTCCGGGTTCGGGCTCTGACTTCAAACTACGCGAACTTTATCGATGGGCTGGGGGTATCCGGAAACCTGTTTGCACCAAGGTCTTTGTATGAGACCCCCGTCCGGATTTACCAGATCACAAACTCCGACATAAAAGGGGCGGCCACTCAAAATGGGGTAGTGCTTCCCCAAACCTCTGGAACGCCGAACACCACGGAGGTTTCCTTCAAAGATCTAACTTCCCCCAGCGGCCCGAGCGTCCTCACAGTCCCTACAGGATCTCAGCTGGCTTACCAGCAAGCTTATCAGACGGCCCTGGTGCTGGCGATCTTGTGTCGTGCGGATCTAACCGAAGTAACCCCGAACAACACCAAGAACGTCTACGCTACGGGTTTCGCCCTGGGCTTTGAAGGGGCCGTGCGTGAGGCTTTGGGTAATCTTCAAATCGGGCAGGACTTCTTCAAAGAAAAACGGCCCCAAGTCTTTCAAGAGAAAGTCAAAAAGCTGGTCCTGAGTTTGCCCCCCAACTCGCCGCCCGAGGGGGTCGTCGAAAGCATCCTTGAGTCTTGCCAGGAACTATTGGAGTTTACCTGGAATCAGATAGACCCGGGTTACCCGGAACTTACGATCCTCCAAAGTATGGGCATTGGGGGAGAACCCAGTGAGACTTCGGGGGTTGGGGCCAACCCATTTTGCAGGACTCTACCAGAGAAAGTGCTCAAAGCAAACTACAAGAGCATTGCTTCCACGGGAAACTCAGCAGGCCCCGCGAGAAGTCCCAGTTTCGTAGATTCTCCCGCAACGGGAACGGTCGGGTGGCTTGCGGGTAGCGGTTCCGCCGACCTTAGCCCCATACTTTACAATGACAACAACCCTGCTACCCCTGTAAGGTATGTGAGGAACGCAGTTTACGGGTATCAGGATCAAGTCCTGCTAAACCAAGCTTCCATCGTTTTGCGGGTAGCTCTGGCCGCTTATGCTTTACCGGCTACGGACGGGGGCTGGCTTGCCATCCGACTTATGCCGCAAGCCCTGGTGCCTCTCGATCAACTACTCGAAAAGATCGACCGGTTTCTGCAAGGGGTTCTGGACGGGTTGCAAGGCATTATCGATCAGATTATCCGGTACATTGAATCCGTACAAGCCCGGATTTTCCAGTTACAAGCCCTACTGGAGTTGATCCGGGCACTGCTTCGGTCGATCAACCTGTTTCAGTTGCCTTCACTTTCGGCTTTGGTTTTGGTGGAGCGGGGCACGGGAGGCTTAACCACGGGCCTGATAACTTCGGAGAACAAACCTCAAGACGATGCCAATGATTATGGTGCCGGGGTCGTGGCGATTGCAGGCGGCATACCCACGGTACTTCTGGAGCTCTTGGCCCTGATATTCTCCGGGGGAGGGGAAGAGTAATGCCCGCTTTCTCTTGGTCTTCCCGGTTTCGGGAAAGTCAGTGGCGAAGCCTCCGCAAGTTTATACTTGAAGAAAGAAAGGACGCTTCTTCGAGGTATCAAGTCATCGAAGCGGAGCGGCAAAGAATCGGTTCCGTAGATATCCTGTGGGGTCAAACATCCGAGGGAGACCCGACAGAACAAAGGCTGGGATTCTCCCTTGACGAAGGGACTTCCCTGTGTAAGTTGGTACAAGTTTACGTGGCCCTGGGAGGAAACCCTTTCGATATCTCGATGTTCATTGGCCCTGAGAGCACTACTTCTTCCGGGGGTCTTTCACAAAGAAACGTCCCGCACGGGGGCGTCCTAACCATTCAAGAAATCAAGTATGCGTACGACCAAGGGGCTGTAGACCGGGACGGCAACTTCTTGAAGTTTAGGTCTTCCCGGTATGGGGGGCCGATCCAAGCCCGAAATGAAGCGCAGTTGGCAGATTTGATCGAGCGGTTCAAGAAACCTTACACCAAAGAAATCCGTTACAAGCGCACCCGTATCGAAGAGCAAATCATCAAGCTTTGCGACCTCCGGGAACAATTAGATCAAGAAGTAGAAGACCTAATCTGGTCGACTTATGGGGACATGGCTGCGGACGTTTCGTGGCAAGACGACCGGTATTCCAGAGGCTCCACAGCCGCTTCTATCGTTTACGCCTTGGATTCTATCTTCCGGATCCCAGACACGGTAGAAGTTGGAAAAGTCCCTTACGACCCCACGGCGAAAGCGGGTCAGCCGGGAGCGGTCAACGAAGAAGCCCTGGCAAACTACCCGACTATGATGAATGACCTGCCGGAAGAAGAAAACTCCAACTTGTAATCCGGTAGCCCTTTTATCGCAGTACCGATGACATCCAGGAGACTAACCGTGGACCGCCCTTCCGCCAGAAAAGTTGCTCAAATTTGGAACTTCAAGACCTCCAAGGACCTCCCAAAGAGCGTTGAGAGGTACGTCCAGGAAGGTAAAGATTCTGGCATGGATGAGGGTCAAGCTTGGGCCATTGCTTGGTCCCGGTACTGTAAGTACAAAGAGCCGGGGTCGCCGCATTGCCACCGGGAGCCCTCCGGGTATTTCCAGGGCAGGAAAGCAGGAAAGTAGGTTTACCAACAAGGAGTTTGCCGCCGTGTTTGACTTGAGGGAACACAAGTTCATGATCGAAAAGTGGGTCGCTGAGCAACCGGAGCTACCGGATCGAAAAGAGGCTCAAAGGTTGTTTCCTCAAGTCCCAATCAAGGTAATCCGGGCGGCGATTCAATCCCGGCGAGATAGGGAATCCCAATCAAAGCGGTAATGTTCGGCGGGGGGTTAGATGCTCGAAGTTATCGCCGGGTGTATGTACTCGGGTAAGTCGGAAGAACTTATCCGAAGACTCCGCCGTTGCAAAATCGCAGGACAAAGAGTGTGGGCTTTCAAGCCCTCCCTCGATGACCGCTATTCCGCTACTTCCATTGCCACCCACCCCGTCGAGGGTTTGGGGGATTTCTTTGAAGCGGTCCCGGTACGGAGGGTAGAAGACCTTCAAGAACACCTACGACAAGTCCTTGTAGGGGAAGTCGTTGGTTTCGACGAAGTTCAGTTCATGAGCCCTGAAATCGTCGAGGTTTTGGAGAAGTTGGCCAACTCCGGGGTACGGGTTGTTGTAGCCGGGTTGGACTTGGATTCTGAAGGTACGCCTTTCGGGCCCATGGGTAGCTTGCTCGCAAGGGCCGATACGGTAACCAAACTCACGGCAGTTTGCACAGCCCCTCTGGAGGGGGGCGTTCTTTGCGGCAACCCGGCAACCAAATCCTTTAGAATCCCAGAGTCTTCGAATGGAAGTCAAGTTCAAGTTGGGTCCCTCGGCATGTACGAAGCCCGTTGCCGCAAGTGTTGGGCTCAGTCCCACAGCGCAGAAAGTAGCGGGGTCAATGGTGCCCGATAACGAGGACGACCGCTTTGACCTAAGCCCGGAACAAGAAGAATCCGTGCAGATGATTCGGCAAGCCGTGATCGAATCCTCAGAAACCGGGGTATCTGAAGAAATCCTGTTCTTTATGCTCCTTCAAATTGCCGCGGAGCTCTCGGTAGTAGATGGGTACTCCAAAGCAAACTTCCTAAAGTGTGCAAGTGCACTTTACGACGATTGCTTGGAGGACATTCTTGTAGAACAGGCTTCAGAGATCGAACCGATCGACGAGTAAACCTCCTTGAACCGGAAGGAGGGCCGAAAATGCGAAAAGTAGACCTTACGGGACCTCCCCCCAAAGACGGTAGGAAAAACCCAGACAAGATCTCGTTGCTTGTTACCCTGGGCACCAAAGAACACTGGGGGGAGTTCGAGCCCCTAAGAGGTTCAACTTGGGCTCACGGCATTACCGTGGTAAGCGGTGAGAGTTACTCTCACGCCCTGCATGGGTTTTTCCTTCCATTGCAGAAAGAACTCGGTCGAGACCCGCAAGCTTCCGCCCGCAGGGTTTCCAAAAAAGAAGGGGAATGCTTTATGCGGGAGGACTGTATCAAGTGGAACCCCGATTTGTGTAAGCCGGGGGGCAAGTTCAAGAAAGAAATCGGGCCGCCGGATTGCTACTATCCTCCAATAGAGGCTTCTCCCAACGACCCTACAGTGAAACTTCTTACGGAAGTAGTCCTGGCTTGGAAGGAAGGCCGACACACGATTGTAGTCGACGAAGCGGGGAGTTTCAACTTTAGATGATCTCTTACGAGATTCTCTCAGGAGACTGCCTGGAATCTCTCAAAGAGATTCCTCCTTGTGACCTTATCTACATGGACCCACCTTTTGGTCCTGTTGGGGAGGACGCTTACTATGGGGTCGGAAAAGACCTCGACGAATACCTGGACTACATGCTCGTCAGGATCAAGCATGTGTGCTCCGGACAGAAAGACTTTAACTTCATCCTGCACGTAGACCCCAAAGCCTCGCACTACCTCAAAGTGGGGGTCGACAAGATTCTTGGGCGGGAAAACTTCCGCAACGAAATCATTTGGGCTTGGTCCGGGCCTTCCAACACCAAGAGGCATCTCCCGAGAAAGCACGGGGTTCTTTTATGGTGGGGCGTCGGCGCGTATCCGTTTGCCCAAGAAAGAATCCCCCACAAATCCGGTCTAAGAGTCGGGGGCAAGTCTTCTTGGGCTGGCAGTGAAGTCGACGTTCAGGAATACCTTGCAAGAGGAAAACCTCTTGAAGATTGGTGGGTTGATATCCATCCCCTGATTCGGGGAGGCTCAGAGAAAAGGGGCTGGGAGACGCAGAAGCCTCAGAAGCTCCTCGAGAGGATCGTAAAGATGTTCTCCCGCGAAGGGGGCTTGGTTTTGGACCCTTTTATGGGTTCCGGTACAACAGGGCTTGCAGCCCTAAGTTTGAGGCGCAGATTCCTGGGCGCGGACAAAAACGAAGAAGCCCTAAGGATTTCCCGGAATGCCCTGGAGTCCTTAGAGCTGCCTTTTTGGTTGGGTTAGTCTACAAACTGACTCTGCTGGCCCTTACCCCAGAATGTTGGGGGCAAACTAACGGCCTTCCTCTGGGAGAACCTGCGGGAAGCTCAAAAGCAGTGAAAGTATGGGGCATGAAAATCTCCCCGTAAGGCTGTGGGGTGTTTAGTGGCACATAAGCCTAAAACCCCAAGTCGCTACTTTACTGCCCGGACAAACTCCGAAACCGCACGCTCCCACTTGCGACGGTCGTATCTCTTCAGCGCCGAAAAGAAAAGGTTGGGCTCGGAGCCAGGAACAGGGGGGCCGCTACTTACATAAGCCCGGATAGATGCGTTGTCTAAACCTCCGGTGTACCCCTCAATGGCATCCTGCAAACGAGTGTGAAATTCAACGTCGCGTAAGGCGTGTTCGTCATTCGGGTGCAATCCTTTGGGGTGTGGGGAAGAACGGGTCCGGTGCCCCCCAGCCGCATCCACCCCAGTCACCTCGCGCAGAAGGTCCTGGGCGAGATGTTGAAGCTCGTGCCGAACAACCTTCTGCAGTTTGTCGACGTAGGTTGAAAACTCCCGCGCCCGGTGCAAGTACGGGGGAAGAGACCACACTGTTAGGAACCCGCTCTTCCACGTTGCCTGCGCCAGCCCCCCCATAGCAGAAGATTTTCGGGTGCGGTACACGACCACTGTGATTGGATCATACATCTTATCGAAAATCCACAGCGACCCCGGGTCACGGGCACGACGTTCAGCGAGTCGCTGCTCGACCATTGGTCCGTGCCGCCACCCCGAAAGATCGAGGGGGAATTCGCGGGTGTAATCTTCTGGTGCAGGCCCAGAGGGCACCCGCCCCCCAAGACGCAACGCTTCCGCTTCGACCTTATTTAGCTCATCGAGGCTTTCGCGCATAATGGTGGTCGCGTCTTCAACGCTGATAGCAAAAGGGCCCGTGGTCGCATCCTTCCACCACGTGCTGCCCACTTTAAATTCGTCTCGGCGCTCGGCAATCCGACGCAGGGCCTCTGTAGCCACAACCCCGACGACCCACGAGGAGACGGCTTGGACCATTCTGGGGGGTGCCGAAAGTATTCCTGCTTGGCGAACATACCTGCCCGCGACCCTAAGAGGGGAGGCTGTACTTGGTAGCATGGGAATCGACCTCGTAGCTAACCAATACGATAGGTTCCCTAACGCCTCTCAGTCCTCTTCAACGTCCATGAGTGCCTGAAGGTACTCGATTTCTTCTGCGGCTTTCTTGGAGTTCTGGGCCCGGACCCTCTCCAAATAAGAGGCTTTCTCCTTGGAAGAGAGGAAGCTCTCTCGGAACTTCAGATACTTTTGGTTTTCCTTTTCCTTGCCTTCGCACTCGCGCATTCCATAGCGGGCATAGCACACGATAGAAAGCCGGTCAAAGCCGTGGTCTGCATGGGGGTCCATGGGGTCACCCCAAGATTCTTGACCTTCCGGGGGCGGGAGTACCGGAAACATTCTGGTGTTGCCGTGCCACTCATGCACGTTCATAGCCAGGAAGTCTCCAGTGCGGACGTTTACCGCAATGCGGTACTTGGGGAAACCCGTGTAACCCCCCTTGTAAGGACGCCCTTCAACTACGGACAGATTGCCGTAGCCGCCAGGGAAATCCCCCGCGTCTTGGTGAACTGCCGTTTGCCAATCTTTGTTCACGGTGACCGTCGTGAAGACCGTGTCCCCAAGAGTCCAATCCGGGTGAATCTTGAAGTCATCTACAAACTTCTTCTGGGCGACCCAGTGTTCGGGTGCTTGCCTGCGAAAGCACGCATTGAGTGCTTCCAAGAAAGGGATGACCCCTTGAGTCTTCTCAGGGTTGCTTGCGCTCCAGCCGGTTTGACGGCAGTAGGGAACCCTGGGGGAAGCGTCGAAGTTGCCCATAATCCCAGAACGCACCTGATTGGCAATCGTGGTAGACCCTACGGTGCCATCCGGGAGCAGGTACTTGGCCCGATTGGGTCCCAGGGGGACGAGCTTCCCATTTTGAGCATTTGAGCGAAGGTACTTTTCTACGAGGGGACCTGCCGCCATGCCCCGATTATCTGAGACCGCTGCGGCAGTTTCCAGGCAGCTCCAAGCCAAGTCTGTGAGTTCCTTGGGGACTACGTTCTTGCGGAAAGACAAAAGAAGTCTGTCTTCAGGAGAACCCTCCCCTTCGAACAGTGCCAAGACATCCTGGGACCTCGGCTTGTAAACGTCGCAGTCTTCTTCGAGGATCAGAGCGTAGTGATCCTCATTCACAAAACACCCTTGAAGCTTTCCTTCCTCAAAATCCGGAAGAACCCCGACGCCAGTTAGTTCCAGGTTTCGAACACCATCTTGAAACCACTCCCAGGCTTCCAACCCGGAAAAGTTCTTGATTTCGGCAGTAGGGTGAGGCTTAGACAAAGGGACCTCTCAAATCAGGTTAGTGGGGGTTACGGTTTAGGGGCCGTTACCAGCCTTTCTTCGGGGCTACCGGGTAAAAGACTATACCGAGAAGTCGAACTTGTCGAGGTTTTTAGAACCCGGCAACCCTAAAAAGAGGCGGCTCATGAGTATTACCAGGCCCGGCTTACAGGACCTTTGGGGTTCTTGTTATTCCCCCGAGCATCAGAAGAGCTTACCCCCTGAAGAATTCCGCAAGACTTTTTGCGAACAATGTATGAATACGGGGTGCCTAAACTCAAGGGGCAGCGGAACTTCTTGGGCCAAAAGAGTTCTTACCCAAGAAGACAGGCTGCTAAAAAACCCTTTGTTCTCGGATCCCCGGGATCCGCAGTACAAAAAGATCTCTGAGATGGATTTCCAAAACGTCCTACGGGAAGTTATCTCTATTGACCTGGCCGAAGCCCGTGGGGATTGGTCGATACCCACCCCGCAAGAAATCGGTAGGGAAGCCGCCGCTATCTTCGGCGTAGCTCCTCCGGCTTCTTGGAAGCCGGAGCCGGACCTTGAAGAACCCGTACCTCCGGAAAAACTTGTAGACGAGATTTCACATACGGACTTAGAGGGCAAGCCCGCTTCCCCCCCAGATTCCCCCAAACAAGGATCCTGGAGAGTTATCGGAGACTCTGGGTCGTTATGGGAAGTTTCGCACTACCAAGATAACACTTGGGGGTGTAGCTGCCCTGCCTACACGCACAAGAAAGTCGAGTGCAAACACATCCAAGACATTCAGAGGAAACTTCAGCGGGGCTCCTCCGAGACTTTACCGGAAGCCCGTCCGCCGGAAGCCCGTCCGCCGGAACCTCTTGACCGGGCCGTAATGCCACCTCCCGGGGTAGCCCCCGTATTCAAGCCTGCAGGATCGGGTAACACCAAGATTCCTGAGGGGGGCCTTATGATTGGGGGCGGACCTTCAAATCCCCCGAGGCAAGAAGACCCTTGGGCTCTGCCCCCTACAGCTTTGCCACCTACGGAAAGGATTATCCCTGTAGGGGGGAAGATCCAGTTCAAGAAGTAAGATCCTCAAGCGGGTTGAGGTGCGGGCCCAAAGCGGTAACCAAGACCTAATCGTAGGAGAAGCTCTTGGAGAAGATCAGCATTCGGCCTAACCCCGGGGACAACGCCCCCAAAGCTCTTTTGCTGTGGGGCGAATGCGCTCTGCAAGTCCTAAAAGGGCTGGCTGAAGGTTCCGTACACTCTATCGTCACGGAACTCCCTGTTCCCGGCATCGGGGAAAACAGGCCCCCTTCCAAGTGGCCCTCAGTACAGTACCAACCCATTTTGGGGTCGTCTAAGATTGAAGTTGCCGCGCAACAAGTGCCCCTTGGGGATGAGTCTTTGGTGGAAGATTTCATCGGGCATGCGGTCTTGGTTTTTCGAGAACTTCAAAGAGTTCTTCGACCCGATGGGACTCTTTGGTTTCATGTGCGGGATCGATACTCTGAAAAGCAACTTGCCCTGATCCCGCACAAGTTAGCTCTGGCCCTTCAAGCGGAAGGTTGGGTCCTACGCAACGAGATTATCTGGCACCGGGAAAATACCACTCCGGAATCCGCCAAAGACCGGCTTACCCGAACTCACGGAACGGTCTTTATGTTCGCTCACCCGGATTGCCCTGATTCTGGGTATTTCTACGATGCAGATGCCATCCGGGAGCCGCACGCTTCCAAGGATGAGAAGCACCTCAAAGGCTACAACAAAAACACCGAAGTGGCAGAGGGGTTTTCACGAAGGCCCGACATCGATCATGCTTGGCACCCCAAGGGTCGAAACAAGCGGTCGGTCTGGAATGTAAACTTGGGGGCTTACCTTGGAAAGTCCGTAAGCCCTTGGCCCGCGGAGCTTGTTGAGCCTATGGTTCGGGCTTCTGCTTCTGCGGGCGGTTGTTGCTCGGATTGCGGGGCTCAGCTTGTTCGAGGGGACAACGACGTTTGGCAGAAATCCTGCTTGCATGCCGAAAGCAAAGTTGTCCGACCCACGGTTCTTGACCCTTTCGCCGGAACTGCGGTTACCGGCCGAGTGGCTTTGGATTGGGGTGCGGACTTTATCGGGGTTGACATCGACAGGGATGTTCTTTCCGAAGCCCGCGCTCGCTTGGAAGGGCTTACGCATTCCCGCAAAGCCCTTCAGAACAAAGAAAGCCCTATCCTGGACATGTTCCTGGGAGAAGCCAAGTAAATGGACACCAACTTTGATGAGCTTTTAGGGCTCGTAGGGGACCTCGGAGAAAAGCTCCGCAAAATTCCCCAGGGTAACGAAATCCTCAACAAACTGAAGTGCGGGGATCTAAGCCCGGATCAAGCCGTACAGGAGCTCTTTGCAGTTATGCAAAGAGAAGGTTTGTTGGAGGACGCCCTTATCCAGTCCCAGAAACTTGCCCAGTCTACGGACAACAAAATCGACACTTTGTTGCCCGTGGTCTTTGACTCTCGGACTGGAAAAGATGTGGTAAACCCCCTTTGGGAAGCTGCCCTTGCGGAGCGGATTTCTTTAGACGGGGATGTACCCGAACTTCGACACGGCCCCTTACCCCCGGAGGGCAAGCCTGCAGTCCCGGTCTTTCTTGAGGATTGCACCAACCCGGTAATGGTCGGAGTAATGCTCGAACAGGCTTCAAAACAAGTTCAAGCCTTGCTAACCCAAGCCCAGGAAGAGCATTTTGACTTTGTTAGAAAGACGCTGATCCTGACGGAAAAGCGGGCCCGAGAAACCGGAGCTGAAGTCGAACGGTCTTTGGAGGTTGCTCGAAACATGCTACCCCCGGTTCCTACCGGGGTAGCGGGGTACTTGGCCGGCCAGAAGCCAGATCTGTACCCGGTAGCCCTACCCTCGGGGTCAGAGATTTTGACCCTTTCAGACGAACAAGCCCAACATTACAGCCATTTGGCCCTGTCCACTACTCAGGGAAGGGTTTCTTTGTGCAACCCGATCGAGATTAAGCTGGCTCAGAGTTTAGAGCAACGGGGACTAAAAGTCTCCCGGGGTCAAGTCCTAAACCCCATCGCTAAGGGTCTTTGGGTCGTGGCTTCTTATGGCGCTGGAGACTTCTCCCCCAGGTTCAACTACGTGGATAGCGCCATCTCCGCTATCCGGGACAACTTGCTGAAAAACCCCCTTCCCGAACAGGACTTGGTTTTGGAAGTCCTGCCTTACAACGGGATTTCCACCCGAACCTTTGGATGGGAAGCCCGCATTGGCTTGAACTTCAATCAGAAGAGGTGACACATGTTGAGTTTGGTTGAGCAAAACGCTTTGTTGGCCCTACGGGAAAATCTCCCCTCAAAGAGCGGGAACTTGATGTTTTTGGTATTCCCCAAGAACCTTTCCCAAGTCCGAAATATCCTGGCGACAAGTCTCCCGGAGGGAACCCATTACCAGGAAGGGTATTGGGAGGTGCCTGGGGGAGACAAAGTGTTCCTGAGAACCTTTCAAAACCAAGTCCCCAAGAACCTCCCCGAGTACGATCTGGTGGTTTGTACTGACGGGGATGTAGTTCCTGCTGAAGATTGGGCCCCCCTAAAGGATTGGAGAAAGCGAGATGCCCTTACCTGAGCGCCCGATCCTATGGGTCCTGGAATTGCGCGGGTCTGCAAGATTCGAGTGCCAGTTAGAAAACAATCCCCAGATCCTTCATGAGGGGGGAACTTCTGCGCACCATATCTTTGCGACCGCCGCTCAAGTGCTCCAGATTGGGGTACTGGCCAAACAAGCCGGGATTCAAGTAACCCCCAGGATGATGGGGGGAGAAAGCCCTTCCCCAGAAAGAACCAAGTTGTTCGGTCGACCCGAAGAAACCCCGGTGCTCTGCAAAGAGTGCTTGGAGTGTCCTTGGTGGGACCCTGTAACTTTGGGGGAAGGCAAATCTTGCTTTCTTAGGGAAGCCCCCCCTGAGTCTGTTACGACTTTGCTAAAAACCTCGGACAAGCACTTTTGGGCAGCTTTGGGTTGCCCCCTGGGTAGTGACGCATGAAGGACTTGTTTTGCCCTTGTTTGGTTTTGATCTACGACTCCAAGTTCTACTCGGGAGAAGTAGTCCTGAAGCTGGCCGAAGTAGGGGAGAAAATCCCTTGGGCAGATTGCGAAGGCAAAGTGGTCTTTGGCCCCCCGATTCCTGGCGTACACCCGAACAACTTGAATTGGGAAGTCTCTCAGTTCTTTGCTTTTGAAGTTAGTGACCCGGAAGGCAATCCCGTGGAGTTACCTCCGGCTGAGTACCTTTCTGCTATGCAAATGGCAGAAGATATCATGAGGGACTAACACCTCCCGGTAAAGGCTTTATCTAAATCAAGCCCTATCGGGAGAACCCCCCTATGCCCTTGCACAAAAACCCTAAAAAGCAACACGAGCAGGACTTAGCGGCTCAGAAGAAGATTTCTACCCAAGCCCGCAAAGACTTCAAAAGCCTTGTTTCTAACCTAATGCCCGAAGTTAGGTCTTTGAAGGAAGACTTTCCGGGAAATGACCGTTCTACTGTGATAAGTAGAAACCGGGCTTTCGAGGCCCGCATCTTGAGCCTGCCTCAGGTCCGAGATTTCTTGAGCGGTTACTTTGGGGAGACCCCCGCTACACAAAGCAAAGCCGCGAACCTCCTCAAGAAAGTGGTCTTTGGCGAAAAAGGGCTAACCGAGGGCTTAGAGGCCCTGGGCAACCTTACCTCGGAAAGTTACATTGCCCGAGAGCTGCGCAAAGACCAAGCCCCCCTGGAAGTTATCCCTCCGAACATCCGGGTTTTCCTACCGAAGAAACTGGTAGTAGAAGTGGACCCAGACGGAGTAATGAAAAGGGTCACCGAAAGGTTTGCCAACGAGGAAAAGACCTTCGAATACAAAATCCAGCAAATGCAGAACATCGTCCGGTCTTACAACAAGATCGTCGGGCAAGTCAAAAATGACCTGAACTCCCCGGATGAAATCACGAAGTTGTGTGCGATCGTAACTTCGATCATCATGGAGACGGGTATCCGTCCCGGATCTATCGGCAACGCCGCAAACATTCGGGGCCCGGACGGAGAGAAAATCCTAATCGAGACTTTCGGGGCCACTACCCTGGGTCCGGATCACATTCAGTTTGTCCGAGACAACTTTGCCAAAATCGAGTTCTTCGGCAAAAAGGGCACTCTGAATGTAGGCTACCTTGCCAATACAGATATCCTCAAGATTCTTCAAGACCTGGTAGCCAAAGCCAGAACAGGCGGGTTCAGGTACATCTTCAGGACATCTTCCGGTCAAGACTTCGACTACCCTGACCTAAAGAGGTACTTCGAAAAGAACTTCAAGAACATAGACCCTACGGACTTCCGCAAACTGCGGGCGGCTGAGACGATTTTCACCGAGCTGACCAAAGCTCAAGAAGCCCTTTACGCAAAGATCCGGGAGTTCGTAGCCCTTGAGACCCAAGACCTCAAAGAAAGAATCTTGGAGGCTATCCGGGAAGCCCTGGAAGGGGCCATTGAGAAATCCAGAGAAGCCCTTTCCCACAAAGACCGAAGCGAGACGATCGAAAGTTACCTGGACCCCCGTATCACCCTGCAGTTTCTTTCGAGGGGAACTTTGGCTAAAACGCTTCATGAAGCCATCCTGGACAACCACCTTGTTGTTCAGTTCGACCCAATGAAGTTTGTGGAGTTGGCTTCGGCCCAGCGGGTGGCCGCCCGGTGGGCCAGGAAAGCAAATTCTTCCGAGCCTCAGACTCTTCGTGGAATCCTAAAGAGGCTGGAAAGCTACTTGCCCGGGGGGGAAGAATGAGCGCCTCCCGAAACAAGATCGCGGTGCAAAGAGTTCTGGCTCGACAAGACTGGTCCCGCCAGTTTCTTGAATCTTTGGCAGGTTTGCTGTTTAGCCTTGTTCCTTATGCGGAGTTCATCCCCGAAGGGATCTTACATAAACTCGACCGGGCTTTGAGTAAGGTAGTGCGGGGAGATCTCACCCGAGAAGCTTCTCCTTTGGGGGTGGCTGTAATCTCGGTAGCCGCCAACAAAGCCCTAAAGGCTTCACGTAAGCCCCATATAGAACCTTCCGAGTTGGACGCCCTGTTGCTCCTAATCGAGCCGTTTCTTACGGTCCTGGACTGGGTGACCTCGCTGATCGAAAAGTTGTTTGGCAAAGGCCCAACTTCCGAAGTAAGCGAGAAAGTGGGGTTTCTGGACCGGCTTTACCGTAGGGGCCCTGTTCGAAATTGAAGCGAACGTGGTCTTGAGCCGGTTACGGTAAGCCCTCTAAAAGGGAGATTCCTTGAGCACCGAAGTCGAACGCAAGTTTATCGTCCCGTTAGCACACCAACAAAGTTTCTTGGAAAGGGATACGCTCCCCCAAAAGAAGATGCTCCAAGCTTACCTAAGCAAACAGCCGGTAGTCAGGATCCGGGTGGAAAACGGCAAGGGAGTCCTAACGATCAAAGGGGCTTCCCCGGACGGAGGACTTAGCCGCCCGGAGTGGGAACTCGACTTGGCTTTGGGTCAAGCAGAAGAAATCATCTCCCAGTTAAATCTGACAGCTATGCACAAAACACGACACATTGTGCAGCACCTCCAAGACTTCTGGGAAGTAGATGTCCTCAAAGTAAACTCGGTGGCGGGACGCGCTCCCTTCATCTGGAAGTACCTTGTTCTTGCAGAGTTCGAGCATCAAGACCCTGAAAAAGTCAAGAGTGTGACCCTGCCTCCCTGGGTTGGCCGGGAAGTAACAGGGGACCCTCAGTTTGCGATGTCCAACTTGGTGGACGAGAACCAAAGAGTCTTGGCCTGGCAAGCTGCTTACGCTCCTGCAAAATCACGCTAACAAGGTTTCCCTACAAAGCCCCCAACCGTACCGGAGCTCCGGAAAAATACGCCCCTTCTTAGCGGGGTCTTTACTACAAAAGTAGTAAACTACTCTTATGTCCCACACCCCCGAACAAAAAAGAGCCCTCTTAGAGAGGGAAATATCCTCCCTCCAAAGGGAATTAGTCGATCTTGAGCGAAAGATCAAGTCCAAGAACTCGGCCCTGGGGCTTATTGGGGAGAACCTAAGAAAGCTGGTCTGGGCCCCGGAAGTCCTTAACCTGACCCCTCAGATTTTCTCCTGGACTTCTGAGGGGGACCCCATCGTGCAAGAAGTAGCAGAAAGTCTCTTTCTCCAAGAAAGGGGGGACCCTGTCCGAATCCCCCTAAAAACCGGCCCTGTGAACTTGTCCCTGTTTATGGGTAGGCTTTGGCTAACTGCCGAAGAAGCCCCCCCACTCTGGGGCGCGATTGAGTGCTGGCAACTTCAAGTCGAAGACCTTTCGCACCCCTTCGAGAAGATCTCCTCCCTCCAAGAGAAGATCCATAACCTGGACGTGTTCTTGCTAAGCCTCTTCCCTTTGCGGGAAGTCCCGAAACCGTAAGTTTCCTTGAGAACTCGGCCGGTACAGGGCCTGGATTCATGGGGAACTCATGCTGCAAGACGTTATCGGGCTTATTGCCAAAGAAAGAGAAGAAGCCCTTTCCAAAGCGCAAAGTGCCAAGATCTTCTTGGAGCTCGCAGACCCCAAAAGGCTCTCCCGGGCGGGAGAAATCCTGAAGGGAGATCTTTGTCAAATCCAGTATGAGGACTCCGAACAAGTTCGGGGTATTTGCTCCCCTTCTGAAGGTTCCGGGGAGCCTTACCAGGTTTCTTTTCGGGTGCGAACTTTCCGGGTTCGGGGTGCAACTTGCACTTGTCATGATGCTAAGTCCGGTCAGGTTTGCAAACACGCCCTGGCCCTTTGCTCAAAGTGGCTCCTGACACAAAAGTCAAACTGGGTAAAGTTGGGACAAGCCCTGGCCCTGCTCGACCCGCAAAGCAACAAGCAGACGCAAGCTGCTTAGTGGCGGGTTCGACGGTAAAGTAACAGTAAGGTAAAAGATCCCCGAAAGAGAAGCCCATGTTGATTGGAATAGCAGGAACTATCGGTGCGGGTAAGAGCACCCTTTGCAAGAAACTTCTTGATGTTCTCCCAGAACTAACGGGGGAGCCCTGGGAAGTCCTTCCAGAACCTGTGACCGACAACCCTTACTTGGCCCTGTTCTACCAGGAACCCAAGCGTTGGGCTTTCACGATGCAGATGTTTCTCCTACTAAGGAGATTTGAAGCTGCTTGCGTTTCAGATGACAAGAACTACATTCAAGACAGAACCCTGCAAGAAGACCGAATTTTCGCGGTCTTGGCGCACAAGCAGGGTATGATGACCTCCGAAGAGTTCTCCGTCTACGAAGGGTACTACAAAGTGCTGTCTTCTTCTCGGAGAATCCTTCGCCCCGACGTGACTTTCTACCTTCAGGTAAACTTGGACACTTCGATCCAGAGAATCTCTCGAAGGGGCCGGGAAGTAGAAGAGGGGCTACACAAATCTTCAGAGGGTAAAGTCTACCTGCAAGGGTTACTTGATGAGTATGAGCAAGAAAGAACAAGCCCCTCTCATCGGGGTAGGAGATGGAAAACCTTAGACTGGAACCCGGAAGATAACTCCCAAGGCTTTCAACAACTTCTGGAAGCCTTAGACTTGAAACCCGTTAGTTCGGGACGGTAGCTCAGTAGGTAGAGCACCGGACTTTTAATCCGAGGGTCGTGGGTTCGATTCCCACCCGTCCCACCACCTACCAAGACGGCAATAACCCCAAATCATTAGAGGACAGTAAAGTGAGCAAGCACCAGTTTCAGTTTCCCCTCAACTTGAAGGTTGATACCAATGGGGAAGAGTACATGATCGGGAGCACGGACCTCCCCATGAGTGTTGACCTTCGGGAAGCCACTTTCTTGGTCTTCTTTCCGGAAGAAGGTTCTGACAAAGGGACCCTGATGATCCGTCCCCGCAACTTTGTTCGTCCCCAGCGGGAAAACCCCAACCGGGACCACGAAGAAGGTTGATGGGTAACCCCAAAGTGTTTGGAATCGTAGCTCAGCTGGATAGAGCTCCCGATTTCTAATCGGGTGGTCACAGGTTCGAATCCTGTCGGTTCCACCACTTTTCTTTGACAAGTCTTCCCCGAGCTAAAGGGGAAACGGTAACTCGAGCCGGAAATACTACCTCGCTGATCCGGTGAGGTGAATCCGAGTAAGGATCGCATGAGAGGAGCGTTAACAGGGAGATTTGCTACCTCCCTCCTCTTGGGGTAAGAAGTTCCCCACTCCTGCTTTAGATCCCTAAGCGCGCAAAGGGGTTTACGTCTAAAGCCGGAGTTTTGTTCGGTGCCGCCCTCCCGAATCGAACAACTTCTAAGGGCATTTGTTCTCGTAGC
>SXGQ01230335.1_pt1 | contig 72506 bp, 58 predicted proteins | sample 3178371 | NCBI WGS metagenome assembly SXGQ01 (sample SAMN11356859, study PRJNA531348) | freshwater metagenome | isolation source: freshwater sample F1-20 | place: China: Fuxian Lake, Yuxi | collected 2017-12-25 | reverse complement strand
CGACGTCGGGCACCTTGAGCAGCAGCTCGAGCGGCGTGCGACGAGGATCAAACTCTCCATTGTAAAAAAAAGTTTGTCCCTCAGATTCACTCTACCAATATTATAAATATCAATAAAGCGAAACTTGCTAATTTAGCTCATTTCATGTTTTATTATCTTAAGGACGTTATGTTGTCTTTTGCAACATCCCTCAAGGGCTAGTGTATATCTCTATACTTTAAAGCTTTGTGTGTTAATTCGTAAATACTGACAATCGAAATTTTATTCTCTCTTGTCGAATCACTTACTATTGTTTGTTTACCAATCTTTTCAATGAACGTCTTTAATATCTTTCTTATAAAATTATAGCCCTTTTTGAACTATTTTTATGTCATCTTATATATTCTTAAACGTAACTCTTTTAACCTTTATTTTTACTGCCTTTTCTTTTAGGGGTGGCAAAATTACACATCCTTTTCTTATTCTCCAAATATATTCCTATTTATTTTTATAGAAAATTATAAAAAAGTCAGCTAAACTTTTTTATTAAGTTGTCTAAAATAATTTTGTAGTTTTGTATAATTAAAAAAATCTTTTAGTCAATATTAAAAAAAGACTTCGAAAATTATTCAAACGATTTTCTTGAAGAAAAGTTTGATTATAAATTGCTCAAGCCTCAATTTAGAAGTATATTTAAGTTTTAAAAATATGGAATATAATACACAATTAGACAAACTTATCATTCCTGAGTATGGAAGAAATATTCAAGGTATGATTGAGTACTGCTGCACTATTAAAGATAGAGAAGAGCGTAATTTATGCGCTAAAGCTATTATCCAAGTAATGGGACAACTCAATCCTCCTCTTAGAGATGTGGCAGATTTTAATCATAAATTATGGGATCACTTATACATTATATCACAATTTAAATTAGAAGTTGACGGACCTTATAGCATGCCAAATCCCGAAACATTTAAAGAAAAACCTAAAGTGTTAGACTATCCAAAGGGAAGAATTAAATATAAGCATTACGGCAAAACTATAGAAGAAATCATAAAAAAAGCTAAAGAATTTCCTGTTGGGGCAGAAAGAAATGAGTTAACAAGACAGATAGCGAATCATTTAAAAAAATCTTATTACAATTGGAATAAGGATAGCATTACAGATGAAGTAATTCTAAAAAATCTTTATGAACTTTCGGCAGGTGAACTAAAAGTTGAGGGAGACGCTCCACTTAGCTCTCATCAAGATTTACGAGGCAATCCAAACAAAAAGTTTTTCCACAAAAACAATAAACACAAAAATAATCATCATAAACATAAAAACACAAGAAAATTTTAATTCTTTAATATGGCAATTTTTGAAGTACACGGAGGGCAAAAATTAAAAGGTGAAATTATACCTCAAGGTGCAAAAAATGAAGCGCTACAGATTCTTTGTGCGGTGCTTTTAACTAAAGAAAAAGTGACAATTAGCAATTTACCGAACATTGTAGATATTATAAAACTGATTGAATTACTTTCTGAATTGGGAGTTAAAGTTGAAAAAAATGGACCTGAAGAATATACTTTTCAAGCTGATGATGTAAATATCGATTATTTAATTTCTCCTGAATTTAAAAAAAAAGGTGGAAGCTTAAGGGGCAGCATGATGATTGTGGGGCCTATGCTAACCAGATTTGGTAAAGCTTTTATGCCTAAACCAGGCGGAGATAAAATTGGAAGGCGCCGTGTAGATACTCATTTTATTGGCTTTGAAGCTCTAGGCGCTAAATTTAATTATAAACCTGAATTAGAATTATTTGAGGTAGAGGGTGCTCATTTAAAAGGTGCTTACATGTTATTAGACGAAGCTTCGGTAACCGGTACCGCAAATATTTTAATGGCTGCTTGTTTAGCAGAGGGGATTACAACTATTTACAATGCCGCTTGCGAACCTTATTTGCAGCAACTTTCTAAAATGCTCAACAATATGGGTGCTAAAATAACTGGGGTAGGTTCTAATTTACTCAAAATTGAAGGTGTTAAAGAACTGAAAGGGACAAAACATCGTTTATTGCCAGACATGATTGAAATCGGCTCTTTTATTGGGATGGCAGCCGTTACTCAATCTGAAATAACTATTAAAAATGTGAGTTACGATAATCTTGGTATTATTCCTACTATATTTGGAAGGCTTGGAATTAAAATAGAAAGGCGAGGTGATGATATTTTTGTTCCAGAACAAGAAAGTTACGAAGTAGATACTTTTATTGATGGCTCAATCTTGACAATTAGTGACGCTATTTGGCCGGGATTTACGCCAGACTTGATTAGTATTGCTTTAGTAACAGCAATTCAAGCAAAAGGCAATGTTTTAATTCATCAAAAAATGTTTGAGAGCAGACTTTTTTTTGTTGATAAATTAATTGATATGGGCGCTAAAATTATTTTATGCGACCCTCATCGTGCATCAATAATGGGTATGGATAGAAAAATTCAATTAAAAGGAATTCAAATGGCTAGTCCTGATATTAGAGCTGGTGTTGCTTTATTAATAGCTGCTATGAGTGCAAAGGGTAAAAGTGTAATTTTTAATATCAATCAAATAGATAGAGGATATCAGTATATTGACACCCGTTTAAATGCAATTGGTGCTCAAATTATTCGAAAAAATTCATGAAAAGTAATTATTACTTAATCCTATTAATTGTTTGTTTATTTATTTTTTCTTTTTACTTTAGTAATGTAAGCAAAAATAAGAATGAGATTTATTTACAAAATTCTACTATTGGTTTAAACTTTGGGAACACTGCCCCTGAACTTATTTTTAAAAATCCAAATGGAACTTTAATTAAGTTATCTTCGCTTAGAGGAAAGTTGGTTTTAATTGATTTTTGGGCAAGCTGGTGTGGTCCTTGCCGACGAGAAAATCCAAACATTGTATCTGCTTATAATTATTTTAAAAATAAAACTTTTATAAACGGCAAAGGTTTTGACATCTACAGTGTTTCGCTTGATGGAAATGTTGATGCTTGGAAAAAAGCAATTGAAAAAGACGGCTTAGATTGGATTAACCATGTGAGCGATTTGTTTGGTTGGAACAGTAAAGCTGCCGTTATATATAATATAGAAAGCATACCTACTAACTATTTAATTAATGAGAAAGGTATTATTATTAGTAGAAATTTGAGGGGTGAAGATTTAATAAAAACTCTTGAAAAACTTGTTAAATAAAATTTATTTTATAATTATTAATACTAATTGTATTTAAAATTTCATCTAATTTTTATGAATTTTAAAATCAAACTCAAAGAAAATTTGTAAAAACGTAACTGACAATTTATCTTTAATTAATTTATGGCAAAGTAATTGATTTAATTGTTTAAGAGAAATATATTAATCGATTAAAACCCATGCAAAATAACGAAAATAACCCTTCTGAAGAAAATCTAGAGGCCTTTACCAATTCAGAATTAGCTGACAATACGACTGAAAAAAACGAAAATACTGACGAAAAAACTATTTTAAGCAAAACGAAAGAATTAGAAGAAAGAATTGTTGAAATAAATGATAAATATCTTAGATTATATTCTGAATTTGATAATTACAGAAAACGTAGTTTAAAAGAAAAATCAGATTTTATTAAAACTGCAGCCGAAGATGTTTTTAAAAGTATTTTGCCAGTTATTGATGATCTCGATCGTGCTCTCAAATCAAATGAAGAAATCGAAGATTCTAAAATTATAAAAGAAGGCATACAACTTATTTATAATAAACTAAAAAATAACACCCTTCAAAAAGGACTAGTTTCATTTGACAGCGTAGGATTAGCTTTTGATGCAGATAAGATGGAAGCTATTACTCATATTCCCGCAAAAAGCGATGAACAAAAAGGAATTGTAATTGATGAAACAGAAAAGGGATATAAACTTGGCGACAAAGTAATCCGCTTTGCAAAAGTAATTGTTGCGCAATAAATATTATTATGGCTAAAAGAGATTATTACGAAATTTTAGGGCTTTCAAAAAATACTAGCGATGAAGAAATAAAAAAAGCTTATCGCAAATTAGCCATTAAATATCATCCTGATAAAAATCCTGAAGATAAAGTTGCTGAAGAAAAATTTAAAGAAGCTGCAGAGGCTTATGAAGTTTTAAGTAACTCCGAAAAACGTCAGCGTTATAATCAATTTGGACATGCAGGACTTGGTGGCTCGGCTGGTGGTGGCTTTGGTGGCGGTGGAATGAATATGGATGACATATTTAGTCAATTTGGTGATATTTTTGGTGGTGCTTTTGGAGGTGGAGGTGGAAGAAGTAGTGGTAGAAGGGTAAATAGAGGAACTAATTTAAGAGTTAAAGTAAAATTGAATTTACAAGACATAGCCAACGGCGTTGAGAAAAAAATTAAAGTAAACAAACACATTAGTTGTAAAACTTGTAGTGGTACTGGAGCAAAAAACAGACAATACGACACTTGCAGAACATGTAATGGAACCGGAGCAATTACTCGTATTCAACAAACTATTTTAGGAGCTATGCAAACGCAAAGCGCCTGTAATTCTTGTGGTGGAGAAGGTCGAATTATTAAAGATAAATGCAATACATGTCGCGGTGATGGTATTATTAGAGAAGAAGAAGTTATTAATATAAATATCCCTGGTGGCGTTGCCGATGGCATGCAATTAAGTATGAGTGGTAAAGGAAATGCCGCAGCAAGAGGTGGAATTAACGGAGATTTATTAATTGTAATTGAGGAAGAAGAACATCCTTTTTTAAAGCGCGAAGGCAATCATTTAATTTATTATTTAAATATTGGGTTTCCTGATGCTGCCATTGGCACAACTGTTGAAATACCTACTGTAGATGCAAAAGCAAAAATAAAAATAGACCCGGGTACTCAAAGTGGAAAAGTATTAAGATTAAAAGGCAAAGGTTTACCTGATGTTAACTCATATAGTAAAGGTGATTTATTAGTTGAAATTAGTATTTATACCCCTACTCACCTTAGTGCCGAGGAAAAAAAGATTTTAGAGCAATTAAAAGAATCTAAAAACTTTGAACCAAACCCGAGTAAAAAAGAGAAAGGTTTTTTTGATAGAATGAAAGACTATTTTGATTAATTATATTTTCGTTTTTTTTAAAACAGAAAATAAATTTCTATTTAATTATTTTGCATGTTAATTTATCTGACTACATTAAAATTTTTTCATTTATAAAATTTAGAGCTCATAACATTTTTTTTATAATAATAGGAAAATTAAAAAGTTATTTTTAAGTTAGCTAAAATTAATGTAATATGAAAAAATACCTATTTGTAATTTTATCGTTTAGTTTTGCTATTAGCATAGCTCAAACTATCCCAACTTGTAGTCTAGATTCTATATTCATTCAATCAAGTAATTTTGGTATTCATCCTGATAGTGCAACTAACTTTTCATCAGGGCAACTTAATCAACCATATCTTCAAAATATCACAGTTAAGGTCCCAAAAGATACCATTCAGAGTATTATAAAAATTTGTTTTACCAGATTTGTAGTTTCAACGCCAAGTAATGTTGTTAATTATGGACTACCTCCTGGTTTACAAGTATCCTCTTCAAATTCAATAGTAGCTGGTAATGCCAACATAAATGGCTCTCCCTCTCTTCGTTTTCCTGGTAATGCCAATAATTGCGCAAGTATTTTTGGAGTACCTACTACTGTTGGAAATTATTTATTAAAATTTCAGATTCAGGCCTACGGTACAACTGTTCTTTCTTTTCAACAATGTCCGTCTGTTCCAAATTACACTTCCGGGTTACTAGTAAATACAACCAACTTAAATTACTACTTAATCAACGTTGTAAATACAACGGGCATTGATCAAAACTCTTTAAATAAACCATTTTCAATAATTCATTATAATCAAGATATTTTAATAAAAAACAAATTTCAATCAAATTTAACAGCTAATTTGTTCAATATTGAAGGGAAAAAGTTAAGAACCTTTAAAATTGATGCACAAGAATCTTCTGTAAAAATAAATGATCAATCAATATTAACACCAGGTATTTACATGCTAAAAATTTCTTCTCAAAATCAAACTTGGACTGATAAATTTATTGTGCAACCATAGCCATACAAGATTTTGGTATATGTATCGAAATAAAATTGTTTTATTATTTTTCTATTTTTATTGTTTTTCGGCACAATCTCAAAAAATAATTTATGGTAAAGTAAGCGATACTGAAAATAAAGAACCAATTACTGGAGCTATTATTCAATGGGATTCAAAAACACTCACTACATCCGATAAAAATGGTTTTTTTTATTTATTAACTAATACTTTTCAAGGTGAGTTAAGTGTTTCAATGGTTGGTTATGAATCAAAAAAAATTGGCATTAAAAAAATTGAATCAGACAGTATTTTTTTATCTATTTTACTAAATACAGATGTTATTTTAGATGAAGTTGTTATTAGTGCTGGGAGATTTGAGCAAAAACGATCTGAGGTTACGGTTAGTATGGATTTGATTAAACCAGAACTAATTCATCAAAAAAATGCCACACAGCTTGATCAAATAATTACACAAGTTCCTGGCGTTACTTTTCAAGACGGACAAGCCAGTATTCGAGGTGGTAGTGGTTTTAGCTATGGTGCTGGTAGCCGAGTTCTGATGCTTCTCGATGACATGCCTATGATTTCTGCAGATGCTGGGGATATTAAATGGTCATTTATACCTATTGAAATGGTAGAGCAAATTGAAGTGACGAAAGGAGCTTCTTCAGTATTATATGGCTCTGGGGCTCTAAATGGCGTTATTCACCTCAGAACACGTTATGCAAGAGACAAGCCCTATACACAAATAACCACTTTTTTAGGAAACTACGACGATCCCAGAAATACTTATAAATGGTGGAAAGGAAGATCTCAATTTCAAAAAGGACTTACAATAACCCATATACAAAAAATTAAAAACTCTGATATTTCAATTAGTGGGCAGTATTTTAAAGATGACGGATACCGATTTTTAGAAAATGAAAACCGTGCGCGAGTGCATCTCTCATGGAATTATAAACCAAAACAAATAAAAGGTTTAAGTAATAAACTATCTGGTGCTTTTTTGCAGAATAAAGGGGGATTATTTTATTTATGGCAAAATTATGATTCGGCTTTTATACCTCAAAATAGAGAACTGCAAACCTTGTACAGTCTAAATGGAAATTTAGATAATGTTACTGATTATATTAATACTGCAAACCATTTTAAATTAACCTGGCGGAATCGCTATTTCTATACTAATAATTTAAGCAGTTTCTCACATATGAATTATTCTGAATTGCAATTTCAAAAACAACTGCAAGACGGTATAGTATTTAACAGCGGCATTATTGGTATTCGATCCGAAACTATATCTGATATCGTATACGGAAATCATTTAGGCCTTCAGTATGCTTTTTATAATCAGCTGGATGCTTCGTGGATTAAAAAACTACATCTAACAATTGGCTTAAGAATGGAGCGTGCAAAATTAGACAAAGAAACTTCTGAATATAATTGGTTTGGGATTACAAGGCCAATAGTGCCTGTTTTAAGATTCGGAGCAAACTATGAAATATGGAAAGGTTCAAATATCAGAGCTTCATATGGACAGGGTTATCGTTTTCCTAGCACTGCTGAAAAATATGTTAATACAGGAGTCAGCGTTTTAAAAATTTTTCCTAATCCTAATTTAAAGGCCGAACGAGGAGAAAATATGGAAATTGGTATTAAACAAGGTTTTATTATTGGTTACTTGAAGGGACAAATTGATGCTGCTGCATTTTGGACGCGTTATGATAACATGATTGAGTTTGTATTTAATTATTATAACTCTGATCCAAATTTACCATTAGTTGAAAAATTAAATTATTATGGTTTTAGATCTGAAAATCTGGGAAAGTCTGATATTAAAGGGTTAGAAATTAGTCAATCTATGTTTTATAATTATAAGCACTGGTCTATTCAAACTATGGGCGGATATACTTTTATTAATCCACTAAAACCAGATTTTAATATTCAACGAGATACACTTGGTTTATATTATCCTTTTTTGGATTCTTCTCAGTTCAATGTTCTTAAATACAGAAGCAAACATTTATTTAAATGGGATATTAACATAACCTATAAAAAGTTATCTCTGGGCTGGAGCTGCCGCTATCAAAGTCGAGTATTAAATATTGATAATAGATTTATTAGACCTATTTTTGAAGAATTAGGTAATGGTTTTGAAGCTGATGATGCCCCAAGTATTTTACCAGGGTTAAAAGCCAATTGGAATGAATTTAGTAAATCCTTTTGGGTACATGATTTAAGATGTAATTTTCAGGTAACCCGTTCCTGGACAATTGCATATATTGTTAATAATGTTACCAATACCTCATACCAAAGTAGACCAGGAGATATGCGACCTCCTCGACTAAATCAAATTCAAATCACTTTTACACCAGTATACAAAAATTAATTTTGTTGGTCTATTTTAATAATTTTTTCTATTGGCTTATCTATAAATATTATAAACAAAAACTTGTCAGTTCGTTAAAAATTTTTCCTCTTTTAATTTTTATATCAACAACTTTTAACTTCAAAACCTCATCTCAATTCTTATTTACAAAAAAGTAAATAAACTCGAAGTAACTTTGAATTATCGATTCGATAAAAAATTCTACTAACTTTAATTTTTGTGTTTAAAAAATTATGAAATTATTTTTCATGATAATAAAATAAACAAAAAAAGGTAGCCAAAATGGCTACCTTTTTAAATTTAATTAATAACTAAAATTATTCAATAACCAATTTATAGTTAGCTGAACCCAATTTAGTATCTATTTTAACAATATAAATACCTTTTGCATATCCATTTAAGTTAAATGTTTCAGAAGTATTTTGTGTTGTTGACTTCACTATTAATTTACCTAAACCATCTAATACACTTATTGTTTTCTCGCCATCAAATTCAAATTTAGCGGTAAACAAACCTTTGGTTGGATTTGGGAAAATAAAAGTATTTTGGAGTCCATTAGTATTAGCTTCTATTCCAGTACAACTATTTACTTTAATCAAAAATGATAGGTTGTTTACACAAGAGTTGCTGTTTGTACCAGTCACAGAGTAAAACCCAGTTGATAAAGGAGAAACTGTAAAGCTATTAGCAACAATATTTCCTGGCATCCAAGTATAGGTGGTTGCTCCATTTGGTGTAATGGTTGCTATATCACCTCTGCAAATTTCTGGAGCCGCAGGATTAATCGTAATTACTGGTAAAGGATTAACAATAATAGATAATGTTGCATTACCAATACATCCTAATGTGTCTTCCGCAATTACAGAATAAACTGTAGTTGAATTTGGAGAAAAGATTTGAGTGTTATTAGTACTTCCATTGCTCCAAGTGTAAGAAATAGCACCAGTTACCGAAAAACTTGATGAGCCACCCAAACAAATTGATGCTGAGGGAGGTGTTATTACTATAATTGGGATAGGGTTTGTTGAAATTATGATTGTATTGGATCCTACACAATTATTAGCCCCCGTACCGAATAAAGTATAAGTAGTTGAAGCTGTTGGCGTAACTATTGTATTAAGATTATTTCCACCTACACTCCAAGTGTATGAATTGGCACCTGAACCAGTTAATGTTAACGAAGTTGAGTTACAAACTAAAAGAGAACTGGCTGTGATTGAAATTGAAGGGGCTGGATCAGTTAAAACAATAGCACTCGCAGATGAACTGCAACCATTTGCATCAGATCCGAGAACAGAAAATTGAGTGGGTGCTGATGGGGTGAATGCAGATGTAGAACCTGTATTATTATTAGCCCAAGTATATGTTAATGCACCAGATGCTGTAAACGTAACTGGAGATAATGCACATACAGTTACCAGTGTAGGTGTAACAGCTACAGTCGGCAATCCATAAGCATATAATGTAGCAGTTTGAGAAGATGAACAGCCAATTGAATTTGTACCTACTACACTGCATATTATACTTGATAGAGGGCCAGATGCAATAATATTTGCTGTATTGGTGTAGGTATTGTTAGACCAAGAATAAGTTACAGAACCTGATGCAGTAAAAGTAAATGGAGAATTAGGACAAGCAGTTGCTGTTGAAGGAGTAATTACCATATTTGTTCCTGAAATAACAGAAACGCTAACCTGGTTAACAGAAACACAACCATTAGCACCAGTACCAAGAACAGTGTATACGGTATTGGCAAGAGGTGTGTATGTTTGAGTATATGGTGGAAGTGGAACAGTAAAAGAAGGGCCACTTAAACTATTATAAGTATAACTTGTGGCTCCAACAGGAGTAAGTGTAATAGTGTTACCACAAATGATATTTCCACCTCCTGTAATTGTAACAGATGGGGCTGGTAAGATATTAATACAATAATCTTCAGTCTCACCCCAATTATATGGATTTGCAGGACCAGGTACAGAACCTTCTACTGCAACAACTCTCATTCGTGTCACTCCAACACTTGCTGTATTTGGAATATTTAAAAATCCTGAATTAACTCCATTAACAGTTGCACCATTAGAATAAACCATTTCACCTGGATCAGTAAAATTACCATTTTGATTAATATCTACGTATATATTCATCCCAACACCGTACCAACCACCACAAGTACCCAATGTGACTGAAAAAGGAACCTGTCCAGTACAAACAGAGGGAGCTGCTACAAAATAGGTATAATTAGCATATCGCTGAGCAATTGAACCAGGTCCAGGCCCAACAGAAACACAAGTACTAATATTAGTCATGGTTCCAACTGAAACTGTTAAGATTTCTTCGTCGCCAGCTATACCAGCTATAGATGGTGCATATGGATTACAAGCACAAGGGTTAACCAATGGAGAAAATGAAACCACTGAGGTGGAAGCTGTAAGCCCACCATTTGCACAAGTACTCACCAATTGATAATATGTTGTAGTAGTTGTAGAAGTATTTAATAATGCTCCCGCACCACCTACATTAGCCCAAGGGCCATTGTTGTTTGGAGAAGATTGCCATTGATAAGATAGACCTGTAAAGGCAGACAAACTTGTTGTATTTAAAGTAAAAGCAACATTAGGGCAGCCCTGAGGTGATGAAATAGAAGGGGTTAATGCAGCAGGAACACCACTACAAGGGTTACCAGCAACAATATTAATACAATAGTCTTCGGTTTCACCCCAAGTATAATTACCAGTCGGCCCAGGCACAGTTCCTTCAACTGCAACAACTCTCATTCTAGTAATACCAGGAGTTGCACCGGCAGGTATAATTATATTGCCGGTATTGGCTACGTTATTGGATGATGCAATGGTAGCAACGTTTTCGTTTGCGCCAGTAAATAAACCATCTTGATTATAATCGATATAAATTTTTGTTTGAACACCATACCAACCATTACAAGTACCTACAGTAACACCATAGTTAATAGTAGAACCAATATTAACAGCTGGTGCTGCAACAGCACCAGTGTAGTTGCTATACATTCTATTTACTGAACCTGGACCAGGAGCAGTAGATGCACAATTACTTGTATTATTTAAAGTACCAAAGGTTACATTAAAAATTTCTTCGTCAAAGGAAGAGGTAGCACTAGAACTACCATAAATCAGAGCAGAGCAGGGGGTTTGAACGCAATTGCTTGAATAAGTCATTCTTGTATTTTGATTTAAACTCGCACACGAATAATTAGTTAATAAAACTGAATAGGCACCTGTTGTGGGACAAACCCATGTTCCTTGAGATTCTGCACCACAATTATCATCATAACCAGCTAAAACTGAACCGCCAAAAGCTTGACTGTATACACGTATATATGTATCAGCACCACCAGCTAAACCACAAGTAGCAAAATAATAAGAGCAACCAGCGGTAGCATTAAAATTAAAAGCTCTTGAACCTGAATTGTAAATTGCAGTTGTTTGAGAAGTGGTTGTAGGAAAAATTTGTACGTTTGAAGCAGGAGCCAAACAATATTGTGCTTTTACATTATTAAAAAAGCATGCAAAAATAAAAAAGACAGCAACTAAGGCAGTTTTTTTAATTAAGTTTTTAGGTAGATTTTTTTTCATATGATGGTAGTGTTATTAATTTTGATTTTTTTAACAAAGAATTTTACTAAATTTATTGCATCAATTAATTTTTATTACAATGATAAAACAATAATTTTAAATTAACAACAAATTAATAAAAAAAATTTTTAAACAAAAAAATGTAATTTATTGGTAAATATATTCCTTATTCTGCTTTATTAAATAAAGCGATAATATTTTAACTTAGACATCTAAATTGCCATAATTGAGTTTTTTACCCTTAATGAACAAAATAATTTTAAAAATTAAAATTAAAAAAGGTATATACATGGCTACATTAGGGAAATCGAAATGATTTAAAATAATATTAGATTTTCGCTTTAATCTCTCTGTTATAAGATACATCGAAGGAATTAAAAGTAAAGTTAAGGCCGTAGCAAATAATAATCCAAAAATCATAGTCCAGCTCAAAGGCCCCCAAAATACAACACTATCCCCTCCAAAGAAAATATGAGGGTTAAAGTTTGTAAATAAAGATTCGAAATTAATATTTAAACCCACTGCTAAGGGAATTAATCCTAAAACAGCGGCAATTGCTGTTAATATTACAGGGGTCATTCGAGTGCGACCAGCCTCAACAGTTGCTTCATATAAGCTCATCCCTCCTGAGCGAGCAAACTCTGCAAACTCAACTAGCAAAATACCGTTTCTAACAACAATGCCTCCTAAGGCAATAATTCCGACACCAGTCATTACAATACTCATTTCCATTTTAAATAAACCAACGCCTAATAACACGCCTATAATACTAAATAAAATTTCGGATAATATAATGATAGTTTTACCTAAAGAATTAAATAAACCAACTAAAACCAAAAGCATAATGCCTATTGCACTTAACATTGCTCCACTTAAAAAACTCATGGTTTCTTTTTGATCTTCGGCCTGCCCGCCAAACTTAATATTTACATTACCTACTGGTTTAAAAGATAGGACTAGCTTTTGAATTTTTTCAGCCACCTCATTGGCGTTGTAGCCTTGTTTAACATCAGAAGAAAGCGTAATTAAACGAGTGTTATTTTTACGTTTGATACTCGCATAAGTATTATCATAACGTATATTGCAAACGGCAGAAATTGGAACAGTTCTTACTATGCCACCCATATTCATATCTCGGTAAGTAATTTTTAAATTGCGAATAGTTTCAATATCTGAACGTTGATCTAACTTGTAACGTAACTGCACGGGGTATTCATCATCAACATCTCTAAATTTAGTTGCCTCAATGCCATAAACAGCACCGCGAATTTCCATAGCTAATTGATAAGTAGATAAACCTTCTCGCTGGGTTCTTTCGCGATCTATATCAAAAATAATTTCGGGTTTATTTCCTACAAAATCTGATTTTAGATTATCAAGTCCATCTATTTTAGCATCTTGAATAAATTTTTTAACAAGATTGGCACTATTGACAAGCTCGTCAAATTCGTCGCCAGAAACTTCGATACTAATTGGTTTAGCTTGTGGTGGGCCATTTTGCTCTTGATTTACGGTTATTTCGGCCCCAGGAATTTGCCAATTTAAAGATTGTAATTTGGTTAAATAATCTGTTGTAGATAGGCCATTTCGTTTTTCGTATTCCACAAAAGCGATGGCGATTTTGCCTTTATTGGGATATGCATTTTGGTCTCCATCTCTTGGATCGGTTACCCCAATGGTAACATTACTAATCATAGATTCGACAATTGGATTATTTTTACCAATAACGCTGTTTACTTTATTTTCTACTTGGCGCATAATAGTATTGGTAATATAGGGATCGGTGCCTTCTGGTAATTTAAGATAAACATAAATATTATTTGGGTCTCCTTGCGGAAAAAACACCACTTTAGGGCCACGAGCTACAAAAAAAACGATAGAAAAAATAAATAACAAAATAACGTAAATTACTGGTCGCCAGGGTTTAATAAGGCACCATTTAAGCACTTTAACGTATCTGTTAACTAATGCAGGCCAAACTTTAAATTGCCATGAATTAATTACTTTATAAAGCCAAAAACGGTGTAAAATTAAAAAGAGACCGAGAAAAATAATAAAATTACCTACACCAACATGGCCGCTAGCATAAGCAGTTGCTGCAAGAACTCCGTAAAGTAGTAATTGCATTTTACCTTTTTTATTTATTTTACCATAATTTTTTGCTTCATCATCGTGTTATTTCATAAAATCGACTGCAAATACAGGATTTATAATATAGGCCACAAATAAAGAAGCGACTAAAGAAATAATTAAAGTAATGGGTAAAAAATACATGAATTTGCCAATAATGCCTGTCCAAAATGCCAGAGGTATAAAAGGAGCTAAGGTAGTTACTGTTCCGGTAAGTACAGGTAAAAATACTTCGCCTGCGGCCATTTTAGCCGCAGTTTTAATATCACGCTTACCATTTGCAAACAATCGATGAGTATTTTCAATAACAACAATAGCATCATCAACAACAATGCCAAGAGCTAATAAAAAAGCAAAAAGTACAATCATATTAAAAGTAAAACCAATACCAGGCATTAATAAAAAAGCAATAAACATAGAGAGGGGAACAGATAAAGCCACGAACAAGGCATTGGTAACGCCCATAAAAAACATGAGTACGATGGTAACTAAAATAAAGCCAATAATAATGGTATTAATTAAATCTTGAAGGGTTGTTTTAGTTTGAGCACTTTGATCGCCGCTAATATTAATTTCTATACCTTTCGGAAAATCATTCTTTTTCATTTCGGCAATGACAGTTTTTATTTTATCGGCAGCAGCAATTAAATTTTCGCCAGATCTTTTAATTATATTGAGGGTGATTACATTTTTTCCTTTTGAACTGGAGTAGCTTTCTTTTTCTTTGAAGCCATCTTTTACCTCAGCCACATCTTTTAAAAATAACTTAGCGCCAACGGCAGAGGTTACAATAATATTTTCAATTTCAGTTGGATTTTTAAATTCACTTTTTATATTAATGGTTGGTTTCATTCCATTAATAGGCACATTACCTCCGGTGATTGATAAATTTTCTTGGCCAATTGCCCTTTGAATATCGCCCAAAGTTAATTGGGCGGCTTGTAGTTTATAAACGTCAATGTTAACTTGAATTTCTCGATCGAGTCCGCCAACAATTTTAGCTTCATTAATTTCTTTTAAACCTTCAAGGCCTTCCTGCAAATTTTCGGCATATTTTTTTAATTGTTTTAAATCATAGTTACCAGAAATATTAATGTACATTATGGGTATTTCTGAAAAAGCAATTTCTTTTATCACAGGCTCACGAGTGAGAACTTGGGGCATATCGGAACGAGCTTCGTCTACTGCATCTTTAACTTTTTGTTTAGCTAAATCAGTCTTAATATCGGTTCGGAACTCAACTATAATTACCGATACATCTTGTAAAGAAGTGCTATTAAATTTTTTTATACCCGAAATAGATTTTAATCTTTTTTCAATTGGTTTAGTAATTGTATTTTCGATGTTGGTGGGAGAATTGCCCCCATTGACAGTACTAATGTATATGGTTGGAACGGTAATATCTGGGAAATTTTCTTTAGGCAAAGAATTGTATGCCATAATACCAGCAATAGCAATAAAAATAGTAATTAAATAAACAGTTAATTTATTTTCTATAGCCCAACTAGAAGGTTTAAATTCTTTAAATTTTTCTAACATAAATGTTTATTTCAAATATTTAATTAATAATTGACACTAATTACTAATCAAAAAGTAATTTATTTTTTTATGATTATATTATCTCCCTCGAATACTAAATCGTATCCATCGGTAATTAATAAATCGCCATTATTTAATCCTGATATTATTTCGGCATTTCCATTATATTGATTTGCTATACTAATTTTTTTATTAACTACTTTTCCATTTTCAGCAATCATTACAAAACTATCGTTGGTAGTTTTTTGAATAAATTTAATTGGAATAACTATCAGAGGCGCTGAAGATTTGTAATCATTTATTTTTAATTTAGCTACCATATTTGGTTGAAATTCTTTATTAGAATTTAATGCCACTTCAATGGCAAAAGTGCGGCTTAGGGCATTAATGGTGCGAGAAGAGTATGTTACTTTAGAAAAAACAGAATCATTCATATCGGGAAAAATGAGTAATACTTCATTACCATTTTTAATTTTAGAGACGAAGCTTTCGGCTACCTCTGCTTTGACTTTTAATTTATTAAAATTAACAACACTAATAGCTGCCATTCCTGGAAAAACAGGCTGACCTATTTTGATATTTATGCCATCAACGGTTCCATTAATAGGCGATATAATTTTACTCATTTTGAGTTGCTCTTGAATCATGGATATTTTTTTCTCTAAACTTTCTTTATTTGTTTTGGCTTGTAAAAATTGAATTTCGGTGCCTATTTTTTCGGTCCATAAATTTTCTTGTTTAAAAAAAACTTCTTTAGCTAGTTCGTAATTAGTTTCTAAATCTTGTAATTGTTGCTGAATAATTCGCGTGTCTGTTTCTGCTAAAACCTGATTTTTTAAAACATTATCGCCAGGGTTTACATTAATTTTTATAATTGTACCTGGTATTTCACTTGACAGAGAAACGCTCTCTTCGGCATCTACCCTGCCTTGAACCTCAATAAAAGTTTTAAAAATTTGAGGTACAAGACTCATTATAGAAACTTCTGTTTTTTTATCGTTTAAAGAACTTGTATCTGATTTTTTTAATTCTTCTTCTAAGGCTGCTATTTTAGTTTCTAAATCTACTTTTTGCTTTTTTAGTTTTTCAAGATTGGCTTTATTATCAATAGAGCTATTGCAAGAATACAATGAAACAATAAATAAAAATAGAATAGTAAAATTTTTTAAATAATTACTTTTAACAGGGGCGAAAGAAACGCTAAAATCATTTGATGTCATTTTAATTTTTTTTATAAATTATTTTATTTAACTAAAGTTCCTATTGCTTTTTGATAATCAATTTTTGCTACAATCATATCGAAGCTTGCATTATAATAATTTGTTTGAGCTTCTTTTAATGAGGTTTCGGCATTAACAATTTCTAAATTACTACCTACTCCACTTTGATATTTTTTTTGTGCTACATCGTAAATATGTTGGGCCAGAATCATATTTTTTCTTTGAATAATTAAACTGGAATATGCGTTGCTATATGAAATGCTGGCAGCTGTTGCTTCAAATTCGGCAGCCATTTGCAGATTAACTAGAGTGTTTTTATTTTTAAGTGCAACTATTTTTGCTTGTTCTAATTTATTAATTCTTTGCATACCCGAAAAAATTGGCATATTTAAAGTAAAACCAATTAATGAAACTTGATACCATTGTTTATTAATATCATTTTGGTCAAAATCTAATAAATTAAACCTTGTTCGTTGAGCATTATATTGTAAAGCTCCATAGGCCACAATTGTTGGTAAGAAACCCCATTTCATTCTTTTTACATCAATATCAAAAAGAGATTGTTGAGATTGAATTAATTGGTATTCGGGACGTTTAGATATATCAATTTTAGAAACATTTAATTCTTCGAACTGATCTGAAATTTCGGGAAGAGATTGGGATAAAAAAATAGAATCATTTAACTTATATCCCATCTGAAATTTTAGCATTGTTTCGGACAAACCAATTAATTTAACGATTTTATCTTTTTCGGTTACCAAATTATTGTATTGAACTTCTAATCTCTCTACATCAATTAACTCGGCAAAACCCTGCTGATTAAAAGCTTTGGTATCGTCAAAAATCTTTTTTAAGCGTAATATATTAGCTTCTAATAATTTAATTCGTTCATTATTTATAATTACATTGTAGTAAGCTTTTGAAACCTGAGCAACTAAATCTGATTTAGTTCGGGATAAGTTAATTTTAGATAAATTCATAAATTCTTGAGAAGCCTTTAACCCAAAAATATAGTCGCTACTAAAAATTAATTGAGAAGCAGAAAAACCTGCAGTACTATTATATTTAGTGCCAAATTTAACTGGAAGATATGAGCCTAATGGACCTCCAAAGATTTGTGCGGGTAATAAAGAAGTTGGAATATCTATATAATCTTTTAAATCGATGCTTGAATTTATCTGAGGTAGGCCAATACCAGTAATTTCTTTTCGTCGATAATTGGCGTTTTTTAAATCTAATTCGGCATTTAAATAATTTGGACTGTTTTTAAGAGAAAAATCGATGGCTTGTTGCAAACTAAAAACTTTGGTATTAATTTTTTGAGCATTTAACTTAATTAATAAAACAAAGTGAGCTATGAATATTGTATAGTGTTTAAAATTTATCATATTAATTTATTTTTTTTCGATGGAATCTTACAAAATGAGCATTAAAAAAAAATATTTAAATTAATTTTTTATAATTATCAAATAATTTATGGCCTTTTAAAGTGCAAATACCATAAACAAACATATCTAAGGTTAATTCGTATGATTTTGCAAAGCTAACTTTTTCAAAAGAAAAAGAATTTCCAAACATCAATACATCTATTTGATTTAATCGGAAATGAGATACAAATTCAGGTTCAATATCAGAACGATAATACCCTTGAATCATTCCAACTTTTAAATTACTTAAAGTATTCTTGTATGCAAAGTTTTGTTTAAAAGATTGAAAACGATTAAAAGCAGTAGGATAAAATTTTTTAAGATCAATAAAAAACATAGGGTTTATGTTTTGCATAAAAGTTTTCATTTTATTCGAAATAAGAATCATTTCGTGAATAGGATCAGTTGCAGATTTATTAAATTCTTGAAAATCATGCTCGTGTTGTTTCATTTCGGAATCAAACAATTGAGTTACTAAATCGTCTTTTTCTTTATAAAACTGATAAATAGTTTTTTTTGATATACTTAATTCTTTAGCAATATCATCCATTGTTACGTGTTTAATACCGTATTTAAAAAATAAATGTAAAGCAGTTTTTAATATTTTTTCTTGAATATCCAATTTAAAAAATAGGGTGTAAAACTAAGAAAACTTTAAGTGTTTTGCAAGTTTCTTTAAAAAAAATATTTTTTGCATCTTTACAAATAATGGCTGAGAAAGAAAATATAAAATTAAAGCGATTTCGTGAAATTTTGAGAAGTAAGTATCGACTTATTTTGTTGAATGATTCTAGCTTTAAAGAAAAAATCTCAATTAAATTAACTCCTTTATCATTAATTATTGGAGTTTTCATGCTAATTATCATTTTAACCAGTGTAATAATAATGGTAGTTGCCTTAAGTCCATTGCGAGAATACATTCCAGGTTACGGTGATTTAAGCGAACAAAAGAAAATTTTAAGACTAAGTTTTAAAACCGACTCAATAGAAGATGCCTTAAAATCCAGACAACTATATTTAACAAGTATTTTAGATGTTCTAAACGAAAAAAAAGAAAAATCAATTGAAAAACCTAAAAAAGATAGCACCAATAAATACAACAAATTAAAATTGAATCCCAGCGAAAACGATATTTCTTTTAGAAAAGAATTTGAAGAAAATAAAAATAACAGCAAAAATAATGTAGCTAAATTAAAATACAAAGGTTTAAGTGAAGTTGTATTTTTTACACCAACGAACGGATACATTAGCAATTCATTTTCTGAAAGTAACGGACATTATGGAATAGACATAGTTACAAAATCTGAGGAAACTATTAAATCAACGCTAGACGGCACAGTTATTTTTAGTTCATTTTCGGCCGAGGATGGTAACGTTATTCAAATTCAACACAATAATAATCTTGTAACAATATATAAGCACTGTTCGGCCTTGCTAAAAAAAACTGGCGATAGGGTAAAATTAGGCGATGTAATTGGTATTGTTGGCAATAGTGGAGAAAATAGTCGTGGCCCACATTTACACTTCGAATTATGGCTTAATGGCGTTGCAATTAATCCAAAAGACTTTGTTGTTTTTTAAAATAAGCAAAGCTTAAAAACAAAGTATTAAAAATTGCGAAAAAACTAATTCCAGCTTGAGATTCTAAAGTATCTTCTAAAATAAAGGAATTTATTGCTAAAATAAAAAAAGGCCAATATAAAATAGGTAAAAATTTATTTAATGCAATAACTGGATAAATAAGGCTGCAGATAAAAAACAACAAGCCAATTAATCCGAGTGAAACAGAAATAGTTATGAATTGATTATGTGGTCGTTTATACCATTTTGGTTCGAGAGGAGATTTTGTTTTACTATAAGTTTTATTAAGTTCTAATTGTACATCTCCTGTACCAACACCAAATAATGGGTGATCTTTAATAATATACAAAGCTGCTTTCCAAAAATATAATCTCATGGTGAGAGAATGTCCATTTAAATTACGTCCATTTTGATATTCATCAATTTCGTTAATTAATTCGTAAAGTCTTTTATGTATAAACGACCAGTCAGGATACAAAAAATTAGTTATATGATGAGTTATATTCCATTTATCAGTTTTTGATAAATTATTTATACCATCAGAATCTTTTGATAAACCTTTGCTTGAAAGATACCTAACAAGTACTTCGTAAATTTCTAAATTATGTTCTTTGGGTTTAAAAGAAAAACTATCAGTTGGCATTTGTTTGTTCCATTCTCTTTTTAATTCTTCAGGTTGAATATTAATTAACACATAATTTCCATTTTCTTTTTGTCCTGTAAAATCATAGTGAAAATATAAATTACCCGAGCTACTTTTTTCTTGTTTTGTATTATATAAAGATTGTTTTACAGATAGTTGTTGACGATAAACTCCTTTTAAATAAAAAAACGAATATCCAGTCAAACAAATAAAAATAATAAGCATTGTATATTTAATAAATGATTTTTGCATAAAAAATAAATAAATAAATATAAAAAAAGCAATACAAAAAAAGTTGACAATACCCGAAGCTAAACCCAAAATAAATAAGGCTGAAACAAAGAAGATTAATAAACAAAAAATAATTATTTTTTTATACTTACTTTGAATTTCAAAAACTAGATATACTAAAATGGCGATGGCTAAATTTATAAACAATCCCAGGCGAATATGACTCATAAAACGAGATACTTCTCTGACCGATAAGCCATGATGAAGGATAAAGCTATATACTATACACCAAGTGATGTTTAAAAAACACCCTAATAAAAAGGCATAAAAAATATAATATAATTCTTTTTGTTTAAGAGGGCGAGAAGTAAAAAAAACTAGAGGTGCCAAGACTAAAGGTATTTTTGTTCTTAAATCATGAAAAGCTGTCAATAAATCTTGAGAGTATAACATACCCAAAAGATGTATAAAAAAAACTGAGCTTAAAATCCAAAATAAAATATTTTGTTTTAATTGTTGCCATTTTCTTAAAAAGTCTCGTTCTATAACCCAATTTGTTAGTAGTAATACTTGGGCGATACTTGTTGGCGAACTTCCTAGCATAATACCAAAACCCAAACTACAAAGGCCAAATAAATAAATAGAATTGTGTGTTTTATCTGTAAACATTATTTTAATAACGTAAAAACAAATAGAAAAGTATTAGTTTAATAAATAGATATTAGTTAGCAAAATCAGATAAAAATTTTATTCGAACGGCTCTAATTTCTTCTTCAGAATATTCGTTTTCGCCTAATTCTTTTAATGCTAATGAGATATCACCAGAATCGCTTTCTTTAAAATATTTTAAAATCTCATCTTGTTTTTCTTCATCCATTATATCATCAATAAAATAGTTGATATTAAGTTTTGTGCCTGATTCAACAATAGTTTCTATTTCGGTTAATAAATTTGGCAAGCTTAAGTTTTTACTTTTTGCCATTTCTCTTAACCCAATTTTACGATCTATGTTTTGAATGATGTAAACTTTTAAACCAGATTTATTGACTACCGATTTAATAACCATATCAACTGGGCGTTCGATGTCATTTTCTTCTACATAAGATTTAATTAATTCGATAAAAGGCTTCCCAAACTTAGCAGCTTTACCCGAACCTACACCGCTTATTTTGATCATTTCCTCCATATTAATAGGATATTGAATAGCCATTTCCTCGAGAGAAGGTTCTTGAAAAATAACATAAGGAGGTAAATTTTTTGATTTGGCTGTTTTTTTTACTAAATCTTTTAATAGAGAAAATAAGACCTCATCAGAAGTACTGCTTCCAATTTTATCATCAGTAAATGAATCATCACCAAACGCATTATTAGTTTTACTAAAATGATTATCTCTAGTAAATTTTATACTAGCTGGCTTTTTAAGAAAGCCTCTGCCCTTTTCTGTAATTTTTAATAAACCATAATTTTCTATATCTTTTGATAAAAATCCGTTAACAATGGCTTGACGTAAAATAGACATCCAAAATTTATCATCCTTATCGTGATCAATTCCTTTACCCCATGTTTCTAAAATATTTTGTTTGTATGTTTTAGCAGTGGCAGTTAGCATACCCATTAAAACATTAATAACATCTTTAATTTTATGTTTTTCTTTTATTTCGAGAACACATTCTAATGCTAACTCTAGGTCTTCTTTTGCCTCAAACTTTTGTTTAGGATGGCGACAATTATCGCACATTTCGTTACATTTTGATTCATCAAATTCTTCTCCAAAATAATGTAATAAAAATTTTCTGCGACAGCTATTTGATTCAGCAAAAGAAGATGTTTCTGATAACATTTGTTTTCCGATTTCTTGTTCAGCTACCGGCTTATCCTTCATAAACTTTTCTAATTTTACGATATCGTCGTTACTGTAAAACGTTATACAATTTCCTTCACCTCCATCTCTTCCGGCTCTTCCGGTTTCTTGATAATAACCTTCTAATGATTTTGGAATATCGTGATGAATTACAAAACGAACATCGGGCTTATCTATTCCCATACCAAAAGCGATAGTTGCAACAATTACATGCAAGTCTTCCATTAAAAACATATCTTGAGTAAGCCCACGTTCTTTAGAATCTAATCCTGCATGATAGGGGGCTGCCTTAATTCCGTTAGCTTTTAGTTCGTTGGCAACCTCTTCAACTTTTTTTCTACTTAAGCAATAAATAATTCCACTTTTACCACTATTGTTTTTTACATATTTAATAATTTCTTTATTAACGTTTTGTTTGGCTCTAATATCGTAATAAAGGTTATCGCGATTAAACGATGATTTAAATAAATCAGCTTCTAACATACCTAAATTTTTTTGAATATCATGCTGAACTTTAGGAGTGGCAGTAGCAGTTAATGCAATTACCGGAACATTGCCTACAGCTTCAATGATTGGTCTTAATCGCCGATATTCAGGCCTAAAATCATGGCCCCATTCAGAAATACAATGTGCCTCATCAATAGCAAAAAATGAAATTTTAAACTCCTTAAAAAAAACAATATTATCTTCTTTAGTTAAAGTTTCAGGAGCAATATAAAGTAATTTTGTTTTACCAGATAAAACATCTTTTTTTACCTGAGCGGTATCGCTTTTATTTAATGACGAATTTAAAAAATGGGCAATGCCGGTTTCATTACTAAAACCTCTTATGGCATCCACTTGGTTTTTCATTAAAGCAATAAGAGGCGAAACAACAATGGCTGTTCCTTCGCTAATGATTGCGGGTAACTGATAGCATAAACTTTTACCTCCACCAGTTGGCATAATTACAAACGTATCTCGACCGCTTAGTATATTTTTTATTATTTTTTCTTGAGTTCCTTTAAATCCATTAAATCCAAAAAATTTTTTTAGAGTAGCTGTAATTTTTGAGGTCTTTATTTCGGCAATCATTATTTGAGATAAATATTATGACTATTTGAGTTTTTAAGTGGATTTTTTTGAATTTTTCAATTCTTAATAAAGATATACAAAAAAAACTTTATTTTATTTGTTTTTTTTACAAAATAAAATATTTAAGTATTTTTAATAAATAAAGGAATTAAATAAACAAAAAAATTACAAATTTTTATCCATTTTGGGGTAATAACGAAGTAAAATAAAAGAAAAAATAATAGCGGTAAGTATTCCAACATAAAAACTAATGCCAGTATCCTGAATAATTAAATAAAAAAAAGTTTTAGAAAAGAAAGAAATGAGATAAAGTTCGGCGCCCCATTTTTTGAAATGCCATAAACCAACACAAGCAATAAAATAAGCAGCAACTAAAACGCCAAAAATTGCAGGAACAAAAAGCCCTATTTTTTTTATTGCTGGCGAAAAAACCTGAGGAAAAGTAAAGATTACAGATAAATATCCTAAAATACAAAAAGCTGTTATAATTCGAGGTCTTTTCATTATTAATAATATTTTAATTTATTCTAATTGCTTCAACAGGATCTAGTTGCGAAGCACTATAAGCGGGAATAAATCCACTTATTATTCCTATCAAAATAGAGATGGTAAAACCTAAAATAATATTAGTACCCGTTAAACTTATTTCCATTCCAACAATATCTTTTCCTAAAATTGTAATTATGTATGTGAGTAATAAACCAAAAAAACCACCAATAAAACTTAGTAAAACACTTTCACCTAAAAATTGAATTAGGATGAAAATATTTTTTGCGCCTAAACTTTTTTGGATACCAATTAAATTTGTCCTTTCTTTGACTGAAACAAACATAATATTTGCAATGCCAAAGCCGCCTACTAAAATTGAAAAGCCTCCAATAATCCAGCCTGCTATTCCAATAACTTCAAATAAACTATCAAACCCTTTACTTAATAAACTGGTTTCGTTTAATGCAAAATTAGGCTCAGCAATTGGCTTTATTTTTCTAATGGCACGCATCAAACCCGTTAATTCGTCAATCATTTCATCGTTAGAAATATTATTTTTTGCTTTTACATAAATAATAGGGTCTGAATTTTCAGACTTAGTATCAATAATGTATCGGGCAAAATTAAATGGGGTAATGGCCTGATAGTCAAAACTAATTCCTAATAAACTTTCACCTTCTTTTTTAATTACCCCAATTACATTTGCTTTTCGGCCACCAATTATAATTTCTTTTCCGATAGGGTCTTGATTTGGAAATAAGCCTGCTGCAATATTAGCACCAATAATAACAACAGCGTATCCAGCTTCAATTTCGTTTTGAGTAAAATAACGGCCATCGCTTAAATCAAAGTTTTTAATTTTATAAAATTCATAAGAAATTCCAGCAACTGATGCGTTTTTAATACTATTTGATTTATATTTAATTGTTTTACGAGCGCCCAATCTATAAGCAATGGCTTGAGTAGTTTTACATCGCGTTTGCAACTCGTCTAGTTCATGATATTTTGGTGTTGGACGATTTATATATTTCCACCATGGATAATCTGGCCCAAAAGACCAAGGCCATTTTTGTATATAAACTACGTTATTTCCTAAAGATTGTATGCTACCTCGGATATTATTCTCTAAACCATCTAAAATCGTAAACACTAAAATAATAGCAAAAATACCAATGGTGATTCCTAATAAACTTAAAAAAGAACGTAATTTATTTGATAATAAAGACTGCCAAGCAAAAATTAAACTTTCTTTTAAAAGGACAAAAAACATTTGTTATTTAATTATTTTGTGTGCTACTTTTGTGCTCAGTTTCTTCTTTCTTTTTTAATTGCGATTCAAAACGAGCTCTTTGGCGCTTTCTCATCAAATATAACAAAGAAGATAAAATAAAAAAACCAAAAAATAAAACGGCGCTATCATTATCTTTAATTATTAAAAAATAAACCATACAAAAAACGCTTAAAATTGATGACGATAGCCATAAACGTTCTAAAAAAATAAATATTTTGAGTTGTAAATTATTATTTTTCATCAGTGTTTATTAGTATTTGCCCAGTTATATGTTTAATTTCATATTTTGTAAAATCTTGATTACTTTCCATGCCTGTACCCATAATAATTTCTTTACGATTTGTTATTTTTACAAATGCATCGGTATAAATTTTTTGGGTTACTTCGTTCCAGATTAGTTTTTCAGTTTCAAGCTTTGTGCCATCTTTATTAATTAATTCAACAGCATATTTAGCTTCCATTTGCTTTTTTAGATCATACCGAATACCATAATTAGCTCTGAGTGTGGCTGAAACTTTTTCTTGATCATCAAAAAAAGTAACAAATAGTCCTTTTGGTAAAAGAGTATAAGGCTCTTTAATATTTTTATTAAAAATTAGCATTCGATTGGCTTTTAAAACCACTTTAAGATGAGAACTATCTGAATAAAGCAGGGTGATACTATCACCAATTTGGCTTGGTCTTAATTCTTTTTTAGGCAATATCATCACCTCTTTCATATCATTTGTACAAGTCATTAATGACAAGCAAGATATTAGCAATATAATAAATTGTTTTAACAAAAATTAATCGTATTTAAATTTTTGAAACCATCGGTCGCAAAAGGTAAAACCAATATTTATACGCCAATAATTATCTTTAATTAAATTATTTACTGATGTACCCATTTGCCCAAACTGTGAACTAATATTGACCATTGAAGATGATCTTCCTATACCAACTGGCAAGCCAACTCCGGCAGAAATAAAATAATCTGTGAGTAATGTTTTTTTAATATCTATATAACCAGATTGAAATGAAGCACCTATTCGGTAATTAATACGACGAAAATAAGACAAATTACCAGCCGCATATTTTTCAGGTAAAAAATTGGCGCCTAAAGATACTCTTGTGTTATTTTTAAATTCATTTATTGCATCTAAATATTTAAAATCCTGCCAATTCGTTACTGCAAAATCAGCCACTACATTTAAACGTTCACCTTTTTTAAATCCTATACCAAAACCTTGCTCTATAGGCAAGGTAATAATCCCTTGTCTATCCGTTTGAGATAAAACTGTATCTCGAATAAATTCATTTCCAAAATTATCATTAGTATAATTATAAATAAAAGTATTATAATTTGCTTTTAAAGAATTATTTAGAGCTATAAAATAACCAAAGGTGAATTTTAATTTTTCAATCAGTACTCTTTTTTTACCATTTTTTGATTTTACCGAATCAACTGAAATTGCAGTTTGTGCACCAAAGTTTGCTGTAAAATTTCCTAACGAAACACTCTTTATTCTATTCGTATTGTTATACAATTGAGAGTTTGGATAAATAACTTTAGTGTTATTTTGAAGATTACCAAAAATATAATTTACATTAAAACCAATTGATAAATCACTCATTAATTGTTTAACTAAAAATATAGAATTGTATTCGAATTTGGATAAACGCTTTAAAGAATCGGGTATATAAAGACGCTTATTTTTAAATTTAATAACTTGCAAATTAAAAGGCATAACACCATAGCCTATAAATGCACGATTTAACCCTCCTTCTCCACTATATTTATACGTTACATTTCCAATTCCGTTTTCGTTATTAGTTGCTTGAGTTTCATAACCAACATTGGTGAAGGGCATAATACCAAAACATGCACCACCATTTTTCATCACAGGAAAACCAAGAGCCCCATATGAAAAATTTGTTGACCATTTTTTTATTAAATTACTTCCACTAATAAAATTTGAATTCAAAAAAGAACCACCTACTTCTAGAGTGGTGTATTTAATTAAAGAATAAGATGCAGGATTACCAGTATTAATAAAAATAGGCATTGTAGAATCGGGCCTAAGAGCAATATAAGTGAAGCCCATACCTGAATTATGCGCTAGGGTAGTTGGCGATATTTCGCCCAAACCATAACGTGAATATGGACTAAAAGTATTAAGTTGACTTAAAACTATTGTGGGTAAAACAATTAGCAAAAAAAAGAAAGTATTAATTTTATTTTTCAATATTATAATTTAATATGTTGTTTAGGCCTTGAATAACAATTGTTGGGCTGTTAAAGAAACGATTTTTAAGTTGTTTAGACAAATAATCTGCGTCGCCTCCCGTTAATACTACTTGTAAATTTTCGTAATTTAGGTTATATAGGTTTATCATTTGCTCAATCTCGCAAGCAGATCCGATTAAAGCACCCGTTAAAAGTGATTGATTGGTATTTTCTCCAACTAATTGATTATAATTTAAATCTATATCAACTAAAGGTAAAGCCGCTGTATTTTCTTGCATAGATTTTAATCTCATTGCTATACCAGGAGAAATAGCGCCTCCTAAAAATTGATTATGACTATTTACAAAATTATATTTAATACAAGTACCCGCATCAATAGTTAAAACATTTTGATTTGGGTATAAACAAAAAGAACCTACCGAAGCTGCAATTCGATCATAGCCCAAAGTATTAATGCTTTTATAAAAGTTTTGAATGGGTAAATTAGAATCAACATCAAATAAAATAGTATTAGTTATTTTTTTTAATTGCTCTAACACCAATTCGTGTTGGGATGAAACAGAACAAATAAAGCAATGAATGAGTTTAGGAAACAGATTTAAATCAATTAATAATTCATTTACAGAATTATAAAATTTAGATTGAATTAGGCTATCTTTATTAAAAAGACCTAACTTAATTCGTGTATTTCCAAAATCTAAAACTAAATTCATAGCCATAAAGATAGATTTTTAAATCAAGCTTGATTTATATTAAGATTTTTTTAGAAATATTTTGACAAACGAATAAAATATGTATTTTTACATTTTTTAAACTTTGAGGTACCTTAGCTCAGTCGGTAGAGCAAAGGACTGAAAATCCTTGTGTCCCTGGTTCGATTCCTGGAGGTACCACAAATCAAAAAAACTCCTGTTATTTTTGAGATAACAAGAGTTTTTTTGTTTCAAACACAAAACAAGTTCTTGAAAACATCCTTCTTTTAAAAATTATTAGCAAATTTAAAATTAATTAAGATTTAATCTCCCATATTTAAAATTTATCATTTTTTTATTTAAAACGTATGTTTTCTAAAGTGTGTCCTATATTAAGAATGATTTTAGTTATTTTATTTTTCATCATTATTTTATAATTTATTTTTAATTATTTGTTTGTTTATTCTGAACTCTGCTTAATTATTTTTTTTCCTTTATCTTTAACTTGTTTTATTGTTTCTTTTAGGTTACCACCGGTATATTTAATATATAAAAGAAAGGCAATAAAAATAATAGATACATATATAAAAAACTTAAACAACTTTTTAATTAATAAAAAAAGTATAATTACAATTGCAATTCCAGATATAATAATATAAACAGAATTTGATAAAATAGTACTAATTAAATTTTCCATAGTTATTTAATTAATTTATTAAGTCATTAAATTTAATCATTATCATTCCATATATCCCAACTTTTTTCTGCTTGAAGTTGCAACATGCTTAATCCATTAATTGTAAGTGCGCCATATTTTTTTGCCTGTTCCAAAAATAAAGTTTGTTCAGGATTATATATTAAATCGAAAGCTAAATGATTAGGGGTAAACAAATGATAAGGTAAATTTGGTGCTTCGTTTTCTTTAGGATGCATTCCTAATGGACTAGTATTGATAATTAAACTAAAAGCGTTAAATACTATTTCATTTATTTCCTCATAAAAAAAAGTATTTTTTGTTTTTTTAATTTTTGAACTTACAAAATAGACCTCAATACCAATTTTCTTTAAAGCGAATTCAACTGCTTTTGCGGCTCCGCCGTTACCTAGAATTAAAGCTCTTTGATGATTAGTATCTAAAAAAGGTTTGATACTTTGAGCAAAGCCATAAACATCAGTATTAAAACCAATTAGGCGATTATTTATGATTTTTATACAATTTACTGCGCCAATTTCTTTTGCAGTTTGATTTAATTCATCTAAAAAAGGGATTATAGATTCTTTATAGGGAATGGTAACATTTAATCCTTTTAAATTTTTTAAAGAAGATATTTTATTTTTAAAATCATCTAGCGAATTTATTTCTATTAAATGATAATTATAATTTTTTAGTCCTTGATTCTCAAATTTTTTTTCGAAATATATTTTCGAAAACGAGTGATTTAAGGATTTTCCAATAAGACCAAAATTATACATGATTTTTATTTCTTAAACTAAAAAGGTAAATTAATTTTTAAGAATAGAATTTTTAACAAATTAATATTATTTACATGAATTTTGGAAAGTTAAAAAATATCTTTTTTATAATAAAAAAAATCTACAATAAAAGAAAAAATTAAAGCATTTAAATTTAATAAAACTACGCTTGTGCTGTTGGACCACCAAAATTCATAGGAAAACCATTTTCAACATCTTTAATTTTACCATTAATTTGTTCAAATTTTTGAAGATTTTCTACTAAAGCTTTTACCAAACGTTTGGCATGTTGAGGGGTAAGAAGAATCCTTGATTTGACTCTTGCCTTAGGAACCCCTGGCATTATTTTTATAAAATCAATTACAAATTCGCTTTGAGAATGGGTAATGATTGCTAAATTAGAATAAATGCCTTCAGCTATTTCTTCACTTAACTCGATATCTAAATGTGGAGTTTGTTGATTGTTATCTTCCATAAATTAATATTATTTTTATTGATTATTTTTTAAAATTATTTTCATTTCTTGAGCTATTTTTTTTGCTTCGTTGGCAGCTTTTTCTGCAAAATCTGATTTATCAGAAGCATAAATTATTGCGCGACTAGAATTAACCAATAGGCCAATTTCATCAATTAAGCCATATTTACAAACTTCTTGTAAACTTCCACCTTGGGCTCCAATACCAGGAACTAAAAGAAAATGATTTGATGCTATTTTTCTAATATTACTTAACATTTGAACTTTTGTCGCACCAACTACAAACATCATATTATTTTGGTTACCCCATTTAACGCAGGTTTCAATTACATGTAAATATAATTCTTTTCCATTTAATTGTTGTTGTTGAAAATCAGCAGAACCTTCATTACTTGTAAGACCTAAAATGATAGCCCATTTATCTTTATATTCCAAAAACGGTTTTACCGAATCGCTTCCCATATAAGGCGAAATAGTTATGGCATCAACATCTAAACTTTTTAAAAATGCTTTTGCATACATAGCACTTGTGTTTCCGATATCGCCCCGTTTAGCGTCGGCAATTAAAAAATGATTAGGGTAATTTAATTTAATATACTGAATTGTTTTTTCTAAACTATGTAAGCCGCCTAATCCGTATGCTTCGTAAAAAGCTGTATTAGGCTTAAAAGAAACACAAAAAGGAGCTGTAGCATCAACTATTTGTTTATTAAATTCGTAAATTGGGTCTTCTTCACTTTCAAATAAATGTTTAGGGATTTTTTGTTTATCGGGGTCTAAACCAATGCACAAAAAACTTTTTTTAGATAAAATTTGTTTTATTAACTCATTTCTATTCATTCGTTATATTTTCTAATTCACAATTTTATTTAAACAAGATTCGATTAACAATTCCTCACTTTTTTTATAATCTTTAGTGAATTCTTTTGTAATCCGATTAGCAATAATTATGCAAACAGTTAAACAATTATGATTTAATAATTTACATAAACCATAGAGTGCCGATGTTTCCATTTCAAAATTAATAATTCTTAAGCCATTATGATTAAATGTTGTTAATAAATTATTGGTATCATGCATAGCGGCACGCAGTCTTATTTCTCTTCCTTGAGGGCCATAAAAGCCTGGAGCAGTAGCGGTGATTCCTGAGTGTGCGAATGAACTGAACTTTTCAAGTAATTGATCAGAAGCGCTTATACAATAAGGGTAGGCTAAATTATTAAGCCATTTACTATGAATGAGAAATGCGTCGCTAATATTATTTTCGTTTATACTTTTTGTTCCTTCATAAAAATTTAATAAACCATCTAAACCTAAACCATAAGAACTCGCTACTAAATCATTTACTAATACATCTTCTTGCAACGAGCCACTGGTGCCTAATCTGTATATATTTAATTTGCGAAAAACGGGATTTATTTCTCTTTTTGTGAGATTTATATTAGCTGCAGCATCCAATTCGTTTAAAACAATATCAATATTATCAGTACCAATTCCTGTACTTAATACAGTTAAACGTTTGCCTTGATAAAAACCGGTATGGGTAATAAATTCTCGATGAGCTATTTTAAATTCTATATAATCAAAATGTTTTGATATTTCTGCCACTCGATTCTGATCTCCTACTAAAATAACATCATCTGCAATATCTTCATTTAATAAATTGAGATGGTAAACCCTATTTTGGGAATTAAGAATAAGTTCTGTTTCAGAAAAGTGTTGCATTAAATCGATATTTAAGTAAATATAAGAACCAATTTATTAAATACGCGAATTAAATCAATAAAAAAACCTTCCCTTGTGAGAGAAGGTTTAAATTTATTTATAAATATTAATTAACTAAAACAGAAAATGAAGCGTCAGAGCGAAGTTTAATAAATTCAGCGTCATTTTTTAAATACGCCTTTAAAGCACTATCTTTTTCAATAGCTATTTTTAAATTAGCAATTGCTTCTGGCGTATTTCCACTGCGAACATTTGAAATAGCTTTTAAATAAAAGCTGTATGCCATGTCTTTTTCATTGCTTGCATCAATAGTTTCTTTTACAGAACTTCCTGCTCCACTTAATAATTGAGCTAAGGCTTTATTATGCCCATTAAAATCTCCAAAATTGCTCAGAGCATCGGCATATTTACCATTACGAATTTCGATGATAGCCATATTGTATTTTGTTTCTGGCTGACTAGATGATTTTTGATAAAATTCCATAGCCGCAGCAAGATTACCGTTTTTAGATTCAATTACGCCTAAATTATTAAACACCATTGTTTGAGATCCATTTGCCGATTTTTCAGCACGTTTAAATGCTTCACCAGCTTCATTTACTTTGTTTTGAGTTAATAAAGCGCAACCTAAGTTGTTTGATGTTCTCCAATCATTGTTGTATATTTTTTCGGCAGCCTGATAAATTTGAACTTTATTATTTACATCATTAGATAAAGTACCTGCGTATAATAATTCTTCAACTGATAAACTATCCGGAGCTGAGTTAGCTAAACGAGTAATTTCTTTATCCCCTCGGTATGTTTTATTTATATTAATTGAAATTTCCGAACGACGTAACTTTGGTAATATTTTGTCTGCTAATTCAGTATAGGTTTTAGATAGATTTTTAATTTCTTTTCTGCGTTGTTCGGCATCAGGATACATTGTTAAGACTCTAAGTATTAGTTCTTTGTCTGCCAAATCAGATTTTTCCATTAAACTTTTAAAACCATCCCAATCTTCTTTTGTGGTGGCCACCTGAAATTGATCTTTTGTTTTTCCAAAAGTAATTTTTTTATCTTTATTTTTTTTGAATTCAGACATTACTGCTGCAGAACCTGAATTAGCACGATCCTTGGCAAGGTTTTCATTTTTATCTGTTTCACCATCTGGAGAAGCGAAAGCTGATACCGAAATACCTTTAAATTCATAAATAGGTGAATTTAAATTATTATTTATGAAAGTATTAATAGCTTTCATTTCTTCAGTTTTTAATTCAGTTGAGCGAACATTTGATTCATTCATGGCATAATAAATATGAGTAGTTTGATTCATAGATTCTACTTTTTGAAGAACATCTTTTGCTATAATGCCTTTTTCATCATTTCTTACCAATAAAGAACTTGCCAATGTTCCGTCCGCTAATTCAATTGGATCAAATGCTTTTTCTTTATTTTTAACTTGACCTATTGAGCGAAGTTCTATTTTTGCATTACGCATAGCGGGTTCAAAAGCAATTTTATCAGAGGGATAATTAAAAACACCTCCGGTTGAATAAACTATTTTTTGTCCGGAACCAACTGCAGACTCTCCAACTAAAGTAAGAGATTTTAATGCTTTCTCACCTCCAGCATATTTTATAACTGGGGTAACAATAAAAGTTACTTTTTTTGGGAATAATTTTTGGTTAAATTTTCCAACAATATTAAATTGAATACTATCTCCTATCATCTCTATTGGATTTGGAGAAAGTGTATATTTTATTTCGGCTTGTTTTTTTAACATTTTACCAAGAGGATCACAACCAGATAAAATCAAAGCAAATGAAATGCTTATCCCAATGTTAATTAAAATTTTTAATTTCATTTTTTGAAAGTTTAAATTATGTTTAATCATTGCAAAAATATAAAAATTTAGTAACAAAAAACATATTAATTTATTAAACAATTAAATTATTTTTAAGTTATTTTATGTAAGCTAAAATTTAATACGGTAAATAGCCAGGATAAAATTTTAATTTTTACTTTATTTATTGATGAATAATGTGCTAAATTTGTACTTATTGGAAACTAATTCAATTAATATCAATGTCCAATCTACTAAATATCCTAAACTTTTGGGGTATTTAAAGCTTTCAAAATTACGTTTGAGCTCTTTGGTGGTATTTTCGGCCATTATTACTTATTTTACTTTAACCGACAATATCAGATGGAAACAGGTTTTAGCTATTACTTTAGGGGGGTTATTAATTACTTCAGCTGCCAATGGGTTTAATCAGATTATCGAAAAAGATTTAGATAAATTAATGGATAGAACCCGATTAAGGCCAATGCCAACAGAGGTGTTGAAGGCAAACGAAGCTTTTATATTTTGTACTTTTTTAGGATTGGTTGGCACTATATTGTTATGGGTATTTACCAATCCACTTTGTGGTATTTTAGGATTTATTTCAATTATTTTATACGCATTAATATACACTCCATTAAAGCGGTTAACTCCATTTTCTGTCTTTGTGGGTGCATTTCCTGGAGCACTTCCTACTTTAATTGGTGGAGTTGCTGCAACCGATGGTTTTGGCAATGTAACTTTTTTTGCATTTTTACTATTTATGATTCAATTTATTTGGCAATTTCCACATTTTTGGTCTCTAGCATGGTTTAATCACGACGATTATGCAAAAGCAGATTTCCATTTATTACCATCAAAAAAAGGAAAGGATGATTTTTCAAAGTTTCAAATTTTAATTTATACCATTTTTTTATTTATTGTTAGCATTTTGCCTTTTGTATTTCAATGTGTAGGTTTATTAAGTACTTTGGCCTGTATCATTTGTGGATTAGCCCTTTTGCTTCAAGCCTATAATTTTTACCGATTGCCAACAAACGAGCACGCAAAAAAATTATTTTTAGTTACTTTGGTATATTTACCTTTAGTTCAATTAGCGATAATGACAAAATCTTAATTATAATTAATTTGGAAACAATTAAATCAAGAAAAAATAATTCTCACAAAGCTGAAACAAATTTGGCTAAGAGAAAAACAGCAAAACCACTCTTGTATATAGGGATTGTAAGTATGGTGATGTTATTTGCTGGTTTAACCAGTGCTTATGTTGTAAGGGCGGATAATGGTAATTGGTTAGTTTTTCAATTACCTAATATATCTATTATTAGCACTGCAATTATTGTAACTAGCAGTTTAACAATGTTAATTGCACAAATAGCTATTAAAAAAGATAATTATTTTCTAGCAAACTTGGGTTTATTTCTCACTTTAGTATTAGGAATTACTTTCTTTTTTACTCAAATAGAGGCATGGAAACAATTGTCGGCACAAGGCATATTCTTCGTTGGAAAATATAGTAATGCAGCCGGTTCTTTTTTATATTTAATTGCTTTAGTTCATCTTTTTCACATGATTGGTGGACTAATAGCTCTTTTTGTTTCATTAACTAAGTGTTTGTTGAAAAAATATTCATCGTCTGATTTTCTTGGTATTGAGTTAACAGCAATTTATTGGCATTTTCTTGATGCATTGTGGGTATATTTGTTTTTATTTTTATATTTTTATCGTTAATATTGCAGTTGAAATTTAAATTATTTTAATAAAATGTCTCATTCAGCAGAAGTTGACTCAAAAGAAGCCTGGGAAGGAGGAGTATCTCCCTTCAAACTTAGTTACGGAAAAATGTTTATGTGGTTTTTTTTGGTATCTGATGCCTTAACCTTTGGTGGCCTATTAATATCTTACGGTTTTATCCGTCATAAATATGCTGAAGTATGGCCAAAGGCTGAAAATGTATTTACTCACTTTCCGTTTATAGAACAACACGTTCCTCTAGCTTATGTTGGTCTAATGACATTCATTTTAATTATGTCTTCTGTTACTATGGTTTTGGCAGTAGAAGCAGGACAAAGAATGGATAGAAAAGGTGTAACAACGTGGATGTTTTGGACGATTATTGGTGGTGCAGCTTTTGTAGGATCGCAAGCGTGGGAATGGTATCATTTTATTATTGGAACTGATCAAGGAGCTTTGAGAAATGTTTGGGATCCAGTGAGTGGAACATATATTAAACAAATATTTCATGGGGCAAATATGATAACTAATGAGTATGGGGTTCCACAATTTGCTAATTACTTTTTCTTTATTACTGGATTTCATGGAACTCACGTGTTTAGTGGGGTTGTTCTTAATTTTATTATCTTTTTAAATGTAATAAAAGGAACCTATCAAAAACGTGGTCACTATGAAATGGTTGAAAAAGTTGGATTATATTGGCACTTTGTTGATTTAGTTTGGGTATTCGTATTTACATTCTTCTATTTGTTATAAAAATTAAAATTCATAAAAATTAAAATATGTCTGACTTTCAAGATAACTATCCACAATATGAATTAGATGCGCTTCACGATGAAGCTTATGGAAAAAAAGCACGCCGCACGCTATGGAATGTTTTTTGGATTATGTTAGTAATCACTATCTTCGAATTAATCATTGGCTCTATGGCTCCTGGATACGGTTGGAGTGGTTCTTTATGGCTAAAAACTTTATTTATTGTTTTAACACTTGCCAAAGCTGCAGCTATTGTGATTTGGTTTATGCATCTTGGTCATGAAGTTAAATTTTTTAAATATATTATTTTGATTCCATATATTGTATTTATGTTTTATACCATTTTTGTAATTTTAACTGAGGGAACATATTCAGGAACATCATCAAAAGCAACTAAAATAGATCCTATATTTATTGAACAACAAAATGCTTTAAAGCATGGCCATCATGCTTCTGGAGTTTCAAAAACAAATCAAGAAGAAAATCCTCACAACAAAAATCAGCACTAAAAAATCAAAGCTAATCTCAGATTTTTTTTTATTTCATTTTAATGATTTAGATACTGGATAAAAAATATTGAATAAATATTTTTAAAAAAAAAGGGTAAAAATACCCTTTTTTAATGCGGTGAAAGAGGGATTCGAACCCTCGGTACGGTTACCCGTACGCATGTTTAGCAAACATGTCCTTTCGGCCTCTCAGGCATCTCACCTATTTCGTGCAAATTTAATTAAATTTTAATTATTTGCTATATTTTTTATTTATTCTTCTTCACCTAAATAAAGATTAATTAATCCATCAGGAGAATTAAAGAATATTTTTTTATGTTCATGATCAATTTTTTCAATAAATGAATCAACTAAGGGCAATAAAATTTCTTTATTTTTATAATTTAATTTTAATAGCAATTGCTGTCCATTATTGCTAACACTCTCAATTTTACCAATTTGACCTAATGACTTGTCGATTAAGGTATAATCTGACCAAACAAATTCTTCTTCTTTTTCCAATAAAATATTTTTTGCTATAAAAACAACTTTACCAATTAGTTTTTTTGCTTGTTCGACGCTATTAATTTCTTCCAATGAAAAAATTAAACCATGATTATTATTTTTAAATCTATTAACAAAGAAAGGAGCTTTACCGGTAGCTGTTTCAATAAACAATACTTTAAGTTCTTTTTCTCTAAACTGATGATCAATTTTGAGAATAATTTGCCCTTTTACTCCATGCGTTTTAATAAAGTATCCAACTGAAGCTAATTCCATTAAGAAAGTGCCGCGTTTACAAAACTAACAAAAAGCGGATGTGGATTTTCGACAGTACTTTTATATTCAGGATGAAATTGAACTCCAATAAAAAAAGGATGAGAAGAAATTTCAACAATTTCTGCTAAATCTGCATCTGGATTAAGCCCAGAAATTATCATTCCGTTATCTATAAACTGTTGAGTATATTTATTATTAAATTCGAAACGGTGACGGTGTCTTTCTTTGATATTTATTTGTTTATAAATTTTATTAGCTAAAGTTTCTTCTTTAATTTTACATGAAAAAGATCCTAAACGCATAGTGCCACCCATATGAGAAATATTTTTCTGATCCTCTAACAAATCGATTACTGGGTTACTTGTGCTGGAATCCATTTCAGTGCTGTTAGCGTCTTTTAGGCCAATTACGTTTCTTGCAAATTCAACTACGGCACATTGCATTCCCAAGCAAATCCCTAAAAAAGGAATATTATATTCTCTGGCAAACTTAATAGCGTGAATTTTACCTTCTATACCTCGATTACCAAAACCTGGTGCTACAATAATTCCTTTTAAATCTTTACAAATTTCAGAAATATTTTCTTTATTTAAATCTTCACTATGAATCCAGTTTACTATTACTTTACAATCATTTAAAGCGCCGGCATGAATTAATGCCTCAGCAATAGATTTATAAGATTCTTTTAATTCAACATACTTTCCTATTAAACCGATATAAACTTCTTTACTGGGATTATAAAATTTATTTAAAAAGTTTTTCCATTTGTCTAGTTTTATTTCATTAAATTTTGTGACGTTGAGTTTTTTAAGAACAATTTGATCTAATTTTTCTTGTTCCATTAATAGTGGAACTTCATAAATAGTGGGCGCATCTAGAGCTTCAATTACAGATTCGGCAGACACATTACAGAACAAAGCGATTTTTTTTCTAATATCATTATTAATAGGATGTTCTGATCGGCAAACAAGAATATCAGGTTGAACACCATATTCTAAAAGTAATTTAACTGAATGCTGTGTAGGTTTTGTTTTTAATTCTCCGGATGTAGCAAGATATGGTAATAATGTTAAATGAATTACTGTACAATCTTGCTCTAATTCCCATTTTAATTGACGAACAGCTTCAATATATGGAAGTGATTCAATATCACCAACAGTTCCACCAATTTCAGTAATCACAAATTGATATTGTCCAGTTTGACCTAAAATTTTAATCCTATTTTTAATTTCGTCGGTAATATGAGGGATAACTTGAACAGTTTTTCCTAAAAAAACACCTTTACGCTCCTTTTCTATAACTGCTTGATAAATTCGACCAGTAGTAACATTATTTGCTTGGGATGTAGCAACATTTAAAAATCGTTCATAATGACCAAGATCCAAATCTGTTTCTGCCCCGTCGTCTGTAACATAGCATTCACCATGTTCATATGGGTTTAATGTTCCTGGATCGATATTAATATATGGATCTAATTTTTGAATAGTAACTGTAAAACCTCTTGCTTGAAGTAATTTGGCTAAAGAGGCAGCAATAATTCCTTTTCCTAGAGAAGATGTTACTCCACCAGTTACAAATATATATTTTGTATTAAACGACATGTTAGCTTAAAACTATAAGCTAAATTACTAATAAAAAAGGGATTGAGTAAAGATAAATTATGTATAATTAAAAATACTTTATTTTATGTAAATCAAAAATCAATTAAAAAAAATAAAGATGAAAAAAAATAATACAAAAAATTTAAATGATTTTTTTTAAATAGTTTTTATAAAATATTAATTGTGATGATGCCCTCCAGGCCCATGAACATGACCATGACTTAACTCTTCATTTGTAGCGTTTCTTACATTTAATATTTCGCCAATAAAATGTAAATCATGACCGGCTAAAGGATGATTAAAATCCATTTCAACATCTTTTTCTGAAATAGCTAATACTCTACCTATTAAAGGGTTTCCTTCGTTATCTCTCATTTCTATATCCTGACCAACAATAACCCTTGTATCATCAAATTTGCCATCTAATTCGAACGCTGTTTTATCAATTTTAATTAAATATTCTTTATCATATAATCCATAACCTTTTTCAGCAACAATTCTAAAGTCGAATTTATCGCCTTTTTGTTTACCAGTTAAATTTGATTCGAAATCTGGCAGAACACCATGAGAACCAAATAAAAAAATAAATGGGTTTTCATGAGAGGTTTCTTCTATGAGTTCTTCTGGCGAATTATCTTTATTAGCAGTTAAATAGTAATTTACTGACACAATTTTTTCTTTTGAAATTATCATGAGATTGTTTTTTTACGAAAAATAAGAATTTTAATTTGTTCGGTGGCTATTTTTTTCGAGTAAATACAAAAGTTTATCTTTTGATAAATTTGAAGTTATTTCACCATTAATAGTTAATGAAACAACGCCAGTTTGTTCACTGACCGTTATAGCTATAGCATCAGTATTTTCTGTAATACCAACTGCAGCTCTGTGGCGCATACCAAAATTTGCTGGAAAATTTGTTTTTTCAGTAACCGGCAGGACGCAACGAGCTGCTATGATACGATTGTCTTGAATGATAACAGCACCATCATGAAGAGGTGAGTTTTTATAAAAAATATTTTCTAACATTCTACTCGTTAATCCTGCATCAACTATTTCACCTGAATTAATAAAGAACTTAAGGTCTGATTTTCGAGTTATAATAATAAGCGCTCCGGTATTGGATTTACTCATGATAAAGCATGCCTCGGCAATAGCTTCAAAATTAAATAAAATTTTAGTTTCGTCGATATCAGAATTTAAAGAAAATTTTAAGAGTAATTTCCAATTTCTATTTCTTAAAAATTCTTTAGAACCTATATAGAGTAAAAATTTTCGAATTTCTTGCTGAAATACGATCATTACAAAAATAATACCAACATTTACAAATTTACTTAGAATAGAAGAAAGAAGTTTTAAATCTAAAGCATTGATTATGATGTAGGCAAAATAAATAAAAGCTAATCCAATAAAAATATTAATAGCTACAGTACCTTTTACTAAATTATAGACTAAATATAAAATAGTGGCTACTAAAAAAATATCAATAGCATCTGTAATTCCAAAGGATATAAATAATATGAAAATAAGATTAAACAAATTTTTAAGGTTTAGTTTTTATATAATTTTCATAAAGTTGATGAACTAAACCATCAGATAATCCCACTTGAGGAACAAAAACTTTTTCAATATCTGCATTTTTCATAACACTCAAAAATATTTTTGCAGCTGGAATAATCACATCAGCTCTGTCGGGTTTTAAATCAAAGCGTTCGATACGTTCTTTATAAGTATATGAGCAAAGCATATCGTAAATATTTTTTAAACGGTCGTAACTTAAATGCTTAGTTTCTTTTTTAGCACTCATTTTAAATATTTTATTAATATTACCGCCCGAACCAATACCATAAAGAGGATGAATACCCGAAGTGTTTCGTTTAATCCAAGATTTCATTTCTTCTAATTCGCTTTTATCGACTTTTTCAAGAATCATTCTTACGGTACCAACATTAAATGATTTTGCGGCCATTACTTTATCGTCGTAATATAAGGTGAGTTCGGTGCTACCTCCTCCAACATCAATATATAAATAGGCATGTTTTGGATTAATTATTTCTTCAATATGATTTGAAAATACCAATTTTGCTTCATTTTTACCATCAATAATTTCTACATTAAGACCTGATTCGACTTTTACTTTTTCGATTATTTCCAAACCATTTGATGCATCTCGCATAGCACTGGTTGCGACTGCCCGATAACTAATAACTCCATAAGCTTTGATCAATTCTGAATAACCTTTTAAAGCCCAAATTAAGCGCTCAATTTTTTGTTCACTTATTTTTCCATTTACAAAAACATCTTCCCCCAATCTAATTGGCATTCGAAATAATTCCTCTTTATTAAAGTGAGGTTTTCCATCTACAATATATACTCTACAAAATAAAAGTCTAATCGCGTTACTTCCTATATCTATTGCAGCAAATACCATTAGCTATATTTTTTAGATTTAAAAGATTTTAAGAACATAAACTTTTCGTTTTTAAGGTAATTATAAATTTCATCTTGTGCTCTTACTTTTTTTTCGCCTGGTTTTGCTTTTTTATATAAATTATCTTGTTTACGATCAATAATTCTAACCTTTGTATTGCCAGACAATTGAATGTTAATGATATCTTTGATTTGTTTTCGAATTTCTTCATCATAAATTGGAACGGCTACTTCGCTTCGATTATCTAAATTTCTGCTCATCCAATCACCGGACGAAATAAATATTTTTTCTTTACCATTGTTGTGAAATATAAATACTCTGGCATGTTCTAAATATTTATCTACTATGCTAAATACTTTAATATTTTCACTCCAACCCTCCATCTCAGTAACTAAGCAGCATACACCTCGAACGATAAGTGTTATTTTAACTCCTACCTGACTAGCCTCGTATAATTTATTAATCATTTCCCTATCTACTAAGCTATTCATTTTTAAAGTTATAGACGCTGTTTTTTTCTTTTTTGCAAAATATATTTCATTATTAATTAGTTGAATAAAGTTTTTACGCATAAAAAATGGCGCAACTAATAATTTTTTAAATGATGGGATTTTATAGTTATTGTCATAAAAATCAAATATTTTATTTAAATCAGAGGCAATATCTTTATTTGCAGTTAATATCGAAAAATCAGTATAAATACGAGAACTTTTCTCATTGAAATTACCTGTGCCAATATGAGAGTAATATATTTCTTTACCGTTTTCTCGGGCAGTTATAATAAATAATTTAGAATGTACTTTTAAACCAGGAACTCCATAAATTACTTTTGCACCTTCCTCTTGAAGTTTATCGGCCCAATAAATGTTATTTTCTTCGTCAAATCTTGCCTGCAGTTCAACCACTACCATTACTTTTTTACCATTTTTAACTGCATTAACCAAAGCATTTGCGATTTTAGAAGAATCGGCGATACGGTAAAGGGTTATTTTAATGCTTTCAACCTGTGGGTCAATAGACGCTTCTCGAAGAAGGTTAATAATATGATTATAGGTATGATAAGGATAATGAAGTAAAATATCTTTTTGTTTAATTGCATTTATAATAGTAAAAGAATTATTTATTAAATCTTTATGATTTAGTGCTGGAGGATGATTATAAATTAATTTTTTTTCTTTAATTATTGGGAAATTGATAAAATCTTTAAAGTTATGATAGCGTCCACCAGGAATGGCATTATCCTTTTTTTCCATTCCTAATTTTTTCATAATGTACCACAGCATATCTTCTGGCATTTCGGTATCGTAAACAAACCTTACAGGCAAACCTTTTTTACGAGCCTTTACACTTTTTGATATTTTCTCTATCATGCTTTTACTTACATCATTATCTATATCTAGTTCAGCATCTCGAGTAAGTTTTATGTTGTACGCACCAATAGTTTTGTAACCAAAAACATCGAAAATTTGATTGGTGTTAAATCGAATAACATCATCTACTAAAATTATAAAGTGTTTATTATTATTTTTAGGCAAAACTATAAATCGAGAAATTGAAGATGAGGGAATTTCTATAAGGGCATATTTATTTTTTTGATTTGAAATAACAGAACCCAACTTTAAATATAAATAACTTGCCTTATCTTTCATGTATGGAAAACTTTTGTTTTCATCAATCATTATTGGAAATAAATTTGAAACTAAATCTGTATTAAAATAATTTTTTACAAATTCTTTCTGAGAGACATTTAATTGTTTTTCATTAATAATAAATATATTTTCTTTAGCTAATTCTTTTATCATTTGTTGGTAAATAGTTTCAAAAATATACTGCTGTTCAATTGCTTTTTTCTGAAGGCTGTGTAATAATATATTAGGGTCTTCGCCGTATATAGAAATTGCTTTTTTTCCAAGTTTTGCTAATCGTTTGATGGTTGCAACTCTTACACGATAAAACTCATCACGATTATTACTAAAAATACCTAAAAATTTTAAACGTTCTATTAACGGTGTTGTTTTGTCAGCTGCTTCTTGAAGAACTCTTTCGTTAAAAGATAACCAGCTTATCTCTCTATTTATATAGGGTGGTTTTTTCATTATAGATTTGAATTGTACTACTAAATTAATTATTTTTTATTTTTAAGAGTATTGATGAACTCTATAATAAAAAACTAAAATTAAATTACTTTAAGTTATAAATTTATAAAAACCTTAATTTGTTATGAGTAATAATTCAACAATTAAATGCTAAAATTATAGATATAAATTTATTATTAAAGACCATCTAGTAATATACAAAATGAATTTAAATAAAAATACTTAACTTAATATTAATAGTAGTTAGTCGAAAACATATAAAAAAGCTATTAAATTATTTAAATGCTACTCAATTTAACGCACCAATTAATTAGATTTTTGATAATACATAGGAGATATTAAAATATTATGCTATTTTTTATCATTTTTTAATAATAGCCAAAAACAAAATATCGAACAATTTTTGTAACTTAAAGGTTTATAATTTTTAGTGTGGTAAAATTCCTGTTTTTCTATATTATTTTTTTTACATTTTCTTTATTAAAAGCTCAATTTAATTATGGGCATCAAATGGATTTTGGTAAAAATCGAGTTCAGTATAAGTCGTTTAATTGGACTTATTTTGATTATGATCGATATCGAGTTTATTCTTATGAGGGAGGAAATGAATTAGCAAAATATGTTTCAGTAAGTTTTAATAATCAATTAAAAATTATTGAAAACCGTTTAAATATAAATTTGGATAAAAAAATTAATATTCTGGTATTTAATAGTCAATCAGATTTTAAGCAAAGTAATTTAGGTTTAAGCTCTCAAGAACAATTTAACTTAGGAGGACTTAGTAAAATTATTGGTGATAAAATAAGTTTATTTTTTAATGGCTCGCATGCCGAACTTGACCAACAAATAAGCGCTGTTTTATCTGAACTGATAATTAATAAAATAATGTTTGGAGGAAATGCGGGTGAAATAATAAAGAGTTCAGCATTATTAAGCCTTCCAGAATGGTATACTTCAGGTTTAGTAAAATATTTATCTGAAGGTTGGACATCAAGTAATGATAATTTAATGTATGATGATATTAAGATGGAAAAATTTAATTATCTAAATCGTCTAACTGGAAAAGAAGCGGCTCAGGTGGGTCACGCCATTTGGTACTATATTGTATCTAGTTATGGTATTGCAATAATTCCAAATTTACTTGAAATGACTCGTATACAGAGAAGCTATGATAATGCATTTTTATTTATTTTAGGTCTTTCGCTAGATGATTTAATTTATGATTTTACAGACTCTTACAGTCGAAGATTTTATTTATTTAAAGATACATTAAGGCAATCTCCAATTAACAAAAGTATAAGTAATAATTTTTTAAAAAGATATAAATCAACACGGCATTACTATCAACTCAGGCTAAGTCCTGATGGCAAACAGGCTGTTTTTGCTGTGAATGAATTAAATCAATTAAAAGTTTATTTAAAAACTATCAATTCCAAAAAAAAATCAAGGTTATTTAAAATAAATCAAAAATTGGAACAAGAAAAAGACTATAATTATCCTTTATTAGCATGGCACCCTAGTGGGAAATTTATTTCAATAATTTATTCTTCTAAAGATAAAATTATGCTTCAAATTCATAATTTAGAGACTAAAGAAGTGGATGAAAGAATTTTACCTGGTTTCGAAAAAATAAATAGTTACTCTTATAATTCTGATGGTAAAAAAATAGTTTTAAGTGCAGTAAAAAAAGGAAGGGGTCAAAGTGATATTTTTGTATTTAGCATTAATTCATCAGGAATTGAACAGCTTACGAACGATATTTGGGATGACAATAATCCTGTTTTTGTGAATAATTCTAAGCAAATTGTATTTGAAAGTAACCGATTAAGCGACACTATTAACAGTTCAGATGATGCAAATTATTTTGTGAAAATTAATAAAACTTCTGACTTATTTATGGCTTCATACCCATTCTCTAAAAGTGTGTTGGTAAGATTAACAAATACTCCGGAAATAAATGAAATCAAACCGATAAAATATAAAAATAAATTTGTTAGCTATTTAAGTGATAAAAACGGAATCTATAATAGATATTTAGCAAAATTTGATAGCGCCATAAAATTTATTGATACAACTGAACATTACAATTACTTTTTCTCAAGTCGGGTAGTTTCAAATAGCGATCGCAATATCATTGATCATCATTTAAATGAATCTAATTCTAAAATAGCTGAAGTGATTTTTACTGAAGGTAAAGACATGCTTTTAATTTCGCCATCAGAGGAGTTAGATCTTAAAATAATTAATGAGCCTAAAAAAACATGGCACAAATCAAATATCAATACATCAGTTGATAATCCAAACAATTTAAAAGATATACAACCTAATGAAGAATTGATGCCAGAAAAAAAAGAAACGAACCAAGGTATTGATTTTAATAATTATAAGTTTGATGATCGATTTAAAGAAAAATTAGAAGAAAAAAATAAAAAAAATAATTTTACTAAAGATGAATTAAAAAATAATTACCAGATAAAATTCCCTATTCTTCAAAATTATTATACCTCCTTTTATACTGATTATATTGTTACTCAAATTGATAATTCATTTTTAGGTAATAATTATCAAAAATTTTCTGGCGGCGGTTCTCCACTATATCTAAATCCTGGTTCAAATGCTTTATTTAAAGTTTCAATCAGTGATTTAATGGAAAATCAAAAAATTTTAGCAGGTTTTAGAATAAACCCTAGTTTAGATAATGAATTTATGTTGTCGTGGGAGCAGCGGAGATGGTTGATTGATCATAAAGTAATTTTTGATAGACAAATGACTTCTAATGTACCAGAAAACAATTATTATTCTAAAATCATTACTCATACAATTAATTATTCGATTAAATATCCATTTAGCCCCGCTTCATCAACTAGAATTTCTTTTTTATATAGAAATGATAGAACAATTGCATTAAGTTATGATGATTATGCATTATCTTTAAATCCAACATACGAAAATTTAGCTGGTATTCGTTTAGAATATGTTTTTGATAATATAAGAAATGTTATGCTAAACATACAAAATGGTTGCCGACTTAAAATATGGTCTGAATATTGGCAATTTACAAATAAGTCTCAACGAAATTTAATTACTAGTGGATTTGACGCTCGGCATTATTTAAAAATTCATAGGCAAATTACATGGTGCAATCGTTTTGCAGGAGGAAATTCATTAGGAACAGATAGATTAATTTTTTATTTGGGTGGAGTTGATAATTGGTTAAATCCTAATTTTAATAAATTTGTAAGTGTAGTAAAACCTGAACAGTATGGATTTCAAACTCTTGCAACTAATATGCGAGGCTTTAATCAAAATATTCGAAACGGAAATAATTTTCTTATATTAAATTCAGAATTAAGAATGCCAATTGTTCGATATATATTGAATAAACCAGTTCGCTCAGAGTTTTTTAATAATTTTCAGTTAATTGGATTTACTGATTTAGGAATGTCGTGGTACGGGCCAAATCCATTAAGTAAAGATAATACGCAAAATTCAACGAGTTATATTGATAATGATCCATCTAATGGAATGGGTGGCACTGGTATTGTTATAAAAATTATTGATCAAAAAAGTCCTTTAGTTGGTGGAATTGGCTTTGGTTTTCGTTCTAAATTACTTGGATATTTTGTACGTTTAGATTTTGGATGGGGCATTGATAATTTGATTGTACAAAAACGAATATTAGGGTTGTCACTTTCAACAGATTTTTAATTATGGACATAAATACAGTAAGCATTTTATTGATAATTGGCCTGATAGCCGGATTTTTTAGCGGACTAATTGGTATTGGTGGAGGTATTATTATTGTACCAGCATTAGTTTATATTTTAAGTATGGATCAAAAAACAGCTCAGGGCACAACTTTGTTTATGTTTATGTTTCCTATCGGATTATTGGCTGTTTTAAATTATTATAAAGCTGGTAATATAGATTATAAATCGGCCGCAATTATAGCTACAACTTTTATTATAGGTGCTTATTGTGGAGGTAAAACTGCTATTGCAATAGATACTAAATTAATAAAACAAATTTTTGCAATATCTATCATTATAATTGGAATAAAAATGCTTTGGAATAAATAATGATATCAAATAAAAAAATAAAATCGCTTGCCAATCTTTACTTTTCAAAAGTAACTAAAATCAGAAGGCATCTTCATCAAAACCCTGAACTTTCATTTAAAGAATACGAGACTTCAAAATATATTCAAGAACAACTTACTCTTTCTGATATTAAATTTAAAATAGGTTTTTTAGAAACCGGAATTGTTGCAATTATTGAAGGAAGAAATCCAAATAAAAAAACAATTCTACTGAGAGCCGATATGGATGCTCTACCAATTGATGAAAAAAATGACGTTGATTATAAATCCAAAAAATATGGTATTATGCATGCTTGTGGTCATGATGCCCATTCAGCAATTGCATTAGGATCGGCTTTTATTTTAAATGATTTAAAAAATGATTTTGAGGGAACCATAAAAATTATGTTTCAACCTGGAGAAGAGGTTTTACCGGGTGGAGCTAATTTAATGATTGAAGCTGGTGTATTAGATAATCCTAAAGTAGATAAAGCAATTGCCTTACATGTATTTCCCAGTATGGAAGTAGGCAAAGTTGGTTTTAAATCTGGAATGTATATGGCTAGTTCTGATGAAATATACATATCAGTAAACGGAAAAGGAGGCCATGCAGCGATGCCAGATGATTGTATCAATCCATTAATAATTGCTTCTGAAATTATTCTCGAAATTAATAAATTATTTATGATGCCAAATTCTTTAAATGGAACTCTTGGCGAAAATATTCCAACAGTTGTAGTTTTTGGTAAAATAGAAGGAAAAGGTGCAACAAATGTTATCCCTTCTGTTATTGAAATAGCAGGTACAATAAGAACAATGGATGAAGCTTGGCGAGCATCAATTCATCAACAAATAAAATCCCTAGTTAAAAAAGTTTCATTAACTTATGGAATAGAGTCTTTTGTTAAAATTGAAAAAGGTTATCCTTTTTTGGTGAATGATATCCCCTTTACAAATAATTGTATTATAGGAGCCATAAATTATTTAGGCGAAAAACAAGTAGAAATTTTGCCTCTGAGAATGACGGCTGAGGACTTTGCTTTTATTTCTCAAAAAGTACCAAGTTGTTTTTTTAGATTAGGAACCGGAAATAAATTAAAAGGAATAACATCTGGTGTTCACACCTCTAATTTTGACATTGACGAGAAATCTCTTGAAATTGGAATTGGGCTAATGGTAAGGTTAGCATTAAATGAATTAAATTCGTAAAAATATTTATTTAATAAATTCTTACTTTTATTTGATTAATTACAAATCTTATTTCTTTTACAATTTCTCAACTTTAAAAACGTTATAATAAAGTGTATTTAAAGCGATTAGGAATACTAATGGTGTTTTCTTTTATTTTGATAAAAGGAAATGCCCAACAATTTAATCCAAATAAATTAAAATTATTTAAAATATTTTCCGATACTTTGGTCATAGACTCATTAAGTATAGTGCCAGGAAGTATAAATTTTAAAATATTTCCTAAAATTGATTCGCTAAATCGACCTGAAATAAATTATAAATTTCACGCATTAATATTTAAGAATAAGCGCCCTGATAGCTTAATAGTATCTTATAAAACATTTCCTTACAATTTTGAAAAAAAATATTTTCATAAAAATCCTTCTATTTTATATACTGATTTAAGCCGACCAATTAACCCTTTTACAATTCAATTTAACAATTCTGATAATAACGATAAATTATTTCAAAATGATGATTTAACAAAAAACGGAAATATAAGTCGAGGAATTTCTTTTGGGAATAACCAGGATGTTGTTCTTAATTCAAATTTAAATTTACAAGTAAGTGGAAAGTTATCTCAAGATATAGACATTGTATTAGCTGCTACTGATAATAATATTCCATTTCAGGCGGATGGCACATCAGCTCAACTTCAAGAATTTGATAAAGTATTTATTCAATTAAATAACGAGTCTTCTAAATTAATTTTAGGAGATTATCAATTATCGCGTCCAAGAAATAGTTATTTTATGAATTTATATAAGCGTGCTCAAGGAGTTTATCTTGAAAATAATTATTTAGATACTAATAGTAAATTAACTTTCAAAACACAAATATCAGGTGCAATTTCTCGCGGAAAATTTTCGAGACAAGTATTTTTTGGTGTTGAAAATAATCAAGGGCCATACCGATTAAATGGAGCTAATAACGAACTATTTATTATTGTTTTAAGTGGAACCGAAAAAATTTATATAGATGGAAAAATATTACAGCGTGGTCAAGAAAACGATTATATTATTGATTATAATACAGGCGAAATAACTTTTACAGCAAAACAAATGATTACAAAAGATAAAAGGATTGTGGCAGAATTTCAATATGCCGAAAGAAATTATGCGAGATCTTTATTTTTCTTTGGAGAAGAAATAAATTCAAAAAAATCAAATATCTACTTAAACTTTTATAGCGAACAAGACAACAAAAATAAACCATTGCAGCAGTCGTTAAATCAAGATCAGAAAAATATTTTAATTAATTCGGGTGATAGCTTAAATTCAACTTTTTATTTTGGTGTGGATTCATCTCAAACATTTAATAGTGACAAAATATTTTATAAAAAAGTAGATACTTTAATTAACAGCATTTTATACCCCAATATATATGTTTACAGTAATAATCCAGATAATGCAAAATATAATTTAAAATTTAGTAACGTTGGAGTTAATAAAGGATATTATAAGCAAATAAACTCATCTGCAAATGGTCGAGTATATATATGGACAGCTCCAATTGATGGGAAATTACAAGGAGATTTTGAACCTTTACTTTTATTAGTGACTCCTAAACAAAATCAAATGCTTACCACGGGTTTAAATTACAGTTTTTCAACGAATCATATTTTAAATTTCGAAGGTGTATATTCTAAAAATACAATTAACACTTTTAGTTCAAAAGATTTAGGTAACGACCATGCAGGAGGATTTAAATTAATAAGTAAAAATCAAACTATTTTAAAAATAGATTCATTAAATCAACAAACAAAATGGATATACAATTTAAATTACGAAATTATACAAAAAGATTTTTCTCAAATTGAACGTTTCCGAACAATAGAGTTTGAAAGAGACTGGAATCGACTACTAAAAAGTAATCAGATTGATAATCAGCAAATAAGTCAAGCGGAATTAGGTTGGATTAAAACTAACAAATCTTCAATTTTATATACAATACAATCTTTTAACGAAGGCAATTTATATAGGGGTTTAAAACATTCTTTAAATTCTAATTATCAAACTAAAAAAAATAAAGCTTTTTATACAGCATCTCTATTAAATACAAAAGATATATACTACAATCAAAATTCTCAATTTTATAGACATAAATCTTTTCTTTCTCAAAATATAAGAAAATTAAAATTTTCATTTAACGATGAATTTGAAAATAATTTACTTAAAGCAAAATCTGATTTGAGCCTAATGCCCAAAGCTTATCAATTTTGGGAATGGGAAGCAAGTATCTCAAATGACGACAGCACTAAAAGTAAAATTAAACTATTTTATAAGGAAAGAAGAGATAAATTAGCGTATAATTTAACATTAAAAGATAGCACTTATGCAACTAATGTAGGTTTACAAAGCTCAATTTATTCTATTAAAAACAATCCTATAACTCTTCTAATCACTTATCGAAATTTATACTTAAGTAAAAATATAGTTGGTAATTCATTAAAGTCAGATAATACATTATTAAATCGCTTAGAATATAATCCTCGCTATTTGAAAGGTCTTATAACTGGTGGATTATTTTTCGAAACAGGCTATGGCTTAGAAAATAAACGTGAATTTTATTATTTAGAAGTGCCTGCAGGTCAAGGACAATATGCCTGGATAGATTATAATAATAATGAAATTAAAGAATTAAATGAATTTGAAGTGTCAAAGTTTATCGATCAAGCAAAATTTATTAAAATTTATACTCCTACTAATAATTATGTTAAAGTATTACAAAATCAACTTAGTATTTCTTTAAATATTCGTCCTTCTGTAATACTAAAAAATAATAAAAAAGCAATTAATCGGTTTACCAATAGATGGAGCATTCAAACTGCAGTAAGAATTGATAATAAAATAAGTAATACAAACAGATTAGAAAATTATAATCCTTTTTTAATTGTGAAAGACACATTTTTATTGGCTAATAATAATAATATTAGACAAAGTATATTTTTTAATCAATCTTCAGCTTTTTTTGGTGCAGATTATACTTATTTAAAAAATGAGTCGCGACAACTTCTTACTAATGGCATTGAAGGTAAATACTTAATATCTCACGAAATAAAGTGGCGACTGAATTTTTTGAAATCTTGGGCTATTAATAGTAGTCATATTATGAGTAAAAAAGAAAATAACTCACAATTTTTTTTAGATCGGAATTTTATAATTCAAGGGTTTGAATCAGAACAAAAACTTATTTTTCAACCAAATACAATTTTTAGACTAAGTTCTATTTATAAATATAGCGAAAAAAAGAACCTGCTTTATTCAGACTTTGAAAATATAGTAAATGCTCAAAAAGCATATATTAATTTGTTTGGATTTGAGTTAAGATACAATCAAACTGAAAAAGGAAGTTTAAATGCTCGATTTGATTTAATTAAAATTAGTTATAACGACACTAAAAACTCAGCGCTATCATATGAAATGCTTAACGGTTTAAGTACAGGAAATAACTTTACCTGGGAATTAAGCTATCAAAGAAATATAAATGATAATATTCAAATAAGTATTAATTATAATGCACGTAAAACATCTGAAACAGATTTAATAAATATAGGTGGAATGCAAATAAGAGCTTTTTTTTAAAATTGACACTATCTAATGTTGAATTTTTTTAGAAAAAAAAATTAAATTTCTCCTAAAACAGTTTGTGAACCTCTTACCATATCGCCTAATTTTATATTTAATTTAGTACCAATTGGTAAAAATAAATCTACTCGCGAACCAAATTTAATAAATCCCATTTGCTCACATTGTTCAGCAATTTCTCCTTCTTTGCAATACCAAACTATTCTTCTTGCTAAAGCACCCGCAATTTGACGAAACATAATTTCTATACCGTTTTTGTGTTTAACAACAATTGTTGTACGTTCATTATCAGTGCTACTTTTTGGATCGTAGGCCACTAAAAATTTTCCCGAGTGATATTTAAAAAAACTAATAATACCAGAAATCGGAAAACGATTTATATGAACATTAGTCGGGCTCATAAAAATACTCACTTGTAATCGTTTATCTTTAAAATATTCGCCTTCGATGGTTTCTTCAACAACAACAACTTTGCCGTCAGCGGGGCAAATAATAAGATTTTCGCCAAGAGTATATTTACGAATCGGATTTCTAAAAAATTGAACAATAGTAATCGTTAAAATACTGCTTAACAAATAGGCAAACCAATGAGCTATTTTAAAATTTGGAAAAAAGTAATGAGCAATAAAAATAATTATAAAGCTAAAAATAATCACTAAAAACAAACTGGCATAACCTTCTTTGTGAAACCTCATATGTTTTAAAAATTTCAGTAAATATAATAGAAACTGGTTGAAATGCAGTGATTTTTTATTTTATTACTTAATTTTAAAAATATAATAAAATACTTGGCAATTGATTATGCTTTTCTAATTTTGTAAAGAATTAAAAATATTTTTAAAACCATGAATAAAATTAAAGTAGTCAATCCTGTGGTTGAATTAGACGGTGATGAAATGACCCGTATCATTTGGAAGTTTATCAAAGATAAATTAGTATTACCATATTTAGATATTGATATAAAATATTTTGACTTAGGTATCGAACATCGTGATGCAACTAATGATCAAGTTACCATCGATTCTGCAGAGGCTATAAAGAAATATCAAGTTGGCATTAAATGTGCTACTATTACACCGGACGAAGATAGAGTAAAAGAATTTAAATTAAAGCAAATGTGGAAATCTCCAAATGGAACAATACGAAATATTTTAGATGGAACCGTTTTTCGTGAACCAATTGTCTGTAAAAACGTACCGCGCTTAGTTAGTAATTGGACCTCGCCAATTATTGTTGGCCGTCACGCTTTTGGCGATCAATATAAAGCAACTGATTTTGTAATTCCGGGAAAAGGAAAATTAACTATCAAATTTGAAGCTGAAGATGGAAAGGTTATAGAACACGAAATATATAAGTTTAGTGGCCCTGGTGTTGCAATGGGGATGTATAATGTGGAAGAATCTATTCGTGGATTTGCTCACTCTTGCTTTAATGTGGCATTAAATAAAAAATGGCCTTTATACTTATCAACTAAAAATACGATCTTAAAAAAATATGATGGTCGTTTTAAAGATATTTTTGAAGAAATTTATCAAATAGATTATAAAACTAAATATCAAGCTGCTGGAATTGTTTATGAGCATCGATTAATTGATGATATGGTAGCAAGTGCTCTAAAATGGAATGGTAGTTTTGTTTGGGCTTGTAAAAATTATGACGGTGATGTCCAATCCGATTCGGTTGCTCAGGGTTTTGGTTCATTAGGTTTAATGACTTCAGTTTTAATTACTCCTGATGGAAAAATTATGGAAGCGGAAGCGGCTCACGGAACTGTAACTAGACATTTTAGAGATCACCAAGCTGGTAAACCTACATCAACTAATCCAATTGCTAGTATTTTTGCTTGGACGAGAGGTTTGGAGTTTAGAGGAAAATTAGATAATAACCAAGAACTAATTCATTTTTCTCAAACCCTAGAAAAAGTTTGTGTAGAAACTGTTGAATGTGGAAAAATGACAAAAGATTTAGCAATTTGTGCTTTTGGAAATAAAGTAAATCATGGCGAACATTATTTATATACCGAAGAATTTTTATCAGCTTTAGATGAAAATTTAAAAGTAGCTTTAAATAAATAATTGCTACTTTAATATATTATTTTCAATTTTAATTAGATTTTTTACTAATATTTATTTTAATTCTAAAAAAATAAATTAACTACAATTACAATCTTTTTTGCAAGTTTGTTTTTTTTTTCGAATAATAAGTTTTATAATTAAAAAACATAAAGCTAAACCAAGAAAAATATAAACAGCTATTTCTTGCATAGTTCTAGTTGCTTAAAATTGGTAATATAAGTTTAGATAATTCACTACCAATGTGTATTTTAATATCACAAGACACAAAGTCTTTATCATCGCAATTATAAATATCTAAAAATTGTTGTGGATTTCTATCAAAAAGAGGAAACCACGAACTTTGAATTTGTATCATTAGTTTATGCCCTTTTAAAAAAGTATGAGCTATATCTGGCAATTCGAATTTAACAGTTTCAATTTTATCTGGAGTAAAGGCCACAGGCGCATCAAATCCATTTCTAAAACGACCTCGCATAATTTCACCTCTCACCAGCATTTGATAAGCTCCCATTTCTGTCTCTGGTTTTTTACCTTTGCAACAATATTGACTTTCGTAGCTAAAATTATCAGGAAATACATCAATTATTTTAACTACAAAATCTGCATCACTTGAACTTAAACTTACTTTTAAGTCGGCAATTACATTGCCTGCTAAACTTAAGTTTTCGGTTAAAAATTCGGTTTCAAAAACTAAAACATCAGGTCTTCTTGATGCAAAACGCTGATCGTCGGTCATGTATTCTCTGGTACGATTTAAATGAACATCTTCTGTATAAGGCACTGGCTTATTAGGAAAACTAGTGTAATTTAAAAATACGTTTAAATTTTTAGTTTTTTCAAAAGATAAACCGTTTTTTTCTGTTAAATAAATCGATTTATTTTCTATTTTTTTTGGAGGCCAACTTTCAAAGTTTTTCCATGCATTTTCTCCACTAAAAAAAATAGTAGCTTCAGCTATTTTATCAATATCTCCCTTACCTTTTAAATAATAATTAAAAAATGGCACCTCTAAATCATTTTGATAATAAGAAGTAGTATTATTTCCAAATCTAATATTTCCGAGATTTGAACCTTCTCCCCGATGCCATCCTCCATGAAACCATGGCCCCATAACCAATTTATTATTTGTAGTAGGCGATTGTTTTTCAATGGCTTTGTATAAATTCCAAGCACCAAAACAATCTTCTGCATCAAAGGTTCCACCCACTACCAATATAGCAGGTTTAATATTTTTACAATGTCTTCTTGCATCTCTCGCTTTCCACCAATTATCATAATTAGGATGTTTCATTAAATCATCCCAAAAGCGAACACTGTCCATGTATGGTTTAAAATTTTTTAGAGCACCCTGTTTTAAATAAAAATGATAGTTGTCTTTCTCAGGAATAATAAATCCTTTTACACTTTCTGTTGTTGGTTTAGGTCTATTTTTACCAAAGCCTGAATAGAAACTAAATCCATCGACTAAAGCAAATGCACCGTTATGATGAAAATCGTCTCCAATAAACCAATCAGTAACTGGGGCTTGAGGACTAACAGCTTTTAATGCAGGATGATTACTAAGCGCAGCCATAGTGCTGTAAAATCCGGGATATGATATGCCAAAAACTCCAACATTTCCATTATTATTCACCACATTTTTTATCAACCAATCAATCGCATCAAAAGAATCACTAGATTCGTCGATATCTTTTTTAGTTTTCTTATTTTCGATATATGGTCTAACATCTACAAATTCGCCTTCACTCATGTATTTTCCTCTTACATCTTGCATTACAATTATGTATTCTTCTTTTACATAATTTATCCAATGTGTTGAATATATGCGTGACGAAAATTCATCTTTTCCATAAGGAGCACAAGAGTATGGTGTTCGCATCATTAAAATTGGATGTTTTTCGGTAGTTGATTTAGGTGAATAAATTGTTGTAAATAATTTAACTCCATCGCGCATTTTAATGAAAGTTTCTTGTTTATTATAATTGGCATATAACCAAATACTATCTATATTTTGGGAAAAATTTATAAAATTTAAGTTCAAAAAAATAATTAAAAAAAATTTTTTAAACATGTACTTTATAATTTTAGATTTATTAATTAATTTACTGTAAAAGTAAGTTTTTTTGATTAACAATTTATAGTTTAAAACATTGGAAACCTCCAACTTAAAGATTTATTGATTTCAATTACTTTTAAAAGATAATGAATTCAGAGAAAACGAATAAATTTAGAGAAAACAGTCCGAAAGTCTCTGTTGAAGAAAACGAACTATCCACAAATCATAAAAATGACATTGAAGACTATGAAAAAAAGTCAAATGAGAAAAAAATAAAATCTAAACCCGCACCAAAAGTATCTGATAAAGTTCCTAAATTAGAAAACAAAGTTTCTTTTATTGAGCGATGGGAGCAATTCATTTCATTTTATAAAAACGAGCAAACACAAAAAACAATAGGATTATTTCTGATATTAATTTCTTTATTCCTATTCATTGCCTTTGTTTCATATTTAACTACTTGGGAAATTGATCAAGATAAAGTTTTAGGTTCTATTACCAATCTTTTTTCACCCGATATCAAAGTACAAAATTGGTTAGGAAAAATTGGCGCCCTTACCTCTTATTTAATTATTTACAGAACTTTTGGATTAGCTACCTTTATTTTAATACCTATTTTATTTGTATTTGGTATTCGAAAATTATTTCAACGTCAAATAATTAATGTTAGCGCTTTTAATGCTAAGTGCTTATTTACCATGGTTTGGCTTTCTTTAGTTTTAGCAAAAATGTTTCCTGATAAATTACATGTTTCTGGAGGTTGTTTTGGCTATTTTATGAACGAGCAAATTTCTAATTATTTTGGCAATGTGGGCTTAATTATCTTGTATATTTTTTCAATGTTGCTATTTTTGGTTATTACAATTAATTTATCTTTCAAATGGCCAACAAAAAAAATAATTGAAAACGACAAACAAATTGAAGATGAACTTGAAATAAAAAATGATGAAAAGAAAGATGATTTAATTTATAATTCCTCATTTAATGAGGCCAAAGAATTAAATTTAACATCCGAAGAAGAATCTGCATTATTAAATTTTGAAATCATTTCAAAAAATACAGAAAATAAAAATGAATTAAATGAAATACCCTCAAAGGATAATACTTTAGATTTTGAAGTTTTAGAAACTAAGGATGGGCTTAATGTTTCAAATAAACCTAAAGAACCATCATTTGAAATTGAAACACCATTGGCAGAACCAGATGTATTAGATGATGAAAATAAAGCGTCTAAATTAGTAGAACAACTCGGAGAATTCGACCCTACACTTGATTTAGGATCTTATAAATTTCCATCATTTGATTTGTTAAATGATTATGGAGACGGAAAAGGCAAAGTAACTCAAGAAGAATTAGTCGACAATAAAAATAAAATTGTAAATACCTTAAGAAATTTTGGTATTGAAATCGAAAAAATTATGGCTACCGTTGGCCCAACTGTTACCTTATATGAGATAGTTCCTGCAGCTGGTGTTCGAATTAGTAAGATTAAAAATTTAGAAGACGATATTGCTTTGAGTTTGGCTGCATTGGGCATTCGCATTATTGCACCTATTCCTGGTAAAGGTACGATTGGTATTGAAGTACCAAATCAAAATCCAGAAATGGTTCCAATGAAAAATATTCTAGCTTCTGAAAAATTTAATAATTCAACTTTTGAATTACCTATCGCTTTAGGTAAAACAATTAGTAACGAAATTTTTATTACCGACTTATCAAAAATGCCCCACTTGCTTATGGCAGGTGCAACTGGCCAAGGCAAGTCGGTAGGTTTAAACGCCGTACTCATTTCTTTATTATACAAAAAACATCCATCACAAGTTAAATTTGTTCTAGTTGATCCTAAAAAAGTAGAGTTAACTTTATTTAAAAAAATAGAGCGTCACTTTTTAGCCAAACTACCAAATGCAGAAGATGCCATTATTACAGATAATACCAAAGTAGTTCATACACTTAACTCTCTTTGTATTGAAATGGATAATCGCTATGCTCTTTTAGAAGATGCTCAAGTGCGTAATATAAAAGAATACAATGTAAAATTTGTTAATCGTAAATTAAATCCAAACGATGGGCATAAATATTTACCATATATAGTTTTGGTAGTAGATGAATTTGCAGATTTAATTATGACTGCGGGTAAGGAAGTAGAAACTCCTATTGCTCGTTTAGCTCAATTAGCAAGAGCTATTGGCATTCATTTAATTATTGCAACTCAACGCCCTTCTGTAAATATTATTACCGGTACCATAAAAGCTAATTTTCCTGCTCGAATAGCTTTTAGAGTAACTAGTAAAATAGATAGTCGTACTATTTTAGATTCAGGTGGTGCCGACCAGTTAATTGGTCGTGGTGATATGTTATTAAGTACTGGTAATGATTTAATTCGTATTCAATGCGCATTCGTAGATACGCCTGAAGTTGAAAAAATAACTGACTTTATTGGTAACCAAAGAGCCTATCCAAGTGCATTTATGCTTCCTGAATATGTTGGCGAAGACGGAAGTGATGGAAAAGAAGAAGTAGATTTAAGCGAACGAGATAAGATGTTTGATGAGGCAGCAAAATTAGTTGTTAATTTTCAACAAGGTAGTGCTTCTTTCTTACAACGTAAATTAAAATTAGGTTATAATCGTGCCGGAAGGATTGTCGATCAGTTAGAAGCCGCTGGATTTATTGGCCCTTTTGAAGGTAGTAAAGCAAGAGAGGTATTAGTAAAAGATATGACCCAGCTCGAGGAAATTATTAAAAAAATAAAGAGTAAATAAAATATTTTTTAGATTATTTAAAATTATGCAAAATTTAAATTAATATTTAATTCGTAACCCTTTTATACATTTGTTTATCAAAAAATATAATTATAAAAATAAATCATGAAAAAAATAATTTTCTTTTTTTTTACCTTCTGTTTTTTAATCGCGGTCTCTCAAGATCAAGACCCTAAAGCTAAACTCATATTAGATGACTTAAGTAAAACTAACAAAACTTATAAAACTATAATAGCCGAGGTGGTATTTACAATGTATAACAAAGAAAAGAAACTAATTGAGAAACCGCAAATATGGAAAATACAAGTTAAAGGACAAAAATTTCGATTAGAAATACCGGGTACTTCAATAGTTTGTGATGGTGTTACTTTGTGGAATTACAATAAAGATGCTAAAGAGGTAACTATAAAAACCTTTGATCCCATAAGTGATGAACAAAATCCTAGTAAAATTTTTAATATGTACGAAACAGGTTACAAATACACTTACGATTCAGAAAAAAAAATTGGTTTAGTTAATTGTTCGGTCATTAATTTATTTCCTGCCATTAAGCCAGAAAAGAAAAAATTTCATACCGTTAAATTATCTATTGATAAAATAAAAAAACAAATGATTCAGTTAATAATGCTGATGAAGGATGGAGGGACTCAAGTATATGACATCAAAAGTTTAAAAACAAATTCAGATTTGGCAGACAAATTATTTATTTTCGATACAAAAGGGTTTAAATCTGATCAGATAAACGACGAGAGAGACTAATTTTAAAATATTTTATTTGAGAAAAAATCAGCTTCAACTTACTTCCAAGAAGAAAAATAAAAAATTGATTGCTTTTTTATATTTTCTTTTTCAATTCACATGAATAGTTATAATGTCATTTAATTTAGTGGTATAACGTGGAGATAGTTTTTCTTGCTTCATTTTCCAAACTCGTTTAATATCCTGCGAACCTAATTTAATTTTTTGTTGGCCAAAATTAGTATTTAATTTGTCCATCGCTTTCATCAATAGTACATGACGAGGGTTGCTATTTTCAAAAAAAGTTAACTGTACCTCACTTTTTGGAATAAAGTCCATAATTATTACACCTGCTTTTTTATACTGATAACCTGCTTTGAAAATATATTTTAAACCTTGTGAGGCAAATTTAGAAATTTCGATACTAGAGTTGGTAGGATAGGGCAATTTTATAGTGATGCTTCTGCTGTATTGAGGCAAATCTTGCCGATAACGATTGCTATGAATATATACCAACAAAGAGTTGCAACAGCTGTTTTGTTTTCGAAGTTTTTCGGCACAATAAACAGCAAATGATACTACGCGTTCTTCTAATTCATGAAATTCTTTATAATTAATATCAAAAGAACGAGTGGTAGCAATTATTTTTTTTTCTCGAATCTGTTCTAAATCTAAAGTGGCTATCCCCATTAAATCTAATTTTAATCTTAATCCAACAATAGCTAAGTTTTTTTTTATCCAAGCATTATCTACTTGAGTAAAATCATAAGCAGTTTTTATATTAATAGAATTAAGTTTTTTAGCATGTTGCCTACCAATACCCCAAATATCTTCTACTTTTAACCACCTTAAAGCTTTTATACGTTTAACATCTGTATCCATTACAAATACATTTTTAGTTTGTTGAGGATATTTTTTAGCAATACGATTAGCCACTTTTGCTAAAGCTTTTGTAGATGCAATACCAACACTAACAGGTATACCAGTCCATTGAATTACTTTTTGATATATTTGTTTACCAAATTCTTCCATGTTATAGCGATCGTATCCCTTAAGTTTTAGAAAAGCTTCGTCAATGCTATAAATCTCCATATCTGGACTAAAATCAGATAATACATCCATCACTCGTTTACTCATATCTCCGTACAATGCAAAATTAGCAGAGAATACATAAACATTGTTTTTCTTAAATATAGCATCGTACTCAAAAGCAGCTGCTCCCATAGGAATACCTATGGCTTTTGCTTCGTTACTTCTAGCAATAACACAACCATCGTTATTTGATAATACTACAATCGCTTGACTAACTAACTCTGGCCGAAATAACCGTTCACAAGAGGCATAAAAATTATTACAATCAATTAAAGCAAACATTAAAAAGCTTTTATGGAATAAGTAACAACTCCCCAAATATTCAATTCGGTATGCTCGTCTATTTTAATTGGAGAATATTTTTCGTTTGCAGGCATTAGCCAATATTCTTTACCATCTAACTTAATTTGTTTAAGCGTAAATTCTCCGTTAATATAACAAACTGCTATTTTACCATGAACAGGTTTAATACTTTTATCAATTACTAATAAATCTCCATCATAAATTCCTACATTTTTCATCGATTCTCCTTTTACTCGTCCATAAAAAGTAGCAGCTGGATGTTTAATAAGATGTTTATTAAGATCGATACTAAGATCCACAAAATCTAAAGCAGGTGATGGAAACCCTGCACTAATACTAAATGAAAGTGTTTGTACTTCTAATTCAGTTTCTGTTAATGCAAAATAAATATCAAGTGTATTTGTATTAAAATAAGGCAAGTTAGATAAAATTTGTAAATGTAAAATTACTATATACTGAAGTTATAAATTGCTATAATTTATAGTAAATTTGAATTTAATACCATGTAACAAAAATTAATTGCTTTTTTTAAAATTTTAATAATTAAATTTATGTAAACTATTTCTTTAAAAAAATATGAAAAAAATATTATTTCTCTTGTTTTTAATCAGTTTTACTGCTCAGTTTTTTAAAGCTCAATCTATTTTTGGCTGGAATGTTAGTTTAGATTATAACTTCTTAAATACCAGAGTTAATGTAGATTCAATTAAAAGTGTTACTCAAAAATTTGCAATAGAAAAATCAGGTGGCTTTAGTTTAGGAATTCCCTTAAATATTAAACTAGCTAATTTAGTTATATTAAGACCTCAATTAGTTTTTAATGTATCTATGGGACAATTAGATTACACATTACCTAATGGACAGTCAATGACTACTAAATTTCCTTCTTTAAATGTTGAAGTACCTTTTCAAGCAGTTATTTCTAATTTTAGTAAATTTCATGGATTAGCCCTTATATTGGGGTTAAAAGGCGGTTATAAATTAGCTGATTTGAGTAAAAATCAAGATGAATTATTTAGTAAAAGCTATGGGGCATTCGATACTGGCCTTGGATATCGTATTAAAATAGGTAAAAAAACACGAATGATTGAAATGAGATATTCATTAGGTTTAAATGTGTTTAATCAAAAAATAACTGATACTAATTCACTTGCTAATTCATTCGAATCTATAAGAAGAAATCGTATTTCTTTTATTATAAATACATTTTAAAAATCTCATCAAGTAGGATTAAATAAAAAGTCCTGAAAGTTAATTTCTTTCAGGACTTTTAGAGGTCCCGAGCGGATTCGAACCGCTGTAGCAGCTTTTGCAGAGCTGAGCCTAGCCACTCGGCCACAGGACAATTTTATTGACTAATTTTAACAATAAAAAAATATTTAAGCCAAATAAATACTTTAATTAATTATTTATTAAGAACGGATAGCAAAAATAAGATTTTTTTAGGAACTTGCTAAAATTATTATGAGAAACATTCAACTTCATTCAAAACTTCCTAAGGTTGGCACTACTATATTTGCAACGATGAGTGCTTTAGCAAAAGAGCATCAGGCCATTAATCTATCTCAAGGGTTTCCAGATTTTGGTTGCTCTAAAGAATTAATTAATTTGGCCAATCACTATATTAAAAATAATTTTAATCAATATGCACCAATGCCAGGTGTTATAGAGTTGAGAGAACGAATTGCTGAAATCATCGAAACTTGTTATAATTCTATTTATCATCCTGATACCGAAATAACAATTACTGCTGGTGCCACGCAAGCAATATATACCGCCATTACTACTTTTATAAAAACTAATGATGAAGTAATTGTATTTGATCCGGCCTACGATTGTTATGCTCCTGCTATTGAAATAAATGGTGGTATTGTGATTTATTCTCAACTAAAAGATGATGATTTTTCAATTAATTGGGATGATGTAAAAAATAAAATAAACGAACGAACCAAGGTAATTATCATTAATTCACCGCATAATCCAAGCGGAACAATAATTACAAAAAACGATATTCAAAATTTAGAAAATTTAGTTTCTGGAAAAAATATCATCGTAATAAGTGATGAGGTTTATGAACATATGATTTTTGATGGCTTAAAACATTATAGCGTTGCTAGTAGTAAATTACTTAAACAACAATCAATTATTGTTTCATCATTTGGTAAAACAGTGCATGCCACAGGCTGGAAAATTGGCTATGTAGCGGCACAAAAAGAATTAATGCATGAATTTAGAAAGGTACATCAGTTTTTAGTTTTTGCCGTAAATCACCCTTTACAATTGGCATTAGCAGATTTTTTAAAAAATAACTCTAACTATAATAACTTAAAACAATTCTATCAACAGAAACGTGATTATTTTTTAAAACTAACAAAAAATTCTCGGCTAATTCCTTTAAAAACAAGCGGTACATATTTTCAGCTTATGAATTTTAAAAATATTAGTCAAGAATCAGATACAGAAATAGCCATCAGATTAACTAGAGAAAAAAAAATAGCCACAATTCCCTTATCTGTTTTTTATAGTCAAAAAAATGACAATCAACTTTTAAGATTTTGCTTTGCAAAAAAAGATGAAACATTAGAAAAAGCCGCAGAAATTATTTGCCAACTATAAAATAAAATTACTCGACGGTTCCGTTTCGAGCCGATTCTTTTTTATAACGCTTTAAACGTATAATCCAATAAGCAAGAATACCAATTATCATTATCCAAATAATTAAATTTGGGCTTTGACCTAAGACACGCATCCCTTTAAAAATCCATTGAAAAAATTCTCCAGTTCCTTCAAAAATATCTGTCCAGGTTATCATTAGCATTTTCATATATTTAATTTTTGTAAGTTTACAAGTACAAATTTAAAAATATATATATAATTAAAAAATTGTGTTTGCATCATTATTAAATAAAGGATTAAGAGAAAGTTTATTTTTTTTAATAGCAATATTTTTAATTTCTGCTTTTTTAATTTATTTTTCTCCTGTTTCCTTACAAAATAATAATGATTCTGGCCTGTTTTATAACTATTTAGTATCTAAAATTAGCAATAAAGCAGCTATTTTAAGTTTAAATTTTTTATTTATTGGGGTAGGTGTTTTTTTAATAAATTTTATTACTGTTAATCAAGAAATAGTTGAAAAGAATAATTGTTTTCCGATTTTTTTATTCTTGTTACTTTCAATCATTTCGGTTAATCCTTTACAAATAACACCTCAAATATTTACCAATATATTTATTTTATTTTCTATTTATAAACTGATTTCAATTTATAGGCAAGAAAGCGTTTTAAGTCAAATTTTTGAAGCTGCATTCTGTCTGAGCTTTTCAGCATTCATAACAATATCGAGTATAATTAGTTTACCTATATTTTTTATAACCTTAATAATTTTACGATCTTTTAACTGGAGAGAATGGGCAATTGCTATTGTTGGTATTTTTGCACCACTATTTATTTACGAGGGTGTGGCTTATTTAAGTGGCTATAATAGGTGGTATTTATTTAAAGCTATTGCGTTTTATTTTAAAAATTTAGATAGGCCGATAATTAGTGAATATTACTTTCCAATATTTTTTTTATTATTTGTCTTATTACTAATTTCAATAGTTAACTCTTTTTTAACAAATTTTGGTAACACTATAAAAAAACAAAGGATAAGGCTCCTATTCTTATTTGTAATATTGTTTAACACATTTGGATTTTTCTCCGATGGAGCAAATAGCTGTAGTATTATTTTAACCTATGCACTACCATTAAGTTTTTTTATTGGAGACTTTTTATACAATATAAAACAAAAGAAAATAGTAAATACTATTTTAACGCTAATTCTGCTGGGATTAGCTGTTATTTTTGCAGGCCAAATGGGGATAATTTAATTATTTATTTTTAGTGCAAGTTCTAATCTTTTAATCACTTCGTCTTTTCCCATGAGTGCTAACATATCAAATAGCTGTGGGCCTCCAGCTACTCCAGTAATTAAAACACGTAATAATTGCACATCAATTTTACCAGTAGTTTTTAATAATTCTTCGAATGCATTGTTAATGTTTTGAGAAGTCCAATTATTCACTGAATTAAAAGTAATTAATACTGAATTAAAAAGAGTTCCACATGTATTATTCCATTTTTTTGTAATTACTTTTTGGTCGTAAGAAGTTGGTGCTTCAAAAATATATTTTCCGTGATCCCAAAATTCGTAAACAAACTGAACTTTATCTTTTACGAGTTTACAAAAATCAATCATAAAAGCATCGTCTTTCTCATAGCCTTTTTCTTTTAAAATTGGCTTGAATAAATGTGATAATTCATGGTCTGACTTTGCTCTTAAATACTGCTGGTTAAACCATTTTGCTTTTTCTGGATCAAATTTTGCACCAGATTTATGAACCCGTTCAAATGAAAATAATTGCGATAACTGTTCAACTGAAAATAGCTCTTCGTTATTGCCAGGATTCCATCCCAAAAGAGCTAATATATTTATAAAGGCTTCTGGGTAATATCCCGATTCCTTATACCCTATATATGGCATAGATTCGCGAGGATCTTTCCAACTTAATGGAAAAACAGGAAAGCGGGCTTCTCGCTTAGAAATTTTACCATTACCATCGGGATTTAAAATCAAAGGCAAGTGAGCTAATTTGGGTATTTGATCTTCCAATCCTAAATATCTATAAATTAAAATGTGAGCAGGTGCACTCGGTAGCCATTCTTCGCCACGAACCGCATGAGTAATCTCCATTTCAATATCATCAACAATATGTGCTAAATGATAAGTAGGCATACCGTCACTTTTTAATAATACTTTATCATCCACTTGAGCAGAATTAAAAGTTACCCAACCACGAATAATATCATTAAATCTAATTTCTTCATTACGAGGAACTTTTAATCTAATAACATATTTTGCACCCTGCTCCAGTAATTTTTTTACTTCATCTTCTGCTAAAGTTAATGAGTTACGCATATTTTGACGAGAAACTGCATTGTATTGAGGCGACACTACTTTTGCAGCCTCTAATCTTTTACGCATTTCTTCTAATTCTTCAGTTGTATCAAAAGCATAATAAGCATGTCCAGAAGCTATTAATTTATTGGCGTAGATTTTATAGATGCCTAAATTTTTACGTTCGCTTTGACGATAAGGTGCGTATCTTCCATCTCCAAAACCAACCCCTTCATTAGGCTCAATGCCACACCATTTTAATGATTCAATAATATATTCTTCGGCACCTTCGACAAAACGCGTTTGATCGGTGTCTTCAATTCTTAAAATAAAATCGCCTCCGTGCTTTTTCGCAAATAAATAATTAAATAAAGCCGTACGAATTCCACCCATATGTAACCCTCCAGTCGGACTGGGAGCAAATCTAACTCTAACACGCTTTTCCATAGTTCACAAAGATAATGTAAATTTATATTTTAAAGCGATGGAAAAAGACTTTTTTAAAATGGTTTATGAGGTGGTTAAATTAGTGCCTAAAGGCAGAGTAACCAGCTACGGGGCAATTGCTAATTATTTAGGAGCTAAATCTTCTTCCAGAGTTGTTGGTTATGCCATGAACGCATCGCATAAAATAAAACCAAAAGTTCCTGCTCATAGAGTTGTAAATAGAATTGGTTTTCTTAGTGGAAAACTCCATTTCGAAACTCCCTTTCAAATGCAAGAATTATTGGCGAAAGAAAATATTATAATTAAGAATGATAAAGTGCTAGATTTTAAAAATAAATTTTGGGACCCACAAAAAGAATTAAAACTTTAAATTGAATAAATATATTTCTTAAACATTGTATTATGAATATTTTAAAAGAACTAGAATTTATTGATAGAATTGACGGGTGTTTTCCATACGGAGATAGAAAAGAATGTATTAAATTAATGGATGAAGCAGTTTTAATTTCTCCAAATGCTGTATTTGCTGTAATAGAAGAGATTTGCAGAATACCAGATGAAGACAGAGTATTATTTCCATTTTTAGCACTTTTAGATCTATTAAAAGAAGTCGAAAAACGATTTGATCATCCTTTAAAAGAATTAATAGTTAAAATTGCTTGCCGAATGATTAAAGAGCAAGAAACCTCTTTAGAAGAAACTTTACTAAATTTAGAAAGCTTAAAAAAATATCCACGACAATTTGCTTGCCTTAATATTATTTTTTTTTCTTGCCATGGCGATGAAACAAAATTAAACGCTGGATGGGACGAAATAATAAAAATTTGGGATAAAGACGGTTAATTATTAATAAGCATAATCGCTCAAATAATTAAAATTTTCGCATAACTTTCCTTCCATACAAATACTGGCACGTTTAATGATATTTTCATTATCATCACTAATAATATATGGCAGCACACGTTCTGATAAATCTTTTCCAAAGTCATCACTGGCATCGCGAGGTAATTCGCAAGGTAAATTATCAACTGCCATAATACAAACTGTATCTTTATTAAAAGGTAAATCTTCTTTTCCTGTCATAATATTATAACCATAAAATGGTTGTGAAATACTACTTGCCCTGATAGTGGATGGAACGGAACCATTTACATCGCAAGTGACATCAGCAATTACAGATAATCGAAAATCTTTTTCCTGCATATCCTGCTGACTAAACATTTTTGGTGAACGAGGATCCCAATAATGAGCAGAAATAAATATGTCGGCAGTCTTTGTAAAAATTGGAAATTTAGAAACAAAATGCTCTGGATGAGCATAAAAATCATTTAAATCGAAATTATGATCGTTAGATCTTTCAACATAATCTCGAGGATTTAATTGGCAATAAACTGGCTCTCTGTATGAGGCCATTAAAAATTCTTCGGGAGTTACTTTTCTGATTCTAAGGGCGCTTAAAGTTTCTATTACTCCATTTGCGACTCTGCCCCCCCCCGTTAGCACAATTTTTACATTAGGTAATTTTACTCTTTTTAACTCATCTTCCATTTCAGCTTTATCTCTACAAAAATTAGCAGGCTTTAAACGAAATAAATCATATTTGATACCATATCCTAAAATACAATTGTATGCCCCCACAATCCCAGCATATCTTCCAAAACCAATAATTCTATTATTAGCCTTATCGGTAAGCGTCTCATAATCTATCATTTGAATACGTTTTGCAATTAATGCTTGCATTAAAATTTTATTATGTGCTTGCTTTTTTATGGTATGCGAAAAGAAAAAATATTTTTTGCCTTCAATTAATTTTTCAGGCGGTACTTGTTTCACTCCCATTAAAACATCACAATCAGTCATATCTTCTTGAAATGATATTCCAAAAGAAGTATATTCCTCATCTGAATAACACCTTGTTTTACTTGGCTGAACTACAATTTCAAGATTTTTGTATTTCCGCATCAATTCTGTACATATTAAAGGTGTGAGAGGCACACGTTTATCAGGTGGATTTTTTTCTTCGCGTAATACACCTATTTTAAATGATTGCATCTATTTTTGTATTTTTACAAAGATAACATTTATGTCACTTTTAAATAATTTTTTTGGAGTTATTTTTTTATTTTACTTGCTGATAAGCCCCTCTTATGCGCAAAATAAAAAAAGTGTAATTACTCAAAAATATGAAGCGAAACAATTAAAAGAAGATGCTGAAATATTAAAAAATATCACAACAGCAATGCATCCCGCTATCGGTATTTATCAATCTAAAAACTATTATAATAATCTTTTTGATGATTTTATCTCAAATTTAAAAGATAGTTTAACGGAAAAAGAATTTAGAATAAAACTAAAATTATTGATGGGAAACCTCTACTGCGGTCATACAGAAGTAATCAATTCAAAAAAGTATTACCGAGAAATAAGTAAAAATAAATTAAATTTTTCTTCTTTTATATTTCTTCCTATTCAAAATAAATTATTTGTAATTGGTAACTTAAACAAAAAACAAGATACGAATTCTGTAAAAAAAGGAACCGAAGTTATTCGAATAAATGGTATTGGTGTTGACTCTATTATAAAATATAGCAAACGTTTTATAAGTAGCGACGGATATAACCAAACTTCAAAAAATCACTTTATTCAGTTATCATTTAATAATTTTTTAGTTGGCTTATTTGGAAGACCAGATACATTTAACTTTGATTATTTAGATGAATCAAAAATAAAAAATATAAGATATTGCGCTTTCAAAGCGAATAGTCTCCCTCCTCTACCGCTTCAAAAAAAAGACGATAGTTTATTTACAAAATTTAAGCGCGCGCAAATTAAATATCGTTTTTTAGATTTACAAAATAAAACCATGTTATTAAAAATAGCAGCTTTTTCTCCCTTTCAGAGTGCAAAAGCTTACCGAAAAATTTTTAAAAAATTACAAAAATACGAAACTGAAAATTTAATTATTGATTTAAGAAATAATGGAGGTGGAAGTATTGAAAACGCTTACAGATTATTAAGCTATCTTATTGATACCTCTAAAAAACAAACGATGCGAACGAGCATTAAAAATTATCCTTATAAAAAATATACTCGTGGAAACGTTTTATTTAAAATTACACGATTTGTTTTTGGGATTATGGGTAAAAAAGAAATCTTGTATGAAAGCGATAATTATATTTTTACTATAAATCCAAGAAAAAAAAATCATTTTAATAAGAAAATATTGGTATTAATTAATGGAGGATCTTTTTCGGCATCAATTTTAGTAGCAGCTTATTTAAAAGATAATAATCGCGCCGAATTTATTGGTGAAGAAACTGGGGGGGCTATCGAAGGTTGTAATGCAGGGGTAATGCCCTATTATAAATTACCTAATACAAATGTTAGAATTAGAATGCCTGCATTTAGAGTTATAAACGATGTTTATCCCAAAATTACCGCACACGGCCTGTTACCTAAATATAAAACAGAATACAGTTTAAATGATTATTTACAACAAAACGATGTAGATTTAATAAAAGCTAAAGAAATACTTAAGCTTAACTAAAGCTAAAATTTTTTGTACCTTTGTTATCTGTTCTTTAATTATTGGGTCCGACCGGTTTTGACAGTAAGCGCATCAATTAGGTAAGCACGTAGAGCGTTGTAAGACGAGCTCTTTAAACTGAACTTTCAAAATTTTTATTAGGCGAAGATAACTCTTACGCTATGGCTGCTTAATTTAGAATTAAGTAACCTTTGCTTTCCGAGGAGCTAAACTGCTCTGCGCTTCGGGTAAAGCATCATAAATGTGTAGTTTATTTTAGTGATGCTGTTAGCTAAAATAATATTAACAACTAAGTTAAAGTTTGGTTTGAATTAACGCCTGGCTTTAATCGAAAATTAAGTTAATACTAAACGTGAAGAAAGCTTATTTTTTCCTTATTTGGACGAGAGTTCGAATCTCTCCGGATCCACAGATTAGTATTTAGCCCTCAGTAAACACTGGGGGTTTTGTATTTAGGTATGTCAAAAAGGAGCTTTTAAATGCTTCAAAAGACTCTAATCCGTTACCTACTCAAATTGTTTCAAAAATAGGTGTCTTTAGTCTTAGCAATAATTTATTAAAACTAATGCTATGCCAGAGAATCAAAACATCCTTTATTATCTTCCCTAGGGAAAAATCAATAAAAAAGTTGTATCATCAATTTATTGTAGAATTACAATTAATGTAGATAGAATTACTTACTTAATTCAATTACATTAAATAATAACTTGCTTTATTCTCAATCTTAAATTAAATTGCATAAAAAAAGCCCCGTATTGAAAGACGAGGCAACTTAAATGTTTTCACAACGGAATAATCCTTATTGTGATTTGCTTTAAAATGTACTATAAAATTAATACAGAAAAACGAATAAACAAAATATTATATGAAAAAAATTTTAGGTTTGGATTTAGGCACAAATTCAATTGGATGGGCTTTAGTTAATGAGGATAAAGACAATAAAAAAGGTGAAATTATTGGAATTGGAAGTCGAATTATACCAATGTCTCAAAAAATAATAAGTGACTTTAACAAAGGTATTTCCGTTTCACAAACTGCTTCAAGAACAGAATTTAGAGGGAAAAGAAGGTTATTAGAACGAAATCTTTTAAGAAGAGAAAGATTGCATAGAACTTTAAATGTATTAGGTTTTTTACCCAAACATTATGCAAAACAAATTGATTTTGAAAAAAATGTAGGAAAATTTAACCCAGGTACTGAACCAAAATTAGTTTATAAACTAAATGAAATTACGGGTAAAAGAGATTTTATATTTCATAAATCATTTGAAGAAATGATTCAAGATTTTAAAATCCATCAACCTAATTTAGTACTTGGTGATAAAAAAGTACCTTATGATTGGACAATTTATTACTTGCGTAAAAAAGCATTAACTGCTAAAATAGACAAAGAAGAATTAGCATGGCTCCTATTACATTTTAATCAAAAACGTGGTTATTACCAATTAAGAGGTGAAGATGAAGAAGAAACATCAAATAAATTAGTTGAGTTTCATACTCTAAAAGTAGTTGATGTTACTGCGGATGAACAACAAAAAGCAAAAACTGATATTTGGTATAATGTAAATTTAGAAAATGATTGGATATATAGAAGATCAAGTAAAACTCCTTTATTTGATTGGAAAGGTAAAACACTAGAATTTATAGTTACTACAGAGCTTAACGATGATAAAAGTATAAAATTAAATAAAGAAGGAATTGAAAAAAGAAGCTTTAAAACAGTTGATTCAGAGAAAGATTGGGTAGCAATTAAAAAAAGTACAGAAGAAAAAATTGATAAAAGTAAAAAAACAGTTGGATGTTATATTTAT
>SXGQ01373482.1_pt1 | contig 72624 bp, 72 predicted proteins | sample 3178371 | NCBI WGS metagenome assembly SXGQ01 (sample SAMN11356859, study PRJNA531348) | freshwater metagenome | isolation source: freshwater sample F1-20 | place: China: Fuxian Lake, Yuxi | collected 2017-12-25 | reverse complement strand
GGTAAATCGAGATGGAATCACTATAGATCCAAAACAAAGAAGTTTTCAGTTTGGTCAGGGGCAATCCTTAACGGCAATCATCAACCAAGTGGTATTAAGTTCTGAATATGCATTTAATGCCATACAAGAAAAAAACACCAAGGAAGGATACATTGCATGGTTTAAACTAGATGCACAGGTAGAAATTTTAACGCCAGTTGATCCCCTCATAGGTGATTATCCAAAAAAGGTCACCTATCGTGTGGTGCCATACTATGTACATCAGTCAATATTTTCAAATGTGACCTCAGCTCCGGTAGGCTACTATGAATTAATGAAAACAGTGTGCAAAGAATATCAATACATCTACACAGGACAAAACGTTGATGTGTTGAAATTTGATATTGAAATTAATAATCTTGCCTACAGCGGTGTCAAAGACACTGGAGAAAACACAGGCAGCAAAACTGATAATCAAGATCAAAAAAACGCAGAGAAATTAAATCCCAAGACCGAAGCAGGCCAAGGCAATGCACCAGCTTCTGCCGCTGCGCAGCAGGGCAGACCAAGACCGCAAAGAGATCCTAGATTATTGCAGGGATACAAAGGCGGCAGCAGCGATAAAACCACACAACAGAATGTTGCAGAAACATTCCAACAGGCACTGCTCAGCGGCAATAGTGCAGACATGGTGATTATTAATCTTGAAATCATGGGCGATCCTTATTGGATCATTGACAGCGGCATGTCTAATTATTTCGCAGGAGCTCCCTCCGACACCAGTCAAATAACCAACGATGGCACAGCTAACTATGAAAGCGGCAATGTGTATGTGTATCTAACATTTCGTACTCCAGTTGATATTACTGAACAAACAGGATTATATAATTTTGGAGATACTACAGAAAGCCCCTTCGGAGGTATTTATAGGGTGGTATTATGTGAAAACACTTTCAGTGACGGGCAATGGAAACAGAAACTAAAATGCATAAGGATGCCTGGACCTCAAGGGCCAGAAGTCACAGCAGAAGATAAGACTGGTAAGATCACACAAACAGATACAAGTGCTATTAAGATCACAGAGAAAGAAGCTCCAAAAACCAGTCCTACCAAAGACACTGCGCCAGCCACAGGACCTGCCAAAGGACAAAGTGCAGATTCCTTACGTAATAAATCAAGACGGGAACAAAAAAACGCTCAGCAACAAAAAACAACCACAACATCGACCAACCCACCGATAAACGTAGGGTTTAAATATTACCGAGATCTAGGACAAAAATAAATGGCAGAACAAGGAAGATCAACAGCAGAAAATGAAGGCAGGACAGGCGGCCTCACACAAGGTATATATTTGGCCAGAGTCATCAGCCATCTTGATCCTACATTCATGGGCGCACTTGAGGTCACACTGTTAAAAGACAGTGCTAATGATCCTGGAGATGACAGCCAAATACACATTGTAAAATATGCTCCTCCGTTCTACGGATACACCGGTTTTGAATACATGGGCAAGAATGATGGTACTAAATCTACCATAGAAGGATTCAATGACACACAAAAAAGCTATGGCATGTGGTTCGTGCCACCAGATGTAGGTGTTAATGTTTTGGTGTTGTTTGTAGATGGCGATCCTAGCCAAGGCTATTGGTTTGCCTGTGTACCTGGCCGATATATCAACAACATGGTGCCTGCTATTGCCGGAGCAACACTTAATTCATTAGATGCAGAAGACAAAACTAGATACGGCAACACAAAATTACCACTACCTGTAGCAGAAATCAACAAACGCATCAACGGTGAAAAGCAAGAAACTGATCCAGAAAAAATTCCAAGACCAGTGCATCCTATCGCTGATAGATTCTTAGAGCAAGGGCTGTTAGAAGATGATGTTAGAGGCACAAGCCAATCCTCCCCGCGTCGAGAATATCGTTCAATGGTATTTGGTATTTCCACACCGGGACCAGTTGATCGTAGAGGCCAAGCGAAAAAAGCAGTGATAGGAAAAAAGGACAGCAAGTCTGCCCCACTGCCGATCAGCAGATTAGGCGGCACCCAGTTGGTGATGGATGACGGAGATGATAGATATCACAGAGAAACCACCGCAGCAGAAGGACCTGTGAAATATGTGGATCTGCTGGACCCGGCTGTGCAGAAAAGAAATGCCAAGAATGAACCTACTGTGCCTCGCAATGAATATTTCAGAGTGCGCACCAGGACAGGTCACCAGATACTGCTTCACAACTCAGAAGATTTGATCTACATAGCCAATGCCAGAGGCACCGCGTGGATTGAACTTACCAGTAATGGTAAGATAGATGTATTCAGTGAAGATAGCGTGAGTATTCATACTAGAAATGATTTTAATTTTTATGCAGATAGAGACTTTAATCTTGAATGTGGACGGAATGTTAATATCAAAGCCAAAGGTAGATTAAATGGAGATTTTAATCAAAACGTTCACTTGCGAGCTGGGTTGGATATGAAAATATTTTCCACAGAAACCTTTGATTTAAAAGTAGGCACTAATGCTAAAATCACAGCCGGCGATTCTTTAGACATAGCTGTGGCAAACAATACAAAAATTACTTCCCTGGGAACCACTGATATCCTATCACAGTCTAGCCTGAAAATCTCATCATTGTCAACTCTAGATGTAGCAGTAACTGGAAAAATAGTTGTAACAGGAAGTAGGATAGACTTGAACGGACCACAGGCGGCCAAAGCAACAGCCGCCGCATCCGCAGCAACAGCACCACCGTTGTCCACGCACGAAGTGTCAGCCACTGCTATAGGTGATTGGACCACGAAAAGGTATCAGGCCGGAACACTGTCAACAATTCTAAAACGTGTGCCTATGCACGAACCTTGGGCTCTACATGAACACTTAGCACCTCAAATATTAACACCGCCCGGAACCGACAGAGACATCGGTGGTACTTTAGCAGAAGAACACAAAACTACCACAGCAGCAAGTAAGGTTTCTGCATCGGCAGCACACGTATCAGAAATAAATGATTACGACGCAGCGGTCCCAGATCCTGTAACTGGAAAACCGGTAGTGCCTCAAAGTATTACAATTCCAAGCGGCGGAATTAATTTAACCGCAGAATATTTTGCACCTAGTAGGTATGGAAAAAGAACTGCCGAAAATCTAATGACATTAGATCCTACAGTGAGAGTGGTATTCGCTAGAGCCATCAAAGCATTTATTCAACAGTATTATTCGCAAGGATGGGATATGAGTGTGTCAGAATGCCTTAGACCATTAGCGAGAAGTCAAGCGTTATATGACGCATACAAGGCAGGCACAGGGCCACAGGCTGCTTCTCCTGGTAACAGTTGGCACAACTATGGAGCAGCTGCTGATATCTTAATTTACAAGGACGGAAAATGGGATTCGTTGAATAAGTTAGGTGCCTATACAGGATTTGCCCAACAATTTTTAGCAACGCTGGGTATACACAATAATGCTGGGGCTAACGATAGTGGTCATTTTGTTCCAAAACAAATGTCGGTAGGTGTGCCTAAGGCAGTGAAGACAGGGCAGTTAACTATAGCACAGATAATGAGCGCTAAGGCATAAGGAAAAAACTATGGCTAATCAACTTTACAATCAAAAGACTGTGGCAAACACCACAGCAGTAACCTCTCAGAATCAAGGCGTATTTCTTTACAAAGGTTTCAGCAGCCAACAATCTGCCAAGAACTACAGGATCTACGACATCGATTTGGTCAAGCAAGATCTCATAAATCATTTTTATATTCGCAAAGGAGAAAAACTAGAAAATCCTGATTTTGGCACAGTGATTTGGGACATGCTGTTTGAAAATTTCACAGAAGACATCAAACAGATCATTGCCAAAGATGTTGAAGCTATAATTAATTATGATCCGAGAATGACTGTTAACAGCGTGGCAATTGACGCTACAGATCAAGGAATCCGCATTCAAGCAGACATATTGTATCTTCCGTTTAATGTCAACGAACGAATGAGATTTGATTTTGATCGCAAAAATAATATCATAATATGATCGCTTTATTTTACAACATAAATATGGTATAGGGACCGGAAATGACCACTACAAGCAGACAAAACAATCTAATTCTCAACCAAGATTGGACCAGGATCTATCAGACATTTCAAAATGCTGATTTCAAAAGCTATGACTTTGAAAATCTCCGCAGGGTCATCATCACTTATTTGCGTGAAAATTATCCTGAGGATTTCAATGACTACATTGAATCATCAGAGTATATGGCATTGATAGATGCAGTGGCGTTTCTTGGACAGAGCCTGGCATTCCGTATAGATCTTGCCAGCAGAGAAAATTTTATAGAGTTGGCAGAAACCAAAGAAAGCGTGCTGCGTATCGCTAGAATGCTCAGCTATAATGCCAAAAGAAATGTTGCTTCCAAAGGACTGTTGAAATTTACCTCTATATCTACCACTGAAGACCTTGTTGACAGCAATGGTAGAAATCTTGCGCAGCAGACAATCAGCTGGAACGACCCCACTAATACCAATTGGTTAGAACAGTTTATCCTGGTATTGAACAGTGCCATGGCAGATAACACAGAGTTTGGCCGCAGTCAAGGTTCTGCTACCATACAAGGAATACCCACAGAACAGTATAGATTTAGAACAACCAGCACAGATGTACCAATCTACAGTTTTACAAAAACAGTTTCCGCTAGAGGCATGTTGTTTGAAATAGTTTCCACTGCATTTAGAAACAGCGAAAACATCTACGAGGAGCCACCTGTGCCAGGCAATCAGTTGGGATTCGTATATAGAAATGACGGCACAGGTCCAGGCAGCCCTAATACAGGTTTTTTCCTGATGTTCAAGCAAGGCATACTGGCTCTAGCAGATTTCGGCATAGGAGTGCCAACACCTAACGAAAAAATAGCCATAGATGCCGCAGACATCAACAATGACGACGTGTGGTTGTTTTCATTAAACAGCCTTGGTGCCCAGACAGAAGAGTGGTCCAAGGTCTCTACGCTGGTCGGCAATAACATAGCCTATAACAGCATTGAGCAAAATATTAGAAACATTTATGCCGTAAACACCAAAGAAAATGATACAATTGACTTGGTGTTTGCAGATGGAGTCTACGGCAATCTGCCACAGGGATCTTTTAGGGTTTTTTATAGAACCAGCAATGGTTTATCATACACTATTAGCCCTAATGAACTACGCGGAATTAATATAAGCATTAGCTATTTCAGTCAATTTGGTGTGGAACACACACTGACTGTAGGTCTTGCCTTACAATCTACCGTGGCTAATTCTGCAGCCACTGAAAGCATAGACAGCGTGCGTACCAATGCACCAGCTGTGTATTACACGCAGAATAGAATGATCACTGCAGAAGACTACAATCTAGCACCTTTAAGCAGCAGTCAAAATATTGTTAAAATAAAGTCGGTGAATAGAACATCCAGTGGCATCAGCAGAAATTTTGACATCATAGATGCATCCGGCAAGTACAGCAGCATAAATGTATTCGCTGACGACGGTTACATCTATAAACAAGAAAATGAAGAAATTCTAAGTTTCAAGTTTAATAGTAGAATAGATGTAATTAATTTTATTAGAGAAAGACTAGAAAGAAAGTTTACCGAAACAGATGTTTACAATTTCTACATAACAAAATTTACTAAAATTCTTTTTACTGATTCTAATACAGTATGGCAAAGCGTAACTACAGCTACTCCTACTGGGTATTTTAAGAATGTAGTTGACAACACACTATTGAAAGTAGGCACATATTCTACCTCTAATTTATTGTATGTTGTTAGTGGTGCTCTCATTAAATTTGTTGCACCGGCAGGATACCATTTCATGCCCAACGGAACGTTGATGGCAGGACCGCCCGATCATCCAGAAGCCACCACTTATAAATGGACCAAGGTGATCCGAGTAGCTGGTGATGGTACTAATGCAGGCAGGGGAGTGCTGACCAACGGGCTCGGAGCGGTGACTTTTAGTGACGTAGTGCCCACCGGCGCCATAGCGAATCGTATAGTGCCAAGATTTATAAATGATCTAGATATCACATTAGAAACAGAAATAGTTAACCAGTGTGCCCAGAATTTGAATTTTGGATTAAGGTATGACACCATTACGTCCGGGTGGAAAATTATTACTGCTAGTAATTTAAATTTAGTCAATGATTTTAATCTAGGAAAAACTGGAGATACAACAAATACCAGTGCTGATTCGTCATGGATAGTAGCGTTTGTAAAAGAACCAGATAGATATAGCGTGCGCATTAGACAATTAAGTTATGTTGTTGGAAGCGTTATGCAGAACCGTTTCTATTTTGATACAAATGAAAAAAAATACAACGATCAAGTTGGAGCCGTTGTAAAAGATCAGGTAAAGATTCTAGGTATCAACACAGGCAGTGATTTCATAACTGCACTGATCAGAGACGTGGTATTTGAAGTCAGTGACACTATAAAATTCGATGACGGGTATGAAAGCACGAATGAAATTAAATTAAGTTTTCAAGATTCTGACGATGACGGAGTCATAGATAATCCAGAATCTTTTGAACAGATAGTAGGTACTGACATACAAGGGAATTATTTGTTCTTTAAAGAAACTGTAGACACATTTGGTACCACAACTTATCAATTAGTTGACAATTCAAATAATTTGATATTGATTAGGGAAAAAGAATCTGTGGTAGATTTCACCGACGCAGTTACATATCCAGATGGACAGTTAGTTTACTTTTATTCTATTGACGAAGATGCTGTAAAAGCAGTTAATCGTAATACTAATACCTTTGATTTAGATAGGTCATATAGAGCTAACATAGGTAGAAGGAATCTAAAATTCCAATACATACACAATGCCAGTGTGGATCGTAGAATCGATCCTAGTTCTAGCAATATAATTGATGTGTTTTTGTTGACCAGAAGTTATGACGAGGCTTATAGAATTTATCTTGCCGGCGGAACAGTCACAGCTCCTGAGCCGCCAACCACTGACAGTCTACGAACAACATTTGGCATAAATCTTTCTGCTATAAAGTCTATCAGTGATGAAATTATATATCACACAGTAAGGTATAAAGTGCTGTTTGGCGCTAAAGCAGATTCACAACTCCAGGCTACGTTTAAGGTTGTAAAAAATCCGGGACAATTAATTAATGATAATGACTTGAAAGTTCGAGTGATCGCAGCCATAAATCTTTTCTTTGACATAAGCAATTGGGACTTTGGAGATAGGTTTTACATGGGCGAACTTACCACATATATCCTAAATACCACCGCACCTGATATCAGTAACATTGTGATAGTTCCTAAACAGAGCGGACAGGCATTTGGTAGTCTATTTGAAATTCAAAGTAGATCAGATGAAATTTTAATTAGTGGAGCTACAGTTACAGATGTTGAAATAGTTACTGCTATCACAGCAGCTGAAATTGGTGCAAGCATAAACAGTGTGGTGAACAGTACAGGTCAAAGCACGCCAAATTACTCAACATCAAGCAGTGGATCATCCAGCAGTGGATCATCCAGCAGTGGATCATCCAGCAGTGGATCATCCAGCAGTGGATCATCCAGCAGTGGATCATCTGGCGGTGGATCATACTACTAAGGAAAAATACATAATTTTTTTAATAATACTATGACAGATAAATTTTTTCCTTTCAGCAAGTTACCTATTAGAAAAACAGTAGAATTATTGCCTAAAGTTTTTCAAACTGAGGCCAACGATAAATTTCTTGCCGGTGTTGTTGATCCGCTGGTCCAACCAGGTCTACTTGACAAAGTCACAGGTTATGCAGGTCGTAGGCATGGAAAAACCTACAGCGGTCGTGACTTATACATAGATTCGGATGCAACTCTTAGAAGTGCGTATCAATTAGAACCTGGTGTGATCTATCGCGATAATAACAAGATTGAAAATTTCTATGATTACATTGATTTCAAAAATCAACTGCGGTTTTTTGGAAACACAGACGAACGTGATGATAAAATTACCAGCCAGCAACACTATGCTTGGAATCCTCCCATAGATTGGGACAAGTTCATTAACTATCGAGAATATTATTGGCAACCAAACGGACCACCTAGTGTGGCTGTGGCAGGTCAATCAGCTGCTGTCAGCAGCACTTATAGAGTGTTATTAAGCACCACAGGCAACAGCTTTGTATTCACTCCCGATGCCTATACTAATAACCCTACACTGACATTATACAGAGGACAGACATATCGATTCCGAATAAATGCTCCTGGGGAAGGATTCAGCATCCGAACGAATTACGACACAGGATCGCTGATTTTTAAACCAAGTTTTGGTTACAGTGCAGGAGCACTAGCGGTTTCTGATTCTAAGTTATACAGAGCGGTACGTGACATTAACCCCCTAGATGGCAGTTCTATCACCATAGACAGTGAAGATTGGGAATATTTGGAACCTGCTGCATCCGGGTCAGCACTCGAATACAGCAAAGGAGTCACTAACAACGGTACTGAAAACGGCACACTTATATTTACAGTACCCTATGATGCTCCTGACACGCTGTATTATCAAGGACTTATTACCCCAGACGCCTTTGGTAGATTCGTTATAGCAGACATTGAAGCTAACACTTATCTCAACGTGGACAAAGATATTCTTGGAAAGAGTGTATATATCAGCAGCAACGGTGTAGAATTTAGCAACGGCATGGTGGTTGAATTCAAAGGCAATGTAAACCCTATAGAATATGCATCAGAAACTTGGCTGGTAGAAGGGGTAGGAAGTGCTATCACATTAACAAAATTTGTAGACCTTATTGTGCCTGTGCTGACAGCCACAGTACCCGAAGTTCTATTTGATAATGCAGGGTTTGACACCGAGCCATTCGATGATGCCACTGCCTACGCTACTTTCAAAGACTATACAACTATAGCTAGAGATAGTGTAGACTCTAATCCTTGGTCAAGATACAATCGTTGGTTTCACAGAAGCATATTGGAATACGCCTATGCTGCCAGGGGTCAAGATTTTCCTGCAGAAGAATCTGCTAGAGCAAAACGTCCTATTATAGAATTCAAGGCTAATTTACAACTGTTTAATCACGGTTCGGTGTCAAAACAGACCGTAGACTATTTAGATGACTATACTACAGATGTGTTGTCACTGATAGAGGGCAGTTCGGGTTACAACATAGATGGAGAATTTTTATTTGAAGGCGCAAGAATATTAGTCACAGCTGATACAGATAGGTTGACAAATAATAAAATATATGAAGTAACTTTTATTAGGCATATTAACTCACGTCAGATACATTTGGTAGAAACTGCAGACAGCGACAGTGTTCTAGGTCAAGGGCTACTTGTGCGCAGAGGAAATAAAAATGGCGGCAAGATGTTCCATTATACAGGTGAAGCATGGACATTGAGTCAGCCTAAACTAACAGTAAATCAAGCTCCTAGATTCGATGCGTTTGATGCTGCAGGTGTAAGTTTCGGTGACAGTGAAAAATACAACACCAGCACATTTACTGGAACAAATATTATTTGTTACAAGCCGGGATCGGGCAGAATAGATACAGAATTAGGCTTCAGCCTAAGTTATCTTAACATAGATAATGTTGGTGATATAGAATTCAACTTTGATTGGGACACAGATACTGCTGATTACACAGAAGCTAGAATTCCAAGACGTGTTAAGATTTCTACCGGTTTTTACAAATTCAATCCCAACGACACGTATGACAACGGTTGGTTAGAGTCAGGCACCGAATATTTACAACCTATCATAGACAGTCAGGTGATCACTGCCGATACCACCACTGTTATTTTTAATACCATAGACTGGATATCTCTGTCGGTAGATCCTATTGTAAACATCTATATAAACGGTGCCAAGTACACAGGCACATATACTAGGTCAGACAGTGAATTTGTGTTCCCTTTGACATTAAAGGAAAAAGACACAGTGGTGTTGAAAATCATCACTGGATTAGCACCTGATCAGGGCTATTATGAAATACCTGTTGGTCTAGAAAAAAATCCTTTTAACAGTGTGCTGCAATCATTTACACTAGGGCAGGCGGTAGATCATGTAGTGTCTGCTATAGAATTTGACACTGCAGTTTCTGGACCAGTGCCTGGTAATAGCAATCTTAGGAACATACAAGGGTATCAAAAGCACGCCAAACGATTTCTAAAACATTCCGGGTTAGCACCATTGGCTGTAATGACCCTGTGCGATAAAACGCACAATGTTATAAAATCAATACAATATGCGAAAAAAGCCTATACAGACTATAAAAATAATTTTGCATCTAGAGCACTAGAAATAGCCTACAATGACTTTGTGCCTAATTTTGTTGATGATATCATATTCAGCCTAGCAAAAAATAAATCAACAGCCAGTGCATTTGCAGACAGCGACATGGTAGGATCAGGAGCCTATACCAATATTACCTATGCAGTGGAAGATACAGGAATTGTAACATTTGCACTAAGTGAAAAATTTGATCTTACTGAGCTTAGTAAACGTGCTGTGTATGTGTATAAAAACGGCCTGCAGCTGTTGAATGCCAAAGACTATGAATTTGATTCGACATTTGGATTTGTAAAACTGTTAGTTACTCTGCAAGAAAATGATGTAGTAGAGATTCGAGAATACGTTTCAACAGCGAATAATTATATTCCACCAACTCCTACCAGCATGGGGCTGTATAAAAAATACACTCCTATGAAATTCACGGATGATACATTTCAAACACCACGTGAAGTCATACAAGGACATGATGGCAGTATCACTGCTGCTTACGGCGACTTTAGGGATGATCTACTGCTGGAACTTGAATACAGAATCTACAACAATATCAAACAAGAATATAACACAGACATATTTGATATTGATGAGATACTGGGTGGATACTATGGTGTTGGCCTTTATACCAAACCTCAACTGGACGACATAGTCAATCAAGAATTCTTGAAATGGGTACAGAATACCAATATCAACTATACATTAAACACATACTTTGACAGTGAAAACAGTTTCACCTACACTTATTCTGCCATGTCAGATCCTACCAAGACTAATTCACTGCCCGGCTATTGGAGAGGAGTGTATCGTTGGTTTTATGACACAGACCGACCACATAGATGTCCGTGGGAGATGCTGGGCTTTTCACAGGAGCCCGCATGGTGGCAGAGTCAGTACGGTGCTGCACCATACACACGCAACAACCTCATACTATGGGAAGATATTGCTGACGGACACATACGTCAAGGAACCAGAGCGGGAAGATATGACAGATACAAACGTCCAGGGCTGCTGAATCATATACCCACAGACGGCGATGGCAATCTTCTCAGTCCTCTAGACAGTGGGTTAGCACAGGATTTTTCATTAATCAACAACCGTGGACCGTTTGTGCTGGGAGATATCAGTCCAGTAGAACATGCCTGGAGATCAAGTTCAGAATGGCCTTTCGCAGTCATGCTGGCCATGTGCCTGATGAAACCCTTTGAGTTTATCACAGATAATTTTGACCGTTCAAGAACCACCACAAATATACTGGATCAAACAGTCAATACGCAAACTTCATTGTTTGCCACCTTGGATCAAACCGTTCCTAGTTCATTGTCAGAACCACACATTGGATTATTGAAATACATCGTGGCCTATGTGAAATCACGAGGACTGCCCGAAAACAGCATCATAGAAAAAATAGCTAAACTTGATGTGGCTCTTAGCCTTAGGATGAGCGGATTTGTTGATCAACAACAGCAGAAGTTTCTATTAGATTCAAAGAGCCCTGCAGCTACTACCAGTAGCATATATGTGCCTGTGGAAAACTACGACATTATATTCAGCGTAGGTGCTCCGGTGGCCACTGTGGCTATCAGCGGAGTGATATTTGAAAAGACCGAAGGCGGCTGGATAGCCACAGGCTACGATGACTTGCATCCATATTTCGAATACCATCAGGCCTTGGTTAGCCAACAAGATCCTGTGATATCTGTGGGCGGAATTTCCGCCACATTCCTTGACTGGACAGCTGACAAAAACTACAACAATGGTGTGCTTGTAAGATATGCCAATGATTTTTACAGAGCCTTACGCACTCACAACAGCGGTGATTCGTTTGATAAAACACAATGGCAGAAACTCAGCGACTTACCTAAAACTGGTGCAGTAGAAGCACAGCGACGCCGACGATTTAATACCCTTGCAGTGAAACGTGTCAGTTATGGCACACTGTTTACCACAATACAGTCAGTGGTAGATTTCCTATTAGGCTATGAAAGCTATTTGAAAAGCCTTGGATTTGTGTTTGACAGATACGATCCAGAAAACCAAGTCAGCCAAGACTGGCTCAGCAGTGCCAAAGAATTCATGTTCTGGACCAAGCACAACTGGGAACTGGGTTCTTTAATTGCCATCAGTCCGATGGCACAGAAAACACAAGTAACCATACCTGTGGGTGTGGCCGATAACATACTGGATGGATTTTATGACTATGAGGTGCTGAAAGGAGATGGTAAGCCTTTGGAACCTAGATTTATAAATGTAAATCGCAGTTTCCAAAACATTAGTGTAGAAACCACCAACACCACTGATGGCATATTTTTCTTAAAACTTAATTACGTGTTGAAGGAACATGTTACTGTGTTTGACGATCGCACAGTATTTAATGACATTATCTATGATAAACCCACGGGATATCGCCAAGATCGCATCAAGGCACAGGGATTCCGCACAGTTGATTGGGACGGTGATTATACCAGCCCAGGATTTTTGTTTGACAATGTTAATATCATTGCATGGCAGCCTTTCACCGATTATCGACTGGGAGACATTGTTACATATAGAAGTTACAACTGGACCAGTCTTGCCAACCAACTGGGGCAAGAAAAATTTGATGATAGATTTTGGACCAAATTGGATTCCGTTCCACAGAAACAACTGGTGCCAAATTTTGACTATAAGATCAAACAGTTTGCAGACTACTTTGAAACATCTTCAGAAGGTACTAATGTAAGCCAAAGATCCTTGGCCAGACACACCATAGGTTATCAACAGAGAGACTATCTTAATAACCTAGCCGAAGACCCAGTAAGTCAATTCCAACTGTATCAAGGGTTTGTGCGTGAAAAAGGTACCTCTAATGCTATTACTAAAATATTTGGCAAACTGAGCCGCGCAGGCAGCGACAGTGTTATTTTGAATGAGGAATGGGCTTTCTTGGTTGGCCGTCTAGGCGGGACTGATCAGCTCACAGAAGTTGAAATACAGATAGAAAAAAATAGGCTGCAACTCAATCCACAACTATTTTTGATCGGCACTACGTTACCGCGCATAGCTACAGACTTGGATTATAGACTGACAGCTAAAGATTTTACCATTACGCCAACACCCTACAGCGCAGATATTATAGATACTGCACTCGAAACTGAACCCACGGTTACTGCAGGACACGTATATTTTAATCAATATGAACATGTGATAGCCACACAGGCTGCTCTCACGGCATTGGATATTCGATTGGTAAAAGAAAATGATCACATTTGGATAACATTTTTCAAAGATTCTTGGACGGTGCTGAGAGCCAACCAAAGTCAAATGCTGTTTATTATCACTTTATTACGTATAGATGAAACCACAGTTACTTTGACCTTTAATAGACCGCATGCGTTAGCAGTTGATGACTACGTGGGATTTAAAAATATCAATAACATGCAGGGGTTCTTCAAGATAATTGCAGTTACTAACACAGATATAAGTGTTGAAGTCAACGCAGATATAGAAGATCCAGAAATAGACTCTAGCTCACTAGTAAATCCTATACTGCTATCAGCAACTAGATTCCAAAATTATCAAAGTGTAGATAGAGGCACGTCTGCGTTGTTATACAACGGTGCGAGATTATTCCTTGACAACAATGGCAATGATCTATGGGAAGTAGTAGAAAAACAAAAACAGTACACAGCGAAATCACTCACGGATTATGCAACATCTAGTCCATTAAGTGCAGGAAAAAAAGTTATCTATGACAATGTTAACAAACAGTTAATTGTTAGTATACCTGGTTCAGGATTTGTAGTGGTATATGCAGAAAGTGCAACAGGACTAGTGCTCAAGCAGGTCATATCACCACCTGTGGGTTTCTTCACCAAGGCACTGGGATGCTTTGGTAACTCTATGGCATTGAGTCCAAACGGTAAAGTATTAGTAATAGGTGCAGATCTAGCCAGCGGCGTAAATAGCAATTTTCGTGGACCATGGGCTACGAATAAATTTTATGAATCAGACGATATAGTTTTGTACGGTGGTAGGCTCTACAAGGCCAAAAATGCCAACACTACAGCTTATGACGGCAGCAGTGAACTAGCAGTTAACACAGATGACTGGGAACTTGCTACAATTATTCCTGCACTGGAGTCAGGAGCTGATACTGGACTTTATCAACAAGGGATGATAGGAGTATACACATATTCTAACGGTAGATTCACCAACACCGCGGCCTTTGTCAGCCCAAGACCTGCAGACAACGAACGCTTTGGCAGTGAAATAACGCTGTCTGTCAGTGGTTCCACATACTATATGGCTGTGTCTGCCACAGGTGCCTACAACAATACCGGCCGTGTGTATCTATTCAAATACAGCGGTACAGCATGGAACCATCTAGAAAATCCCATGTACAAAGGCGTATATGATTTCCAAGAATCTTACAAGGCGGGAGAAATCGTATGGCAGGCCGCGCAGGATCCAGTAGCAGAAGCTGTGCGCGGAAACCTATGGATGAATCTAGAAGATTCTACATCTGACGGCAGCACCATCACGCTTCAATCGCAGGGATGGTTAAAGGTCAGTGATGTCAGCACCAACTGTTCGTTGCCCACCACCCTATCTGTTGAGGATGATGGATCTACCTTGGAGTTTGCGGTCACAGGCTTGTTAAGTGCAACACAGATGGCCGAACTAGTAAAACAAGGCGATAAATTTGGCTTCAGCATGGCCATGAATCAAGACGGTAGTATATTGGTTGTTGGAGCCCCGGATGCGGACGGACAATATTTTGCCAACTATAGAGGCCTATGGAGAGGCGACGTAGAATATGTAGAAGGTGAAGTAGTAAGATATCAGTCGCAGTACTATCGCCTGGGTGATGCATTCCTTAGCCCAGATTCAACTTACAGAAGTTACAATGAAGATCCCAGCGACAGCGCTAATTGGCAAGTGGTAGGTGACAGTACCACACAAAGCAGTGGCAAGATATGGGTCTATGCCCGTACACCAGGCGATGTCTATGAACTCAAACAGATGATCAACGCAGCCTCTATCAGTTCATTCTCCGACATGGATTCAGGACTGATTATAAGCACAGGAGACCAGTTTGGATTTGCCATGGATGTTGATTTTACTGGTAACACCTTGATAGTTTCTAGTCCAAAATCTGACGTCAACTTTCAAGATCAAGGCAGCGTCTATGTTTTATCGCTTGATCTATCTAGCACAGAATACAGAGTAAAACAGAGATTAGAAAGTTTTGAAATTTACCCAAATGAATATTTCGGGTATGGCATTAGCATAAGTCCAGACGCTGCAAAAATTGTTGTAGGTGCTAGAAATGCTGGTAATGACATTCCTATCAACTTTGACACACTCCAAGGCACAATCTTCGATGGTGGCAGCACAAGATTCAGCAGTTATCAAGGCTACACTGGTGGTGTATATGTATTTGATAAAAAAGATGAGATATTTTTTCTCACAGAGAAACTGCAGGAAGTTTTTAGTCCAGACGAAGCTTTTGGTTCCAGCGTAGACTGTGTGGGGAACTATATAGCTGTAGGATCTCCTTTCTATAGAGCACCTGTGCAACATGCCATCGGGCAATTAACGTATGAAGGTCCTTTTATCGGTACAGCGAGGTTATTTAAGAAAGACACAGCGATGTCTTCGTGGAATACACTGACCACACAACAGCCTGTGGTGGATACACGTAAGATTCGCAGCATTGAACTCTATGACAATGTTCGTAATGTCAAACTGTTGGACCTAGATTATATTGATTCAGCTAAAAATAAAATATTGAATAGTGCTGAACAAGAAATTCAATTCAAAACACCATATGATCCTGCGGTATACACCGTGGGCACAGACGAAGTAGTAGCTGATCCTGCCATAGCTTGGTACGAAGCCAATGTAGGTAAATTATGGTGGAATGTCAGCAGATCTAAATGGATCTATGCTGAACAAGGCGATACAGCCTACAGAACTGGCAATTGGAATCAACAGGTCGAGGGAAGTTCTGTCGAAGTCTACGAATGGGTGCAGAGTGTGCTATTGCCAAACGAATGGGCCGCAGTAGCAGATACCAACGAAGGTCTCACGGCGGGTATCAGCGGACAGCCACTATATCCAAACAACGATGTGTACAGTGTCAAGCAGTCATTGAATCCAACCACAGGGGCCGTACAGGAAACTCTATACTTTTATTGGGTGAAAAACAAAGCGGTGATACCTACTAACATGCCATCTCGGACACGATCCGCTGCAGAAGTAACTAGTATTATTGCTAACCCTGTAGGCACAGGACAGCCATTTATTGCACTGATAGAATCTAGTAAATTTGTATTATACAATGTGAAATCGGTAATGTCATCAGACACTGCATTGCTGAATTTTAAATTTAAGAATGATCTTGAATCTCTTCGTCCTATTCACAGTGAATATCAGTTGTTAACTGAATCAGTGGCAGACAGTGTACCTACCGTCCAACTTGAACGTAAATGGATAGACAGCTTGGTCGGCACAGACACACAAGGCAATAGGGTACCTGATACAAAATTACCTGCCAAGCAGAAATATGGTCTAAGCTTTCGACCAAGACAAAGTATGTTTATCGATCGCTTGATGGCACTGAAATTAGTTGTAACAAATATTAATAATGTGTTAAGCAGTCAACCGTTTTCTGACATTATTGACTTTGCTAATTTCAATGATGTTGATGTTGTACCAGATCCTGTATTGAACTTGTATGACACCACAGTGGATACAGACTTGGATTTACAGGCAGTTGGCACAGTAAGAACTAAAAAAGCTGTGCTAAGAGCAAATTTAGTTGATGGCGAGCTGGATACCGTTGATATTATAGAGCCAGGATTTGGTTATAGAGTAGTGCCTATAGTAAAAATAGAAGGCGATGGTTCAGGAGCCAAGGTAGCAGTTACTTTAGATAATCAAGGTAGAGTCGCTTCCGCGACAGTGCTTAGTAGAGGTAAAAAATATCGTGTATTATCCGTGCCAGTAAGAAACTTTTCTGTGCTAGTGAAAAATGATTCTACTGTGGACAATTTTTGGAGTATATATGCATGGGATGATGTCAGGAAGGTATTCTTCAGAAGCCAATCCCAGGCCTATGACACTACTAGGTATTGGAATTTGGTAGATTGGTACATGGTTGGATACAACAAAGATTCTATACTGACAAGAGAAATCTCAAGCATATTTCAAGAACAAGAATTACAGATAAATCTAGGAGAAGTGATTAAGGTCAAAGAATATGGAGTAGGAGGTTGGGCATTTTTTGAAAAAATAAACAACACTGGCAGCACTTTTTCAGATAGATTTAAACTAGTAGCACGTCAAAATGGCACGATTCAGCTCAAATCATCATTGTACGATACCACACTAGCAGGAATTGGGTTTGATAATACACAGAGTTTTGATAACACCACATATGACATTTCTAATTCAATAGAGTTGAGGAATATTTTCCGTGCCATAAAAGAAAACATTTATATTGCAGACTATGGCATAGAATGGAATAAATTATTTTTCTCTAGTATTCGATACGCATTGTCTGAACAGCAGTATGTTGATTGGGTATTTAAAACTAGCTTTCTAAATGCCACGCACAGCGTAGGTGGTTTCCAACAAAAAGTAAACTATAAGAATGACAATCTTGAAAGTTATCAACAGTATATAAACGAAGTCAAACCTTTTAGAACCACTGTACGTGAATATGTTAGCCGATACGATTCTATTGAACCTTATGTGTCCTCGGTGACAGATTTTGATTTACCACCTGCCTATGTAGCTGCTGAAGGTAGAACCGTTCCAATTACCTTAGAGCGCTATCAGCTTTCACAGTATCCTTGGAAATGGTGGGCAGACAACAATGGTTACAAGATTTTAGATATTCTGTTGTACGATGGCGGAACTACATATGTAACTCCACCTCGAGTTGTAATAGAAGGCAACGGCACAGGAGCCACTGCCCAGGCATATATCAGCAATGGCAGAGTTTCAGGCATTGTGATGTTAAATGCAGGCAGCGGTTACACACAAACTCCTACAGTCACTCTTGTAGGAGGTAACTCAAATGATGGTATAACCGCCAAGGCTGTAGCGGTGCTAGGTGACACAAAAGCACGTAGTTTTAATCTCACAGTGAAGTTTGACAGAATCAGCAAGACCGGTGATTATCAGTCATACACTCAAGATCAAATATTTACAGCTACAGGGACTACAGCGGTATTTGAATTAACTTATGCACCGACTAATGATAAGACGCAAATACGTATTTTCAAAGACGATCAACTGGTGCTGACAAGTGAATACACAATTAGTTTATACTATGCAGCCACTGACAATTACTCTTTACTACGAGGCAAGATTATTTTTGTCACAGCACCTTCGCTAGGTGAAATCATTTCAGTAAGTTATGAAAAAAATATTGATCTATTGAATGCTGTGAATCGTATAGATAGATTTTATAATCCTTCAGTGGGAATGGTTGGGAAAGAACTTGCTCAATTGATGACAGGTATAGATTTTGGTGGCGTGCAGATACAGGGCACTACTTTTGAAGTAACAGGCGGCTGGGACGCTTTACCTTGGTTCACAGACAATTGGGACAGCGTAGAAGAGAACAGTGACTACTACGTTGTTTGTGATGGCAGCACTAATACAGTTACGCTGCCTTACGTGCCTACCGCGGGCCAAGAAATCAACATCTACATCAAGAGAGTGGGAGAAACCATAGCTGTGAGGATAGACGATGCTGCTTTCATCAATCAGGTAGATTCCTCAACCAGTGTAAATCCCAACGCAGAAATGCCTACATTCATAGGCGACGGTGTTAATAATGTGGTAGAAATTGGCGACTATTTAAACACCCAGGCAGGAGACACGCTGATATTTCGTCCTGTAGAAAGTGACGGATCTGTATCAATCACTGATGCCAATCTACTGGATACCAAGCTAAGTGGCGGTACGCTATCTGCCATAGATGGTGTGTATGTTACAGCTAGAGGTATCACAGCAGAAGAAATAGCAATCTCGGGTGGTAAACTTATCGAGCCCGAACATGTGCCTGCTCCAGAAGAAAATGTGCCCGGACAGGTAATGGACAGTGTCAGCATTAAGGTATTTCAATCAACCCCTTCGGGATCAGCTGCCTTACAGACTAGAATACTCAGAAGTAATGGCACAGGGACAACTTTCAACATAGGCCAGGCTATCCTCCAAAACAATTCTGTGGTAGTTTATGTGAACAAAATTAAGCAATATCTTGGCATTGACTATACATTGGATTTACTGGCTAATAATGTTCAATTTATAACTGCGCCGGCTGCTAATGCACTGCTAGAAATTATATCCATAGGAGTTGGCGGCATAGCAATACTATCTGTTGATGTATTCTATACTGACGGGGCTACAAATCTCTTTCTTACTGAGGCTGATTACAATGACACAGCGGTGGTATTTGTCACGGTCGACGGTGAACCTGTAGATGTTGGTTTCATAGACAGCACAGATGTAGTAGATACTCCAGGAAAGACCTTGGTTGAATTTGGTCTTATGCCGCCTGCAGATGCAGTGATAAGAATAGTTAGCCTTGAATCTGCAAGTGATGTAGACAGCACTGGCGTGTCTGTGGTGCAGGTCAATAATCAAACGGTTTACTTTGAAGGCAGCACTCGCAGTTTTGATCTTGATGGATTTGTAGAACTTGGTAGAGGATCCTCGGTGGCCAGTATGTTGGTAGAAGTTGATGGACAAATACTAAAAGGTCCCGACACTGTATACGTGAAATACGACGGAACAAACAATACGTTCATATTAGGCTTAGATCCAACAGAGGCGCCTGGAGCCATACTGCCGACTGATATCAATGTTTATGTGAACAATCAACAAAAAACTTTTATTACAGATTTTACATACAACGGATCAACAAAGGAATTGGTCCTTGCAAGTTCTGGCCTAATAGTTGGAGATGAAATTAAAATAGAAAACAATCTCAGGGCAGAATATTCTATAGTAGGATCTAATTTAGTAATCGGTGCCAGTGTGCCTATGATCTCAACAAATGAAACAGACAATGTAGAGATCAATGTCACTTGGTACAGCGAATACGCAGCACTAGACATAATCGCAGATGAGACCGTTGGCGGCAAGGTGCAATACCAACTGCCTAGACCAGCACTGTCTGCAAGTTATGTTTGGGTGTATAAAAACGGCCAAAGACTTACACAGGAACAGGACTATTATGTAAGTATTCCTAGAAATGTTGTGTACATCAACACTGCAACCGTTGAAACCGATGATATCAAAATAGTGCTGTTTTCAGCAGAGATCTACAAATCGCCTAGTGCTTTTGAGATACACAAGGACATGTTGAATGTTTACCACTACAATAGATATTCAAAAGGTGAGATTGTATTATCAGCTGATCTTAAGTATTATGATACCGCCATCAGTGTTAACAACGGTAATCTGCTAGGAACACCAATACCATCAAGAAATATACCAGGAGTTATTCTGATTGAAGGTGAGCGAATAGAATATCTCAGCAAAGTTGGCAATGTGCTGTCCCAGCTGCGTAGAGGTTCGCAAGGCACAGCTATAGGCACAGTGTATGCATCTGACACAGCAGTGATAGACGTTGGTTACGAAAACATCTTGCCTTACAATGAAACCCAAGATAGAGCAGATTTCTACAGCGACGGCAGCTCACTGCTGGTAGGACCGCTGGATTTTGTGCCCTCACAAGGTGCAAGATCAGCATGGTATAAAGAAACTATACCCAGTGCCTACGGTGCCTGTGATCAGATAGAGGTATTCGCAGGCGGGCGTAGACTGCGTAAGGATCCATATGCTGTTTGGCAAGAAGCAAATGGTGCTAGCAGCCCGCAGGCAGATGAAACGCAAGAAGCAGAATTTGCTGTAGACGGCGTAAATGCTTATATTAGACTAACAGCACCTTTGGTAGCAGGAACTAGAGTGACTATTATAAAAAGAACAGGCAGGATATGGTATGACAGGGGAGCCACCACTGCTGCTGCGGGCGTTACGCTGCTAGATAACACCACATCAATTGCACGTTTCATTGCAGCAAGCACAAGTCGTTTACCTCGATAAATATATGATGAATTCAACAGAGAAAAAGATGCCAGTAAATCAACCAACAAAGTCGGAATCGCCACAGTCTAAACCCAATGAAACGGGCGGTTTTCATTTCGAAGGACATATCAAAATTTTTGATCCTAGCACCAAAGAAGTGTTTATTGACAAACGCAACGCTATACATTATGAAAACATGAGTGTGGCTATGGCACAGAGTCTCAGCAGTCAAGGGCTCGGCACTGTGTATCAAATGGTGTTTGGTTCAGGAGGCACGATTGTAGATCCTACAGGGCTAATCACTTATCTGACACCTAACACAATTGGTGTTAATTCAAGTTTATACAATCAGACCTATGCAAAAGTAGTAGATCAAAATGCCATTGAAAATGTGGATCCAGCTAGAAATCTCATGCAGGTGCGCCACATTAGCGGTGCAACCTACAGCGACATATTGATCAGTTGTTTGTTGGACTACGGTGAGCCACTGGAACAGCAGGCCTTTGACAATTCAGTGGATATGAACGGCAACTTTGTTTTCGATGAACTTGGGTTGGTCAGTTATAATCCCAGCGGCATAGGTAAACTTCTAACACACGTGGTGTTTCATCCTGTGCAAAAAAGCCTTAATAGACTGCTGCAGATTGATTATACCATACGTATTCAAAGTTTAACTGGTTTCACTGAGGTATAATAGATGCCATATACAGTAAATTTCACAGATAAAGAAAATAAAACACCCATAACGGTATTTGACAATACCTCCAGCACAGATACCAGTTTGAAATTTCCTGGCAGGAATATAACAGGATATGGACAGATCATTGCGGAAAATTTTCTCGCACTTTTAGAAAATTTTGCTTCTGCTGACGAACCCGTGAATCCTACAGAAGGACAGTTGTGGTACAACAGCACTGACGGTTTGCTGCAGATCTGGGATAACACCGCATGGAAGGCAGCTTCGGGCATCCAAAAAGGTGTAAATGCTCCTTCAGTGGCTACCAGCAAGGTAGGAGAACTGTGGGTAGACACCACCAATCAACAGCTGCGGATTTTCACTGGAACACGTTGGATACTTGTTGGTCCTGTAGAAAGCACAGTGGACGGCTTGAGATACGGACCTGTGGTAGAAAAAGTTGCGGATTCTGACAATATTGACCGATTTATCTTGACTTTTTATGTAGCAGATATTCCTGTGACTATTATAAGCAAAGATAGTTTTATTCCAAAAACTATAATCTCTGGATTCAATACTATACGATCTGGAATTAATATCGCTAATCCTACTACTTCTGCTGAAATTGAAGAATTCGTGGGATCATTTTTGCCAACACTTTTTGGTACAGCTACATCATCTAATGCATTGACTGTAGGCGGGATACAGGTTGAATCAGGTAAATTTTTAAGATCAGATGTGATCAACACAACAGAGCGTGCGTTTAATGTTAGAAGTAATAGCGGACTCACTGTTGGAGCTGATGGCACTTTTAATATTGGTACAACTTCAACTGCCGCGAAAATTTATAATAGTGCAGCCGGTAGCTCGATTGATATACAGACTAATCGTGATGGGATTCCTGCAACCATTTTAAGAATTGCAGATAATAAAGTAGGAATTAACCAAGCCACTCCTAGTCAGACCCTAGATGTAGACGGAAGTTTTACTCTCACTGGTTCAATTATAATAACCAATAATACTGCCAGCACTAATTTTAACAATGGTAGTCTGAGAACAACAGGCGGCGCTGCTATAACAAAAAATCTAATCGTAGGCGACGGTCTTGAGGTCACAGGCACCACGACAGTTAATAACACACAGCCAAAGACTACTGAAATATATGACTTAGGCACAGAGACTAGACGTTGGAAAACTATCAGAGCGAAAACAGTTATAGCGGATGAGATACAGGGCATATTAGCCGGTAACATCAGCGGAAATGCAAACACTGCCACTAGTTTAACCAATGTAACAAGTTTCCAACTAGTAGGAGATGTTTCTAGTCCAGCTGTACAATTTGATGGACAATTAGGCAGTTTTTCAAAGACTTTCAACACTACGTTGACCTCGAATATTATTTCTGGAAAGACCGCCGCGATATTTTCTAAATCAAACGATTTTGTTTTGACCTACAGAGCTAGCGAATCAGGATTGGCATCGGCAGGCCTACTTAAACAGACCAGAGACGTTTTTGTTGGAGATTTAGGTATTCCTATTGGCGGGATTATTCCTTACGCTGGCCAAACTGCTCCCTTTGGGTTTTTGTTCTGTGATGGATCAGAACTAGAAATTGTTAAGTTTTCAGCGCTATATGATGTCATCGGTCCAATTTATAATACAGCCGCAGCTTTGCTAGGCGTGAACACATTCAGACTGCCAGATTTACGAGGCAGATTCGCGCTTGGTAAGGACAACATGGATAATGCCGGCAATGTGCCATTATCGTCCGGTGGCTTTGTAGATGCAGGCGGCGGCACTGCCGGACGTGTCCCCGACGTGCAGGCTACTACCATAGGAGGCAGTGCAGGTCTAAATTCTGCCACACTTGTTTTAGCAAACTTGCCGGAACACAGCCATACTTTGAGTTCTGCGTCGCAAGACTATTCGGCCATAAGAGTATCGCCTACCGTTGACGCTGCTGCTACCACTGGCCTAGGTCCAACTGCCCCGGGTCAGGCGCAGTATCTAAAAGATTCAGGAAACATTAAAAAGCCTGCTTCTACTACTCTCAGTACCCCTATAGGCATTATGAATCCATTTCTAACAATAAATTACATTATTAGATCTGGACCACCGTTATTTTAATTAGAGAACAGGAATGGCATATCAAATAAACAAAACAGATGGAACGATTGTAGCTACAGTAGCTGATGGTCAGGTAGATACACTTTCTACGGATATCACTTTAATCGGAAAAAATTACAGTGGATTCGGTGAAGCTTTAAATGAAAATCTTATTAGGGTTCTAGAAAATTTCGCCAGCACCTCTGCACCTCTGCACCCGTTGAAAGGACAGGTTTGGTTTGATAATGCAGAAAATAAACTCAAGGTGTACAACGGCACAACATTTATCCCGGTGAGTTCAGCAACTATTTCAAGCACACAGCCGGACACGCTATCTATAGGTGATCTGTGGTTTGATGATGTTGGCGCCCAACTATACTTCTTTGACGGTGTTGTACCCTTGTTAATTGGACCAGCATACTCTACAATACAAGGAAAAAGCGGATTAGAAGTTGATACGATTCTAGATAACTTAAATCAAACCAGAGTAATTACATATCTCTTTAACAATGGAATACTTTTAGGCATATTTGCCAAGGATAGTTTTACACCTAAGATAGCTATTTTGGGATTCAGCGGTGATATACAGCCAGGTTTTAATGCAGGCACATTAGCTAATCTCAAGTTCAGAGTCACATGTACTAATTCAGAACAGCTAGGGGCAGTCCCGGCTGTAACCTATGCACGGCGTGATACCAGCAACACACTGAGCGGCCAACTCAGTATTAATGCTGATGCGGGCATAGTTATAGGTACGGGCAATCAGCTTAATTTAGAGGTGAGTTCAGGTAATGCTCTAGTGTCTAATTTTGCCAGTGACAAAAATCTATCTTTAACAGTCAGGAAAGGTATCGACCAAGAAACAGCAGTAATTATAAATTCCAGTACACGAGAAGTAAGCATCTACCCAGGTTTTTCTAACAGTACAGTGAATCTTGGAGGAAGTCTCGTAGTCACCGGTGACCTAACAGTCGAAGGCACCACCACTACTATAAACACCGCCAATGTAACTATTGAAGATAAGACTTTAACTCTTGCTAACGTTGCTAGTCCTAGCGAAACCACAGCCACAGGTGCAGGCATTATTATTAGATCTACTGGGTTAGATTCATCTGCTTATGATAAGGAAATAGTCTATAGGTCTACAAGTGAAGGTCCTCCTCCAACTGGAGTGTTTGATGTCAGTGAAGATTTGAATCTTGCCACAGGCAAACAACTGCAGATAGGCGGAGTCAAGGTCATAGATGGCAACAGTCTGGGCAGTGCAATCACTAGCATTCCAGGAGTAACTACATTCGGTACACAAAATGTAGTAAACATAGGTCCGGGAATACCCCCTGTGACGCAGATGCGTTTGGAAAACCACAGGATATCTACTGTATCTACAAATTTTGATATAGAACTAGAGCCAGACGGCACAGGAAATGTGGCACTAATTGGTTCACCTAGAATTACCGGAATGCAGGATCCTGTGGGTCAACAGGATGCATCAACAAAAGAATATGTTGATAATACCATAGAACTGAGACCATTGATATTCAGTATGGACTTGTCCGATGGAAAATCAAATTCATATATAATTTCTAATATTTTAAATAATCTTGCACCAGTGGCAGAATATAGAAATGGCACCTATGCTAGAATATTATGTACTCTAATTAATCCTAGTAGTACGTCGCTGGCCATAAACACACTGCCTCCTAGCGTCGGCACCAATCCTTTCTTGACTGATCTCGCAGGCAGCAGTTCCTTGGCCATTACCAGCATTTCATTCCCCACAGCCACAATAGCAGCACCTAGTATATCAACCACAAGAATTATCAAAACATTCCAGGTAGTGGCAAATGTATGGACCTGGCAGTCAGATCTAAGTTTACCACCATAATGTATACAGGAGCGAATAAATGGCCTACATAGTCAATAAATTCAGTGGAGCAGAACTAATTGTGCTTGAAGACGGCACTATTGATACCTCCACCAGCCTAGGCCTAGTAGGTAGAAACTATGTGGGCTACGGTGAAACACAGAATGAAAATTTTGTTTTCTTGTTAGAAAACTTTGCCAATCAATCTCCTCCCTCTAGACCGTTAAAAGGACAAACTTGGTTCAACACCACCAGCAATGTAATGAATGTCTATGATGGCACAAACTGGAATCCCATAGGAGCTGCGGCACTAAGTGCTACCGCTCCTGCAGATGTGAATGCAGGTGCACTGTGGTTAGATACCACAGCAAATCAATTGAAAATATATTCGGGGATTGCATGGACCTTAATTGGTCCTGAAGCAGTGGCAGGATTCGGCCTAACCAGAGCAAGAAGCACTTCGCTTGACGATTCTGCGGGCAATCCTAGACCAGTTATAATTCTTGAAACCAACGGGTCTGCACTAGCTATATGCACTGCCGAGTCATTTACTATAAACTCGTCAGCACTAGTGACTGGATTTTCGAATATTCTAGTAGCAGGTATAAATCTATCAAATGCTGCCAAGATCAAAGGAGACATTACAGGAAATGCTGCCAGCGCAGATAAATTTAGCACGTCAAGAACCATCAATGGTGTGCCTTTTGATGGGCAGCAAAACATCACGTTAAAAGCTGCAACCATTAACAAACTAGTAAAGGGCACATATATCGCTGGTGCGGATTTTGATGGCAGCTCAGAGCTCACATGGTCAGTGGATGCTACCTCTTCTAATGTAATAGGTAAAGTAGTGGCAAGAAATTCTGAGGGCGGATTTTCAGCAGGTACGATTACAGCTGATCTAGTTGGTAATGTTACTGGGAACGTCACAGCAAGTTCCGGACTCAGTGTGTTCAACACAGTTCAGGCTAATAGTTTTATAGGATCGACTATAGGAAATGCCAGCACAGCAGCTCAATTGCAGACACCAAGAAAGATCAACGATGTAAATTTTGATGGCACCAGCGACATCACGGTGGCAGCAGCAGCAGCCACACTGACAGGCACAACAATCAGTGCTTCGGTGATTGAATCCAGTCTGCAACAGGTAGGCACACTAACAAATCTTAACGTTTCAAACAGCGGCATCAGTTTAGGCAGTGCCAGTCAACTGAGATTTTTTGTAGATTCTGGTACTCCTACTATTAGGTCCTCTACAGGTACGCTGAATTTTGATATGGGATCGTCCGGACCAGATATTAGTTTTGTAACGGCCAGTACTGCACTGTCTCTTGGCGGATTATCTGCACCGTCAATACTAGGCGATAACACCACTAACCTGGGTATTACAGGATATACCTTCAACAAAGTTTATGGTAACGAATTCAAAGGTGTGTCAGACAAATCAGATAGAACTTTTTTAGACGCCGCAGGCTCTGTCGCAGACCCGAACTGGAATGGCGCTACAACTAGCACACAGTATAGAACTGCCAAACTTACTGCTACTGCATATAGTATTGCAGCACGCGATGTTAGTGGTAATATCACAGCAAATGTGTTTAATGGCGTGGCTACAGCAGCGAGATACAGTGACCTTGCAGAAAATTATCTAGCGGATGAAGCTTATGAAGCAGGCACAGTAGTGATGATAGGCGGTACTGCTGAGGTTACATTAGCTGTAGCTGAGACCACAGCACTAGCAGGAGTTATAAGCACCGCTCCTGCGCACTTAATGAATAGTGGATGCCTAGGAGAATACGTAGTAGCTATTGCGCTACAGGGTCGCGTACCGTGTAAAATACTAGGAAGTGCATTAAAAGGCGATATAATGATAAGTGCTGGCGGAGGATATGCTAAATCTTGTGGAAGTGCAGAACCAAAAGCAGGACAGATTATCGGCAAGGCCTTGGCAAATTTTCAAGGATCAGTCGGTGAGATAGAAATAATGGTAGGAAGATATTAAGCAGAAACTTTTCACAAGACTGTACAATAAATACTTACATATTGGAGTTGAACAATGGCGTATCAAGTAGATAAATTTAATGGTGCATTTTTTGTATCAGTAGAAGATGGTACCATAGACACTACATCGGATCTTAGATTTGTAGGAAAAAACTACGCGGGTTACGGTGAAGTACAGAATGAAAATTTCCTGCATCTATTAGAAAATTTCTCAAATACTACTGCACCTCCCAAGGTCATAACTGGGCAAATCTGGTTTGATAGTTCGTCTAAGAAACTGAAATTCTATGATGGTGTGAGATTTAAGTCGGCAGGAGGATCAGAAGTCAGTACCACTGCACCCAGCGGACTCAGTATTGGAGACTTTTGGTGGGATTCAGCAGCCAAACAGTTATATGCATGGGCAGGAACAGAGTTCGCATTGATTGGACCAGAAGCCAGTCCAGATCTCGGAACATCTATAATATCCGCTGCTGTAGTCAAAGGCACAGTAGGCACAGCGGTAGGACCGCATACCATACTCAAAGTCATAGCTGATGATAAAACTGTTGCAATTTTTAGTAAGATCGCATTCACTCTAGACAACGCACAGAATGCCATAGATGACTTTACCGTGATTAAGAAGGGTATTACACTTGCCAAATCACAGACAGGTATCAGCACTGACGACTATATTATGTGGGGTACAGCAAATAATGCCAACAGACTTGGTGGATTTGCAGCGGACCAGTATTTAAAAGTAGGAGAGAACTCTTTTACAGGTGAAGTGCAGTTCTTTGATCCAGGCTTTGCAGTAGGTGATGGCAATGACTTTAGACTGAGAGTCGAAGGTGGCGACGAAGTTATTGTAGAAAATAGGCTAGGTAATCCTATTACGTTCCGTATCACAGTGGTTGAAACCACAGATGAACGTGATATAGCTATCATCAGTAGCACAGGTATTTTACCCGGTACAGATAATGCATTTACCATAGGGCAAGCAGGAGCACGGTACAGCAATGTTTTTGCTACAACACACACAGGAAATCTTGTTGGGAACGTTACAGGAAACAGCACAGGTACGCACACAGGCAATTTGGTAGCCACAGATGCCACAGTTATGTTCAACGCCACTACCAAACAGCTTGGATTTGCAGGTGCTAACATTGTAGGCACATTGACTGGATCTGTAACAGGTTCAGCAGCCACAGCTGTAAGTGCCGCAAAATTAAATGATCTAGATCCCAGTGAAACTGTTCCAGTGTCTGCAATAGCTACTATTCCCATTCGTAATATATCCGGCAATCTCATAGCAAATCAATTTGTAGGAATCTCAGACAAAACAGATAGACTTTTCCTAGATAAGACTGACGCAGTGGTTGATCCAGCTTGGAACGATGCATCTACAAGTACCAAGTATAGGACTGCAAGATTATCAGCTACGGCCTATAGTATTGCGGCACGTGATTCCAGCGGTAATATTGCAGCTGTGTTATTCCAAGGTACAGCAACATCAGCACGATATGCCGACCTCGCAGAGAAGTATCTGGCTGATGCAGAATATGAAGTAGGCACAGTAATGGTAATAGGCGGAGAAAAGGAAATTACAGCATCGGCCTATGGCGAATTAGCCATAGGTGTGATCAGCGCTAATCCTGCCTATATGATGAATAGTGAATTAGAAGGTGGTGTGTATGTGGCACTCAAAGGGCGTGTGCCAGTTAAAGTTAAAGGCATAGTACGCAAGGGAGATAGGCTAGCAGCAGGTGATTGGGGTTGTGCCCAAGTGGCCCAAGATAAATCAAATGTATTCGCTGTGGCCATGGAAAGCAGCGATGTAGAAGACGTAAAACTTATAGAATCGGTGGTTACATAACATGGCAGCTATCGGCACAAACATCTTAGCCTCTGATTATGTGGCTATACAAGATACCGCACAGTTACTACTAGGCACAGGATCAGCCACTAGGGGATATGGACAGACTGTGCAAAGCTCAGATGTGTTTACAGGTAATGCAATTACAAAAGCACAATGGGATGCATTGAGATTTGACATTATCAATTTACTTTTTCATCAAGACGGTGTGCTTCCGAATGCAGTGGTAGTAGCGGTAGGTGATCCGATAAATTATGGAGCAGGTGCACCTAACACAAATTATGCCACGCTTTTACAAACCGCAGATGTCAATAAATTTAAAATAAATGCGAGCCAATCTGTTGTAAGTGCTAAAGCATCTGGAACATATACCACTGCTTGGTCTAATAGTGTGACAGCTACGTTGACTTTGACGTTTTCTAGCAGCGACCAAGCTAGATATTTTTTTAACAGTGGAGGTAAGATAAGGTTTACTACTACTCTTACAGGCGGCAGCGGTTCACAGCAGTATAATTCATGGGTAAACGTTTTGAACTCCATAGGCACACGCTCTTTTGGAGCAGATACTGATGCTATTGTAAATTATTACACATTGACCAATTCTTTTCAAACATACTTTTTGCAAACCACTTCTTATCCATATTCTTCGAATACTTTTAGACTAGAAGCCAGAACCAACGTTGCTAACAATAACACTGGCACAGCAACACAATTATTCTTACGGTTGACATTGACTGACCCGTATGTGGATCTAGGCCCTCCAGCTCCGGGCGATAGCGTCAATGGTACACTGACAATTTCAGTATCGGAATTGAAAGCCGCAGGTAACCTCCAACCTTCCGGTACTTTTAGTATTACTGGTCCAAGTTATTCACTTTCAGCTATTAGTGGTAGTTAAACGTTTAAATAGTTCATATGAAAATTACTTATGGCCGTAAACGATAAAATCCGTGTAGTAGATTATAACACAATAAGAAGCACTGTGGTCAATGTGTTAGGATCTAGTTCATCTGGCGCTTTCGGCTATGGACAAACAGTCATTAGTTCGCCAGTGGCAGAAGGCCAAAAACTCACGGTCACACACATCACCCAATTACGCAATGATATAATCAATGCGTGGACACATATTTTTGGCACAGCACCTACACCAGTTACAGTTGTAGAAGGTGGCACAGTGAGATTTAATTCCAGTGACGCACCGGTTGATGCGTATCAGACCATAGCCAACACCATAAGCACAAACAGATTTACTGTAGCGGGAAGTCAGTCGGCTACAAATGTGCCGTCTGTACCTTCCGTTTCAACGTGGCCAGGTATATACGGTGCAAATTGGACCAGTCTCATACAGTGTACTATCACTGCTACTTGGCCTGACGCACAGCAGGCCAGACATTTTTGGAACAGTGGCGGACAGATTAGAATTACTGCTTCTCGCACAGGAGGTTCAACAACCAGCCAAAACAATCAATGGACCTCTATATTAAGTTCAGCTGGTACACAATCTTTTGGCGGGGCTTTACCCAATACTGGTACCACACCCAACAATGGAACCAATTGGTACAGATGCACCAACAGTCGTCAGCTTTGGTACAGTCTAAGTGGATCTAGTCCCTATGGATCTAATACCTATAAAATATATGCCAGAACTATAGATGCTGCTGGTGGGAACAATTCTACAGGCACAGCTCGTCAAGGTGAGTGGCACATAGAATTTGTTGATAATTATGTTGATCCTGCTACCTCACCGCATACACCAAGCACTATACTTCCGGTTGATTCAGTAGACGGCACGTGGACTGTAGGAGTTTCATTGCTGTTTGCATCGGGTATACTAGTACCATTAGGTCTAGGGAATTTTTCAGTCACACTGCCAACAGTAACCATCTCAGCCATAGCTCCATAATTTTTTCTGTAGTCAGGCAGCAACTAAATAAAGTGCGCAGATAAACAGGAAAAATACATGAATGATCAACTCAAACAAGCATTAGATTTTGCCAATTATAGACAGACCTTTTCTATTCAACGCAAAGCCCTTAAAGAAAAAATTGCTGCCAAATTAACTCTGGGGCATAATGGTGGACTGTTTTATATAGATAGACCACTGTTAACTTTTGTAGAATTACTTATAGCCAAAGGTAGAATCAGTGGAGTGGTGATTTTAGATGTCAACGAAAATCCTATATTGATAGAAGATCTAGAAGGCTTTCGCGATATCTGTTTTGATAGGTATTTTGAATCAACTAACGAATACTTTGAACAAGATCAAAAACTCAAAAAAAGCAGATCAGTAGAAAAGCTTCTTGAACAATGACCAAAGGTATATTAATCTACGCCCACAACAACCGCACAGTAGATTATGCACTGATGGCATTAATATCTGGTGGGTTAGCTAAAAAAAATCTTCAGTGTCCTGTGTCTTTAGTTACCGATCAGACCACAGTAGACTGGATGATTGAATCTGATATCTACAATCGTGCTGAAACAATTTTTGAACACATATTAATTGTTGATAGACCCGGTTCAAACAATGTAAGATCCTTGCATGACGGGGTTGGCAGCAGCAGTGTGGTGCAATTTATTAACACAAATAGATACTCGGCATATGATGTTACTCCCTACGACAGAACGCTGTTGATCGATGCAGATTTTCTTGTATTGTCCGATAAACTCAGTGAATATTGGGATGTTGACTGTGACGTGCTAATAGGCGACTCTATAAATGATATATTCGATCAACAAAGATTAGGATATCAGGACAGATATGTGTCTGACGTCGGGATAAAATTATATTGGGCCACTACAGTAATGTTTACAAAAAACAGCTATTCTGAAATGTTTTTTAATATGGTGCAGCACATTAGAAACTATTATCAATACTATGCTGACACTTATCGATTTGACGCTCGCACATATAGGAATGATATTGCCTTCAGTGTGGCGAAACATGTGCTTGAAGGATTTGAACAGACAGCTATAGGTAGTTTACCCCCAGTACTTACGTTACAGGATAGAGATCTGCTGCTTTCTGTAGACAATGAAAAACTAACTGTGTTGGTGTCACCAAAGTTGGATTCTAATTATTGTGCTGCCACGGTACATAACATTGACCTTCATGTAATGAACAAACAGAGTTTGACAAGGAATAGTGCAAAACTGTTGGAGTGGATATGAAGTTTGGTTATTTACTAGTGGTTGCCGAACATGACACTGTAGACTATCTACAGTTGGCCTATGCATTAGCACTTAGCATTAAAAATACACAGAAACCAGGATTTGATCAAGTGGCCTTGGTTATAAACAACAAACAGAAACTGTCAAGCGTCAAGAGCAGTTGGGTATTCGACCACGTGATAGAATGGAGTCGAGAAACATTTTGGAATGGTCGATCATGGATGGATGAACTGACACCATTTGAACACACTGTATGTTTAGATGTAGACATGCTGTTCTTAAGAGACTACAGCCATTGGGCTGAATATTTTATAGAGCACAGTGAATTATATGTTGCAAATAAAAGTTACACTTATAGAGGAGAAATGATAGTTGATACTCACTATCGCAAAGCCTTTGTCAAAAATAGTTTACCTAATCTCTACAGTTTCTACACCTATTTTAAGAAGGATAGCGCAATAGCTCATGAGTTTTTTGAACTTGGTAGACTTATAATGAAAAATCCTGTAGAATTTACAAATCTTTTTTTAGCAGATTATAAACCTAAGGTCATAGGCACAGATGAAGCATTTGCGCTAGCAGCCAAAATATTAGATATCACCGACGACATTGCGTATCCGTTGGAATTTCCTAAAGTTGTTCATATGAAACCCATGGTGCAGAATTGGCCATGGCCTGCACAATGTTGGAGTGATCATGTGGGGTTTTATTTTAATAAAAATGGAAAATTAAAAATAGGCAACTATCAACAACATGATATCATCCACTATGTAGAAAAGGACAAGATTACGGTTGAAATTATTAACATCCTTGAGGAAATAGCATGGAAAAAATAACAGACTTTGAGGAATGGGTTACAAATGTAAAATTACCTTCGGTAAAATTTGTTGCTGTGTTTGATCCTGATACAGGTGCAGTTCTGAGTGTAGGACCTAGCCACGCATTTACAGGGACAAAAAATAAGATACCTATAGACAAAGAATTAGCTGAATCTATAATTAATGCTGAAATTAATATTGACAAATGTGTAGTCGATATGAATGCAAATACTGTAGAAGTTGCAGAAATTAAAAGTGTTTTCAAAATCGATGATGTTTTACATAGGGTTGCATCAACAGAATATTCTGACATCGCTAAACCAGATATTTACATGAAATATGATTCAAAACTTGCAACGCTAAAAATAGAAATGTCCACAGAGTTTGGCGGCACACGCAAGACTAGAACTGGAATAAAACGTCGCAAAATTGTTTGGGATGGTGATACTGAAATGAATTTTTTTATCACGGAATATAACGATCCTAATATATTGTACAAGATTATTACTGTCAAAATTAATGATTTAATAGGCAAGCATAAGTTAATGCATCAGTTTTATAATAATAAATTTAGTGTGTACACTAGAAGACTATTTAAAAATTATGTGATAGAATACAAATGAAAATAATTGAGTTTGATGTTATATTTTTAAGCTACGATGAACCAAATGCAGATCTACACTATGCCGATCTGTGCGCCAAGGTACCTTGGGCCAAACGTGTACACGGAGTAAAAGGTTCGGACCACGCTCACAAAGCCGCAGCAGAACTTTCTGAAACTAATTGGTTTATCACGGTTGACGCGGACAATATTGTAGATTCAAAATTTTTTAATCTAGATATTGACATGAATAATGCAAACACCAAGGTATATTGTTGGTGTGGACAGAACAATGTAAATGGATTGAGATACGGGAACGGTGGACTTAAACTTTGGAACAAACAGTTTGTGCTCGACATGAAAACACATGAAAATTCCACAAGTGATCGAGCACAGGTAGATTTTTGTTGGGAAGACGGATATCAGCATTTTCCTAGCGTTTACAGCACAAGTATTATTACGGGATCTGCATTTCAAGCATGGAGAGCAGGATTTCGTGAAGGTGTTAAGATGACCTTGCTTGACGGAGAAAAAGTTCCGGCTCAAGAAATTCAAGAACGAATATGGTGGCATAATATTCATAGACTGAGGATGTGGTCAACGGTTGGATTACATGAAGTAAATGGAATTTACGCAGTGTACGGTGCTAGACTTGGCACATGGTTGGCTAACTGTACTCTTTGGAACTATGTTGAAGTCAGAGATTTTGAAATTCTTAGAGGTATATGGATGCAGTATGGTCGTCCGTACGAAGAAGATAATGGTGTAGGACTGGAAGATGAAATAAAACATCTAGGTGAAAAAATCAAACACCAGTTAGGACTTGATTTTCCGTTTCTCGATTCTGAGACAAGTAGGTATACTTTAGATTTATATAACGAAACGATTAAATTGAGTGTAACATATTACCAGCAGACAAAAAATGTATGATATATTTTTTCTTGGTGCTGAAGGCAAATCTTGGGATATCGTTAAGACAAGATATCCTAATACTCAACGTTTAGATAAAAATTTTCCTATTGATCAAATTCAATACAAATCCTTCACTAAAATGTTTTGGGTAATTTGGAATGATGTTGTGCTAGATGAGAATTTCGATGTTAGCAGGTACAGAGCCACGAAATGGGATGATATGTATGTCCATGTATTTAAAAACGGCGACCATTATGACGGTATCTGTCTATTCCCTAAAAATGTTGTAATATCTAAAAGAGAATTCCATCATAGATTTTTTACAGCAAAAAAGGAAATAGATATAGTCGCGAGCACACCAAAAAAATACAATGTGTATTATCCTCGCTCATTCGAAGAATACTGTCAAATCACTGATGAAATGTTCTGGTTAGTATGGCCGGAGGTGACAGTAACAGATACTACGGTATTTGACATGTATTTTAGTCATCATAATAGTTATGATCGTAGAGAAAATCATGTATTTAAAAATTGGTTAAACGGAGCTGCTTCGTACTCCAGCGGAGTGATCCTTTGTAGCAAATACAAACCTTTATCAAATCGAGAATTTATCAATCAATATGCTGTTGATAAAAAAGAACACGACCGCGTGGTCAGCAAATATCAATATAACAAGCACATTCTCACATCATATGATGCGTATGTAAACATTGTTCAACAAGAAAAACAACCGCTATTTTGGGGTATCTGGCCGGAAATAGAAGTTATAGACAACAGTATTTTTGATGTGTACTTCGATCCCAACGACGGAAAATATGATCACGATCGAAAAATAAATCATACATTTAAACATATTTTTAACGATAATGAAACCACAATAAACAGTCTTGTGTTGCTTTCAACTCAAATGCCGATAAGCCAACGAGAATTCTCTCATAGATTTTTAATTGAAAAAAAAGAACATGACGAGATAGTGTCTAAACATAGATTGTATGATGTTGTTTTCATATCTTACAACGAATCTAATGCAGATAAAAACTACCAAAGGTTACTAGAGAAATGCCCAAGAGTAAAACGTGTGCATGGAGTTACAGGAATTCATCATGCACATATAAAAGCAGCAGGCATGTGTGACACAGACATGATATGGATTGTTGACGGTGATGCAATAATTGAAGATGACTTCAACTTTGATCTAGTCATGAGCAGCTATGATATTGATTGTGTACATGTATGGCGAAGCAGAAATCCAATAAATCATCTAGAATACGGAAACGGCGGAGTTAAACTATTGCCTCGTCAACTGACATTAGACATGGATATTGACACATCAGACATGACCACAAGTATATCTAAGAAATTTAAGGCAATGGACAAGGTTTCTAATACTAATGAGTTTAATACTGACGAGTTTACAACATGGCGCTCGGCATTTAGAGAATGCTGCAAATTGGCTAGTAGGGTGATTGAACGGCAGTTCGAAGAAGAAACAGAAACCCGTTTAGATATCTGGTGTAACATTGGAGCAGATAAACAATTTGGTGAATATTCGATGAAAGGTGCTAGAGCCGGAAGAGACTACGGATTGAAAAATAAACATAATCAGGAAGCACTGCGATTGATAAATGATTTTATGTGGTTGGAGGAGCAATTTCATGAACGATGTAACATTAATTAAAAAAGTCTTCCCCATCATGAATGATATAAGTCCAACATTTTGCTTGGCTAAATGGCACCACACGACAATTTATTTGCAAACTGGTGAAACACATAGTTGTTATCATCCCGCACCCCATAAAATTCCATTAGATCAAATTGCTGTTGATCCTAGCGCATTACACAATACCAAAGAAAAAATCAGTCAACGTGCAGAAATGATGCAGGGAGAAAAACCTGCCGGTTGTCAATATTGTTGGAATATTGAATCGTTAGGAGCAGAATATATATCAGATAGGCACGAACGTAATGCCAGTATCTTCACAGAACAAAGATTGGAGGCGATTAAATCCAATCCGCTAGCTCCGGTAAATCCGCAGTATATAGAAATTTCATTTGGCAACGAATGTAACTTTAAATGCGGTTATTGTCATCCTAAGCATTCAAGCAGTTATTATAAAGAAATCAAAGATCACGGTCCTTATTCAATGGTGAAAAATCATAGAAACGATATAGATTGGTTTCAAATTCACGAGGAAGAAAACAATCCTTATGTAGCTGCATGGTGGCGTTGGTGGCCTGAAGTTCGTAAAACTTTGACAATTTTACGCATCACCGGAGGGGAACCGCTGTTGCAACAGAGCACATGGCGCCTTTTAGAAGATTTGGAAAAAAATCCTCTGCCAAATTTAGAACTTAACATAAACAGTAATTTTGGTGTGAAATCTATACTAGTAGAGCGATTAGTTGAAAAAATTAACAATTTAGTTTCTAACGGTCACATAAAAAATTTTAAAATTTTTACAAGTATAGATACCTGGGGATCTGCAGCAGAATATATTCGTACAGGATTAGATTTAAACTTGTGGGAAAATAATTTAGATCTGTATCTTTCTAAAACACGTTTGCCAGTTACTTTTATGATCACGTTTAATATACTGTCGGTGACAAGTTTTCAAACATTGTTGGTTAAAATTCTAGATTGGCGGAAAAAATATAATTCTGCAAATCAAGATAAACCTCAACGAATCAGATTTGACACTCCTTATCTAAAAGAACCTCTGCAATACGATATGAACATTCTTCCTAAAGATGAATATATGCCCTATATGAAAAGACACATTGACTTCATGCTGGCTAATTTAAATGACAATGATCCCGGCAAGTTTAGTTCTTTAGAGTATGAAAAATTTCTGAGAGTGGTAAAATACATGGAAACTACAGTGTACGATGATAAACAACTTACTGAGGGGCGCCGAGACTTTTTTAATTGGTTCAGAGAATTTGATAAACGGCGTGGTAATAGTTTTCTGACAGTCTTTCCAGAAATGGAAACATTTATGGAGTTGTGTAAAACTTATGAATAATAATAATTTTTGTTCCTTACCTTGGATAGGCATACATGCTTGGCCAGACGGATCTGTGTTTCCGTGCTGTATGTATGATTTCAGTGCTCCTTTAGGCAATATAAACAAAGAAAATATTGAAGATTTAGTGAATAATGATGAATACAAGAAATTAAGACAGCAATTATTGAATGATGATAAGCCGGCAGGATGCATGCGATGTTACAAATTGGAAGAATCTGGAATCGAAACATTAAGAAAAACTTCTGCAACAACATATACGCAGTATCAAGAAAACATATTAAAATCTCAGCAACTCACAGTAGGAGAGATAAAATATTTAGATGTACGTTTTAGTAATATTTGCAATTTTAAATGCAGAACATGTGGGCCAGAATTAAGCAGCAAATGGGGCACTGAAATTGCTTTATTGAAGAATGAGCCAGACCCCGGGATAATTCAAATACCTAGAGAAAAATTCTGGACTTTTTATGAACAAGCACTTGAAACCGCTGATGAAATTGTTTTCGCAGGCGGTGAAGCATTAATGCAGGAAGAACATTATGCAGTGCTGCAAAAGTTAATTGAATTGAAAAAATTTGATACCACGCTGATGTACACTACAAATTTATCAACTCTCAAGTACAAGCAGTTTGATCTATTCGATATCTGGAGGAAATTCAGCAACGTACAAATTTATGCAAGTTTAGATGCTTCAGGCGAAAGAGCTGAGTATATAAGAAAAGGTACAGTATGGAAAAATATTGTTGAAAATAGGAAAAAAATTGCTGGCTTACCAGGAGTTAAATTCTACATTACTCCGACCATTAGTATATTCAATGTTTGGCATTTTCCAGATTTCTATAAAGAATGGGTAAATCAAGGACTGCTAGAACCAACAAATATTAGGATAAACATTTTAACACATCCTGCTAGGCAACAGGCTAATGTATTAAAAAATAAACATCTTATAATTGATAAATGGAATGAACTAATTAACTGGTTCAACCTGGCAGCAAAGGATGACTGGAAAAAAAGAGCCACGATACAACAATTTAATAGTGTAATTAATTTTCTAAATACAGAACCAGTTTCAACATTAAACTTACCTGATAAATTTAATCTAGTCAATGGAACAGTTGATGGTGTGCGCCACGAAAATTTATTCACAACCTTTCCGGAATTAATTCATCATCTCGGTATAGGCGCAACCAATAGTAAAACTTTCTGTGTATATCCATTTTTTAATATTAATTCAAACACCGACGGAAGCGTGAAGTTATGCTGTAATATTAGAGATAATTCCCATGTGAAAAAAAATAACGGAACAGAATACAATTTAGGTGTAGATAGCATAGATGAAATTTGGAACAGTGAATATTTGAAAAACACTAGAGCCAGGATGTTAGCAGGAGAAAAGGTTCATGATTGCAAAGACTGTTATCGACACGAGGAAATTTCGGGTAGCAGCAGCAGAACACAGTCTAATAAACAGTACTTAAATAATCCGAAAATATTAACGGCAGTGAATGATTTTATTACCACGCTTAAAGTTCCTATCAAACATTTAAACAGCGTAGAGCTTAGATTAGGCAATGTATGTAATCTAGCATGTAATTCATGTTGGGGATACAGTTCGAGTAAGGTAAATGAAGAAAGAATAAAAATTTTAAAACACAAGGATGTGACCAGCAAGTATAAAGCGTTATGGAGTTCGGAATTATCAATACCTAGAGATATTAATAAATGGTATAAAAACAGTGTGTATGAAACCAATATCGAAACGATATCTAAGAACCTAGAAAGAGTTTATATTACTGGTGGTGAACCAACATTGATAAAAGAAAATAGAACACTATTAAAGAATTTAGTAGATTCTGGTAATACAAATTGTTTCATTAGTTTCACTACTAATGGCACCACTTCTGATGGAGAACTATTAGATCTATTAAGACATTTTGATAAAAGCGAAATACAGATTAGTCTAGATGGCATAGAAAATCAAGCTAACTACATAAGATATCCTATCAGTTGGACAGAGTTTAATGAAAATGTAAAAAATTTATTATCGATGCGAAATGTAAAAATAGTTTTTTACACAGTAATTAGTGCCTACAATTTATTTTCAGTGACTAATATACTAAAATACGTTGATTCGATCGCGGCCGAAAGGCCGGTAAGTTGGTATCCTATATTTTTAGATAATCCGAATTTTTTAAGAACACAAATATGGCCGCTTGATGTTAGAGAAAATGCAATTAAGGAAATTGAACGCTGTGTTGGAAATCTTAAAAACTTGAAACTTTATGTAGGCGCTGATACATTTAAAAAAGTCTATGATTATTATACCAGTGAAGAAAACCAATATGGGGAATTAGAAGAATTTATTGAGTTCAACAATGTCCTAGACAAGCATAGACGTACTGATTTTAATCAAACATTTCCTGAATTGTCGTGCCTAATTTAATAGCAATTCACCCCAAAGATGACCCGTGTGTTTCTATAACATGGCAGGTTAATAATCTATGTAATTATCGATGTAGTTATTGTAATGCAGGTAATTGGAGTGGTGAATTTATCAATGAAAATAAATTAGATATACTTTTTATCAACTTACAGAAAATAATTGATCATTACAGATCACTGGGATACGTTAACTTCAAGGTTTTCTATAGTGGCGGTGAACCAACCTTATGGAAAGGTATTATTCCTGTATCTGAATTTTTTAAACAAACTTTAGGTGATAACGTAACGTTAGGAATCAACACTAATTTAAGTAGAAAAATAAGTTGGTGGGAGAAGTACTACTATCTATTTGATGATGTAGTGGCAAGTTATCATCCAGAATTTGTTGACAATGATAACTATTTACAAATAGCTGAATTCCTTCAAGATAAGTTAAACTATCTCTGTCTTAGAATGATGATGCTAGAAGAAAAGTTTGATGAGATGATAACAATAGGAAACAAGTTGAAATCTAGATTGAGGAATTACAACTTAGAATGGGTTCCATTGTTAAAAGAAATGAGTGTAAATACGGTGCCATGGACTTACAATGATCCGAGAGTCACTGATTTTTTATCTAAACATAATTTCGAAACTAGCATAACTATGTTCAAGCCAAACTTAAAAAATTCTTATTCAGCTGTGGAAAAATATGACGATGGCACTATTAAAATTCTTAACAGTAACAGACTAGTCGCTGAAAATAAAAATTTTTTCAAAGGATGGCGTTGTAAAGTAAATGAAGCTATATTTGTTTCGCCGTCAGGCTTGATGAGAGCAGCTAGCTGTGGGCAAGGTCCTATAATCGGCAACATTTTTTCAGAACTGAAAATTTCAGTCCAAGAAGTCATATGCCAAAAAGATTATTGCCATTGCGGAACAGATATTTTGATTTCAAAAGAAAAATGAATAGAAAAAACTTTTGTCTATATCCTTTTGCAGCGTTTAGTTTAGATAATGCTGGTAAACAAAGAATCTGTTGTAATAATGATGGTTGGACAGCAGTTGAAAAAAACAAGAACTTTAACGATCCCTCTTTTGATATCGTAGAGCAATTCAATAATCCTTTTCATAAAGAAGTTAGGAAATACATGATTGAGGATTTGAGACATCCCAGTTGTAAAAAATGTTGGGAAATTGAGGATGAAGGTCAGACATCTTGGCGAGAATGGTTCAATGAAAGTTTTAATACTACTGCAGATCAAGATTACTGGATTGAAAAATGTGAATCAGATGGAAGTATCGATAGTGCAGAATTTTTATATTTAGATATAACATTTGGAAACCGTTGCAATTTAAAATGTGTGATGTGTAATGGGTATAATAGTACCCTTTTCTTGAAAGAACAATACGATACCAATCAAATATCAAAAGGGCAGTATAATAATTTAATTAAGTTAGATTGGTTTGAAGATGATAAATGCTTTGAAAAATTATACCAACATGTGAAAAACGTTCAACGAATACATATTCTTGGCGGGGAACCTTTGATTATCGAACACCAAGGATTTTTAAAAAAAATAATAGACTTAGGATTCAGCAAAAATATTATACTAAGTTACAATAGCAATTTGACAAAAACACCAAGCGAAATTTTTGAATGCTGGCAAGAATTTAAACAGGTATATCTCTGTGTCAGTGTAGATTCTTATGGTAAATTAAATGAATTCATTAGGTATCCTATGTCATGGGAAAAACTTAACAGGAATTTAGAAGTTGTTAACAAGGCGGCAGAAACATATAAAAATATTGTTATACAAATACATGCAACAGTCAGTGCCTTGAACTGCGGATCAATGGTAGATTTAATCAATTGGGTGCAGGATATCTCTAGAAAATATAAATCTATTGATCCTTCACCAATGTTTAATTACGTATACTCGCCTCACTGGTTTGACCCTATTAATTTACCATATGAAATTAAACTAAAAAGTTTGGAACAATACACCGCCTGGGAAAGTGAACACGCCGACTTTTTGCAAACACATGGCAATAGACAGCGATTTGATATGCTAAAAAGTTACTATGAAAAAATTCTTAAATCCGTAGGTGACCCAAAGGTGTATAAGCTGTGCTTGGAACAGATACAGTTTTTTGAGAATGTACGTAAAATGAAATTTCCATCATAACAGTGTATTAGTGCTATCTTGAATATCTTTTTTAAGCCTTTCGATATTAATTTTAAAATCTAATTTTGTTATTTCATCCTTATATTCTTGTAGCGTGTTGAGAAGTACATCTGCTACAGAGTCAGGATTGATTTTTTCTATCTCATCCTTGACATTGATTTCCCATATCCTGCCATCCTTGAATTCAATATGGACTAGATCCAAATAGGCCACTGGCATGGTATTCATGTAAAGATCTTCGAATACTTCTGGCCATTCTTTGACAAGATGCCTCGGCGGTCGAAATAGGGGATTAGGCATCTACAGTATCTTTGGTCTTCACAGTTTTCTTAGAAGTGGGATCCAGTTCTTCTGCTTCTTTGCGTAACCTTGCTGCTTCTTTGTACATGGCATCCGCTTGACTTCTATAACTCTTGGCAATATCCTTGTCTGTCAGTACAGCATCAGCTGCGGCCTGTGCTCTGACTGGTGCAGGGATATCTGTATCTACGGCAGGTGCTAGATCTTTAACATCTGCGACTTTGGTCACTTCTACCTTGCCTTTAGGTGCACCTTTAACAAATGTATAAAGATCATCCACAGCACAATTTTTCTGCTCTGCGACTAGTGTGTTAAGATCACTTAGTAGCACGCTGTCGTTAGGGGTAGGAGTCATAGTTACTGTATCAGTAGCAACTTTCTGCAGCCTTGTATCTGCCTGCATGGCCTGCAGCATTGGTCTGCCATCTGGGAATGTACGTATAAACATCATTTCACCAAGTTCGTAGGCTTCTTGGCACTGATCAGTTTCTACCATGGTCATGATAGAATCGTGATACGAATCACTCAGCTGTGTAACTGGTAGCACCAAGGCCATATTTGATTCACCAGGTAGTGTTCTAAACACCACTAGTACTTTCACGCCTGTGTTATTAATTCTGCCAATGTGTTTAAGTGGTCGTGCCATTTTAGGCCTCCTTTTTAGACACAGCTTCCAAGAAGCTGTTCAACTTGTTGAATGTTTTTCCTACTGCTTCTAGTTCTGCTGCCTTGAATGCTCCTCTTTGTGTTGCCACTTCGATGATACTTCGCAGTGCAGCTAGATCGCTGACATTGAGATCTGGGCCTGGTGCCGGCGCAGTTTCCTGTACAGGTGCTGAATTTACAGTTTCTGTTTCCGGTGCTTGGTCTTTGATTTCTTCTAACATTAGTTTCTCCTTAGGTGTTTACATGCAAGCATGAAATATGTTAATTCTTTTTGATCTTCAAATCCTATATAGTAGGTAGAGCGTAGATTACCTGCTTTGTCTATGCCTGGCTGCTTAGCCAAACAATATCGGCCTTTCAATCTAGTCCTCACCCATTCTTCTACACCTTCAAAAAGTTCGTTATCGGAAATAGAAACTTTACTGAAGTGGGGTGGGATAGTATTAAGCCTGCGCTGTTTTAGTACATCAATGGGATTAAGATCGAACATTGTAAAAATATTTAGTAATCATAGAGATTCCGTGCTTGATTCTTGGCGGAGTCTTTTGGCCATGGCTTTGGTGTGACCTAGTTTAGCAACGTCGCCTGAAAACAAATAAAGTTCAAATGCTGATTTTTCTTTCATTACGACTATGTATTTTTTATTGATAAAAAATGGTGAATCTATGAAATGATCTAACCATATCAATACCTGTGGTGTAAATTCAAATTGTTTAGGAAAGTCTATTTTGTAAGTTTTTATTTTAGCATGTTCTTCAATAAACTGCAATGCTTCTTCAGTCAATCTTAAACCACCTTGTGATTTTGGTCTGAAACTCCACCACCATGTAGATCTATACTTTTTAACTGTGTCTTGATCTGTTTGTATTTCTGCTGCCTGTAAGAACGCCCGAGTATAGGCATCCTTGGCATCCATGTTATGCTACCTCTTCGCCAGTGGTAAGTTTGACCACTGAAAAATCATTGGTCTTAAAAAGTTTGTTGAGTTTTTTGGCAAGGTTGTGCGCATGTCCAGGATTGGAGAATGATACCTTTTTGTATTTAGGTCCGGGGTAGCTGGCCACTAAACTTCCACTTTTTAGATTGAATGGTTGGCGTTTGTAAAACACAGCCCAAATAGCCTCTGAGTCGAGTATCTGCTCGACTTTGAAAGTATCCTTGTTGGCATATTCTAATAATACTGTAGGCTTTGGTCTTGACATCTATACGTGTTCCTAATAAACCACGTATATATTTATCTATTAAAATGTGCCACCGTCTAACTTTACATCTATGTTTTGATTGGATTCTCTGATCTGAGCCAGCATAGTGTGTATTTCCTGCACAGTCCGCCCTAGTCTAGAACTGAATACGGCTAGTTCTGCTGTTAGTTCTCTGGCTTCCTGCAAAGTAATACGTATTTCTTTTTGCTGGCTCTTTTCAGCTACTGATATGCGTTGCAGCAGTTTTTCTATTCCTGGTAATGTAGCTGGTAAATTACCTTGAGACATTTAACATCACCTGTTTCATTTCTATTTCTGTTTTGAAAGGACCTTTGTATGGATATCTTTCTAGAGTGATCTTTTTAGGACAAAAACTCTTGACCCAACCTTTTTCAAACTTGATGGTATAGTAGCCTGCACAATATAAACTTTTGGAATCTAAACTCTTAGTGAACAGGGGCAACTTTTTCCGTATGTCAAACATGGCATTGTGTGGAGTGGTGCTAGTGGCATAGCCGTGTACTTCGTTTGGTTCTGCGTCAACACTTTCTTTTACAATTTTTACCGTGAAGAATTTTTTACCAAATTGTCTTGTGATATGTTCTTTGGTTTCATATATTTTGACACCGTCTTGATTGCTCATGACAAATCGATTATCTTCACTTTTCCTCAGTGTGGCTATCTTCTCACCGTTCTCTTCTACAATCCAAAATTTATTTGCAATCACGGGCTTTGCGTGTAATTCAGTCATGATGTTCTCCTATCAAATATCTTGCATTTAACGGTTCCGAATAACTTGCGGCTTGATCTGATATTTTCTTAAGGTCGTACAGGCCACAGAACTTCATCAAACGTAGGCCTACTTGACTAACATTCTTATCTGCACTGGTAGCCGTGCTAATGGTATCTGCAATTATGGCCTTGATGTCATCTGGTTGATGTGTAAGATCAATCAATCTTCGATTGCGTTCGTAGTCCTCTAAGACTCTGTGTTCTTTGCCTTCGTGGTCAGTCCACCTCTGAAGCATGAGATTGTTCCACGCAAATCCTTTGGTGCCACGATCTTCGAACGCTTCAGTAAGACCCACTTTTTTGCTTGTGCCTTTAGTACGTACACCCGGATACGCTGAGAAGACATTATCACTGGTATCACCACGCATGCATTTTTCAAACAAGAGCCATTCTGGATCGGGTGCCGGCTTGGCTTCTTTGGTCTTTTTGTCAATGACTGGTCGGCCTTTGTCATCGAATACTCCTTGATGTGTGATCACATGTTCCATGACACCGTTGTACTGCGTGACGTTGGGTGCAATAAGTTGTACAAAGTCTGTGTCTGTAGAAATGATAACATGACTGTCATGAGGATGCGTTTGTATCCAGCCTGCAATGAGGTCGTCTGCTTCTAGCTGCGGATGTTGCATGACTGTGCAGTTTGTCTTGTCTGTGATGAATTCTTTAAATGTATCAAAGGCTTCCCAAAACACACGATCTTCCTCTGCTTCTTTTTCTGTGTGAGCAGCACGAGCATCAGATCTGTTACGTTTGTAAGGCGCATAATAGTCTTTGCGCCACGACCTGCCTTCTAGGCAGAAGATGACATGGCTGCCGTTGAACTGTTGCCATGCTTTGCGTATGGAGTTAAGTGTGATATGAAATGCCATACCTAATTTGATATCAGCGTCACCGTTGATAACGTGTCTGGCACGAAAGAATGTGTTTGCTGTATCAACCAATATGTAGGTCATTTATTTGTGTTCTTCACTGTTTGTATGTCTATAACGCCGGTATTCAGGGCGCCTCCAAAATCCCCGTCAACTACTACATTAGCACATAGCTCACGGAACCAGCGGTCTACGATTTGTTCATCCAAATCACCATCTTCACCGTAGCCCTCTTGCTTTAATTGTAGCACGAATTGGTCATTCCAGTCAAGCTCAAAAAAGCCATTACGTATGTTATCTTTGTTTACGTGTGTGTTGAGTACACCAACCCAGGCTTCTTTCTTACGGGTGGCTCGATCTTTTGGTGTCAGTTTGGCAATTTCTTCTTGTTCTTGGGCAGCTTTGGATGCAGATTCTGCAGCCGCAAGTCTTTCATTAGCTGCTACCAAATCCTGTTCTGCTTTTTGGATAGAAGCTTCTAGCTTGTCTAGTCCAAACATTTTTTTGATTATTTTCATCATGTACCCCACTCATTTTTAAACAGTGGCACCTGTAGTCTGTCCGAATATCTCAGTCCATGTTTCATTGCCAGTTCCGCAACACGACGATTATTCAATGTGTAAACACTCTCCACTCCACCCACAGGCATCAGGTACACTGGTCCACTGAATCCTTCCGCACGATAAATGTCTATAGTTTCAATAGCTTCTTCTGCATCTTCGTCTGTAGCAACAACAAATTTAAGATATGTATAACCTACCTCTTCGTATTCGCAGACAACGTCCGGACGAATAGCTTCATGACGTTCTTCACCCGAACAGCTTAATTTAGCACTTACACTAAATGTTAGTTTATGGTAACCTCGTTCTTTTATTCCCCACTTCATTAAATAACTTTTAAATTCCGGAGTTAGTTTTTGAGTACCGTTGGTTTCAAATGTAATTTCTTTGAGATCTTTCATTTGAGGATTATCTAAAAGATCAGGATAAGCACGTTGCCATCCTAGCAAAGGCTCGCCGCCTGTAATAACCAAATGTTCATCTTGCCACTTTTTAAACGGCAGTATTTCTATGGTACGATTTACAATAGCATCAGAATCTAACATAGGACTTAGATTTTTAAAATCCGGGTGCCAACTGGCGTAACTATCGCAGCCAGTTTCTACTAAAGGCAGTTGGTGATATTCATTATACATACTTGCAACAGTAGCTATTTCGTCAGCCTCTTCACTGAGCTTGCCTTTGGGCATGCCAAACCCTGCACACTTGAAGTTGCAGCCAAATGTGCGTAAGAACACACTGGGCACACCCATATACCTGCCTTCACCTTGTATGCTGTAAAACAGCTCTGCAATTTTTATTTTACTCATCGTTTATTATACCACTTTTTACAAATGTTGTCAACTCTTCTTTGACCAACTGCCAACTGCCATCCTTGAGATCAATCCAATGCAGGCAGTCTCCTGTTTGCCATCCTGTGGCATCTATGAGATCCTGTGGCAGTGTGATTATGCCATCTTCCTCAACCGTCAGTGTCCATGTTTGCATGTTATATATACCTGTCTTTGGTTTCTATCTCTTGGTGCCGCCTACGCCATTCTTCAATGTGTAGTCTAGCACATTCTTGTTTGACTTCCGGGGGATAGTCTGGATGCCAGTGTGCATCTCTGCAGTCGTAGTATCTGCCCTCTGGACTATAATTGATCAACAGTACAATAATTACAATCACTAAAAAGATAATCAGTATACGTGTCATATCTTGTCGCTGATCATTATTCTGCACAGCAGGGCATCGTGCTCATTGACAAAATCGAAATGCATGTGATCTGTAGTGATTTCAGTTTTATACTTTGTGCCCGGTAATCCAAAGTGCTCTAGTATATCCGCACAGGTTTCATTCCACCATGTGTCAGATTGATTTTTCCAAGGCACAGTGATTCGTGTCATTTGCGATAGTTGCCTTTTTCTGGTATCACGTGTCTAACACCACCTGTGGGATCTTCCATGTCACCTTTACGTCGGGGTATTAAATGCACATGGGGCCAAGTACAGGTTTGCCCAGCAGCTTCACCTACATTCATTCCGATATTGAAACCGTCCCACTCACCATTGAGAAGTTTGTTTTCGCCGTATCTAATGGCACTGGCCACAGCATCGTTCATTACTGCAATGGTATTGTATTTAGGCACAAATAATAAATGTCCCGGAGTCACTGGATACAGGTCACGAAAAACTTTGATGTGGAAGTCTTCATGATCTAGTTCGGTCCAAGGAGCGCCGTTAGAGTCATCTATACAATCAGTTTCCCAAGGTATTACTTTAGCCAGATCATTCATCGTTGAAACTCTTTGCGTTCTTTAGGCAGCTCATCTTCACGTATCACAAATTCACGGCCGCCTACACTGCCAGCAAATGCATTGGTGCGTTCGAGATAATTCATTCTTATCTTAACAGTGAGAAAGGCCACTTCTAAAAACACCTTTGGTTTATAGGCCAATACGTGCATGTCGAAATCTTTACCTGCGTCTGTGCAGTGAACCTTGATTAGTTTGTCAATCATTTTGTCCACCAATTTTCCCAGGGAAAATCAATCCAAACATCTTTTTCTGCCTTGTTTACTTCCATGCCTGTAAAGTCCATCTTGACATCACACTTACTGGCAAGATTGTCTACCAGCACAGCAAATTTCACATTGTGATTCCAAACTTCATCCCAACTAGGATCGTCAGGAAAGCACCCGCTGGGCCAATCTTTTATGATCCAATTTAGTGTGGCTCCGGTATCGTTGATGTCATCGACGATCAAAATGTTTTTGTGTGTTGATCCAGACACTGTGGCTTCAGCATCCATCCTGTGTGTGCTTTGAGGACCAAGAGCGTCTTCTGCCATCCATAGATTGGATTCACATTCGCTGCCATCACGCAGGCTCACGTGCAGAGCGTGTATAGGCACATTGAGATACTGACTGATCAACACCGCAGGAATCAATCCTCCGCGAGTGATGCCAACGATATAGTGGGGACGCCAATCAGATAACAAAATATTTCTACATATTTTATTAACCAGTTGGGTCAGATCTTTATGAGTTAAGGGTAACGTGTTCATTTCTTTCCTTGAGATACTGTTCGTTTGGTATCCATTTGTTGTTTACTAAAAATCCCCATTCTCTTTTATGTGGTCCCGGCAGGAACAAAGTCCATGCAGTTACTCCATCTTTAAGTTCAATGCGATGAAAGCTACGAGCCCTGCAATAGCGGAAATGCCCAGGACCACGCCAATGCCGTGTTTCACCGATCTTGGTACCCGATGCATCAAACTCTGGAACCCACTCGTAGTAACCGCCCGCAAGTATGAAAGTGCAATACGACCATGGGTGATCATGTACATCGTCTGGATCTCCTTTAAGGAATTTATGTAAAAAAATATTGAATGGGAAATGTTTTCTATCTTTTAAAAACAAGTAATAACGTTCTAGGTAAGGTTTATCATTTACTCTATCGTAGATAATACGTTTTCTATCTAATAGATCAAGTAGTTTCAACAGCATCAAATACCTCTTGTTCCAAATAACGTTTCAGTTCCTTGTCTGTGGGCTCAACAGAATAGTTATGTTTGTAAAATATCTCATAACTGTCTGATCCATATTTACCAATGCCATATAACATTGTAGCATCATTTCCGTCCCATGTCAAATAGTCTTGGGTCATTCTAATCAGACGAGTATATCGGACATTGACCATGCCCAAAGGTTGGATGATGCTTTTTACAAATGATTCTTCTGCGCCTAATAGGGCCAAAGGTGCAGGAAACCAATATAGGAATTCCGGTAGGGTGGTCTTTACCGGTTTTCGACTGGTTTGGTTCAACATGATCACGCCTACAAAATGCTGCCACGCATCATCAACTTGTTGTTGCACCATTAGGTCATCACGCAGTGATTTGATCATTCTACTGCCTCTCCAAACCAATCATCTACTTGACGTTCTGCTTCTTCTTGTGTCATAGCATGCACGAATATTTTAGCAAGCTGTCCTTGTGTGTGCTGTATGTTAAATTTCACGACACCTGCAGGTATCAGTTCCCAATCACGTTCAACCACAAACTCTTGTAGATGTTTCATTCTGTGTATAAGATTGTCTGTGAGATCTTTGGCTGTGTTCATTGTTCGCCTCGCTTAATGTTACGCTCTTCCTCTGCAGCATCATTCCGCAGTTCTTCTTCCATCCACAGCATTAGTTGATGTTTATATATGTCTTCTGACAGTCCGTGCCACCCTATGCATTTGCCTGTCGGGCTGCGACCGCAGCCGCATTTGCCAATATCTTGTTGTTTGTTTTGCATATCATTCCTTGAAATAGATAGACATCACTTCTAGTTTGTCCATGTATTCAGCTATATGCGCTACTTCCTTTTCAATTGCTTCCATTATGTCACTGTGCTCTGGTATGGCAGTGGGGTTGTTTAGCATTACTTCGACATTGATACGATGTTTTTCGATATGTGCAAGATAATGCTGTTTACTTGCTTCAATTAGTTGTTTTCTCATCTTGGGGCAAACTCCTGTTGTAATTTGATATTATCCATGAACTCTTTTTTAGTTGCAGAATCTTCCTTGAATGCACCTTTTAGCACAGTGGTCTGTGTTAATGAACTATGTGCCATGATGCCTCGATTCTCACAGCATCCGTGTGTTGCTTGAATATATACCGCTACGTGCTCACTATCTGTAGCTTTGCTGATCTCTCTAGCAATGTCATTGCAGAGTTCTTCCTGCAAAGTACCGCGCCGAGCGCACCACTGAGCAATACGAGTATACTTAGACAAACCAATAAGTTTTTGTGCAGCGATAATTCCGATGTAGGCAACACCACTAACAGGCTGATGATGATGACTGCACATACTACGTAACTCGCTACGCACCACCAACATGCCTTCGTAGCGGTCGTCTGTGTCGTTTGGGAACGCTGTGCAATCTGGGGGTGGTTCATATCTTCCTGCCATTATTTCGTTGAAGTACATTTTAGCAAGTCGTCTTGCTGTGCCTTTGGAGTTAGGGTCTGTTTCTCTGTCTATTAATAAAGTATCTAACACCTGTTCAAATGCTTCTGCAGCTTCGTCGATTAAATGTTCTTTATCGCTTTCATGCAAGTAATCACTGATATTGTCGCCTGCCCAAAAACGTTTGCCTTCACGTTTCATTCTAGCTCGTATAGCACCGGATAATGCAGATTCCTTATACCCTTTATCACTCATCATCTCGCCAGCTTTGATGTATACTTTGGTTGTAAAAGGTACATACTTGTCTTCAAATGTTTCTTCAACAAAGTCTTTATTGAAAGTGGCATTTAATTCTGGATCTAGTTCAAATTCTTTTGTCAATTAAGTTTCTCCGAGTTAATGTCGTGGATGACATGTAGTTAGTTTAACATCTCTAATAGTTTATTACAACTGAAAAAGTTTTCTTTTAATACATCTACCTGTTTATTTAGGGTTGGTAAACGTGTTTGATAATTAGCCATGTGTTCTATAATCAAACGACACAGATTTGGTCGATACACTGTATATGCATCATAGTTGTCAGTCCACATACTAGGATATTTAAAAGTATCAAACGCCATTTCACTATAGCTAAGTCTATCTGGTACCAACGGTATCGCACCTACAACTGCACCTTCATACCAACTTATTCCAAGTGTTTCTTGTAGATTAGCACTGAACACCATTTTAGCTTCACCTAACAAGTTATGATATTCATTCTTAGTCAGCTGTTGATCTTGACAAACAACAAATTCATACTGCGGTAGGTGTTCTTTGAGATCACGGAATATCTCAACCTGCTTCTCTGGAGCGATACGATGCGGGAATAATATTAGATCACGTTTGGGCATGTTCTTATACATCAGCAGTGTATCTTGCATATACTCCATGGGCCAACCCGAACGTACTATCTTACCGCTGTCGTAGCGTTCATACCAATCTTCGTGCCACCAAGGATTTTCGCTGGTATAGCCATCATTCAGTAGTTGTTTCATGAACATGTGTACATGAAATTCTGTGGCAAAGTAGTTGTGATCAAAGGCATGATAAAAACTTTTTTCAGCATGCCTTACCCAAGGCTTGTTGCCTACAAGTCGCCCTAAAAAGTCTTGAGGATCATAACTGCCAGCATGCCAAAGACCATGAGTGACGACTGGTATGTTTAACAGCTCGCTCATGTATTTGAGATTTATAATGCCCGGATGCCAAGCGTCAGTAAAAATAAAATGGTCGCCAGAGTGAATGCGTCCATTGCAAAATAACCTACCAATCTGCTCAACTTGACTAGCCTTGTATATATTGGTACCACCAAAATTAAGAAAAGCGCCAGGAGTAGTGGCTGTAGGAATATCCGTAGGCCCAGATATAATTTCAACATTGTGTCCTGCCTTTTTAAGTAAAGTAGGTACATGGGTCTTCCACTGACCCGTGTACCTTGTTTCAACAGCTTCTAGATCAACGAGAAAAACGCGGCTCATTGTTGTTTCTTGGTCTGTTGTTGTCCCAGCGTGGCTTGGTACCTTGATAAGGTTTTCTAGGACGCTTGCTGGCAAGATAAGCACCGTAGTTATCTGAATCTTTGCGATAAAGATCCGCAGGGTTAAATTCGCAGAGCTGTAGTCTGCACCAATCGTGGTAGGCCTCAAGGTCTTCCCACACCTTTACGACGTCAGGACGATTTTCAAAGTACCTGTAGTCCTTGTAGTTTTTCATCTGTGTTCCTTTTAGTATTTGATGAATGAACCATTTTCTCCATCTTCGGAGACTTCAATCCAAACCTCACGGCCTGGATACTCTTTGCTGATTGTGTCATGTAAATCATCTGACATCATTTCGCAACTTTTATAATCAAGGCTTAGAACGGAACCTTGACCATTATACAGCGATTCGAGCCATCGTTTGAACTGGATGAATTCGATGTCCCGGTCATTATGGAGCACATTGATCCACACCCTGAAATGAAAGATATGGCGATGAGGATAACCCAAAAATGATACGTCATATTCGTCTCCTGTGGCCAGATTTGAATCTGTAAGTGCTGCAGGGTATTTATGAATACCTTCCTTGCGGAAAGTGACCCAAATCATTTTGTTGGGCCTGTGGTCTTGACGGATAATCATCTCTTTAGTGCCTCCATCATAACAATTTTGCCAAGTGAATCGCCAAGATCGGCTTCTTCTGTGATTATGTGCATACTATGATTATGCCGATCTTTATGACTATCATAACTACGTGTTTCAATCACATAACCACCGTTAGCTTTGTAAATTTGTAGTCGCATTCCTTCGCTGGAAAGTCTATCTGATTCTACGAGTTGAGGAATAGCCATACTATCATCTTCGCCCATTAACCAATTGCGAATACGTTGTTTAAATGTAAGTTTCACTTTCTGTTTCCTTGTTTTACGTGCCGGTCTAATTGCAGATACCTTTGCTGTAGCGTAGTTTATCGCTTGTCCATAACCACTCATTTGATTATCTCATCTTTGCCATATTGATCCCAATCTGTGAAGCGATCTCTTCCCAGAAGATCCTGTAGGTTATGGCACCAAACCCCAGGATTAGTTGCAGAAAAATCTTTGTCGTCGATCTTTAGTGTGGCGTTGTAGCCCAGTTGATTGATATAAGGCAATTTTACACTGATCTGCGGAATAAATCTACGCTTTTCTGTAAGACCGCTTTCCAGTAATCCTTCTGCTTCTGAAACATCAAAATCTAAAGTACACCAGAATCCGTCCATGGCATCAAGGCACACATAGATCATGTTTTCCCATGGCCGCCAAGTTTCGATATCGTTGATGCCTCGAGTCTTGAAACTTTGATTAGCACCGAAGTAGATGTGCTGACAGTGGTGGTTTCTTGCCAGTTCCATGATCACATACGGATCGTGTTCGCCTACCACAAATAACGTTTTCATTCCATATGCAGGTGTGTGTTCGATTTCTACACCTACAAAAAATGTGATGGTATCAGCTACACCGGATTCATAATTTCTTTTCATCGTTGGAACCATTTCTTGATAGTGTTGAATAAGTTGAGATATCTATAATGATAGCTTGTTAGCATTGGCGGATGATGGGGACACCGTCCTTGTCGATAGTCACAGGCTGCTGTGTATTCTTGATGGCAGACTTCACATTTCATTGTTCAAATCCCTGTTTCAGCAACTGCCTTTCTTCTCTAGCAGCTCTATGTTTTTCGCACAAGGTCTTGATCCAACCTTGACCTCCAACGGTGCCAGGGTGGCCGCACTCTTCGCAGGTCACACTGCTGATGCCTTCTGCCAACGATACCATTCCATGGATATAGTCATCACCACCTGTGTAATAGAAACTCAATGTGCCAAACTTTTCTTTGACTTGATCCAGTGTGACCTGCGTGACAGCATCTGGTACGAGTCTCATTTTGTCTGGTGCTGCCTTGCTGTTAAAATCAATAGCCCACTGGCGCTGTTTGTTTTTCCAATCAATATGGTGCTGTATATGACCCATGAGTTGATCAAGGATGTTGTACCACCCATCACCACACTCGAAGCCCCAGCACATGCAGGTTTCTATCATGGACTTGTTGCGATTCACCATGATCTTGGGATACTTGTCGCAGAGCAGTTTGTCTAGGTCAGCGTTCATTTACCATGTGCTCACATCAGTTATATCAACAGTGGTATCTGTGTCTTTGTCATGGTCTTGAAAAAGATTGAACTTCACAGTCACAGTAGGACCGATACCACTAGGGCTGCTGGATTCCAAAGTGAACCACTCTACTTCTTTGAAGTGTTCTGCCATCTGTGCCAGTTTAGTAATCTGTGTGCGATTGAGATTAAAAGTATCTGCTGCCATTGTGATGCCTATGTGTGAAGTTGTTGTTTGTGTTTTAGTATAGCAATGTTGTCTTTTAAATGCAACCTCTGTTTCTTCATTTCTTCTAATTTTAGGTCTTGAAACACACCTGTTTTTTCCAAAGTGTCTATTTTTTTATCCAAAGCTCTATGAGCTTCTTCCAAATGTCTGATACGCTGTTCGTACATACTGCCTCCTTATGCAATTACACTTTCTTCCAAAGCACGTAGTTCATCATCATCGGGATTAGAGAAATCTATCTCATCAGTTTTCTTACCATCTTCAAAGGTCAAGATGTTTGGCACAGCATAGGCCACTGGACCACCTTGTAGTCTTGCGCCCTCAAGGCTGGTCAAGAACCTTGAAGCTGTTTCAATCATAGCAAAGGCTTCTTGTTTTGTGGGTTTGGCAAACAGTTCTTTAATAAAGTTATTAAAATACAAGATCTTATTAGGAACCCACTCGCTGTAGTCTTTTTCCTTCTTGCCTTCAATGCCCCACATGCGCCAATCCGGATCAAATTTAGCACATTCAATATCCATCAAGTTATTGGCACGTTGCACAGCACGTATATGGCATTCAACATTGTGCCCCATCATCAGCGCATAGGCAAATGAATCCCACGATGTCTTGCCTTCTTTTTTGATCTTGTTCAACATTCCTGGAGCATAGAAGCAGATATCTGCGATCGTAAGTCTGCGACCAAAATCGCTTTCGAAAGGAAAAGGTATATCGTGCCGTCCGGCAAGATTCTTAGTGTCCGGGGCTTTGTCCATGATAACAGAGAATCGTTTATTGGAATGTTGGGCGTTAGTATATACCAGTCCGTGAGCTGTTGCGATGAAAGGTGATGCGCAGTCGAACGAAATTGTAAAGTTTTCATTTATTTTCTTGATCTCCCGTTGGATCAGTGTGAGATAACAGGCCCAATCCAGCTGTGCCGTGCCTAGAAAGTGCATCCAATCCTTGCCTTCTAACATGCCTTCAAACTTCATTGTGATCAACCTGCGCAGTGTGATAGGCATCTTACACATGTTAGCACCACCCATGGCCCAACCTTCTGCTTCACGACCCGCATACTTGCCTTTGGGATCGGAAAACTCTTTGACACCCTCGTACCAACGTTCTGCTGTGTCCCAATCGCTGCCCTGCAACACATTTAGCCATTTAGTCTGACCTAGACGATTCTGTAAAAAGTAGTCATTGTTAAATTTAGTCTTCTCTAAACAGTCTTCGAATGTCTTCAATCCTGTCTTGGGTGAGTGTATGTGGTCGCAGGCCCATGTAGGAACGTCCAGCATCATTGACCAATCTGCAGTGACTTCCAACCATTCAAGTATCTTTTGACGAGTCTTGTTGGCTTCTGCACCCTCAAAGTTCAACCAATCAAACTTCAGCACACCTTTACCGATCTGATATCCACCGGAGTCGCCTAATATCATAGTCTTGGATCTGTCTCGATCCTGTATCATTGATTCCTGTACTAGACTCTTGTTGAGATCCAATTGTGCATGACCCGCAGAATACAGACCGTATTTGTAGTAGAAGTAGCCCTGTTCAGGATTTAAGAAGTTCATACCTTCAATGCCGCGATCAAATTCTTTGGGAATACGATCTACAGGAATAAACTCTTCAACTCGCTGTTTGGCTACGTATGTGGAATAAAAACTGCTGATAGCAGGCAGATATACCGCATAGTCTTTCTGCAAAGGAGTGAGGTCAACTGGTTTTTTCATATGATTATTTAGGCGGCCTGTGCTGGGATGATATATTTGTATGTGGCCAATCCGCTGTCCAGTGTGATTTGGATAGCACCTTCATTGCTCAATGACATCTTGGTGTTATTGACATCTGCAATTTTAAGTATGCTCAAGATTGGCAACACAGGCCAAGTCCAACCACGATCCAGTTTGCCTGCAAGATTCTGCGCAAAAATAAACTCACCACCGTGTGTTGAAGCATCACCAAAGATAAACTTGAGATTGCCGCCTTCTGTTTTGGCCAAGAATGTGGGATGTTCATTGTTGGCACCTGCTTGAAAATTGAAACGCTGCACCGCTGCCACGCTGGGCTCTAGTTCTACATCCCACTTGACACCACGGAACTTCACAGTCTTCATCTTTTCGTTGATGATTTCTGCGTTCATGAAACGATAGTCATTTTTAAAATCACCGTCTTTGTTTTCAAAGTGTATGCCCACAGGAACTGTTTCACTGTTGCGCTCTGCTGTGGTGATCGAGATCTTGGCATCATCTTTGTATTCTGCGCCGTCTAGCAGATATTTCAATTTGTTCAACTGCGGCATACCAAACACGCCCAACATGTCCGGATAGGGATTTATTGTTTCTGCGTTCATGATCACTGAACGGTCATCCGCCATTGAGTTGATGGTGGTCTTTTCTTCTGTGCCTGTGACCTTGACCGTGGTCAGGAAGCCAAGATTCTGTGTGTGGCTTACGATGTCTTGTAGTATGTCTTTCATTTAGAGATTCTCCATGTATATTAAGATTATATTTAGATCTTGAGAAAAAATCAACCCTGAAATCACTCAAAATCAAACAGTTTAGCGAATGTGTTATCCGACCTTGTTGAACTAATGTCCCACTCTAAAACACCAATAAGGTTTTCCAGCTTTTCGTCTATGACAGTGTTCTCCATTTCCGCATCGTCAAAAGGCAGATCTTTGAACCATTGAGGCAGTCTCAGCTCATCCACAGGGTAGGCCACTGAGGTATAGCCCATGGGATTGTCTTTGACTCTGCACACAATGACCTTGGCACCATCCACGATGTTCATGGAATACTTGTCATCCATCATGCGCTTCAGTGTGTTCCAGTTGAGGCTGGCTCGCACATGTCCGGGCATGTTGGTCTTGCCTGCTTTGCGCTCTTTCTCACGATAGTCAGTGATGTTGTTGGCACGTTTGGGCGAGCCTTTTTCCCAGCCTGGTCGTGTTTTGAACTCTGTGCGGAAGTCTGTGATGTATGTAAGAATACTTTCTTTGGTTTCACCGTTGAGAACCTTGGTCAATACCGCAGTCAAGAAGTCTTGTATAACAACCGGGGTATCCGATCGTTTGAGGTCCAGCCCCATGGCTTTGATTTTGCCTGGTCCATCGAGGTCTGATCGCTTGCCTTCTTTGTCGTAGTAGAGCACTGCGTATCGTTTCTTGGTGATGAATAGTCCTTTGCTTGCAACAAGCTCGCGACCTGCCTTGATGACTTCACCTCTGGTTTTGGGACAGTGGAATGCATCCTGCATGAATTTGACAAATGTGCCATTGACAGTTTCTCCTATGGTATCGTAGAGTTCAATTACAGATTCTCTGCTCCATGGAATCTGTCCTCGTTCAATGTCTTTTTTCAGTGTGGCATAGGCAGAGAAATAACAAGAGTCTGTGTCACCGTAGATGATGGCCTTGCCTACATGATCAGCTTCGCCTGTGATTATTTCATTGACCTTGGCAGCCATATGGCGTGCCACTGCTCGGCCTGTGAGTGTGGTTGATTGCCCGATACGATTATCAAAGAATCTGCAGCCAGGATTTAAAATAGCACCATACAGGCTGTTGAGGTTAATCTTCTTGACCAACTGACGTTTGTCCCAGTATTCTTCTTCTATCTTGTTGCCGGCAGCGATACATTCTTTAAGTTTGGCCTGCATTTCTTTTCTTTCAGCATACCAACGTTTCAACAGTCCCGGTATGATACCTTCTCGTTCGTAGGTGAATATGGTACCATTGGCTGACAGCATCCAAGGTTGATTGCTTTCAAATATCAAATCATAGACCTGTGCAGCACTGAGAGTATCGGATCCGCCATCTTCCCAGTCAATGACAATCTCTCTGCTGACGTTTTTCTCCATGACATCTGTGTATTCCACACTGCCAAACATGCCTTCCCAGGCAGCAGCAAATGATTTGCCCTTGGCCTGCGCAGCAGCTATGTATTCTTTGGTGCCATCTTGACGCAGTTGCCCCACTATGGTCTCGGGCCCCATGTTCAGCGCACGGATCGCAGAAGGATACAGGCTGTTGATGTCCAAGCTGCCAATCCATTCATGTATGCCTTTCTTGGGAAAGGCCACATAGGCTCCAGCAGCAGGCTCACTGCCTGGCTCACGCTGTATGCGATTAGGCACGATCATGCCACGCTTGTGTGCTTCATTGATGATGGCCTGTTCTGTGACTGCAACTGCTCCCATAGTTGTGGCCAACAGCACTGTACATTCATGTGCCAGCGTGTTAGCGAGATCCAAGAACTTGAGTTTTTTATCTAGTTTGTCTAGCAGTGCAGTGTCTTGCCGGTTGTATTCTATGAATCTGCGAAAGTCATTGTTGTAGAGCTGATCCAACGTGCCTTCGTAGACAGTTTTGTTTTCGCCAATCTCCATCTCACCTATGGCATCCAGTCTGTAAGTGTGACGTTCTTCATAGGTGTATTTGCGATACAGTTCAAGGCTGTCAAGATGTACACGGCCTATTAAGTCATAGGTCACCGCGGTCTTGCCAAATTTTTCGTATTCACGCTTCTTGGGAAACTGCTCCCACAGGCAGAACCGTCGGGTATCTTCTTTTGACAACACCTTGGTCACACGATTTACTGTGTAGGGGATATCAAAACCTTCTGAATTCCAACCACTCAGCACATCAACATCCTGTATGATGTCCAAGAATGTGTCCAACATTTCTGATTCTGTTTCAAACAGCATAGTGTCGGGCATGTCTTCTACCTGACGCTTGGCTTCAGCCATGCTGAGTGTTTTAGGAGGTATGGCCAAACAGATCATGGTATCTAACCACTGTAGATACACCGCAATAGCAGTGATGGGCATGAAAGCATCTTCTGGTGATGCATATCCACGCTCTGGATCAAAATCAACTTCGATGTCAAAGAACGCTACATTAAGTTTAGGTGCATCGCAGTTGAGATAGTGGTCTTCAAGGCAGCGATATATGGGATTGATATCACTTTCGTAGAGTTTTTTGTTAGAGTGTATGGCCAGTTCTTTACGATGTTCTTTAACATTCTTAGAACTTACTCTGCTGAGAGGCTCACCTTTGATTGATGTAAACTTGCCGCGAGGATCAATGTAATAAAAAACATGCCTTGCGGGATATTCTTTGAAATGTCGCTTGCCTTTGTCATCGCGTTCGACCACGCGGATAGTGTCATTGTCGCGATCATAGAAAGCGTCTACGTAACTCATTCATTCTCCTATGCAATTTTTTGGCTTGCAAATACCAATGTGCGGATTATGGCCTCGCCTGCCATCTTGGTTTATTTAATTACTTAGCATCCTAACCAGTCCTACACTATCTATCGTGGTCAGCAGTATGTAGTTAGCCAGCATCCCAAACGATTTCCTAGTATAACTAGCCCAAGCATACATAGCACAGCCAGTAATCCAAATAGGATATAACATAAGTAGTGGAGGATTGGGGACTGTGAGCGCCATAGTGACGCTGCATCCAATCGATATAGCCCATGCGACAACCTCCACCACAAAACGGAACGTGTTAGATCTCCAATCATTTTTTATCCAATTAAAAGTTGGTTTTAAGAATGCGATCATTCAGGCAATCGCTTAGTGACTCCGAGTATCATTTCGATCTCGTTCCACTCTGTTTCGTGGTCTTTCCAGTTATCTTTGTGTGCTATGCGTATGGCTTTATTGATTATGGATGGTTTGATCTGCAGTTCTTCTGCCACAGCTTTCACAGTTTCTTTAAGACCTTCCTGTAGATCTTCAAGCTCACGTAGAACATTTGATCCTTCAGTGATTAGTCTTTCTAGTTTGGCTTTTTCTTCGGGACCGTACATCTTAGTCATAGCTGTTCCTCTTTATAAGTTTGTTTAAAAATATCTTTTTTCACTACACCGTAGTCTCCAGGACCATGACGCACAATATAATCATTGCCTTTGGTATATTCAAGGTCACCCCATGACGCTTTTACTACACCGTCGTGATCAGCCAGTTTAGCTAGTTTAGTAACACCGCCTTTAGGGGTGCCTGTGCCATCACCGTTATCATCATACTTGTCATTAAAGTTATCAGGTTCCAAAGGCCAAAATTCTCCTTTAGGTCCAGGCCCCATAATGTAGTGACCTTTTTTGTGTGCAACTGGACCTTCCAAAGTTTTCGTTATTCCGTCACTGTCTGCAACGGTGTATGAAACTGGAATAGGTTTTTTGAAAGTTTTGAAACTGCCATCTTTGAACCAAGCATCGTCGACACGAGATGCTGCTTCTACTATGGCTTTGTATTTGTGTATAGGATCAATCATATAGTAATTATACAGGAATAAAAAAAGCCAGTCAATGATTGACTGGCTTAGTTTTACCAAACGGTTGGATTATTTTTCTGCTTCGCTGAGCACGTCATACATTTCGAACACGCCACCGTTACGCTCATAGATTAGGCCAGCATACAATTCTGCTTTCATTCCCGCACCCATTTTGCTTTCTGCCACTCTTGTGGCCCAGTTAAACAATGAACGGTCCGTGGCATCAATCTGCTGTTGGCCACCACTTTCTTGTACCAACTTGACCATGTCTCTGAATGTAAGTTTTGGTTCTACCGATTCTTTCACTGCTTGTTTTTTTCCTTTGGGCATCATCTTGGATTCAGATTTAGCAGCAATGGCCTTTTGTAGTCCAGGTGGAAGTTTTTTCTGTTTTGCACTCAGACCTTTTGAATCACTGTCTTTGTCTTTGCTGTCGTCGTCTTTGCCTTTGGCAGCGTCTTTCATTGGTTCTTTCTTGTCGCCGTCTTTGTCAAGATCTAGAAAGTCAGGTTTAGCACCTTCATCCATTATCTTAGCCATCTTCTTTTTCTTTTCTTCTTTTTTCTTCTTAGCCTCGGCATCAGCTTCTTCTTTCTTGGCTTCGACCATCTTCATGAACTTAGATTTGAATTGAGGCTCAATACCTTCTACTTTTTTTCCATCTTTGACCCGTGTAACCGAACCTTTTCCGTGTGCTTTTTCATAATCTTTGCTGTCTTTAGCATGTGCTTTGTCAGCTGCTTTATCTTTTGCCTTGTCAGCAGCACTTTGTGACTTGGCTGTGCTGGCAGGCTCTGCATGTGGTTCATCGCTGTAACGGTTGGGATTTTCTGTGTGCTTGACCACGCCTTTTTTGGAACGATCAATTGTGCCACCTGTAGAAGATTTTTCTTCTTTCATTTCGTCATCTTTCTTTTTCTTAGCTTCTGCAACATAAGTGGTTTGGCCTGCCAACACACGCAGCTGCGCATCTTCATTAAGCTGTACAGCTTTGTCTAGTACAGGTGCTTGTACAGCTTCGATTTTGCCGTCGATGCTTTCTATTTTGCTTATTAACGATTTGAAGTCCATGGTCACATTCCTAAAAGTGTATTATGTATTTATCTTTTTATAGCAGAGCCGGTCCCAAACAAGCTGGCGTTTTGGTCGAGGGCATTTTTTGCTGTGCCGTCCTTGTTTTTAGGTTGTACTACCTTAGGCTGCGGTGGCGCTTTAGTGCCACTACCTGTGCTAGGACTGCCAGTATAACTCTTTTTACCCCTAGCTTTGCCTGGGCTAATGTGCGGAGCATCTACAGTTCCAATGTTAGCAGCAGAAGTTGCACCAGCAGTTGCAGATTCTATGATATCACGTATTTTCATACTGTTATTTATTGCGTCCCGATTTCATATTTGCACACCAATGATACATTTTTCCTCGTTCGCCTGACGCATTTTTAGCCTTTTTCCTTAGATCAGTCACAGAACCCGAGCAACTAGCGCCAGCACGTTTTACACGCCCTGGTCGGCTTTTGCCTTTTACTTTACCGTCAGCAAAGTTTTCTCCTACTCCGCCGTCTCCGCCGCTATCACCACTGTAGCCCACAGCATAACCATAACCGCCGTAGGGTCCGGGACCGTATGCTGCCCAACGAGGTCTACGTTTTCGTTTCTTTTCGCTAACCATACCTTCACGCATATACTCAGATGCTTCGCCTTCTGGACTTACGTGCCAGGCATAGAACCTCGTGCGCGGATGGTCTTGTTTCAGTTCTATAAATGTGTGCAGGTTTGGTTTGGCGTCGTCATACATTATGGCTTTGTTGTAATTATCTTTGGCTAGTAAGTCTTTTATGATGGCTTTCTTGCGTTCTTCTGTGCTTCCTTGTTTACTGTTGCCTGCTCTATAAACATGTACTTTGTCAATATCTACACCGTACTTACGGAAAGTGTTCAAGAACAATTCTTTATCGTCAAAGTCTGCACGAGCTGTGACCATTACAACTTTATTTCCTGTGGCTATATCCTGCTTGAGTTGGCGCATCATAGGAATGATAGGTTTAGACTTTTCAAAAAATTCACGGGCGTTGCGGAAATCCTCAAAGTCGAAACTCTCGCCGGGCTGTAACTTATAGTGTGTGAAGTCATGGCTGTTAAGACTATGGACGATTTCACCATCCTTGACAACATGCACTTTGGTTTGAGTGTTCACTAGTGTGTCGTCTATGTCAAAAACCACTAGTTTTTTCGGTGTGAATTCGCTGGCTCTCATGTTAACTAAACAGGTTTTTCACCAGTGAGATAAGGCAAGCTGAACCATAATTGAAACCATTGCGGTGTACCTGGACGTATGTTATGCTGTTTCATTAATTGACCTTTTTCATTACCAGTGATTGAAATATTACTTCCACTGTAAGGCTGATATCCTCGAAATTCTGTAATACCAGCTAGTCGTTTAATTTCATCTAATTCAGACATTTCTATCTTCTTTAGACATGTAGTCACCTTTGCCCACAGCGTCAGTGGCAGGTCGCTTGTCCATGTAGGCAGTTGATTTGTTCATTGGCTCTGCGTATGGGGTTTTATCTATGAAATCGTCGTCTTTGGGTTTCACACGTTCTAAGTCATATTCGTAATACTTGATACCTTTAGACTTCATAAACTTTTCTAGTGCCTCTGCTGCTTCTTTGGGAGACGTGTATGCTGTGCCTAGATTGATATCTTTAACTATGTCTTTGCCATTAACACGGAATTTTACGTGTGCTATGATGTCTGGAAGAAAATCTTCTCCTCGGCTTTGGGCCTGCGCACCGGTGACTCCACCTAGTGCAGCAACTCCTAGACCTTTTAGGAAACCCCTACGATCAATTTCATCTAGCTCTACAGGCTTTTTATGTTTGACATCACCCTGCTTTACAGCTCGTTTTTTATCCTTGTGTGCACCAGCACCGCTGCTTTTTTGATTTTTAGCTACGAGGTTGCGTGGTTTCGATGCTGGAATAAAATCTTTGGCTCTCATAGCGTTATTCCTCTGGAGCGGATACCGCCTTTGCTTTTTATTTTTCCTAGTTCTTCAAGAGCGTGACGTATCTGTTCCATGTTCATTTTAAGTTCCTCAAATTGTCGAGCCATTATTTGCCACTCGCTAGGATCCGCCCCATCAGCACGGGCAGCAAGATCTTTCAATTGCCCAGCTGCTCTCAACATACGGTACTTGAGTTTAGCAGGATTTGCCTCATGTCCGTAGATCATAGGGTTCATCGGTTCATCACGATCTAATTCTATCGGAGCTTCGCTGATGTCTTCGTTGATGCCCATGCCTTTGCGCACAGCAACGAACAATGGTTTGGCTAATTCACCTGCCCCAGTGGCTTCTTTGAATGCTTCAAGATCGTTGTTGGCAGCTGCCAGTCTAGCACCGCTGGCACTTACTCCTGCTACTCCTTCAGCACCATCTTCACGCTCACCGCTGGAAACAAAATCTAGCATTTCGAAATCGTAGAAACCGTGCGCTTTGCCTTCTACTCCGTTGTACTGTGTTAGTAGATTTTTCATATCTTCTAACCTATCACTGCCTGCTACAAATGTAGCTGCGGTGTATCCCTGTTCGTGTAGGTATGAAGCAACCTTGCCTATGGTGTTCAGTCCAGCATTGTCCACGACATCTCCGGCATATTCAGGAAACATCTCTTTGATAAATTTTACTTTGGTTCCATAGTCCAAGGGATTTTTCTTTTTATCCTGTGTCTGGCTGACAAATATTCGCATGTCGCCACCTTGGCTCTTCATGGTGTCCAGCACCTGCTTGTGTCCTATGGTAGGCGGATTCATCCTGCCAAAGCAGAATGTCACATGTTTAGAATCAGCTTCAAACAGTTCCAATAACAACATCAGTCGTAGTCGCCTTGTTCTAGATATTTTTCTTGTTCAGTGGCCATGCGTTTGGCCAGAGCTATGAGTTTTTCTTTGGGGAACTTTTCCGCTCTGTCATCTATGTCATATTTGTCGCAGTAGTGATCCAAGCAGGTTTCTATAGGTCTAATATAAACACGGAACACACGTGGATTACCCACGTGCTGCTTGTGTCGCTTTACAGCGGGAAAGAAATATTGATTCAACATGGCATCGTCGTTGTCTATGAAGAACTTGAGATCGTCCAGCCAATCTATCTCCTGTTGATCTTCTTTGGGTGCCCCGATGGGACTGAACATTTCACGCAACAGCATTACCAGCTCCTGCAGGACCAATAGCGTGCCTTGTGCCTTGGCCCGGGGTTAGCACAGTTATGACGAGCACGGAATGATTTTCTACGTGCTGGATTTGATTTTTTGATACGCATTTTCTTATCGCCAAAGTTCACTTTGACAATATTGCCGTTGGGCTTGCGCACATATACCTTGGACTTTTTGACATCTCCGGCCATCTTCTTGCCTAAGGGTACTTCACGTCCTCGATACTTGGCTTCATCTACACCATCTTCTGACATTCTATCATAAGCACGGTCAGCAGTAGCAGCATTCTTTCTTACTGTTTTTAAATCTCTTTTATCAACATCTGGCTCTTGTCTATTTTTATCGTCTGCTTTTATCAATCTATCAACAGCACGTTTCTGAACCTTGCCAAGCATCTTCTGACCTTTGGCAGTATCACCGTATTCTTCTACAGAGTCTTCCTCATACTTCTGTGCTTTCATATAATCTCTAGCTGTGTCGATGTAGTCCACAGCTTTGGTTATCTTTGATTGCACCCACTCTGGGAGGTTTTCATCTGCTTGTAGGATGCTGTATAATTCTTCAACAGCATCATCTATGGTGCGCAGATCGTCCTTGGCCATGTCGCCTTCACGATCGTATTCACCGTAGTTCACAGGTGCATCTGGATGCTCCGGACCGTGATCTTCTTTTTGTGCTTTATTTTTTTCTGCTTTGCTGTATCGATCTTTAAGTCTACCTAATTCTTCTTGACTGGCACCGTTACGTCCTGCTTCAGCAGCACGTCGCATATATTCTTCACCGTGTTTCTTAACACCTGTGTAGTATTGCAGTCCGCTTTCCGCCAGTTCGTCCTCTTTCACACAGTTAGGCACCATCTTGTCGCCTTTCTTTTTCATGCCTTTCTGCTCGTAGCCCACCCAACAGCTGCCCCGAGCTTCATCTATGTTTTCAACTAATTCACCTTCTAAGAAACGTAGACCTTCATTGGCCAACATATCAACTGCGGCATCATCCAGTTGGATTACTATACCATCTTCTACAAAGCCCACGATCTCTGAACCAATTTCAAAATCTTCAGAAAAACTGATGCCAAATTCATCTCCAATTTGGAACATGCTTTCAGAAGTAGGAGCATCCTGCTCTTTTTCTTTATCTGCTATGGCTTTTTGTATCTGTGGATCTTTAGCCGCAGGATGTTGTTTAAGGTCTTGTAGAGAAGTTTCTACTAGTATTGCGTCTAACTTTGATAACAGGTCTCTCATAGTATTCCTCGCGAATCATACTATATTTATCAAGAGTTAAGCTCTAGCAGTTATAGCGTATTTCTGTGATTTCGCCTTCTTCTAATTGATAGGCCGCACGTATATACACGAATTTTCCAGTGAATACGCACACAGCATTGTCGGTTATAGGAGTGCTGTCTATGGCAGTGAGAACCACGTCTGCTGAGTCATAGACCACATCAAACCAATCCGCATCGCCGGGATACAGTTCAAGAGTGGCCTGTATTTTCACACTGCCTTTGAAATTATCAAATTCAAACACAGCTGTATGCAGGCCATTGTTGTTTTTATAGTAGCCCGCAGCAGGACTCTTGGCAGAAAATTGAAAGCTGGGATATTGGCTGTTGTCAGCAGTGGTAGCCAGCAGCACACGGGTTTGATTGGACATCTAGTATTTATCGGCAATCACAAAGTTATAGATCTTGCCCACAACTTCTGCATTGCGCAGTTTCATCATTAACAGTGTCTGTTCATCTTCTACCAGCACATATCTACGGTCCCAGTTCCAGTCTGTGTCGATAAACCACTTTTCAACTGCGTCTGTGCAGGTCACACGTGGAATTTGTGTTTTCAACCAGTCAATGTACTTGGTTTTGGCTGCACGATCATTGGACATTTTGTGTGGCAGCAGATAGACTCTGTAATTATAACGGTTTTTAGGCAGCTTTTTCACTGCTATGCAGTTCTTGTTGTCTGTGATTATGCCTATGGACTCTGTAGAAGGCTCAAAACTATGCCTCAACTGCGCAGCGAACTTAATCATAGCTGCATGATAAAAGTCTAGATCGTTGGTATAAAGGTCAATGGTATGGCGTTCTATCCTTTTGGCAAACATAGACTTGTCATAGCTTTCTATAAATTCACACAGGGCCAGTAGGACATCACGATTGTGCCAATATTCTCGCTTGTATCTATAAGTATTCTCTACAGGTTCTGGTCCCAGGCAAAAGTCTTTGACAGCAGCCAGGCTGTGTATGCGCAGCATGCCACAGCCTTTTAGATCCAAGGAAACCTTGTAGAGCCATTTACCGTAGAATTTATGATTGGTGTATTTGACTTTGTGGCTCTTCATTTTTTTCCGTTGGGATTTCTGTCTGTTGCTGTTTAAGCAGTTTGCGTTCTGCCTTGGTCAATGGTTTAGGTAGTTCTGCTACTGTAAATGACAGTGTATCATTTTCTATATCCACAGTGACACGACCACCATCTACAAGATCTCCAAACAGCACTCTGCGGCTCAGTGGCGATTTGATTTCATTGTCTATGAGCCGTGCCAATGGTCTTGCACCCATCTTGGCATCATAGCCACGTTCGGCAAGATGTTTCACGGCCTTAGCTGATAAAACTATTTCAATGCCTTTGTCTTTGAGCTGTTGATTTAGGTCATTTACAAACTTCTTAACTATCTGTTCTACCACCTTGCCATTCAATTTACTGAACTTGATCACTGCATCTAATCTATTTCTAAATTCCGGAGCAAAGAACTTTTTAATGGCTTTGTCATCTTCATCATCACGTTCCAGCGTTCCAAATCCTATAGAGTTACGTTCATTGTCTGCAGCACCTAGATTAGAAGTCATGATCAAAATACTGTTCCTACCATCTGCCTGTTTGCCATTTGATCCAGTGACAAATCCATTGTCCATGAACGCCAACAAGATGTTCATCACATCTGGGTGTGCTTTTTCAACTTCATCCAACAACAGTATGCAGTTAGGTGTTTCTTGTAGTTTGGTGATCAGTTGCCCTGCGTTGTCTTCGTAGCCTACATAGCCTGGAGGAGCACCTATCAGTCTTGCCACTGAATGCTTTTCTTGATATTCACCCATGTCAAAACGCACCAGCTGCATGGCCATCTTGTCTGCCAGTTGCTTGGCAGTTTCAGTTTTACCTGTGCCTGTGGGTCCTGAAAACAGGAATGAACCTATGGGCTTGTTGGGCGCTTTCATACCTGCTTGGCTGACAAATATCTTGTCCAGCAGTGTTTCTACAGCTTTGTCTTGTCCATATACCACACCCTTCATCTGTGAGTCAAGATCGCTGAGATTCTTTGATTCTTTCTGCGCTACTGTTTCCAAAGGCATATTGATCATCTTGCTGAGTTCATATGTGACCTGTTCTATGTCTACGATCTGTGCTACTCCTGCCATGTCATCATCGTCTTTGAGTTTGTATCTAGCACTGGCACAGTCTATGATGTCGATGGCCTTGTCCGGCAACTTTTTATCTGCCATGTATTTCACGCTGAGTTTCACTGCCTGTTCTATGGCAGCATCTGATATTTTCACATTATGATGCTGTTCATAGTATTTTTTCAATCCTTTGAGAATCTTCACTGCCATTTCTGCAGTTGGTTCTTCTATGGTCACACGTTGGAAACGTCGCATCAGCGCACGATCGCTTTCAAAATGCTTGCGATATTCTTCCCAGGTGGTAGATGCTATCAGCTTGATTACACCTTTGGTCAGTATGGGCTTCAGCATATTGGCCATGTCATTGGAACTGCCATTGGCAGCACCTGCCCCGTTCATCATGTGTGCTTCATCTATGAACAGGATGATCTTGCCTTTTTTCTCCAGTGCTGCCAGCACAGCCTTAACACGTTCTTCAAAGTCTCCACGATACTTGCTACCTGCCAACATGGCTGATATGTCCAAGGTATAGACCTGATGATCCTGTATGAACTTGGGCACTTTCTTTTCGTGTATCTTGCGAGCTATGCCTTCAGCAATAGCAGTCTTGCCCACACCAGGATCGCCTACCATCAGCACGTTGCTTTTGTTTCTACGTGCCAACACCAACTGTATCTTTTCTATTTCTTCATCGCGGCCAATCACAGGATCTATCTTGCGCTGTTTGGCTCTCAAGCTGAGATTGGTACAGAACTGATTAAGTATGCGATCTATCTGGTTACTGCTTACCTGTTTGACTTCACCTTCTATCTCTACAGATTCGATCTGTGCGACATTTTCTGTAAAGTATTTTACAAAACGGTCTTTCGTAACTCCACCTTTGGAAAGAAAGTAAAAACCAAAACTGTTTTTTTCAGCCAACACGCTGATAATTACATCTGCCACTTCCATTCGTTGCCTACCACTGAACAGCACCTGTGTGAAGCAGCGATTGAGCACACGTTCCACAGAATTAGTTTTCTTAGGTCTGTGATTTTTCTTATCGGTTTTGATGTCGTTAAGACTGTTTTTTAGATAGTGATCAAGATTAGTCTTGATAAAAGCAGCATCAGCACCAAATCCCTCAAGTAGTGCATAAGTTTCTTTGTCACAGATCATAGAATATACAACATGTTCTATGGTGATGTATTCGTGGCCGAGCCCTGTGGCTAACTTTATGCTGTTTTCAAATATGTCTTGTAGATGTTTACTGGGTTCGATCACTGTTATATTCCCTGTTGTTTAAGTTGCTGGATCTGTGTTCGTTGATCCTCACTGAGATTCTGCGGCACATGCACCTTGATCTTTACCAACAGATTGCCTCGCTGCCTGTTGCGCATACCAGGTAATCCTTCACCCCGACAGCTTAGAACTGTGTCTGGTTGTGTGCCTGCAGGCACAGTCAAGCTGAGCGTTTTGTTGTCTAGTGTGTCAATAGTGAATTGTGTGCCTAGTATAGCATCCCATACACTGATAACACCTTCCATTATCAACGAAGTGCGTTCTCGCTGGAATCTCGCATGCTGTTTGATCAACACATTGACTATGAGATCACCTGCTCTGATGCCTTGTATGGAATCATCTCCCATGCCCTCATATCTGATCTGCTGTCCGTGTTCTATACCAGCAGGAATCACTATGTTGATCATTTTGTTCTTGCCGTTGGGGATGGTTATCTCAGCATTCAGTTCTTTGCCCTGTAAGACATCTTCTAATGTGATCTCAATATTGATGTTAAGTGTTTTGTTCTTTCTCAACGGTTCACGACCAAATCCGCCGCCAAATCCAAAGTTGCCGAACAGATCATTTAAGTTATTGGTGTTAAAATGGAACTCAAAAGGATTGTGTTGCCCCTGATGTGTGAAGCCCTGTTGATTAGGATCCATACCAGCGTCGATCATCCTGCGTTTTTCTGGATCACTTAGGCAGTCGTAGGCAGTAGATATTTCTTTGAACTTAGCTTGGTCACCTCCACGGTCGGGGTGATGCTTCATTGCCATTGATCTATATGCCTTTTTGATTTCAGCGTCTGAAGCGCCTCGTTTGAGTCCTAGTGTAGCGTAATAATCCATGTTTTAATTATACAATAAAAATAGGACTACGTCAAGTAGTCCTAAGTATTTACTAGAGATTTACTGAGAGAAGATTATTTTTTTACTGGCACTGCTGTTCCTTCGTGTTTCTTATGCACTTTTACTTCTTTGCAGTTTTGTTTCGGCTTTTTAGTTTTAGGATCCATTACAGGCTTGCCATCTTTGCCCTGCTGATCCACACAGACTTTTTTGGTTTCTGGTTTTTTATCTTCGGCTGCATATACAGGCATGATGAATGCGCCAGCGATTAGTAATGTTAATAATTTTTTCATTTTGTTTTCCTTTATAGTTCAGGTTGATCTGGTTGCAGAGGCATTGGTTTCCCTGTGCTGCTTACCGCGGTTGGCTTAGGTGCGCTTCCAAAGCTGCCTCCGCCAAAACCTGTTGTAGGTGCTGCTGCCGCAAACGATCCTGTTCCAGCTGTTGCAGCGCTACCAAAGCCTGTTGAAACCGGTGGTATTGGTGCAGGGCTAAATCCTGTACTTGGGTTAGTGTTGAGTCCTCCATTATTCGCTCCATTTAATTTTTCTTGTGTGCGACCAAACGCAGCTATACCTAGCACCGCACCCATGGCGATGTGAAATAAACCAGCGCCTTGTAGAGTTAATGGATTCCATTGTGTGATAGCTGTGCCTGTCATGGTCTGTAGTAGACTCCATAGCACAGGAAACACTATCATGTCAAACATACATACCAACATGTACATCCAACCCATCATTGGACGCCATTTAGAGTTCATCCAATCTTCTTTTTTCTTTTCTGATTCGCTTTTAACTTCTTCTGCCATTTGTCGCTCCTATTTACATTAGAACCAAAGGACTAGTCCGTTGGCTGATAAAATAACACCTACTCCTGCAACTAAAAAACTTCCCCAGAACATGGGCATGCTGACAGC